>JACLAA010007458.1_pt1 | contig 10932 bp, 7 predicted proteins | sample 8027891 | NCBI WGS metagenome assembly JACLAA01 (sample SAMN15724900, study PRJNA655200) | protist metagenome | isolation source: fluorescence activated cell sorting (FACS) single amplified genomes of... | place: Spain: Blaines Bay Microbial Observatory, Mediterranean Sea | collected 2016-01-19 | reverse complement strand
CATTTTCTCGTGGACTGGAACGGCGGCGACGACGGCGCAAACTGACATGTTTTCCGGCGCAACTGCGTTTCAAGCGAAATTCTCGTGCGACGACGCCGAAAACGGTCCGGCGTATTCGTGCGCAGGTCCCTCGCCAATTCCAGACGCGAGCTGGCATACTTTTGTCGCGGATTGTTTGGCTGAATCTGCAGCGATTGCGGAGACTGGAGAATGTATAGTCTGGGCTCGATCGCAAAACGTTTGGTACGGGACGATGCCGAATTGGGATACGAGTTTGGTGGAAGATATGAGTGGATGGGACAATGGTCCCCGAGGTTTTCATGGTTTGTCTAGTTTCAACGCCGATATCTCGAAGTGGAACACGTCAGCACTAATGGCTATGAACGCTATGTTTGAGGGTACCACGTCGTTCCAACAAGACATCGGGGGGTGAAGACGGAAAAAGTTACAAACATGTGGGCGACGTTTAAAAATTCTGCTTTCAACAGAAATATTTCGGGATGGGACACGTCTAGAGTAACGGCTATGAACGCTATGTTTCGTGGTGCCACTGCATTTAATCACGACATTTCCTCGTGGACTGGAGATGCCGCAACTACTCAGCAACCGTACATGTTTGAAGGCGCGACTGCGTTTCAAGCGAAATTCTCGTGCGACGACGCCATCACCGGTCCGGCGAGATCGTGTGCATTGAAGTAAAGCTAGTGGTCCGCGTCCTATTGTCCGCTAGGTTCATGGGTATATAATAACGACGACACGACGAACGAAACGAATCCTGGTTCCGTAGGTACACCGGAGGCGTCCATCGAGTTGGTTCGCACGGAGTGTCCGACCGCCAAAATCGCCAACATGGGTTCAGAGGGTGATTGTTGGTGTCAATATCACGACGGTTCAGTCACGGAAATCGTCGCCACCGGCACGAGCGGTTATATGGCGTGTCTTTTGGCATAAAATCACGTTGTTTTTAAAAACACCTTTACTTATACCTTAATAAAGTATCGTCACGTTTTGGGGCGACGCTGTGGCGAGAGCTCTAAATAGTAATGTAGCGATAAAAACGTCTAAATACATGAATCGTTTAAAACTAAACCATCACCTTTGTCATCTCATAGGGAATTAGGCCCTACCGGCCCCGTTTCTCTGTCCATTTTCTGGTCGGTTTCACATTCCACGCTGTTTCCCTCTTGCAGTCTTGCAACTCGCGCTGAAAAAATTCAAAACATCTCTCAAAGCGGTTTGTTTGAATTTCGTCTTTATAAAAAAATAATGCAAGTCGAAGACGCGTATCCGACCGCAAACGACGGGTTTCAAATCGAGTTCCTCCGATGGGGTGGCGGACGTAATTTTGCGAACAACGCGTCGTCGTCCTCCTCCTCCTCGTCCCCCTTGTCGCGTGCTCCAGAAAACGTCGTGATACTATTGCACGGATGGAGCGGTGGTCCAGAGTATTTTCAATTCTGCATGCAAACGCTGAAACACAACGAAAAAACGTGCTATCTCGCGCCGAGACTGCGAGGCCACGGGTGTAAAGACGACGCGAAAGGCAAATTTCACATCGCGCGTTTGGCAAAAGACATGCACGACCTCATCCAATGGTTGAAGAAGAAACAGATTTGCGCGGAAAATCAACAGTTTTCTTTCGTTGGTACCTCTATGGGCTGCGCGGTTATTTGGAGTTTTGTTGAACTGTTCGGGGAAAGTGAGGTTAAGAATTACACGTTCGTCGATCAAGCGCCATTACAAAACGTTCGAAGCGATTGGTGCCTAGGTTCCACCGGGTGTTTCGACGAAGTGTCGTTGAAAAATTTGCAAAGTGCGGTGCTCAAAGGTCCCGACTTGTCTGAGTTTGCGGATGGTAACGAACGCGCGTGCGTAGCCGAAGGATCTAATTTTAAATGCGAGAAAGAAGTGAAAATGTGCACTTTGAGTTGCAAGCCAGAAGCTTTGGCAGAGCTGATGGCAGACCACACGAATCTGGATTGGCGACCGTTGGTTGGGAGCTTAGAGAAGCCAGCGCTCGTGGCTGTCGGAGAGAAGACGCAAATTTTTCCGTGGAAAGGCGTGGCGTACGTAGGATCTTTAATGAAGAACGCGCAAACGATGGTATGCAAAGACTGCGGGCATTGGTTATATCTAGAACAACCTGGTTTGTTTGGGTTTGCGCTTTCTAACTTTATTTCCACGTCTGAGTCGGGTGAGAGTCAAGGTCCCTCGAACGAAAGCATAGAGGCTGATTTACGAGGCGGCTACGAGTTCTATAAGGACAAATTTTACTTCATAGACGCGAAATCGGTCGACTATCGGTTCGTCGGCGGCTCGCCGGGACACTATAAACTACTGTAACTACTGTGTACTACCACTAATTTTACCCTTGCGCGCCCCGCCCTGTCTCACGGCGTCGCCATCAAAATAATTTCGATCAATTTCTTCTTCTCCGTCATCGCCGAGGCGTTCAACAAGTTTCCTAATCTCCAATAATTGATTATGAAAACTAAATCATCGCAATCTAACTCACTCAGTTGCCCAGTCAACTCCTTCTTCTTCATCAAGTACGCCTTCTCGCCCCTTTTCAATTTACCACACCCGCCTGGACCGGCATACGCGATGACTTTCGCCAAAACGTTCTTCATTCCTTCATTTCCCCTCGCTCTTTGTGCCAAGTGCCCCGCGATAGTCGCTTTCCCGTTGTCTCTCTCATACAACACCTCATCCTGTTGCCCGTTCAAACGCGTAAGCTCTAACGTCTTTTCGATGACAAACGTATCGTTCGTAAACGCGCTTAAAATCAACGGCGTAGACCCGTCAACGAAATCTTTCACCGCCATATCCAGACGCTCCCCGCGTCGCTCGCATTCGAGAAGCACCATCTCCAGACACTTCATGCTCTCCGCGGACGCTCCGTACACCGCGTAATGCAAACAACAACTCCCGTTCTCATCTCGCGCCAGTAACAGCTCTTTTCTCGTCCTTTCCTCCAAAGCCGCGCTCAAAAAGAGCTCTCCTACCGTCGCTGAGTTGCCTTTTTGCATCTGTTCCATCAAATACGTGCGGCGTTTCCCTCCCCCTCCTCCTCCTTTTCCTCCTCGCGTCGTTGATGATGTTTCGTGTCTCTCTCGTCTCGCCAAGGGGTTCGCGTTGGGCATTTTAAGAAGTACTCGCAACGCCGAAGCGTTGTTGCATTCGAAGTAATCGCTTTTCCACTTTGACGACGACGACGACATCTTCGTCGTCGTCGTCGTCGTCGTCGCTATTGCTGATAACATCTCTCGTCGTCTTTATATCATCGTTAGATATTCTCGCGAGATTTTTGAGGTGAGATTTAACAACGCTTGTATTTAGGGTTTACAAATTTTTGTGAGAAAATCCTAAATTAAAACTTAGGGAAACCACAAACAACAAACCACTTAACAACTAAAAAAGAGAGACATGTCCGGCGAAAGCACGGGAGGTGGCGGCGCCTTTTCCGCCTCGAAGAAACAACAACAACGAGAACATTTTTTGTCCTTCTCCGGTCCGTCGTGCATCTGCTGCGCCCCGACCGCGTGGTGGGAACTCGACGAATTTTTGGAAGGAGAAGAAAAAAAGGCATCATCATCATCATCGTCAGGGGGCCGCCAACCGCCATCGATTCTGAACACGTTCACGAAGACAAAAACACCGTTCCAAACGCTCTCTCCGAATCGCATAGGATGGTACATATGCGGTCCAACCGTGTACGATTCCGCGCACATGGGGCACGCGAGAAACTACATCAATTTTGACGTTTTGAGGAGAGTCATGCAGGATTATTTTGGGTATTCGGTTCGGTTCGTGATGAACGTGACCGATATCGACGATAAGATTATTTTGAGAGCGCAGAAACGGAGAGCGGAGTTTGTGATGAGTCGAGCGAAGAAAGCACTGATGAAGGAAGAGAATGAGGCCGTGAAGAATCTCGTCGCGGATATTGAAAAGGCGCTGGAGACGAACGCGCCGCTGAAGGAGTTGTGCGAGAAGGTGGAGGCGTTGAGAGCGAAGGCTTTGGACACGGACGGTTCGATTTTGGATGTTGGAGATGGTTTTTCGAACGATGAAGAGGAGGAGGACGGTTCATCGTCGTTCACCGCATCGGTGGATGGTGGAAAAGACTGGTCAATTCAGACTGGGTATTTGAAGCTCGCGCAATTTTACGAGAAGGAGTTTATGGAGGACATGCGGTTGTTAGGGGTGAAAAATCCAGATTGTTTGACCAGAGTGAGCGAATATACGAAACAAATTGTGGAGTACATAGAAGGTATCATAAAGAACGGCTTTGCTTACGAAAGCAACGGGAGCGTATATTTTGACGTCACGGCGTTTGAAAATAGCGAGAATCATAAGTATGCGAAACTGAAGAAATCGGCTTTGGACGACGTCGAAGCGGCGATGGACGGCGAAGGCGCGTTATTGAAAGCCGAATCAGAAAAGAGGAACGATTTCGATTTTGTGCTTTGGAAGAAATCGAAAAAAGGCGAACCATCGTGGCCGAGTCCGTGGGGAGAAGGCAGACCGGGGTGGCACATCGAGTGTTCAGCGATGTGCTCGGACGTGTTGGGAAAGTACGTGGATGTCAACGGAGGAGGCATAGATTTAAGTTTTCCGCACCACGAAAATCAGTTGGCACAAAGCGAGGCACATTATGACATCAAGCAGTGGGTGAACTTCTTCGCGCACAGCGGACATTTGCACATCGACGGTTTGAAAATGTCAAAAAGCTTGAAGAATTTCATAACTATTCGTCAGGCGTTGAAGACATATTCGGCGAGACAATTACGGTTTTTGTTTCTATTACATAATTGGTCGGATCCGATGGAGTTAACGCCAATTATATCCAAAGAGGAAGGTAAAGGAGCAACGTTTAAGCAAATGGATGCCGCTATTGGGGTAGAAAAGACATTCGCAGAGTTTTTTCACTCCGTTAAAGGTGCGTTGAGACGAACAAAGTACGCGTGCGATAAAGATCAAATTTGGCTCCCGTTGGAAAAGAAGCTTTCCGATGCTTTCGATGCGTGCCAAAAGGAAGTCCACGAGAGCTTATTAGATAACATCAACACCTCAAGTGTCATTTCTTCTATGTTAGCAATGGTAAAAGAGTTCAACACGTACTTGGCGTCGGTTGAAAAAGACGCAAACCACGCTTTGCGACCGTTTTTAGTCGAGAGTGTGGCGAAATACGTGACGTACATTTTAAATTGCATGGGAATTTCCGGCGAAGCGAACGCGCCGTTAGGATTTACCGATATTGAAACGGGCATTGAGGGTGATAGAGGTAATGGGGCGGCGACTACGAGTGCTGCGACGAGCAATGATACGAAAGAGGAAATTTTAGCGCCAACGTTGGACGCGCTCACGTCCTTCCGCGACGAAATCCGAAGGCTCGCCAAAGGAGAAGAGCTCTCTCCAAGCGCAATCTTGGGTCTCTGCGATCAACTTCGCGACGTCGTCCTTCCAACGATTGGCATCAAACTCGACGACAAACCTGATGGCAACGCTTTATGGAAACTGTACGCCCCGGGCGAGTTGGAAAAAGAACGACAACGCGAGGAGGAAGAAAAAGAGCGCAAACTACTGGCGAAGCAAAAGCTGGCGGAAGAAAAGAAACGAAAGGAAGAGGAGAAGGGGCAAAAAGCGAAAGTTGCGCCTCAAGAGATGTTTAAAATAGGCGAAAATGAAAACATGTACGGGTCCTTTGATTCCGAAACTGGGATGCCTTTAACCATGAAGGACGGATCAGAAGTGACGAAAAGTCAAACGAAAAAGTTGCAAAAACTGTATCAAGCGCAGGTGAAATTGCACGAATCGTATCTAAAATCAGTTCAAGAGAAGATGGGAAACGTGCAAATTTAATTGATATTCTTTTTATGATTCTCATCCGAATGAATGAACAATATATTATTTATATACACACCTTTCGTTTACTGCTGATGCTGATGCTGCTACAGAATCTCTCTTACTCTCTCTCTCGTTTACTTTTGGTAGTTCAACTTCTTCGCCAACTGCTCGGCTTCGTCCAACAGTCCGCCTAAATGCGCGGTTAAGGCATCACTCCAAAATGTATCCGACGCCGGATCTAATCCAAACGGCGCCAACGCTTCGACGAATCCTTTGGTTCCTCCCGCCGAGAGCAAATCCAACAACTTCTCTTCGAAACCTTCCGGTTGCTTGGCGTATACCCCGTATAAGGCCCCGACGACTAAATCGGCAAACGCGTAAGAGTAGACGTAAAAAGGCACGTTGTGGAAGTGCGAAACGTACGCCCACAAATGCGAAGTGTCTTTGTACGAATCATACACGTCGCCTTCCTCCCCGTAGTAATCAACCATGCACTCCTTCCACGCCTCGGTCATTTCCTCCGGCGTCACTTGGCCGTTTTGTCGTTTTTCGTGCACTTTTGCCTCAAACGCGTCAAACGAGCACTGACGAACGACGGAGTTGATGATATCGTCGCACTTACCCATGATCATTTGTAATCGATCTTGGTCCGACGGCGCTCTCTCCAACAAGTCTCTGAAGACAATCATTTCGCCGAAAATCGACGCCGTTTCAGCCAAGGTGAGAGGAGGGTGATACTGAAGGATACCTTGCTGATAACTCAAAATAAAATGCACACCGTGTCCGGATTCGTGCGCCAAAGTTGCAACGTCTCTTTGGGTTCCAGTGAAGTTCAACAATTGGAACGGACCACACCCATAGGAGGACGAACAGTACGCGCCGCCTCGTTTTCCATCCGCCGCCGGGACATCGATTCTCTTGCTTTCGACCATGTCGGTGAAATGTTTTGCCATCGTCGGCGAAAACTTCTCGTACCCGTCTTTGCAAATCTGCACCGCTTGTTCCCAGCTGTACGAATCAGACCCGGTGCCGATATCGATAGTCGCGTTGCGATCGGCCCAAGTAAACTCCTCCAACCCTTGGGTCTCTTTCAAAATACCCTTCTTCAATCGATAATACTTCTTGCACAAATCCACGCCAGTCGTTTTCACCGCCGTCAACAAAGAGTCCACGGCTTCATCGGGAACATTATTCGAGACATTTCTTTGTGAACGCAAATTCTTAAACCCTCTCTCCGTGTTTTCGATGTGCCAGCTCCCGGCCACCATGTTCAAACTCAACGCGCACGTTCTCTCAAACTTTACCAATCCTTCGTTCAAAATGTTCATGCACTCCCGCCTCGTCTTCGTGTCTTTACTCGAAGTCATCTTCGCCAACAAAACCTCCATGTTCACCTCCTTCGTTTCTCCGCTCTCGTCGTCTTTCATGGGAAAACGTAAACGACTCAACTCGTTGCCGTAAAATTCAACCACTTGCCTCTTCCCGGCGAAAGCCGATCTCACCGTCAACGCGCGTTCCACCTCTTTGGAAAGATTATACGGTTTCGACCGTCTCTCTTCCTCGATGAACGCTTTATACTTCGTTTTCAACTTTCCGTCGTGTAAAAGGTATTGTTTTTCGACGTCTTCCTCCTCCAAGTTCGCAATCTCCAACGAGAACCACTGTAAAAAATTCCCTTGAAAGGACCCGTACCGTTGCATCAGTTGCGCTTTTCTTTGCTGCATCTTCGCATCTTCCAATCTCGTATCCGACGCCAACGAAACGTACGACAACGCTCTCGTCAACTTAATATCGATTTCCTCAAACATCTCGATCGCTTCCAACAACAAATTATTTTCCGCGCTCAACTTCCCTTCGTATTTCGCTTTGAACTCTTTACATTGCGTCTCGATCGCATCCATCTCGCGATCGATTTTACCGTCGTTCGGGGAATCGTACTCGAAGTGTCTCTCGAGTTCCCATCGAGGCTGAGACGCGATTTCTTCCGGCGTCATCGATGTTTTTGCTTCTTTTACACTCGAAGCAGCGGCGACTATTACTGCGCGAGAAGAAGAAGAAGAAGAATACGAGGAGGACGCTTTAAAAAAGCTTCGTTTCGTAAAAGTAGTCTGCTGGGGGTGATTCTTTCGTTGTGACGTCAAACGTCGACCAAAACCAAAAGCGTCGTGGGAGTTCGACGGAAACGACGACATCATCATCGCTCTTCTTCTCGTCGTCGTCGTCGTCGTCTGAATCGTCTTCGCGCCAAAAGGACAAAAACAATTCAAAGCCCTCCTCGAAGAAGAAGAAGAAGCAGAGAAAGCAGTCTTCTTCATCGTCGTCTTCGCTTCGTTGAAAGAGGAAGAAGAAGAAGACAAAGAGGTGGATGAAATCGCGTGGTTCATATTCGTGTGTGTATTGTATCTTCTGTCTTTTGGCGAAAGTTTCTTTGTGGCAGTCGAAAAAAAACTTTTCAAAAAAAAAAAAGCGAGATTTTTAACACGACCTCGAGAAAGTGTCAAGCGAGCGTTTTTCTTATTAGTCAGAGCAAATCTTCAGAAGAGCGGAGTGTTGGTGCGACGATGAGAACGACGAGTGACAACAACAACGACGACGACGCGAAGAAGAAGAAAAAAAGACCTCTTTTGAGAAGAAGACGCGATAAAAGGAGTCGTTTTTTTTACTTGCTTTTCGTGGTGGTATTCTCATCGTCGCTCTTCTTCTTTTTCTTCGATGAAAGCAACGAACGCATGAGAAGCGCTTTTGCCCCCGGGGAAGATGATGATGCGACAATAATGATTTCTTTCGTCTCGTTCCCGGTGGTTTTGGTGGAGGCTGCGGACACAGCGCAGGAGGCGGAAAAAAGGAGCACTCGTGGGAGCACTACTACTATCAACGAAGGGACGAATTCAATCGTGAATTTCCACCGGCACCACCGAGAGGTGAGGAAACGTTTGCGAGAAAGGAAGATGATGACGAAAGGACAACAAGCTGACCACCGAAAAGTGGATTCTTCTTTGTCTTTGTCTTTGTCTTCTTCGTCGGAGAGGAAAGAGGATGAGAACAAGAATTTCGAAAACAACGAAAACAATCCGGGCGTGGAAGAAAACGTGGAAAAAGAAGAGGAGACTTCGAACGACGCGAACGTCGTCCTCGACCCCGCCGGGGTCAACAAAGAAGAAGACAAAGAAGAAGGAAAAAACGAAGCAGAGGAGAACAAAAAATTAACCTCTCTCTTCAAAGAGATCAGCGCGCGACGCAGACAGGAAATCTTAGCCGCGATGACTGATTTTGCAAAGACGGAAGCGGAGAAGAACGGGGAAACGTTCGCGGACGTGCGACCGGAATTGGGCAAGACGCCGGCGGCGCTCGAAGAAGAGAAGAAGATTAAAGAGTACGCGAAAGATCCTTCGCTCGAACGGAAGGTGATGATTGAGAAAATTAAGGAGGAGGATCCGAAGAATCCAAACGTACATGCACCAATACGAACGGACGAAGATTCAATCGTTAGAATTGACTACGGGACGTACGATTCGTGCGACACGTGCGAGTTGTGTCATTTAGGAGACGCGCCGGTGGACGGCGTGGAGGTGAATAAGCACCAAGAGATTCGAGGTAATCCAGGCGTGAGCAAAGAGGATATGGAGGATGAAGGTAACACGAAAAAGCCGGTACACTGCAAAGAATGTTACGGGTGCAACGTGCGCCTCTCTCGGATCATAAAACGCGCGGAGTTTAAAGGAAAATCGGTCCAAGTCTTCAGCGGCGCGAGCGGCGCCGCGATTTTGAAAGGGAAAATTTTGAAGAAAGATTTTCTACTCTCCGACGACAACGACTTTAAGAAGAACAACGATGAAGACGACGATAAAAAAGACAAAATCAGCGCTGGCGTCAATCACCACGAAGAGTTGGAAGAAGCGGACGCGGAGATGACCGTGTTTGTGAAGGCGTGGTGTAACTTTGGCAAGTACGCTCAAACGCCGGACAATCCAAAGTCGGGCGTGCCGTCCAAATGTAGCGATTATGATAAAATTAATTTAAGCAAATACGGAGGTAAATGTCACGTCCAAGGAGGACGATACGGATTCGGAGATTGTAACTTTAAGTTCATCTCTTCGTTGGATAAACTCGCCCACGCGGCGAATTTATCCTCCGTCGTTCCTCGATCTTGGACCGTCGAGGTGAAATCGTTCTTGCCGTGGGACGGCTTCTCCACGGGCGGACACAAATTGCAAAAAGGCGTCAGAGCGCAATTCTACGAGAAAGCCCCGGGCGTGTCTATCGAAGCCGTTCTGGGTACTTTAGATCCGACGGTTAACTTTGGCGCGTTCAAAAATATCTCCCACGATAACGTTATTCGCGCGGCGACGTTTGATTTGCTCTTCTCCGAATCCGACCGCCACGGTCAAAACGTCTTTTTCAGCGACGAAGGCGAAATTACTTTGATCGATAGCGAAGGCGCCTTCGGCGAATCGAACACCATGCTCCTTCCGGGCCATCAAAAATACGAAATCAATCGAATTGGATTCTCGGCCATAGTCGGGTGCGGGCAAAATTGTCCGGGCGAGCCGAAACCGTCGGTCAGCCCGATGGCCACTTTAGATTACCGATGCCACATCCCTCGCCAATACGTCGGTTTCGAGTTCCCATCCGGCGTGGAACCTTTTTTGAAAAGAATTCAGAGCATGTCCGCGAAATCCGTCGTCGAAGAGTTCAAAATGACCCGAGAAGAACACGCAAATCACTTGAAAAGAACCGTGGACGAAATGCTCTCTCTCGGTTTCGAAGGCGCCATGCTCTCCGCGCTCTCTCGCCAACGAGGCGGAAACGGCTACCCGATCGGCAAATATGGCTTACAATATTGGTACCCAATCACTAAAGCGTGCTGCGGCCTCGAAACGTGCCCGATACACACCACTCGCATGAAAGAAAAGAAAATCCGAGACGAACTCGTGACGTTGAAAAAAGACGACCCGGGCGTCGAGGCGACGACGCTCTGGGGCGACCGGTACGAAGCGCACGCGACGACGTCTCCAGAACTCGGATTGGAAAGATTGAAGACGAAGGTTTTGTCCTCCTCCAAATCGTCGGCGTAAACTTGTC
>JACLAA010000360.1_pt1 | contig 10932 bp, 7 predicted proteins | sample 8027891 | NCBI WGS metagenome assembly JACLAA01 (sample SAMN15724900, study PRJNA655200) | protist metagenome | isolation source: fluorescence activated cell sorting (FACS) single amplified genomes of... | place: Spain: Blaines Bay Microbial Observatory, Mediterranean Sea | collected 2016-01-19 | reverse complement strand
GAGCCTGAATATCCAACCAACTTTTTAGTAAGGGAAGGACGTCTACCTACCTCCCCCGCCCGCCCATCAGCGGGTTGATCATACCGCTGTGCACCTCCTCCACGGGAGGCGCCGCCGCCGCCTCAGACGCATCGCCCGTGCCGCTCGTCCCGATGCACGTGTGGATCTTGTCGTCCGACGTGTCCAGCGCCTTAAGGATCACCTGCAGGTCCTTCACCGTGACCTGCTCCGCCAGGCGCGGGTAGTCGCGCAGACCCATGAGCGTCTTCTGGGGAACGGCGTCCATGCCACAGCCCGTCAATTGCTCGCACCAGTACTTGTTCGACGTCAGTTCCGCCAAATGCCGGTTCACCAAAACACGTCGCGCGGCCTCGAGGTTGTCCGCCGTCGGCGGCGACGACCCGCCGAGCGCCTGCAGGGTCTCGCGACACGCATCTAACGCTTTTTCGGCGTTCGCCGGCGACGCGGTTACAGAAACGAGGTACCAGCCTCCTTTAATGCGCTCGTGCTCGCTGAATCTAAAGTTCGCATCATAGGTTAGTTGCTTTCTCTCTCGTACGACGGAGAACAACCTTCTGTTAGCGACCTCCTGCACTAATGAGAGAGCGACCGCGGCAAATAAGGGGTGGCGCCACCGTTCCGGCGCTTTTGATAAGTCCGACGTACCGAGCAACCGCTCGACTAGTGTTCGGCCATCCGCGAGCACACCTAGTCGGTTCGGCGCGGCGCCCATCACATAAGCCACCGCTCGCGGATCGCTATCAGGCACGTGGACCCGTCGAGGCACGCCCGGCTCAGAGGGCAACCGAGCATTCGTAGACGAGGGATCCCTATCGGTCAGAGGTTCCACGTCCGTCGGCCGAGGGACAGCACCCACATACGCGACAGCCAATCTTTCACACTCAGCAGCATCGAAATCCCCGACGACCGAAATCTCGACGTTCGCCGGATCTAACTGGGCCATCATGCACTGCTCCACATCCTCAAGCTTTAACGCGTCCGCATCACTCTTACCTAGTGACAGGAACCGCTCATCTCTCCCCAACAAGTCCTCGAGCAACTTTTCTTGAGCAGCACCCTCCATCGACCTGAGAGAAGTCTCGGTCTGCTGCTCGTGGCCGATCTGCGCCCTCCTAAAAGCGTCCGGCTCCCACAGAAACGCGCCAGGATACAAGATCTTGTGCACCAGCTGCAGCGCCGCCTCGACACCGCTACAACCACCAGACCTAGGTGGAGGAGTAGGAAACCCGAAGTCGACCGTAATTTTCTCTTCGCTACACGTAACTTCGACCATTATCAAGCGGTCCACGCAGAACAATTCCACTTGCTCTCTAGACCAAGGATCGAAGGCGCCGCCCTCTTGTAGGGTTCTAGCGCCCACTGCTGCGGACCCTAAAGCCGATTTTAAAGCTTGTTCACCTTCCCGTCCCCCGGCCATGGTGAGTCGCAGAGCGCCCCGTTGGGCTTCGTGCGGTAAGCCTTTCACCATGATCCTAGCACCATTCGCCAATCTTTGAGCTCTAACTCCTAACGCAGCGGCAGCTTTGGCCTCTTCCTCACCAGCCACTTCGGCAAATGAAGCGGGAATGACTTTTTCAGGAAGCATCTTGGCCACGTCTTCCCTTTCCATCAATGCTGCTGGTATTATTAACTCAGGTTCGGGCTCGATGGGCTCCGTCGCGGCCTTCGCCGCGACGGCTAGTAATTGTTCGGAGTCGATGTTCACGGGCGTGCCGTCCGCGAGGAACGCCGGACTACAGGCGATCATCGCCGACGGTCTCGCGGCGTCGGGCGCGCCGAAGTCCACGACGTGGGCCATCAAATCGCGGGCGACGGCATTTACTTCATCTAACTGCAAAGATTGGACCGCTAACACAGTGGCCTCATGCGCGGTCGCGGGGTCCATGAACGTGTGCTCGCAGGCCACGGTCTCCATTAAATGGGTGAGTTGTTCCCCATGCGCCAACTGGTCGCCCATCGCCGCCAACTGTTCGCTATCAGTTACGAGAGCCGCGCCAAACCTCTCCAATTCACTCTGCGTGAGGCCGAACTGGCCCATCCTACGAGTCTCCTTCACGGCCGCCGCGACGGCCTCCTCCCAGCGCGCCGCGTCGCCGTTCATATCTAGAGAACAAACAGCGCAAGCCTCCCTCGCGCTATCGAGGTGTTGAAATTCGACGAATGAGAACAGAGGCTCCGCTCTCGCCAGCACGTTCAACCGCACCTGCAACGCCGATAACACTATTCTTTTCGTGGTAACGGCGCGGTGCTCCGCTAACGTCGTGATCCTCTCGACCGGCCTCTTTGCAAATAAATGAAACGAAAACTGTTGTAGGAGCTCATGTTGGAAGACGTGGGCACGTACTGGGACACCTGTCGAAGGATGGGGCACCGCGGGGACGTCGAGCGGTAATAAGTACCTGCGCGACGCATCGCGGTCAAAACCGAAAAAGAAACGACCCACGTCATCGTGCGATGGACACGAGTAGTTGAAGGCACCGCAACACCTCAAAACGCGGAGATCGCACTCGTTCTTCTGGTCGTCGGTCATTTCGAGGATCCGCTCGCCGTCCAACGGCACCGACGACGTCTGGTCGTACTTCCCGCCGGACCACTCGTGGACGATGGGCGGGAAGTGCCGCGACTGGGCCTTGAGGCAGGGCGGCACGGGGTTTTCCGATGAACTTTTCGGGACGCCGTCGAACGCCGTCCGGATCGCCAGTTCGACGTCGTCGGCCTTGACGTCGCCCACTACATATAGTAGGGCGTTGTCCGGTCTATAATGTTCGCTGTGGAACTTGACCACATCATCAACAGACCAGGATTTTATTTGCTCCTCGAGGCCGATGGGGAACCGTCTCGCGAGTGCGTTTTCCGCATGTAATGTCCGTAAGATTTGGCACTCGACTCTATATTCTATAGTATTAACCATGGACATCTCTGATAAAACAGCGGCTCGTTCCTTTTCTACCCTCGCAGGTAAGAACTGGGCTTGCAAGACCTCGCACAACGCATCCAACGCTCGGGGAAGCATGGCGCCGCCTCTACCCAGCAGCAACTGGTTGAGAGCACCTTCGGGCAAAGGAGCTTCGAGCGGGCAGCACGCGTAAAAGACGGTATGGTGAAAATCGGTATACGCGTTCGTCTGGGAGCCAGTGCCGAACAACCGTTCTCTTTTACGAGACCCCATGTAGGCCACGTGCTCGACGAGATGCGCGATGCCCTGCTGGTCTTCTCGCTCATCGGCAGAACCAGCGAAGACCTCGAGGTGCGCCTCGAAGCGACCGGCCGGAGAGGCGTTCGGCAGGATGACGTACTCGAGGCCGTTCTTCAGCGTGCCCTTGCGGAAGGCCGGGTGTGTCGGTAATTTAGCGTCGGGCTTGAGGAGCGTCTCGACCATCGCGACGGGCGCGCCGCGGAGCGACGGGCGCGCGGAGACCCGCGGGAGCGCCGTCGGCTTGGCGACGAAGGCGTGCGCCGCCGCCGCCGCCGCGAGGACATGGAACAGCGCCATCGTCCTGCTATCTCCTTATCTCTGCTTGCTGCGCGTGTCTCTGCTGCGCGATGGACAAGGGCGTTTCACGCTCTCGCCACGCCGCGCTGCGCCGTCCGCAGACCGGTGTCACGTCTCGCCAGCGCGCTGCGCTAACTGGCTTGCTCCGGCCGGACACGGCGCCTCTCTCTCTGCGGCTTGGCAAGCTAGCTTGTGCTTGCCTCAGCGTGCGGAGGTGTCCTACGCGCGGCCGGAGCTCTCTTGTGCGCTTGAGCAGCGATCCCTAGACAGGTAGATGGCGTTTTTATTTTTGTGCGGGTTTGGCGCCGCGAACGAAGCCGCGTCGAAGCGACTCCTAGAGACGCACGAAGCGCGCACGGCGGCGGAACGACGCCTCCCCTTCGACGCCTGCATCCTCGTCAGGGTGTGATCCACGCGTGCCTAGAATTGTCTTACCCCTCCTCCGCCGCGACGTAGAAGAAGCTTACTAGTTACCCAAAAACTACTCTAGAATCTCCACCGATGGCCGCAGTCCGCGCACTCGAAGAACTGCGTCATGGGCTCGTCGCCGGACCGCGTCTGCTTCTCGTAGTTCGACACCTTCGTCGACTTGCACTTCCCACACGGATACATGGTCTTGCTATTATCGATCCCGATGGACTTGTCCATGCGGTCCCTATTCTTCCGCTCCCAGTCGAGCGACCGCGCGTCGTGCTGGTACTCCGCCATTTTACGTCGCTCTTCTTGTTTTTCTCTTGTTGCTAGTTGGTCGGCGTCCAATTCTAGTAGTTTTTCGGGCGTTAGTCGCTTGGAATTGACGTCTGACCTCAGTTCGGAGTTCTTCTTCAGATTGAAGGACAATTGCCTTAGTTTTGCCACATAATCCCGCTTCTGGTCCGGCTGCTGGAGGTTGGGCCACTTCCTATGGAGAGCTAACTCAACAGCTTCCGCTGCTGGAAATGAATCAGAATCGGACGCGTCTTCACCAAGTGTAGCTTGGAGCTTCTTCCGGGCCGCTTGTCGTGTAGGATCGCCCAAGTCGTCGACGGCGAACGAATGTGTTTTTGGGGCTGGTGCTGGTGCCTTCGTCTGAGGCACACCAGCAGCGGCCGCGAGGCCCTTCCACTGTTTTATGAGTAACTTCGCCTCCGTAGCTACACTCTCATTCTCGTGCTTCCGCAACTTAGAGACAACAGCGCCGCACTTGAGCTCGTGGAGTATAGGGACGGTGACCGGCGCTTTGGCCAATGCGCGGAGCACGTCGGCGACGGCTTCCGGTGCTTCTGCTTTCGTGAGAGCTTTTACTAATCCTCTCACCTCCTCCATCGGTGAATGCGTGACGCGTGTCGCGTGTCGCGAAGCGTCGATGGCGTGGATGCGCGCTGGAACGAGCTGTGCTCGTCTGATGGCGCTGGCGGAGCTGGGCTGAGGCTACCTACCACCGACGCTGCGAGTCCGCAGGCGTTCTCGAGGCGATGCCGGGGTTCTCTGCGAGTGCCAAAGAGTGCGAACTCTTCGCGAGAGGCGGGACCTGCCGCGTTTAAGTCCTGCGGCCAAAAGTTGCGCTAGCGTATGTAAGACACTAGCCTTAACCCTTGGCAATCTGTGTTGCAGTTGCAGCACGTGGCAGTGCTCTTAGCAACAAGACACACTATTTTGAAACACCTCCGCACACGTCCGGCTTCGATCCCGCAGCATGCGTCGCTTCGGGCTGCTCGTCCTAGGCTCCGCAGCCGCTGCAGGCCTGGCACTGCCGCGCACGCCGCTGCGCCGGCGCCGCAGCGTCCGAGGCGGCGCCGCGGCAGCGGAAGCGCCGGCCGTCAAACCATTCAGCGCCGAGCTCAAGCCCCAGCGCGCGTCGGCCAAAGACGTCTTCGCCACCGCGGCTAGACACGCGTGGCCGAAGGGCGACTGGCCGCAGCACGCGCTCGTCGTCGCGGCGGTGGGGTTTCTGGTCGGGCAGAAGCTGCTGAACGTGCGCGTGCCGTTCCTGCTGAGCCGCGTCGTCGACGCGCTGCAGGCCGCGGACCAGTCGACGGCTGCGAAGGCCGCCGCGGCGTACGTGCTGGGGCGCGTGCTCACGTCGGCCTGCGGCGAGCTTCGAAGTTTGTGCTTCGCGCGCGTGTCGTTCGGCTCCGGGCGAAGGTTCGCGAGATCGACCTTCGCGTCGCTGCATGCCTTGCCGAGTTCGTGGCACGCGAAGCGGGCCACGGGCGACGTCGCCGTCGCGTTTTCGCGCGGAGATAGAGGATTCCGCAGTCTATTGGGCCTGGCGGCGTTCACGGTCGGGCCGACGTTCCTCGAGTTGGCATTGACGGCGTCCGCATTAAAGAGGCGCTTCGGGACCTCCCAATACTCGTTAATTGCGCTCGCGACGTTCTGCGCTTATGCGCTATGGACCGCCGTGCTCGTAGATGTGAGATTGGCGCGACGACGACGACTGGCGTCGCTCGACCGCATGCGTGGTGCGGCTTTAGTTGATAGTCTATCGAATCACGAGGCCGTCAAAATAAGTGGAGCCACTTCAGAAGAAGTCGCGCGGTTCGATTCTATTTTGAGGGAGACGCAGCGCGTGTCGTTAGGCTCCCAAGCGCTCGGGTCGCTGCTAAACCTCGGCCAGGCGCTCATCTTCTCCTCTGGTTTGCTGGCTTCCCTGAGACTCGCTCTGAGGTCTCATTTCAAAGACCCGTCATTCAGTGTCGGCGACGTCGTCGCCGTCAACGCGTTGCTGTTGCAACTCGCCCAGCCCATGAATTATCTTGGGTATACGGTGTCTGAAATAAGGCAGGGTCTCGTCGACGTCGACGCCGTCGTGCAAGCTTCCAAGGCGGCCTCTGCCGAAGCTGCGGCCGATGTGGATGATGTTTCAGTGGAGAAGCCGCCCTCGATAGCATTCGAGAAAGTCTCAGCTCGGCGTGACGGCGAAGTACCCGCACTCAACGGTGCCTCGTTCGAGGCGCCCGCCGGGCAAGTGACGGTGCTCTGCGGCGCGTCGGGTTCCGGCAAGTCGACGGCTCTCCGGTTGCTGAGCGGCCTCGATAGTGTCACGGAAGGCATGGTAAAGGTGGACGGCGCGCGCGCACCGGCGCGGCCCGACGCTACGCGGTGCACGGTCGTCGCGCAAGACGGCACTTTGTTCGACGAGACCGTCGCATTTAATGTCAGGGTCGGTTCTTCTGCTTCTGACTCGGAGGTCGCGGCGGCGCTGGCGCGGGTGGGTCTTGATTTATCACTGGAGGCCCGCGTCGGCGAGCGCGGCGCGCGGCTGTCCGGCGGCGAACGGCAGCGCGTCCTGGCAGCCCGAGCGCTCGTGCGGGCATCAACGCCCATTCTATTACTGGACGAGCCGACGTCGGCGCTCGACGCCGGCACTGAAAGACGGGTCTTGGACGCGCTGCTGGCCCCGAAGGACGGGATGCGGCCCACGACGTTAATCGTGGCGCATCGACTACGAGCCGTCGCGCCGGCGGCGGACCGCGTCGTCGTCTTTGACAATGGGTCTGTGGTGGCAACGGGCACGCACGACGAGCTGCTCGCGTCGTCCCAAGTTTACGGGGAGCTGTGGCGGGCGAAGGAGTCGCCGAAGGCTGACGCGGCATCTGTGGTGTAAGTTTCTATCGGGAGAGAGAGTGTCATTGAGCGAGTGTCGGTGCAAACCCGCACTCTATTCCTAGTGGCTTGCCCACCAGTGTTTGCATTGCAGTCCGTCAGGAGCGAGTGTGCCTCCGCTACGCGCCTAATAGCAAGACCAGACAATCAGACACTCGCTACGTGCTGCAGACATACTACAGCGATGATGCGCTCGCTCGTTTTTGCCGCGGCTGCGTTGTCGGCGACCGCCTTTGCACCTGCAAGGCCGAGCACCGCCGTCGCGCCCGCCGCGAACCCGAGCCTCTCGACGCTGGTCACCGCGCCGCGCGCCGCCGTCGTGTTGATGGCCGTGCCGAAGAGCCGAACGTCCAAGAAGAAGACTCGGCAGCGCAAGGCGAACTGGTTCGCGAAGGCGAACATCCAGCGGGAGCGCGCCCTGACGTTGGGACGGTCCGTCCTCTCGGAGGGCGAGGGCAGCTTCATCTACAATCCGGACGAGGAGGACGACGATGAGGACGACGACGAGTACGAGGACGACGACGAGGACGACGAGGACGAGGACGACGAGGAGGACGACGAGGAGTAAGCAGCGAGCCGCTTCGTTCGTGTGTAATACTATTCAATAATATTACAAGGGTGGGGCGTCGGGAAACGTGTCGGGTGGCGGTCCCGCGCCGATCGACTCGCGGAACCGCAGCGCGGCGCCGTTGATGCAGTAGCGCTTTCCGCTCTTCATGATGGGCCCGTCGTCGAACCGGTGGCCGAGGTGGCCGTCGCACTTCGCGCACTTGCACTCGGTGCCGAACATGAAGCTGAGGAAGTTTCCCTTCTCTAATTTAACATTGTCGTCGACGGGGTCCCAGAAGGACGGCCAGCCCGTGCCCGAGTCGTACTTCGTGTCCGTGCGGAAGAGCACCGCGTCGCATCCCTTGCGCGCGCAGACGAAGTCGCCGCTTTGTTTAACATCGTTGAGCGGCGACGAGAACGCGGGCTCCGTGCCGCCGTTGAGCACATACCCTGCGAGTCGACTCCGCGGCGACAGGTAGGGGTCGTCGTCCTCCTCGGCAGCGTGCCGCGCGCTGGCTCGCGGTCGATGCGTCGTCGGCGGCACCAGCGCGGCTGCGGAGCAGAGCATGAGGAGGGATGTGATGCCACTGGCTGGTCGCATGGCTAGGTGTCGGTCCCTGTATCCAGGCGCTGGCTCCTCGATCTATGATCGATCTATGCGCCTTCTGCGGCAGCAATAATGGCTAACGGAGCTGCTGCGTGGCACCAAAATCAAAGCTCGTGCTGCGCAGCTAGCGGTGTAACATACTAGCAAGAACTTTACCTAGAAGCCAAACCAAAGCGAGACCTCGCGGTGTCGCAACGAACCAACATACCACCGGCCGTCCTCCTGGGTCCTCTCGTCCGCCTGGCGCTCCTCAGATCATCCTCTCGCGCGGTCGGCGCTCCATCTGGAGCCCATACTGACCCACGCGGGCGCCGCGGACCGCCGCCGGCGCGCCGCGGACTGCCGCCGACGCGCCGACGAGTTTGCTGGCGCCGCGGCGGCCCAGGATTGTTGGGAGGCGGCTCACGAAAACTGCCATGCCTCGCGTCGCGTCAGATTCCCTAAATCTGGCTGAGCGGTTTTTTTGTCTCCGCAAGATCCACGTCACCGGAGGCCGCGGCGTTGTGAATTCAAACTATAGGGTCGCAGGCGCCCTTGAATCGCAGCTATTCACTCTCTGCGCCGCAGCGCGCGTGTAGCGGAGGGCCTCGATCTGGGCTGTCCACCTTTGACTCCGCTCGGTGCCTCGGAATCCGGGCAGCCCAAACAGCCCTCACGGGACTCCTCTCACCTCATCTGGACGTACTAAGGGAGTTCAGAGAAGAAGCAGGCTCTGGCGGGCAAGGGAGAAACAACATACGACAAACGCGATTACACAACACACGACTCGGACGAAGATGCCCGCCGCTTCAACAACTCGTCAAACGCGAGGCGCCCGCACCCGACGACGACCGCGAAGATGAAGGCCAAATCCAAAACCGCGACGGCGCGCGCCGCCCAGAGCGAGTACCCGTCGGGGGCGTACTGGAGCCAGACGACGCAGGTGATGGCCGAGGGGAAGGTCATCGTGGCCCAGACCAACGAGAAGGGCTTGATGGTTGCGCGGCGCCGCGCGACCGCGTAGACGGTAAAAAACGCGTAGACCGTCGCGAGGCCCGCGAGGACGCCGCCGACGCAAGCATCCCCGGCCGGGCTCCACAATACAATGTCCCGCGACGCCTTCATCGCCGCAAAGGCCGCGGCCGAGATGCTGCACGGCGCGGCCAGTAAAGCCACGTCCGCGTGGGGACTCACTTTTACATCTTTCAAAACGGCGTACGCCTCCGGCGGCGCTATCACGAGACAGATCAGCAGCGCGAGCCCGAACGATGACATAGATAGCCAGTGGCGGGCGCCCAGGCACGGCGCCGCGACGATCGTCGTCGCGGCGCACGACATGCAGACCGGGTTCCAGTAGGGCTCCGGCGCCGCGCCCTCCGTCCAGCACGCTTTTACGAATAGAATCATGATGATCAGCTGGAGCAAGCCGGCGGCGTAGGCTCCAAATGCGCAGTGTCCGGGCAGCAGCTTTGAATAGGCGAACGCGAACGCCATCTCCCAGGCGCCGTACGGGAAGAAGCTGCGCGGCTTTCTGGCCTCCTCGAGGATGCGGTGCGGTTTCATTAATCTGGATACGAGGAAGAGGAGCCATAACGTGGCAGATAACGCGGCGGCGACGACCACTGCAGGGTTCGGGTAGAGCACATGCAACAAGTTGGCGAAGGCCGCGCAGCCCAGGGCCACGCCATTGATACCGGGCGGCAGGTCCTTGAGTGCCTCGAGGGCGGCGGTCCCGAGTGACTCGTGCGGCTCTCGGGTCTTGTTGGCGGCCGCGTGCGGCTCGCGGGTCGCGTCGGCGGCGGCAAGCGGCTCGGCGGCCTTCACTTCTTCGCGGGTCGCGTCGGCGGCGGCAGGCGCTTCGGCGGCCATCACGGGCGCTGCGGTCTACCGGGGCAGCCCTATGGCACTTGCTGCAAACTCACCTGGCTGAGCCTGCCACCACGCGTACTGAGAATACCGGTGGCAATTGCTTCGCCCTATGGCCGCATGGCTGCGGATGGGTGGCAGAGGCAGCGGCTCGCGTCGATTAGTGCGCCGCTCACGAATGTTTTGGATCCAAAACGTGAGGGAGAATGACAAGGTTCGCGCCCCGCACGCTCGGCCCGCGACGTGCCCGGGGCACCGGGGACGTGTCCCGGCGCCGCCCGACGGCTCGGAGCCGGAGCATTCGCAGGATCTGCCGTTCGGAGAAAACGGCTCCCGCGACCGGCACGCCGTCGCCTCGAAATTGGTTCAACATATAGTTAGTTCTCGGTGCGCGCAGGGGAGCCCGCGAACGGAGCGGCTCAGAAGACGGAGCCGCGGAGGCGCCGCACGGGGTCGCCCGGCACGGGAATCATCTCGACCTTGCGGTGCAGGTAGACGAAGGACAACGCGATGATCACGTAGGCCACGACCAGCACGAACCCCGACAAGTACGTAACCTCCCCGACCTGCACTTGAAACGCCACGATGATCACGCTCAACATCGTCACCGTCGTCTCGAAGGGCGGAAAATCCAGGGTCATATCATTATCCAACCCTGGTAAGAGCCAGCCAACGACGACCATTAATGGTATGACAAATAAGGCGATCTGCGTCGAACTACCAAGCGCCACGGCAATGGCCAGATCCAGCTTCTCGCGGTAGGCCATGCTTATCGCCGTCGCGTGCTCGGCGGCGTTCCCTACGATTGGTAATAAAACAAACCCGACGA
>JACLAA010001258.1_pt1 | contig 10937 bp, 10 predicted proteins | sample 8027891 | NCBI WGS metagenome assembly JACLAA01 (sample SAMN15724900, study PRJNA655200) | protist metagenome | isolation source: fluorescence activated cell sorting (FACS) single amplified genomes of... | place: Spain: Blaines Bay Microbial Observatory, Mediterranean Sea | collected 2016-01-19 | reverse complement strand
AGAACGTTTTTAGAAAATTCGTTTTCATATTAGTGATACTAGATGTTTATTTATTATTATTGTGCCCTTATTTTTAGCTTTCACGAATATTCCTTATGTATACACCCTGTGTAACATCTACTCAAAGCGGGACATGCATCAATCGAATAAGTAAGATATCCGAATATTTACGTCGTCACAAGTAAGGAGCGGGACGTGGACGAAAAGATGGGGAAAATGTTTCGCAGCTCCAGCGCGAAGCCAAACCCTTGTAAAATCTCCTTCATCCACTTTATTGCCGTCTTTTCGATTTTATCCATCCTGCAGAGACAGCACAAAGTCAGTTGGTCGCCGTTGCCAGAACCTTCTCAACTTGATTTGAAAGTCCACGTATTCGCTGATTGTCGTTTGCCGCCACTTTGTTCCACCAAGACATGTTCCTTTTGTGAAGCATACGATGAATATATGGCTGCTGAAATTTGGAAAGCACCAACACCACCATATCAAGTTTGGTGTTCAAAGAAGGGGTTTACGTGCCCAGCTTTTTTTCCGCACTCAATGGTTAATCTTGCGTTTTTTACACAGCTGCTACCTCTAAGCGTTGCTGATGTCAGGGATGCCGATGTCGCACTGATTCCATTAGATTTTGCTGCTTACTTTTACAAGGTTGCTTGGCATTTTCATGTTCCAGATCCGCCCCAGAGTCCACAAGACCGAGACGCTTTTGCTAATGAGCGGCTATGTTCATGGTGGAAGGCCGCAGAAGGTTTGTTTCCGGATGACAGTGGTACACGATATTTCATAGTGTGGAGTTATGTGTTTTATAAAGTTGACATATCCTGCATTCCAAAGCATATTTATGTGCTTGCATACGAGAACGTCGGCCATCAGGGTCCACCAAATGAGGAAGAAGAAGACAATGGTTGTGCGACAAGGTGTATTTTGATTCCCTACTCGACGCCCCATATGTTTGATTCGTTACATGCGCGTCAATTTCCTGAATTAGACGTGAACACGAGTGGATTTACTCATCTAGTCCCATTTGACTACCCCGTCAAGTCGTCTAAGACACACTTTACGACGAGAAAATGCCTACTTAGTTGGGCAGGATCTCTCAATAGGAATCCTTCTATGACTCGCTTTCGCAGTGTGATCCCCGGTCTGAAAGCACACTACGGAACCCGCTTTTGCGACATGTCAGAATTGGTGCCTGACTCAGAACTGGACGTCAACAGGGAAGAGATAAATAAATTGCAACTGGATTCTTTTTTCTGCCTAGTTCTGAGAGGTGACACCACCACTAGAGTGTCATTTTACTCAGCGGTATTATCTGGATGCATCCCTGTTATTTTTGAATCATCTCTCCTTGTATATGAGGAACTATTCCATGGACTCCTTGATATACGGGCTTTCACTCTTGTGTTGCCTGATGCCATCTGGCAGCACAAGTTACCACCTGCAACTGCTGTAAGTATTATTGATGAGGAAAGCCAAAACCTCTTGGGTTTGGAAAAGAAGTACCTTGCCCTGAAACACGCATCCTCGCATTTCATGTACACGACATCAAGCGGCGTGGCATTGAGTGGGGCAGTTCGTAGTGCGATACAAGCAGTCGCTGGCAGGATTGTGTCAAAACAACAGAAAGACCTGGTGTATATCCCTCAGTTACCCTCAAAATTTAACATTGATATCATATCTCGAGGAATAAACATATCTCACGGTGATGTCTTCAAGTTGAAAGATGAAAACAACGCCTCTGGTTCGTTCGATCTTGCCGCGAGATTAGGTAACCTAGGTTTCGGTACCCATATTCAGACGTCTGCACATGTGTCACAGCTTGTACCTTTCAAGCATTCGCTCAGAGAAACTTCGCAATATGCGCTGGAACTAATTATTCACGGCCGTTTACTTGAGCACCCTCGTCGAACAGTGTCCATCGACCGTGCATCCATAATCGTAATGCCCGTATATTTATTCCTTCATCATTGGAAGCGGACCAGCGGAGTCTTGAACCAGGATGATGCCGTTGACATCTTCCAGGAAGCGCTGAAGATTGCAGAAACTTATCCGAAGACAATACCAAAAGTTTGGTTGTTTGGGGATGTTCTCTGGGGAGACTTTAACGATCCCCAACGACGCTACTTCCTGGAGATTTTTCATCTGGCAGGCGTGGACAAACCGAATGTGCTTCCAGACAACCACTATTTCTTTTCGTTGGAAAACGACTTAAATCGTACTTATTCTGCTATTCATTACTCAAACGTGATACAGCTTCCTTTTCCGACGATAGTGCACAGGAAACGTAAGTTTTCAGCTGAGGAACTCGCATTTTATGATGTAAGTTCGCGCGACCACATGAGAGGTAAACGAAGAATACATACGATATGTTATGTAGGTCGTGAACGCTGGCCAACCAATATTGATACTGAAGGATTCATCGAAACATCCGAGCTGGTAATTAGGCATCTTGATCTTGATGGTTGGAAAACAGTCAAAGATAAAGAGATGTTTATCAGCTTTGTCAGCTTATACTCCAAATGCGACTTTGTCCTATGCCCCTATGGAGATATGGGCACACGTCGTTCATTTTATGACGCAATCATGGTGGGTGCCATACCCCTTGTTTTTCCGACGAATGCTCACATATACAGAAACATGTTCAGTGGTGATGATGTTCTCAAGATCTCTGAGGCGGTTTATGAGATTCCCAAGGATCTCCACAAGGTATTCTCGTGGAAAAAACTCATAAAAATTTTGCAGTCTATTACAACCACAGAAATAGCGCGAAAGCGACGAAAGATAATCGATATTTTACCAGCATTACAATATTCTTCTATCCACGACCCGACAGATGCCCTGTCACGGGCTCTTGAGCGTGTTTTACAGTTGGAATCTGCAAAAACCATGACTGATTGAAATGCGGAAGATACGTAGCCTGCATACAAGCAGAGGAGCGAAAAATGATAGTTACAGAAAACTCACTCCGTATTCAGTATCACCTTGGTTGAAAGCGGGAGGAGTGATTTGCACTGAAGAGACGTGTTAAGTTGCGCCTCTGACGAAAAAATGTGCCACCTCTCTGCACGTTTTTTCTGAAATCTGTGACACAAGGGGTAAAAGGCTTCGATACCAAGTGCCGGGTTGCAGAATGTGGTACTAACCAGGGGTTTCCACGAGTTATGACTTGTGGACTCGAGTCATAACTTTTAACTCGTGACTCGTGGCTATGGTGATGACGAGTTTAACTCGAGTTAACTCGTGGCCCGGATCGTGATGACTGGAGTCATGACTCGAGTCAAATTTCCGGTCGAGATTTTTTTGGACCCGCCGACGCCAAGGCACAGGCTGTCTATATTTTCGCGTGTCAAAGACGAGGCGGAGCCGCGGAGACGCGCGTCGACCGTCCACGTAGGCTCCATGTTTGTGACTTGAGAAGATAATGCCACGTGCCCGAATGCGACTCGCGTCTTCTTCAGATCCATGTGATACTTTTTCGACGCCGCGCTTTTGGCGGGAGACACAGGATGATGTCGAGTCCGGAGGAAACTCTGTGTCGTGCGTCCCCCTCCACACCTCCGTGCGGAGCTGGCACGCCGACATGGAATCCCTCGGGATCCCGGAGGCCGACCTTGATGAACTTATCCGTCAAGGCATGCAGACGCCTTCTCAACCGCGCACCGGCGGAGAGACTCAACCTCCCGCATCGCAGCCTGATTCTGGGGGTCTCCTCGGACGGCTGCCGGGAGGCTCGGGACGTTCTGACGACGTCCAGACCCCCGCCCAGACCCCCGCCCAGACCTTCGTTTTGGGAAGAAACATCCCTGAAGCTGAGGGCAACTTAGGCGACTCTCCTCGGCAGCAGGTAACGTGTATGTTTGTGGGGCCTCCTCCCCCTCACAAGGGTGTCCAGCAGTCTTGGCTTTGGGATCCGGGCGTAATGCAGCGCTTTGTGCCTGAAATAGGAGGGAAGAACGTCATGTGCATGTGCCCAGAGAGCGAGACCGGAGTTGGCGTCCTGCACCCGCACGACAACGAGGCCATGGCACCTGGAAACAAGCATTATATCTGTGGGAAGACGTTCGCGTGGAAAGATTCCACGAGCACTTCGAACTTGAGGAAGCACGTGCAAAAAAATCATCATGCCGTATTCGCGGCCAGTTCACAAACATCGACCAAAAGTAACGCTGCCAAGGAAGAGAGGGAGCGAGGGCTTCAGTCCGTGATCGGCGGTATGACACCCGGAGCGGAGTTCACTCCTGCAATGATGAAAAAGTTTCGCGTGCTCAAAACCCTGATATTAACGTGGGGTCTGCGCCCGCTGACGATGCTCGCCGACGAGGGCTTCATTTTGTATTCTGCATTTCTGAATGCGCGGGTGGCGACGATGACCAAATTGAGCCCAGAGCACTTTTCTGAGCTCCTGGCTGAGCTATGCTTCGACGAGATGACGCGACTTAAAGGCCTTGTCGCCGGGGTCTTTCAGACGTTTCCGAGAGCTGTCGGCCCTGTGTTTTCCGGACAGCTGGATGGCTGGACTGCTAAGGATAATACCGCGTACTGGGCGTTTTCTGTTTCGTGGATGGATGAAAAGTTTGTTCGTCGACGCGTAGGCATCGCGTTTAGCCAGTTCCCGGGAAGTCATACTGGGGAAAGAGTCGCCACATGGATCAAGGAGGTCACTAAATCCTTCTTCGACGACAAGGAACCCCGTGATGTGTTCGTTGCGCTGACTACAGATGGAGCTTCGAACCTCACGGATCTCGAAGGACGCCTTGGGATTTACCGTCACCAGTGCGATGCACACTTGCTGAATACTGTTGTGTCATGGTCGGTTGGAAAATCCGGCACCAAGGACACGGAGGCTGTGTTTGACGAGGATGGCAATCTCGTTAGAGCCGCAACAGTCGGTACGTGTCAGCACAAGGAAATGCTTCCGCTCCTCAAAGCTGTCAAGACCGTCGTGAAGCACTTCCAGAATTCAACAAAAGCGAGTGAAGCGCTGCAGGCCATTCAGCGCAACCTCGAAGTGGAAGATCCTAATGACGAATACTCGGAAGCAATCAAGGCGTCGAAGCCAGTCTTGGCTAACGAAACGCGGTGGACCTCGAATTATGACATGTTGGTGCGCATGATGAGGATCAAGGAAGGCGTCAACTTGTACTTCCGGGAGCATGATAACCCCTGTAAGCTCACCGAGGACCAGTGGCAGGCGATTTCTCACCTCGTCGGCGTTCTTCAAAACGCGAACGAACTGGCGGTACGACTCCAGGGCGGCGAAGGTTCTTTCATCTCCGCGGCTTACAAGATGAAGGCTAGTTTCAAAGCAGCCACGCAGCACAACGAATTCGAGGTCCCCACTAAGGTGGCCTCGGCCATCGATGTCGCTGCAGGCGAAATCTTTGAGTATACGTCCGTTCCCGTCGTCGGAGACCCTTATACCGAGACGCTTCACGGGCGCGCGCAGAGGTGTCGCGAAATCTTGCTGGATCGAATGGATATGTACGGCTTCTGCAAGGTGACCCACGCCATCCCGATGATGTGCATTATGTTGAACCCTACTACCCAACGTCGTCGTGCTGAGTTTGCCGGTGAAGGAGAAGACGGCCAACATCTGGACGGCGAATTTCTGCTCCGCACAGAGTACGAGCGTGTTTGGAAGGAACGGAAACCCTCTCATTCAACATGAGTCTGGGTTTATCTGGCATGGCACAAGCTTTTGGGCTTCGCAATGCGAGGCAACCCGGCAGTTCCCCAACGACGGGATGGACCCGGCCGTGGTAAGATCCAACAACTTGGGATCGCAGCCGCCTGGCGCCGGCGCCTCGCCGCGCCCGGCAAAACGTAAGAAGCTTGACGACTGGGATGCGGATGCTCCTACGGGGACCGCTATGTCTCGGAATGACAAGGCCCGTTGTGAGGTGACCCGGTACTTGGAAGTTATGTACAACTGCCAGGACGTCAACCAGTTCTGGAAGAAAAGAGCAGATGAGTTCCCGATTCTTGCCGTCCTTGCTCGGAAGTATCACTGTATAGATTCGACCAGCTGTGAACCTGAGAGGGTTTTTTCGCGCGCAGGATTTCTGCTGAACGCGCATCGGCGACGTATGTCATCCCGCAAGGTGGAGCAAATCATGTTGCTTAACATGAACAAAGAACATCATCCCTATTACCAGCCGTTCCTAAAGCCGGAGTGAAGACTTATGGGTATGCGATAGTGACGACGCGGGGATTAAGAGAGCGTCTTTTTGTTTGCTTTTTTCGTTTCGAGAGGCATACTGCGGTGCTGCCGCCTTGTGTCGGGGGACAGGGGTTCTTGTTTTGTTTGTTTATGAAGATATGAAGATATGAAGATGTATGTGTGCATGCTCGTGAGACAATTTGTCGCCAGCATGCCACTTATCCAGTAGTGCTTCTCCCTGGCTTGTACAGCTCTGCCTCCATGATTCGTCGCCGCGTTCGTTTTTTCAACAGTGTCAGAAACACCTCCTGTCAATAACCTCTGGGTAGCCCGCACGTAAACACAGGACCGTCCGGCGTGCTGTATGGCATGTCGCGACGTGTTCAATGACGATGCGCGTCGTAGTCTACGGTTTCGCGCACCACGGAAGACCTGGCGCACACCGCTCAACGTGAGTCTCCCGTCACGTTGTTTTTTTTTAGCGATGGAGGTGTCGCCCATTTTTCTTCGTATGCATATTTACATTGCGTTTATCTGTCGCCCAAACATTACGCGTGTCGGCGGCGGCGGCGCGCGCAGGCGGGCGCGCGGGCGCGCGCGAGCGCGCGCGAGGGCGCGGCGGGGGCAGAGGCGGGGGCGGGGCGGCGTAGGGGAAAGTGTGTGATGTCGCTGTAAGCCGGCGATAAGACGTATTACACGTATGAAGGCTAGCATGTGTGCCCAGAGGGCCGCTCGACTCGCCGCCGCTCCGGTAGCTGCGACGCCGCTCGCGCTTTCGCGGTTCTAAGTTGGAGCAGGATCCGATTCACGACAGACTGAATGACTTTACCGAGCAGTATCTCGAGCAAGTGAAGGGGTACCTGGTACAGCTTTGTTCGTTCAGCACCCCTATTCAGCCCCGGGGGGTCGATGCTGCTCGGTCCGAGCTGCCCGTTATCGCCATGAATAGCGAAACATATTACGTTGTTTTTTTTTCGCGATGGAGGTGTCGCCCATTTTTCTTCGTATGCATATTTACATTGCGTTTATCTGTCGCCCAAACATTACGCGTGTCGGCGGCGGCGGCGCGCGCAGGCGGGCGCGCGGGCGCGCGCGAGCGCGCGCGAGGGCGCGGCGGGGGCAGAGGCGGGGGCGGGGGCGGCGTAGGGGAAAGTGTGTGATGTCGCTGTAAGCCGGCGATAAGACGTATTACACGTATGAAGGCTAGCATGTGTGCCCAGAGGGCCGCTCGACTCGCCGCCGCTCCGGTAGCTGCGACGCCGCTCGCGCTTTCGCGGTTCTAAGTTGGAGCAGGATCCGATTCACGACAGACTGAATGACTTTACCGAGCAGTATCTCGAGCAAGTGAAGGGGTACCTGGTACAGCTTTGTTCGTTCAGCACCCCTATTCAGCCCCGGGGGGTCGATGCTGCTCGGTCCGAGCTGCCCGTTATCGCCATGAATAGCGAAACCCGCGCGTTTTGCAGGACATAAACTGTCCTTCGTGCACCGCAAAAGCACCGACTCCCCGTCGGTATCCCACATCCCAGGGCAATTAGTCCATATCGAGGTATCTTTCTTCGCACGACCCTCATTCCCACTATACCTGCAGAAAGAAACAATGTGCCTGTAGCGCTCCAAACCGGCCATGATACGATGCGTGGACAAGTCGCCGAACGCGGGGTTTTCGAGAAAGAACACTGTGTTGGTCCCGGAGAAGAACTCTATGCATTCGAGTGTCGAGCGCACCTGAGAGACAGCCTGCTTCGTGTTCTTCTGCGTCTTAGTCTGATTGTTCGCTTGGCTGAAGTATCTGCATTCGCAACTGGCCCAGATGAAGTGAAAGTCTCCGCGTTTGTATTTCTTTAGCAAGCTCTTCCAATCGCTGATGTCCCCGACAATCGTTGGCGAATGAATGTGTGCGGCATCGCACGAGGCGCAGCGCGCATGCAAGTGCGCTTCTTTGTCCAGCGAAACAATCTCAATTTCGAACATGCTGGAGTTGAACTGCCTGTTCCACTTCTCCGCCATTCGCTCCACTGTTTGACACCCGGAGAAGAGGTTCAGGCCCTTTATGGTAACCTTCTTCCGATACACATGCCAAGGCGTAATCCAAGTGCGTTGATCGACGTCGCCGACGCGCGTCGACGACGTCGCGTCGAGCAGAACCCTTTTCAGTTGTCCTAAGTTCATCTCATCATGACTGTCCTCGTAAACCGACAAGTACTTGATCTTCCACCACTTGTAGCGGGGGTCGTAGCTCTCGACGATCCCAGTGACATACTCGTCGTAGCCGTCGAATTTCTTTCGCACGAGCAAGTTCACAAAATCAGACGCCGGCGGCGGCGGCGAGATAATGGTTTCCTTTGCGACTGGGGACGAGGCGCGCGCCCTCTGCACGGCCCCCGTGGATTTCTTCGCAACGGGCTTCGCCGCGCGCTTCAGATCCTTCCTAGCCAGATACTGCATCCTCTGGTAGTGCTTTCGCTTCGCATCGATTAGCCGGAACTTGGGTTGGTTAGGCATCGCTCGCCGCCGCAGACGATTCAGCTTGCTTCTTTAAGTTTCGGGAAATCCGCCCGAAAGCTCCGAGTAGTGGCGGGCAACGGTCGGGGCGGGGGCGGCCTCAGGGGCGGGGGCGGCCGTTACGAGAAGTCCAAATATGCCACGCGGCAGATATCCCAGCGCGTTCCTGGTCCTTTTCGCGTGTTCCCCGCGACGTTGGGTACCACGGACGCGCGGAGCAATGACAGAATTATCAGTGGACTTTCCGTTTTTTACGGAATGATGAACGAAAAAAAGAAGGGGCATGAATCGATATCCGCCGGACAGCCGGCGCCACCATGGGCACAGACGCTCGACATGACGCGCACAACTCCGCCAGTGGCTTGTTATGGGTGCCAGGGGCGCATCGCAGTCGAAAAAGCACCCGGGTAGACTGGAAGAATCCGGCGTGACGCGCTCTGGCGTGCAGTGGGGGCGTTTCCGGGGGAGGCTTTCGAAACTGAATCCCAGACCGGAACCCCATGCGCGGGACAGCTCGCGCCGCCCCGCCATGTCTCCGGACGCGCGCCATCGCGCTCCGGGCTCCCCGAGAGTACCCGGTAGTATGTCACGGGTGCGTCGCGACCGTAAAAGCACCCCGGCGGAGTGGAAGAATCCGCCGTCCCGCGCGGTCGAGAGAGGATCCACCGTGTTGGACGAGAGCGTTGAAAAACCGTGACGCTGCCGCTTTCGATCAGAGTGTCGCCACAGTTGTGGTGTATGAGCATTTGGTCTAGTCGATCGTGTCGCCAAAATCGCGAGGAGGGGATCCACTGTGCCATAATAAAATGCGCCGCGCTGCCGCCGCCGCTGACTCCGCGGAGCGCCGCGCCCGCAACGCGGAGGACGACAGCGCGCGCACAGCCGCGCCCCGCGGTCGTTCCGCCCGGGGTGTCGGACCGATCCCCACCCCGGGAATGACCGCGGACGCGTTCGGGAGCCCGAACCCCAGTCCAGCCCAGGGTAGGGATGGGACCGAAGGCGGCTCGCGTCCGCAACCAGAGCGCGGGTCGCAAGGTGTCTTAGATGACGACTCCGTGCCCATCACGCAGTTTGCGCGTCCCGTTGTTCCACGTTAGCGCGATAAGAACGAGAGGCGCGCAGCTAGGAAGCGACAACGGGCGGCTAAAGTGAACTGGCGCGGAGCTCCAGACAAAAATCCTGAACGGGGACTTCTTCATCTGGGAGAATGCCATCAAAACGAAGGAGGCCAAGTGCTTACTTGACATCGCTGCTCCTCTCACCGAGAGACAGGATTGGGATCCGTTGTTTGGTGAAGACGACCCCAACCAGGCAAGCAGCGCCGAAGATTCGTCGAGACGCATGAAAGCCTTGGACTTGAACGAGACTGCCGTGGAAACAATCGCCTGTAGACTGAGGAAAACGCTGCACGAGAACGGCCTCCTGCGACCAAATGGCTTCGTGGAGATGGTTTCGTTATTGCGATGCTTGCCGAGGGCGAAGGCGCAGTATGAGCACGAAGACTACAACCCAAACAGCGAAAGTTTCTGGCAAGATATCACTGAGGATGGTTATTTGCCTTTCGCGCTGAGTGGTATGGTGGCTTTGCAAGATGGAACGACGATAACGACGGGAGCTGGGGAAAAGATTTCCATTCCGACGTACTCGCTTTGCGTATGGCGTGGTGACTTGGAGCACCGTGGCAGCGCGTACGATGAGGAAAACATCCGCTTCCATTTGTACTTCTCCCTACCCGGCTGCACGGTGCCTCGTGATCCAGACAACCACACTGCTGTTCAAACAGGTGAAGGTTTCTTGAAGTGGATGATGATGGAGAAGGCCAACAAAAGAATTTATAAAGAGAAAGGTGTGACAGCCTCTCAGCGGGATCTACTTGAGGCTCGTTTATCCTCTTATTAAAACCTTGTATAATCTTTAGTCTGTGTCATCGATAAAGTTAAGATTTCAGAGTAACAAGTTTTACAAAGAGTTTAACTAAAAATAGCAATAGTAGCGTTAAGGCAGACAATAGGGTATGGGTCAAATTTACTCGAGTCATAACTCGAGTCCAACTCATAACTTAACTCTTGGAAATCTTGGCCCAGGATTTGACTCGAGTTAACTCGTATCCCTTGAAAATCCCGACTTGACTCACGAGTTAACTCGTGACTCGAGTAAAGTCAGTGACTCGTGGAAACCCCTGGTACTAACGTGACTTCATCTCATTCGGTGACTCGTCCCAAATCCGGACAATTCAGGATAAACCCTAAACTCAAGGTTTACTTGTAGACCCTCG
>JACLAA010003847.1_pt1 | contig 10947 bp, 5 predicted proteins | sample 8027891 | NCBI WGS metagenome assembly JACLAA01 (sample SAMN15724900, study PRJNA655200) | protist metagenome | isolation source: fluorescence activated cell sorting (FACS) single amplified genomes of... | place: Spain: Blaines Bay Microbial Observatory, Mediterranean Sea | collected 2016-01-19 | reverse complement strand
GGACGCGAACGCCGCGCGGGTGACTCTGGAAAATGCGATTCGCGAGGCGCCCCAGTGCCGGGATTTGTGGGTGGCCTACTACGCGCTCGAGGCGGCCGCGGACGACGCGGCAGCCCCCAAACGCGTCGCGGCGCTCTTCGCCGCGGCGCTGGACGACTCGACGGTGAACCTGCCGATGGCCGACCAGAAGGCGTTGTGGGCCCTCTACCTGCAGCACGTCGAGGACATGGGCCCGGAGATCGGGCACCTGCTCGAGGTGCGGGAGGCGTACGCGGCGTGGCTCCGGAAGACGCGGCAGCTGGCCTAGGCGTCTTTCTTTTATCCCTTGCTAAGTTTTCGCAAGTAATCTCCGCTCGATGGCGTCGTGCGGGTGCCGGTTTGGTTTGATTTTGCTGCCCATTTTGTGCTGCCCTGTAACTCGTTAGCTGCCTACGTCCTCGCTTGGCATTTCTGCGCAGTCGCCTGCATCCGCCTCTGCATACGTCCTCGCAGAGCTGCAGTCGCTTGGGCATTCTGCCAGTCGCTGGGCATTGAGGCTGCACAAGTCAAGGCAGCTGCTGCACAAGTCAAATCACAACCGTTGCAGATGGAAGAGCCGCCCCAGCAAGTCCCGCGCCACACACAAACGAGTCTGACGCGCCTCTGGCGCCAGCATGATCTCGCAGACTCGATCGTGAAGCTGCTGCCGACGCAATCGCTCGCGGTGCTGCCGACGCTGTCGAAAACGTTCGAGCGGGACAAGTTTCGCATGCTGCTGGTGGCCATGCGCGCGTCGGGGGTAGCCGCCGACTGCACCTCGGCCATGTTATCGACGCTGCAGACTAGTGGGCGCGACGCGGGACACTACCACTGTACATGGGACAAAGGTACGTGGGCCAAAACAAAGCCCAGGTGGGTCCTGCGGGCAGGACCATCGCGGTTGGCCGTGGAGCACACATGGGAGGAATACCCTGAACCATATCCAACGAAACATTACCTCAGAGCGACTCGAAAGGGGCAATACGACAGGAGAAAACCAATCTGCGTTGACCACAATGATATAGGCAGATCCTGCCCTAGGGGCAATCGCCGCTGCGTTCGTCGCGTCCGCTTGGTGTTTGCGTTCGAAGGGCCTAATGATGAGTGGGGCGCGGGTATGTCCTTCGCCCTGCGCGGACCAGATTCTCGGAACAGCACTATACTGAAATTTTACAATTGTGTTATGCCGGATGGTCTCAACATCATGTGCTCTGGCGGCGGCGATGTCCGCATACTCACGACCGTGCCAACAGATCTCATATCTAAGCCCGGTCAGGAGAAAGGTCCTCTGAAGACGGTTACCGTAGACGCGACGCTCGACTGGAACTCGTGTAGCGCCTGTGTGCGTACGACGACAGACTGGGATGGGGTGGAAGTCACAGCCAGCTGCGAGTTCGAGCGGCTTCCAGTCAAAGGCATGCAGCTCGCATTTTACGGAGCGGGCGACCACTACGTCGGGGATATTGACGTGTGGTACTACGACATGCCGGCTCCGCCCGTGCTACCGGCGCGATTTCGCCTGCCTTTTGTGCCGTGCCGTGGCGACGATCATCGCACAATCATCAGCGCTTGCCTGGTAGAGGCGCCCTTTTTTCGCAGCGACGCGCCCGGCGTGCCACATCAGCCCTGGTTGTACGACGAGTCACCGGACTCGGACGAGTAAAACATGAAACTCTTAGGTAGTAAGGGGCTTCGTCGACAACAAGCGAGGTATTTGACTAATCTCACTCGACGACCTCGGCCTCCACCGACTCCACTTTTTTGGGAGGGATTTCTGTGGAGCTCATGAGCTTCGTCACCTTGGCCGCGAACGATGCCGCATCACTCAATTCATAGCCGCCCGTCAACGCCGCCACATCGAAGAGCAGTTCCGCGGCATCCTCGGCTTCGTCAGAAGTCAAGTCCCCATTGTTCAGCGCCACCACGATAGAAGACTTCGAATTAAGTTCCAGCGTCGGTTTCCCGCCCCCCCCGAACCCCGCGAACTCGTCCTCCTGGGCCACCGCCTGTGCCGCCATGTACTTGCGCATCGTCGGGCTCATCCCAAAGGCGCCCTCCGTTAATGCTGCTGGTGCATCTACGAGTCTCTTGGACAGTTTCACTGACGAAACGCGATCCTCGAGCTGCAATTTCAACCAAGAACACAGTTCCTCGAAGTCGCCGTTGTCCTCGTCATCGTCATCTTCCGTAAAGATATCCTTCAGGTCGTCCTTCGACGCGTCTACCAATTTCTTGCCGTCGACTTCGCCGATGGCCTGGCACACTATTTCATCTAGCGCTTCCGGTAAGAGTAGTACTTCATAGTCCGTTTTTATGAGGCGTTGGATCACCGGGGAGTTGAGGGCCTGTTCTCTCGAATCGCCAGACAAATACAGGATTTTCGTGGCGTTCTGGGGCATCCTTGCAATATATTCTGAGAATGTGGTCTGTTCATCACCACTTTTCGTAGAATAGAATCTGCATAACTTAGCCAGATCTTTCTGCACGTCGCCCTGCTCCTCGACCGCTCCCACCTTGATGTATTTCCCGAAGTTCTTCCAGAACTCGTCATATTCGGTAGAATTCTTCTGGAGATCGGCAAACGCGTCGAGGGATTTCCTTACTAGTCTCCTCTGAATCACCCCGAGCATCTTCGACTTCTGGAGGATCTCGCGGCCGACATTTAATGGCAAATCTTCGCTATCGACGATGCCCCTCATAAAAACTAACCATCTAGGCAGCAAATCGAATTTGTCGTTGATGAACACCCGCTTAACATATAACTTCATACTGTTCGCACTTTCGTCGAACATGTTCTGGTTCAGCTCGAACGGTAAACTTTTGGGCACGTACATGAGCGCCTTGAACTGGACCTGGCCCTCCAAAGCGAAATGTATCGTACGAAGCGGGTCGTCGAACGCGCGGAACGCGCTCTTGTAGAACTCGGAGTGTTCTGTATCATTAACCTCCTTCGGGGGGCGCAACCAGAGCGGTTTCATGGAATTCACGACCTCATAATCAAATTTCACATTGGTCACTGACTTCGTCACCTCGGCGGCCTCGGGATCACTCTCTCTGGCCTTCTTCGTCGCCTCCTCATCCACTTCATCGTCGTACGTCGTCTTCGAGGCGTACAACTCGATGGGAAATTGCAGGAACTCCGAGTACCTCTTTAACAGTCTTCGCAGCGTCGCCTCTTCCAGATACTCGGTGCAGTCCTCCTTCACGTCGAGGACGATCCTCGTGCCACTACTACCATCAATGTCGCCCTCCTCTCTAACAGTAAACCCACTCTTGGCATCGGAGGACCAGGTGTGCGTCTTGTCGGAGTTCATGCTTTTTGTGGTCACCGTCATTTTGTCGGCTACGAGATAGCCCGAATAAAACCCGACGCCGAACTGCCCTATGAGGTTGACGTCGTCCGGTGCATCACCTAAAGCTTCGGCAAAAGCCTTCGTGCCGGACTTGGCGATCTTACCGAGATTTGCTACTAATTCGTCTCTGCTCATCCCGACGCCGCTGTCCTCGATCGTCAATGTCTTCTTGTCCGGGTCCGCCGTGATCCTCACCCTCAAAGCGTCGGCGGCGTTGCCCGCTTCTATACTCAAAAATCTCTTCTTGTCGCAGGCGTCGGCCGCGTTGCTCACCAATTCTCTCAGGAAGACGTCCTTGTCGCTATACAGGGAATTGATGATGATCTCCATGACGCGGTCCGTCTCCGCCGTGAACTCGAAGGTCTCCTCGGCGACGGCGCTTTGAAGCGTGGTGAGGGGCTTCGCCGGCGCGGCTGCAGAGTGCACGGGAGAGAGGGTCTTGGCTGGCGCGGCGACGGCGCGAGCGCGGAGCGGCAGCGGCTGGAAGCCATGCGCGTAGCTGGCGAGCGCCAGGACCGCGACTGTGGCCTTAATCATTATGTCTCTGCAGCGCTATGCAAGTTTTTAGCGGCGGCGATGACAGCCAGCTCCGAGATGCAAAGTGCGGGTACGGGCGGACGAGTCCCGTGAGAGGCTTTGGAGACGTCGTATGAGACCAGAACGACGGGTTTTTCGACGGATCCGGATCCTGCCACACAAAACGGGTTTACCGGGCCCATTTTTGGAGTTGCTTTTTGGGCGTCCAAGTAGCGTATATCAATCGAAATTGTTTGGCATTAGATGCTCATTGCTGCAGATTAGCAGTAATCGATGGATTTCGCCTCCCTGCTCAGCACCTACGACGGTGCCGCAGCCCCAGCCCCAGCTCCGGCACGCATACCAAAAAAAAACAAAGAGAGCCGCCTCTCCCGCGACGAGCGCCGGCTGCGCAACGCATTAGAACAAGGCGCGCAACAGGCCCTGACCGACGCGAGGCGCGCCGTCGCCGACCGGCCGCCCAAGAAACGAATAGCGGTCTGTTTCACGGTCGTAGACGGCCTGCCGCACGAGCGCTGCTGGCGGCGCTGGGCCGCCGAATTGGAGAAAAAGGACGTGGACGTGCGCTTCTACGCGCACGCCCACCGGCGCGACAGGGCCCAGCGGTCGTCGGCCTGGCTCGCGGAGCGAATGATCCGGGACCACTACGAGACGCGCTGGGGCTCGATCGAGCTGGTCCGGGCGACGCTCGCGCTGCTCGACGACGCGCTGAGGGACGACCCCGCGCTGGTCGCCTTCGCGTCGGAGACGTGTGTGCCGATCGACGTCGACGCGGCCGCGGCGCTCATATCAAAGCCGACGACGTACCTGCAGTGCACGTGCCGGCCGGACAACGGCTACGCGCGCGAGCGCCAGTGGGAGAAGGTCGACCGCGTCATCGAGGCCGCCAAGATCTGCAAGGCGGACCAGTGGGTCTCGCTCTCCGCGACTCACGCGCGCGCGTGCGCCGCGCTCGACGCCTGCGTGCGCCGCGCGGCGCGGGCCGCGGGCGCGCGCGACGCGCCGTCGTTGTGGCGCCTCCTGCGCCGGTGCACGGCGGCCGACGAGCTGCTCTTCCCCGTGTCGCTCGCGCTCATGGGCGAGCTGCGGAAGCCCGCGGGCGCGTCCGTGCCGGGCACGGCGCGCCTCGCGCCGGAGCGTTCTGCGGACATCCAAGACAAGCGCCTGACCTACTGCGACTGGTCGCGGGGCGGCACGTCGCCGAAGACCTTCGACGCGCTCACGGCCGACGTCGTGCGCGCGGCGCGCGGCGCGGGCTGCCTCTTCGCGCGCAAGGTCGCGGCCGCCGTCGACGAGGCGACGTGGGCGGCGCTCGTGCTCCCGGCGAAGCGCGGGCGCGACGACGACGATGGCGGGGACTCGTCCCCGAAGCGGGCGCGCGGGGCCGACGCGTCGGCGGCGGAGTAGTTTTTGTTGTGTGTGTTCTTATTACACGTTATTAGGGTCTCGCGGCAACGGCTGGTTTCGCGGTGGTTGGCGCCCCACTTGGCCTCATAAATTTCAACGGCGCGCTCCAGCTGACTGCGCGCCGCGGCGACGTCGCCAAGAATCATGTGAGTTTTTCCGAGGCCCATTCGCGCCTTGGCCACTTCTACATTTTCAGGACCAAAGTGACGCTCGAAGATCGCGAGCGACCGCTCAAGCAGCTCAAGCGATTTTGGCGCATCGCCAAGGTCGCGATGCGCGTTTCCAAGGCCCCTCATCGGGAATGCCACATAAAAATGTTCGGGACCAACATTCTCCTCGAAGATCGCAAGCGCGCGCTGGAGAAACTTGCACGCCTCGGCGGCGTCGCCGAGTTCAATGTGCCGTGATCGGTTTCCCCCGCGCCGCCTCTCCTAAGCATCGAGTACACCCTTCGCGGCGACTAGGCGTGCGGGACGATCACACATGTTACAACTACGATACGCTGGCGAGGCAAGCTCGGACTCGTTGGGTCATTTGATGTTCGGGGCCGTAGGCGCGCTCCCAAATTGCATGAGCGCGGCCGAAGTATTCGCGCGCCTTGGCTTGGTCGCCGAGATCTTGACACAGCACACCGAGGTTGGCAAGAGGATAGGCCACTTGCTCGTGGTCGCGGCCGTACGTCCGCTCGAAGATCGCGAGCGCGCGCTCCAGCACGTCTCGTTTCTTCGCGTGGTCGCCTAGGTCGCCGTACGCGTTCCCGAGGTTTGTCAGCGTGACGGCCACTTCCGCGTGGTCGCGGCCGTACGCCCGCTCCTGGATCGCGAGCGTGCGCTCCAGCACGTCTCGCTTCTTCGCGTGATCGCCTAAGTTGCCGTACGCGTTCCCGAGGTTCCCCAGCGTGATGACCACGTTTGGGTGGTCGCGGCCGTACGCCCGCTCCATGATCGCGAGCGAACGCTCCAGCATGTCCCGCTTCTTTGCCTGGTCGCCTAAGTCGCCGTACGCCTTCCCGAGGTTATTCAGCGCGATGGCCACTCGCACGCTGTCCTTGCCGTGCGCCCGCTCAAAGATAGGGAGCGCGCGCTCCACCACTTCGCGCTGTTTGGCGTAGTCGCCAAACCTGTTGTACACGCTCCCGAAACTATTAAACAATTTGGCCACCTCCACGTGGTCGCTACCGTACTCGCGCTCGTAGATCGGGAGCGCGCGCTCCAGCACATCGCGAAACTTGGCATTGTCGCCAAGATCCCCGTACGCGTCCCCAAGAAAAAACAGCGCCACGCCCGCCTCCTTGCTCTCCGCGCCGAACGCGCGCTCCTGCGCCGCCAAGATGGCTTCCCGGACCTTTACGACGCTCGCGAACTCCTGAATCGACGTGAGCAGATCGCAGAGCCCCTTGAGCAATCTCGTGTCCGCCTCGGACCCAAGCACGTGGTCCACCAACTCCTCCACATCGTTCGCTTCGTCGACGGGCAACTTGCACAGCATCTCGAGCCGCTGCGCGACGGCGTCTGAATTGCCCAAGAAGAACGACCGGAAGTACTCGTAGACCGTGTGGCTCTGGTGCAGCGCCTCCGACTCTTTGATAGGCATGAGGTGAATTTGCAGCTCGCACAAGTGCTTCACGTTCTCGACTTTCACGGCGACGTTCATCAAGATGTCCTGGTAGCCGTTGAATAGTGGAGGATTAAAACGGTTCTTCGTCCGCACGATGTCCACACGGTCGTCGGCCTCCAGCGACGCGTAGAGCTGCACGATGGCGTCCTCGGTCTGGCACAGCGCAGCACCGCGCGTAATGTCGAAGAGCCACGAGTAGCACGGCGCCGTCTTGTCCGCGTACTCGTCTCGCGCCTTGGCACCGGCGCGATCGCGACCTTTCAGCGGCGCAAACATCAGCTTTACGCCGCTTTCCGGGCACGCCGCCGTCATTATTTCCTCGAACTGCACCCTCGCCAGCGCGGCGACCTCGTACAGCGCGTCGAGCGACGCGGCCGGCTCGCCGTCCAGGCCGCACTGCCGACACTCGTCTCCTAAATTCTTGCCCACCCAGGGGATCTTCTTCACATCACCCTTGATGTGCACGCGCGCGATCTCGTCGATCTGTTCACGCGCGGCCTTGAACGCCTTCAGGTTGTGAAACATACATTTCCGCGGGTCCAGCGCGCGCTCATCGTGCTGCTTTGCGTGCGCCTCTATCGCAGGCCACGGCACCGTGCGCGTTCCGTCCGGGCCCTCTGTGGCGGCCGCATCGAAGGCTCGCTTCGCCTTGTCGTCGAAGAGGACGCCGACCTCGCTTTTTAGCCTTACTTCGGTGAGCGGTTTCTTGTCTGTTGACGCGCCTGAGCCCATCGTATCAGGTCACCTCCCACTGCTCACGACAAAGCGGCACCCGTGGGTGCTCTCATCGTGAGTGTTCTTGAGTGTTCTCCCCGCTTCAAATCTAACACCGACCTAGCAGCGCTGCGTCGAAGACAACAGCACCCGTCGTTAACGAGTCGCTGCGGCAGCGCTGGCGTCTCCGGGGCAGCTTTTTGCGCTCTGCCCAGCGCCACTCCATGCGGCGCTCGGCTAGTGCCTCTCGAGACTCCGGGCAAAACCCAGTAGATATCAACCCCCGCCGAGAGCTCCGAACACCACCCGTCGACCGCTAGGCCGATATCACGCGGCACCAAAACCCAAGCTGGACGCGGAGAGCCGCTGCGCAAAGGCCAAAAACGCCGGCACCATGGGTAGGAGACGCGGCCGCCGGCGGGCAATGAAAGTGCAGTGATCGCAACGAAAGCACATAGCTGCCCCCGCGACGAGTGATCGAAACCAGAGCACATAGCTGCCCCCAGCTTAAAAAGCCATGCATCGGCTCTGGGCCGCAGCCCTCGTCGCGACGGCGGCGGCCTTCGAGCTCGCGAGCTTCACCTACTCCGCGGGCGAGGGCCTCCTCACGCTGACCTTCGACGAGGCCGTGCAGTCGCGGACCCTAAACGCCAGCGGCATCGTGCTCCAATCGAACGCGACGGCCGAACGCGCGCCCATGCAGCGGTTTAGATTGCGGGGCGCGCACCCGACGCTGGGCCAGTTTTTGTATACGACGCCCTACAACACGACGGAGACGCTGACGCTCGTCATGCGGGACGATGATTTACTCGAGGTCCAGGCATTGAGCGACCTCGCGATAGACGCGAAGTCGGTCTGGCTCGTCGCGGAGGAGGGCCTGGCGCGGGCCGTGTCGGACAACGACCGCAGTGCCGCCATTACCAAACCGCTCAAGGTCGATACGTACGTGCCCGATACGTTACAGTCGGAGATGGAGCTGTATACCATCGACATGCACGAGGGCTTGATCTGCTTTAAATTCTTGGAGCCCGTCGATCGTTCCTCCCTAGACCTGTCGGGAGTCATTCTCCAGACGGACGTGAATGTGCTAGACGTCGATACGGGTTACGAGTGTCGCAACGTCGACCAGGACTCTTGCGTGCAGTTGACACTGGTCAATGAAGAATCAAAATTACTAGACATCCCCTGCAAGCCCACGAACGTGTCCTCAACGAATAACGACAGCGTCACGACCTGGTCGGTGGTCTGCCTCAATACGACGACGGTCGAGGATTCATTGTGGTTGAACGTGTCATTGGGACCCACAAACCTAAACGCCATCAAGGCGGCCTACCCGCTCGGCTCGCAAGCGCATTTGACGAATCTCGCGTTATCAGCACCCATAGCCAATGATCGAGGCGGCAACGCGTTCCTGACCATCAGTTTGAGGCCGGAAATGGCGTTAACACCAGAATCCTGGATCGGCGACCAGAATCGGCCCATTCTCGTCTCATTTGCCGTGGACATGGACTCGGGCCAGATCGACCTCACGTTCAACGAGACGGTGAACGCGAATGAGCTCGATGTGACTTGCGTGTCGTTGCATGAGACGCGGGATAACCGGACGGGTGGCTTGTTCCACTACTTGCGGTCCTATGGGCCCCAAGGTGCTAGGACGAAGGGTAGCCTTGTTTCGACAGGTGATGGTCCCACTCTGATTATACAGATGTCTCGCGAAGATTCAGATGAAATAAAGCGCAAACCAAGGCTACTCACTGGAAGAGATACGTCCTATGTGGCGTTGGACTGCGACGAGACGTATCGAGACAACGCCTTTCCGGTCAATTTCGGGATAAGACGCTCGCGCGTCGACGCGCTGCAGGCCGAAGTGTTTGTGCCCGACACCACGCGACCCGTGTTAACGTCGGCATCCCTAGATCTAGATGTGAAAGTCCTCACGTTAGAGTTCGACGAGACGGTCAACGCCTCTTCGCTCATCGTCGACTACTTGCAAGTGCAGTCTACTGAAAGAGATCTATCATACACGGAAAGAGTCCAATTGGAGTCCTATGTCACGGCCGGCGACATCAGACACGACCGGATGTCTAGACGAGGCTCGGGACGAATCAGCCCGGCCGGCTCGAACGTTTCTATAGCGATCGGCGACCGCGACTTTGCAGCGATGAAGCTAGCTACTACTTTTGGTGGTAGCAGTACGTCTACATATGTAGCGGCGTTGGGCGGCGCTGTCTTGGACATGAACGGCAACAAGCTCACGGAAGTACCGCTGTCGAAGGCCGTCGCTGCTACAAATGGTGTGTTTCGCGACAACCAGCCTCCATCCTTGGCGAGCTTCGCGCTGGATCTGGACTCCGGCGTGTTTGCGTTGCAGTTCGACGAACCTGTTACGAGGGCATCACTCGATATGACGAAGTGCACGCTGGCCGCGGCGGACAACGAAGATTCTGAAAGGGTGCTGTTCACGAACACGCATGAGTTTTTGGAGGAGAATGATATCGATGCCGTGCGCGTGCGGCGACTCCTCAGGTTGGACTTCGACCCGGTGACGGATAGCATGGGTTCTGAAGTGTTATATGTCAAACTCTCGCAGACTGATCTAAATAACTTAAAAATCGCCGAGACCTTAGCCGTTGATATTCAATCGACAAAGTGGCTCGCTGAACTCGGCTGGTGCGCCGATTCCGTAACGGAGAACCCGTCGCCGTCGGTGACCTATGAAACAGCAAGAAATTTCTCGACTGATGTCACGTCACCTCTGTTAACTGGAGGCACCGTCGACCTGGACGCGGCGATATTAACCCTGCAAGCGGACGAGCCCGTGCGCGGTGCCAGTGCGAACGCGTCCTACTTCCGTATCTCATCAAGAGCGGACGGGTCCGGGCACACGGTGGACGTCGACGCCGATACTTTGCTATCTCCAGATGCGAAAGATGCGACATCCTTAAATTTCAGACTGGACTGCTTTACACTAGATCAATTGAAATTGTGGGGCCCGCACCAGGCCTTCCTGAGCCACCAGCCTTTCCGCTATGAATACGGAGGCGGTCTGACGGACATGTACGGCAACACTTTGGCTGTTGTGAATGGTTCCAAGAACACCTCACTCCCAGCTACCGTCGTAGCGGACTTCACCTCGCCTTCCCTGATAGGTTTTGATTTTGGGGCCAACATCACTTTGAGGTTCGATGAACCAGTGGATCCCGTATCTTTGAGGGACATGGATGAAAGTTGGTACCTCCAGAAACGAGCTGATAGTATGTCGGGCTTCCAGTCCATCAGAATCGCGTCTCATACTACACCT
>JACLAA010001816.1_pt1 | contig 10953 bp, 8 predicted proteins | sample 8027891 | NCBI WGS metagenome assembly JACLAA01 (sample SAMN15724900, study PRJNA655200) | protist metagenome | isolation source: fluorescence activated cell sorting (FACS) single amplified genomes of... | place: Spain: Blaines Bay Microbial Observatory, Mediterranean Sea | collected 2016-01-19 | reverse complement strand
CACAAACCGCGGGCAGCGAGCACTACGCGCGTGCCTGCGTCGCAGCGAGCCGCATCATGCGCACGGTTTCGCTGGCTTGCGTTTGCGTCAAATTGCCGCTGTGCGAGGCGCTCACTGGCTGGCCGGAGAGCTAGTGGCGTCGCGCGGTCGAGAAGCCCTCTCCCGGCGGACATACCTCTCGTATTACTACGGCGGCGCCGGCCGTCTGCTTTTTGCGCAGTCGAGACTCGGGGCGCGCGGAGACGCGCGGTGTCTGCGCCGCCCACTAGTCCTAGCACCATAACGGAGATACGTCGCGGCGAGGCTTATCCCACCGCACGCCGTCGCCGCGACCCCGCAAGAGACACAAAAGTTCATCCGAAAACTTTAACAGAGCGGAGCGTCATTGGGGGGTAGGAATTTCTGTGACTACCAGCCCTGGAACTGGCGCCAGTACTCCCAGGGCTTGATCGTCACCGCGTCGCCCAGGCACGCGGCGTCAAACGCCACGGACACCATCGGCAGGAACACGCCGATGAGCAAGATGATCAAATCAACCCGCAAGGAAACCAGTTTCCGATCTCTGAGCGTCTCCGAGAACATTGAGAGAGCATAACCCAACGCAGAAGCATACCCATAGTGGTAGAGCATGACACCTTGCAAAGGGTACTGCTCCGTGACCTGCGCCCACCAGACCGCCGCGTCGGGCGTCGAGATGCTGTACAAGAAGAGCAACTGCGTGAGGTTCGGCCACGACGCCAACCTATAGAGCAACGCCTTCTCGTTCAATTCATCCTGCGACATCTTCTTGAGCTTGCGCTGGCCGGCGATGGCTTTTTTGGAGCCACCCTCGGCATTTGCTTCGAAATTTTGTTGAAGCATCACCTCCCAGTTTACTGTGGTCCCGACGCAGACCAAGGTCCAAACTAAGAAGAACAATGGTCCCGCCGGTAGTAAAAATGAAGGATATCCTCCGCTAAACCACCACGCGCACCAGCAGGACATCAAGGTTAAACCCGCACCCCCAAAGGTAAAGCCGTTGGCCTTGAGGTCGGACATGTCCAATAATTTGTTCGACGAGAAGCGCGCCATGGGCACCGCGCTTACCGCGTTCACTGCTCCCATGAGTACTATAGACGCTTCGAGCGGCTTATCTAGATGCCAACTCAAAGGTGCCGCCGGATCCATCGCCAATAATGCGTGGGAAGTAAACAACCAGAGAAACCCGAGGACCATGAAGTACGCCCCTGAGACGGCATGGATGTGCGCGTAGTCCGCTCTCGTCCAGAGCCTTCTTCGTACTGTGTCACCAAATAAAAGAGCGATGCCGTCCCCGACCGTACCCGCAATACCGTCCACGTCGACCGTCTCCTTCAGCGCATCCATGAACACGACCTCCTTGTCGGGCAACGGGATGGCCGCGGTCATCGCTCTCGCGGGCGCCGCCGCGGCGCTGAAGCTCGTGACGTGGCCCGGGTCCGAGGCGTCCTCGTCGACCTCACAAATAATGGCCTCCTCGTCGCAGGGGTCTGCATTTACCAACACGGGTGGCTCGCCTACGGGGACCCCTGCCTCGCCGGCATAGACGCGCTCCAGCAGGTCCTGCTTCGCTTGTAAGATGCGGGCGTCCACGTCGATGTCCGTATCATCAATAGTGGAGCGCAGGCGCGTGACTGGTCGTCGTACGTAGCGTGGCCGCGCGACGAGAGCGCGGACCGAGCCACATGCCAAAGCAGCGAAAAAGTGCAGCGCCAGCGGCGCGCGCGGCGCGGCGGCGGCGCTGCCGATGAGCGCCGCAAGTAACAAGAGCGGCAGAGACGCGCGCTTCGCCATTTGCGGCTGCAGCTGGTGCTGGAAGGCGAACCTGGGCCTCAGCGGCGCGTGCGGCGGACGCTAACCCTCTTGCAAGCCTGGACCGCGGTCCTACTGCAAGAGCAACCGCTGCGGAGTGCACTGCGCAGCCGCGATCTTGCGTTAGCCCTTAGTTTACTTTTTGCAATATCCGGGCTGTCCAAAGCTCGGCGTGGCACGGTCGTGATGCACTGACCTGCCAAAGAGCGCCTGGGCTGCTCCTGCACGTGTCTCCAGTCGCGTGCACGCCTAGAAAGCAAAAAAGTTGATGTTCGATCACTAGATAGGAGCACTAGGCGAGGCGGCCTGTGCGTCTTGGCTTTTGGGAGGTAAACGCCACGTCCGGGCCTCCGCACACGGCCTAAGAGTTTAGATCGACCCCTCGCGCTGGGATCTTCACGTGTGCGACGTCTCGCGCCGTGCCGAGGCGTCGCAGTGGAGCACAAGCACCATGCCACCCAAGAGGCCAAGCACCACAAGCGCCGGGCGCTTCGACCGCCTCCCCGCGGAATTGGTAAGGCGATGCGCCGATTTTAGTGATGCGCCGGCAGCGCTCGCGCTCCACGAGGCCTGCAACAAACAAGCGTGCGGCGTAGCATTGGCATTAGCGTTTAAGAACGCGAATGAACTGAGACGAGCGGCACGGTTAAGGACGGAGACTGATGAAAACATGTTCAAGCGCTGGGAGTCTTTAGTTTGTCCCCTGAGATGTGTTATTATTGTGATGAAGGAAAGTGCCGTCAGTAGAATTTTTAGGGGAGCGGCCAAGAGGGGAATAGAAGCTTTGTCGGAGCTCGACGCGTCACGAGTAGATTTGGTGAACCGAAAGCGCGACGTGAACTGGCGCGTCATCGACAAGCACCTGCGCAAAGTGATGCGCGAGATGCCGCCGTCGCTCCAACACCTGTCGGCGTACGCGGACGACCAGCAGTTTTTACAGGCGGCGAGGAGCGCGCTAGGTGATGCAGAAAGTGCGGACGCTCTGTTCAACGCGGCGATTGTGGCATTGCTCTTCGACGCGCGTTTACAACGAGAATTGGGCACGGAGTCGCCGGCGTGGTCCTGGATTTCAAGACATGCGCGCATCCAGAACGCGTCGGAACACGTGCCCGCCGGCGGCACGGCCGCCTACCAGTTAGTCGTCGACTTCTGCATCGAGCTCGGCCAGCACGAAGCTGATGTGGACGACCCCCCGCGAATGGGCGACCAGGACCTCGCTTTAGTGTATGAGCGCGAGCGGCGCCAGCCTCTACCGCGCTGCATGAGACCGGAGAAGTATTTTTGTGATGGCTGCTTCGCGAAGGATATACAACCTAGGGATATGGCCCGCGTGGCCGTCGCGTGCCCGCTCTGCTCCTACTCGCTCTGCGCGGCGTGCGGCGAGGGCGTCGCCGACCACGTCTGCGACGGGCGCTGCGTCCACTTCGGAGTCAAGGTCGAGCTGATAACATTTATGCAGCGCTTCATGACGGCTTGTTTAAATTGCCAGGACCTGATACGGACGGACGACCGGCTCGCGGCCAACGTCGCCTTGCACGCGCGCTTGGCTGATCAAAGGAGATGGATCCGGACGGTCGACCGCGACCGGATGGTCGTTCGCGCGAAGTTAAGGGATGGCGGCCGGGCGCACGCCGATTTTTTGGCGGAGACGTACGCGCGGAACCCGTTCGCGTCGGGGAACGAGAGATGGTAAGACAACACAAGTTACTCGTCAAGCGTCCAGTCCGAGACCACCTCGCGGTACGACTTCACCTCCCCCTGCTCGAGGACGCCGGCTTCCAGCAACGCCCGCGTGCAATCGTCGATGACCCGTGAAGGCATGCGCACGCCCGGGCCCCATTCGACGCCCGTGAGCCACTCGGCCACATCGTCGGACTTCAGTGAATAATCCGCGGCGATGGCGGCGACGTCTTTCTCGGAAATCCGCGAAGCTTTTTCGTAGACGCTCCCCAGAACCTCCGAGACCTCGTCGCGTCTCGAACGCGCGACTTCCGGCGTACAGACCACCGCGAAGCACGGCCACGGCGTAGGGACCTCCGCGACGCGGCTCCACTCGCCGCTATCTACCAGGGGTTTCGTCGTGAACTTCTCCCACATGAATAAATCCGCGTCCTTGTTTGCGAGGGCTTTCCGGGCACCTTGTAAATCACCAACAACTACAAACTCGGGATCTGGTGCTTTCCTCTGCCGCGCCGCCACGAGGGCCATGAGGTGGCTCCCGCTGCCCATCCTGCTGACGGCATACGTCGCATCCAGCGACGGCTCCGACCCAGCTAAAGCGTGGACGCCCCAAGTCAAGGGCGTGTCCACAAAACTGCCGATGATTGTCACGTCGCCCTTGTGGGCAAACAACGTGGCCGCCTCCGTTAATAAAAGAGCCACGTCTAACTCACCCTCCCGCAGCTTCTGGGCCATCGCACCGCTCCCGCCCGGGTGCTCGCTCCACTCGAAGGAGCCCTCGGCGGCGGCTTGCCTTATGGGGTAGTTGAAGTGCTCGGGCACGCCGCCCACTCTTAACACGGAGAGGGGGCGGCGCGCCGACGGCGTTTTGAGGCGGCGCAAGAGGCTTCGGCGCATCATTTTGAGGCGTGAGGCAATGTGCTCTCAGTGCAGGTTGTCACTGTGGTCAGTGTTCAGGCCCCAGCGATGGCTGCAGCTACGCGGCGATGTTCTGGAGCAATAATATGACCACTGTGGCGTTCTACGGTGCCAAATCACAGCACAATCGCGTTTGCGCTTCCGGCTTGCTTTCTTGCTAGTGTGTTACAAGGCGCTAGCTGACTTTTTTGGCTTTTTGCTTGCGGCGTCGCCGAGCGACCGTCGTTAATTGATTAGAGGACAGGTTCGGCCCTCGGCATCAACCGCAAGCGCAAAGAGTCGACGCCGAGACCCTGTAGCATTGCTAAAAAGCTTTCCCAAATTTCCACCTCGCCGCAGATCAGTCGTCGAGCCGCGACGACGACGCAGAGGGATAAGTATTACAATCTACGAAACCCACACACGCTTACAAACGCTGTCGACGTAGACCCCCGCGAGCTCTGGAGGCTCGCGACAGATCCGCGCGCAGCTAGGGCAAGTAAGACACTAGCAAACACAAGAGAGCAGCGGATTTGTGCGCTGTGATCTCCCACGGCCCTGGCGCGGCTGCCCCGCGTGTCCGCGTGAGCACGCACTCCCATCGACCACTCGTCGGCACAAGCCGCGTCGTGTTTCGCTAAGGCGCCTCTTCCCAAGGAGGTGCTGCCTAGGCAATGATGGGCGGCGCCTGGAGAGGACGACGAAGAAAAGCAGCGCTCCTCCTCCTCGCAGAAACATGGGCCGCGAGCAGGGAACGCTGCGACTACACGACGCCCGCCGGCGTCGACTGCACGACGTGCCCGCGCGGGAGATTTCGGCCCATCGAGTACGGCGCCGAACTGGGAACGGCGCGGCGAGAATGCAAGGAGTGCCCGCGCGGCCGGTATGAACTGGAGGCGGGTGCCGTGGGCGAATGTTCCGGCAAGTGTCCCCTCGGGAAATATTCTGATACACTAGGCGCGAGGACGGAGGACGACTGCAAGTACTGCCCGCCCGGGACCTATGGGAGCACGGAGGCCCTAGGGACGAGGGCCTGCACGGCGGAGTGCCCCGCGGGAAGATATAGTTTGGAGCCCGGCCTCTACGCGGCGACGCAGTGCAAGCCCTGCCCGCCCGGGCTGCGGACGGGCCAGTGCGAGGACCCGCACATTACCAGGAAAGGGTTCTTCGATTCCACTTCTGGTGAAATCAATGAGAATGCCCATGCTTATATTATTGATAATGAGAAAATTGCAAGGCCCGGCGACCGCTCACCTTTTGATTTTGGGCCCAAGGACACGCCGTCCGGCACGTTCTGGGTCGGCGCCGGCGGCTTCGTGGGGGGCAAGCAGGCTGAAGGTAGATTCAACCCGGACCGCGAGCAGCGCTTCGACCCGATCCACAAGACGTGGAACCCGGCGCTCGAGAACACGGCGGGCCGCACGAACCGGGTCTTCGACAACGAGGCCGGCGCGGACTCGGACACGCGGGGGAACTACGAGGGCTGGTAACATTCACATCCTATACTTCCCGAGCCCGCCCGCGCCTTCCACTTCCTCGAAGGCGATACCGAGCGGGCTTGAAAAAGCGGCGACGGCCTTCGCGTCCCTATGCGCGGCGAGCGTGCAGCACAATCCAGAACCGCCGGCGCGCGCCGTGCGCCCGGCGACGTGCAAATAGTCGTCGCACGTCGCCGGGCGGCCCAAACTCAACACGACGTCGACGTCTCTATCAAGACCTCGTATTTCATTTGGGGCTAACACATCAATATCATCGTACCCGCTCTTCCGCAAAAAACGCGCCACGCGGTCGGGATCGCCGTCGTTGACCACCACAAGCGGACGCGCCGCATTGAGTGCATCGAGCGCCGTCCCTAATGCGTCCAAATCGGGCTCGCCCGGCCCGCGGTCCCAGAAACTTGATATGACGTGTTTTAGGGACGACGGCGCCGTCACCGCTCTTCCATTGACTGGCGGCTCTGTGCCGCGTATCACATTTATGGGAGACCGCGGATTCGAGGGCGCCGCGTCCCTCAGGATGTCGTCGATGTGGCGCCTCAAAGGCCTACCAACCGTCGCCGACGCTCCAATAACTTGCGCGTCCGGCCGTCTCTGGATGAAACGCCTCAATATCTTCGCCGCGGGCCGCTCCCGTCTCATCTTCTTCTGCTCCGCCGCCGCGTAGCGCCCCGGCGCGCGTAGTAACGCGTCGACCTCGTCCAGCACGATCGCATCAATCGAGTCCAAATCGTCCTCTGCTTTTAGGACTTCTTTTGGTGTATGGACCATGAAACTCTCCGTGAAATGATCGACGACTTCCGCGATCTGGTCCGCTAGACTTGTACTCGGCGTGAGGACGAGCACGCGTTTTTTCATGAGTGGCAGCGCGTACGCGAGCGTCTTGCCGGAGCCCGTCTCCGCGTGGAGCACGCCGTCTTTACCTTGTTTTAGTGTCTGGAACGCCGCCGCCTGGATCGGCGTCGGGCGCGCGTGCGTCAATCGTTGCTGCGTGGCGCCGTCGAGGCCCAGCGAGGCCCAGGAGCCCTCCTCGGCCGCATTTGAGGTGGTTTCCGCGCCCGTGGCGTCCACATTTGCTGCGTTCGCATCCGCGCCGTCCACGTCGAGTATTCGTTCGATCAGCACCGCCTTCGTGCCGCTGACGGGCAGCCCGAGCGTCCGGCAGCGGTCTTTCAGCTCCGGAACACGCAGCGCCGCGAGCGCTTCGGCGGCGCTGGACCTCATCACGACGGCTGCGGCGCGTCGCACCGGCTGCGGCGCGAACGCCGCGGCGTGCAGCAGAGCGCATAGCAGTGCTGCAATTGCCCCACTTGTACGCATCGCTTCCGAGCGTTTGTGAAACGCAACAGGCGTGCGATTCAAGAATTTTTCGCAGCTCGCAGCGTACCAAGGACGCCCAGCGCTGGTTCAAGCGAGAAGCCGAGCTAGTTCATAGAGGCACTAGCAAACACAGCCACATTTCCAGTGCTTGGAGGACTGGGCTACTGGCGCCTGCAACTCCACGCTTCGTTCGCTTTATTCGAGCATCTCTGCGGCCGTGCGCCAGCGCTTCGAGCCGCAAAACGCTTGCAAAGCGGCTGGGCTCGAAGCACCCATTTTGCAGAGCTGCACGCTAGCGCGGTGCGAGCCAGGCAATGCCGCGCCGCGTCTTCGTCACCGTGGGCACGACGTCCTTCGACGCATTGATAGGTGCATGCACAACACCCGAATTCAATAAACAACTCGCGACGCTGGGCTTCGATGAATTAAGGCTGCAGGTCGGCCGCGGCGCCGCGCCGACCGACACCGACCGTATCACATGGTTCCGCTTCGCGCCGACGATAACGGACGAGATGCGCGCGGCGGACGTCGTTATTAGTCACGCGGGCGCCGGCTCGATACTGGAGGCGCTGGAGCTCGGCAAGCGACTCGTCGTCTGCGTGAACGAAGAACTGATGGACAACCACCAGGCTGAACTCGCAAACGCGCTCGAAGCTAGAGGCCACGTCGTCGTCTCAACCGTCGACGACGTGGCCGATGCGTTACGAAGGGTCGTGGCGACGCGGCCGGCGCCATATGAGCGGGGCGACGCGGCGCCGTTCCGGGCGCTCGTCGACAGCGAAATACAAACTAGGAGACAATGTTTAATATGTTAATGGTCATCGTCGCATCTCCCCCGAGAGCACCGTCGCCTTCAGGACTAAATACACGAAGAAGCACGACGTGATCGCGACCAGCGGTATCTTCTGGAGGCAGTCCGACACGCGCGAGAACAGGTTGAGGAACAAACAGAGGAGCACGACGAGCCCCGTCGCCGCCAAAGCCCCGGTCACGAGCGCCAAGGGCCCGATCGCGCCCCCGGCCAGCATCGGCACGAAGAGCGTCAAGTCATCTAAACTTCCACAAAAGGCCACGACGATGAGTGTCCGCATGGAGGACGTGTCCATCTCCTCGTCGTCGTCCTCGTCGTCCTCATCAGATTCATTGGCCTCCAAATCAACATCTTCCAGTGTGTCGTGCAGCGGCGACGCCGTCGGCTTTTCATCAGCGGAACCCTCGGCGCGCGCGGCGCGCGGCGGCGAGCCCTCGTCGGAGTTCACCTCCAACATCTCAACGCCAGTGACATCCTCGTCATCGATGGACTTCGAGGGAAACGGCTTCTTCTCCGCGGTCGGTGTCTTTTCGTAGCCCTCCTTTGGCCTGTAGCAGCACATCTCCCGCTCCTCGAACTCCTCCAACAGTAATTTGATCGAGTAGAGGCCCAACCCGCCAGCGGCGATGCACGTCAGCAATCGCTCCGAGGAGAAGTGGTGCAGGTGCACCCACGCATCTAGGGCTTCTTCGCCACTTCGCGCGATCAAGAAGGCCAGCATTGTTTGTAATAAGCAAATGACGCAATATACAAATATATTCCGGCCCCGCTCGACCCGCGATCTCTCTCTAGTAAGAAACTTGGCGAACCAGAGGACGTCGTCTATCGACGACGCGGTCTTCAATACAAAAGCCTCGGCGGCCTGGGCCAGGAAGAGCGCGGCCTCGTCGCGCATCGTTCGTCGTGCGGCCGGGCGGCCCGAGTGTCAGAGTACGGTTTTCCCTCGTAGAAGGGCACGGCAGGCGTGCGCCCGGTCCTCGACAGGCGTCCGCGAGCGTTTGTAGCGCGCGCACGGTCCCACGGCGGCTGTACGCAAAAAAATTATCTACCTGTGATTTTTGGCTCTTGGCTCACAGGGTGCGAAACGGATGCCCAACGCGCTCGAGCCGTCTACGATAGGTCACTGGCAGTCCGCAGCAGTGCTATGAGTACGTCTGAGACGGCTGGCAGGCTATACGCAGCCTGCGCACGTTTGCTCGACGATGCTTTTGCTGCCAAACAAAGTCACCCATCCACCGCCTCCAGGGCCGCACGTCTCCAATTGCCAGGCGCAATACGGAATGAGCCACGTCAGCCAGCGGGACCCGCACGAAATGGCGAATGGCCATTGCCATCAAGCCCAAAAGCTTAAAAGCCAGCCTCCGTGCACGCCGCAGCCTCTCATGGGCTGCCGCGCGATGCTCCCCTGGCTCGTCCTCCCCCTGCTCGTGCGCGGCCACGGCGACGACGACGCGCACGCCCACGCAGTCAACTCCATCAGTGACTGCCCCGACGCGACGTGGTCCTATCGCGACCACAAGTGCTACAAGCTGACGCACGAGTGGCACACCTTCGACGAGTGCAACCGCGTCTACTGTCCCTTGCTCGCTTCCGGTAATTCTACAATAGCCTGCGTGTCTTCTCATACAATCAACTCGTACCTCGCCGGCGACCTCGACGGGAAGAAGCACCTGACCTGGGTCGGCCTGCACCAGCGGCGGGCCGACGACGCCGAAAACGGCTGGATCCGCCAACCGGCTTCGGAATGCGCGTCGACCTATACGAATTGGCGCGAGGGAGAACCAAACGACTGGTCCGGCTGCACGGAGGACTGCGCCGCCATGGGCTTCGAGACGAACACGCCCTCCGACATGAAGAAGTGGATCGATTTGGGATGCAACGCGGAAGCGAGGTGTGCGTGCGAGTACCCCTCGGCCCTTGCTCAGAATTACATCACGCCGCGCGAGGTGACCTACGACAAGTGTTCCTGGGTTAGAGTGTATCGCGCGCTCGCGTGGAGTTCACTCGGTTTATTAATAGCTGCGGTCGGCTTGATCATAGTTGTCCTGCGGGCCAAGCCCGAAGAAGTACTAGAAGAGAATGATGAGCTCCAGAACCCCATGATCGGCATCGTCGAGGTGCCCTTCGCGACGCCGTATCGGGTCGAGAGCGGCCTGCCGAACGCCGAGGCGGCGAAGCTCGCGAGAATCGTCTTGCGATTGATTTTTGGATTTACGTTCCTCAACGTCGTGTGGTGGGCCCTGACCTGGATCGTCATTCTATCGTACGGTATTGTGCGGAGCGCGGCGACCTGGGCCTTTTCGATTATTGGCTTGATTGTCACGTTACTCGCGGCGAGGCTCGGCATAGCGAGCGTGAAAGCACCGAACAACGAAGTCTACAAGGGCTGCGGCAACGCGCGGGCCTTCAACTGCATCAATTGGGTGCTCGTGGCCATCTATGGCGTGGGCTTCATCATCAGTTTGCTCTCGATACCTTGGAATCCGGCCTACCATGAAGTTGTGTCGAACTTCGTCTTCTGCCTGGGTTATGGGTTGATCGCGCGGTTCTCGGTCAAATTATTAGCTGAGGTCCACGCGCCGCCTCCCCCATTACCGGTAGCCGCGGCGCGCGAGGTCGACGCGCCGGTCGTCGAGGAGTGCGAGATGACGGACGTGAACTTGGGAGACGAGCCTTCTGCGCGCGTCGTCGTCGCGGCGCAGCCGTCGTCGCCGGTCGTCGTCGCGGCGCAGCCCGTGTGATCCGTGCCTTGCTTGGAGCCGGCGCGGAGTCGGCGCGACCATACACTCGGGGCATGCGGTGTCGGCGTGGCCGCGCGCCGTCGCCACGAGCACTCGAGGCATGTTGTTTGTTTAACTTTAAAACACCACAAGTTAACCGTCGCTCGACGACCCCGAGGACGACCCCGAGTCGTCGCCA
>JACLAA010000991.1_pt1 | contig 10953 bp, 5 predicted proteins | sample 8027891 | NCBI WGS metagenome assembly JACLAA01 (sample SAMN15724900, study PRJNA655200) | protist metagenome | isolation source: fluorescence activated cell sorting (FACS) single amplified genomes of... | place: Spain: Blaines Bay Microbial Observatory, Mediterranean Sea | collected 2016-01-19 | reverse complement strand
GATATGAGAGTTCGATCTGCATGAAAGGGAGATATGGTGAGGAGTCCCTTCCCCATATGAAGTAGGCCCTGAGCAAGACGAACAACAAAGAGTGTCGAGGGCTCACGCGCATGCTCAGCGAGCAAACGCAGAAGCCCCGCGATTCGGCTGTTGTTTGTGCCGGCGCCAACAAGTCCAAGGCCAACGATTGCGTTTAGGGAAACTTGGTTGTCAGCATCATGTGTTAGGCGGCTCATTTGGTCAACGATCCCATAATCAGGATATGAGATACGCAGTAGTGAAAGAGCAAGCGGAACAGCACAACGCACAGGGGGCTCACCATAATGAAGCAGATGATCAAAAGTACGCAAAGTCATTTCTGCCCCGATATCTTCGCCAGTTGCCACGAGCGCGATGCCAAGGACAGCCATGGACTGATGCCTGGCTACGAGATTAGGTTTTTTAGGTGCTGCTGACTGATTTTCTGTTGTTTCTACCGACCCAGGGAATATCAAAGGTGAATCACGTTGTTCCGCGCAAATGTGAAGCATTTTCTGGATTTGCAGCACATCACCCGTGGCAGCATATGCACAAGTTTCAAGGGTGACCGATGCGCAAAGGCCCACAGGGTGCTCTATCGTCTTTAGGACTTCAAGCATTGCGTCTCCTTTTTCGCCCCGACCAAAGAATAAGAGGCCAAGCCCAAGCCCAAGGAAATTTGACTCCGATATTTCAAGGCTGGCGTCAGACGCCTCCATCAGTTTCTGCACAATCAGGGATGCAATGTCCGAGTTGCATGTCCCAGTATAGATCTGACCAAGACTGACAGCGGCAAAGGCTACTTCAATCATGGCATCGGAGTTTGTAATTATAGGCGCTAAAGTATCAAGCACATCCTCTCGACCAGAGCCAGCGTATGCAACACCAAGACCAACAATAGCTGCTGAGCGTATAATGGAAGAAGAAGATTCAACGTGCTCAGGTAAGAGAGCAATAGGTGGGTCCGACTCGTGACGAATTGAAGACGAAACAATGCCGATAGCAAGGCAAGCACCGGCCCTGACATATTCCTCGTTGCTGTACAAAAACTTATCGATAATCGTTAGGCCCTCTTCTATATTCCACATCATTATCATCCCTAGAGATGCAGCAGCGGCTAGCATACCATGCTCTTTGTTCTTGTACAACCATGTATTGCCATCAGGGGTCATGAGAAGGTCCTTGCAGAAACCAGCGTTCACAAAGGCATTGACAAATGTTGCGGCGAGGTTTGCTCGGGCGGAGTCTACATTGGGTGCACTTGTGCTGGATGCACGCGAGGATGCGGAGTCCCCAAGGTGGCTTTTGTATATATCTTCAGGTGTCTTCGCATCAAGAATATCTAGGTCTCGCCCAAGGTCAGCCTAAAGTGCTATTCACGTCAAAGGTGAAACCTGGCAAACACGGAATTTGCGCATAGTAGGACTTCAGTTTATTATTCCCAATGATTGCATCAACTTCCAAATCTTCAACGTACTCAAAGTTGCTATGGTGCCGCGCAAGCAAGAATGCCATCTGCTTACGCATCAGACCGTCCGTCGTATCAAAAAGCTCCTTACATCGTGTGTTGAATGGTGTGGCCTCATCATCATCTCCCATTTTTAAAGCAACGCCCAAGGCAGCGGAGCAATAGCCATGCCGCCGGTAAATCTGGAATGCACTCTGCCTCAAACACTTAAGGTCGTCTGGATCTGCGATATATGTTCCACACCGCAGCAAATAAAGACAGACCCTTTTGAAGTTACTATCATCCACTAGGGTCTTTTCAGGCCGCAGTGGGTAGTTACCTAGAAGTTTAGATATACTCTGTGTCTCAATAAGAAGATCAACTGCTTCTGCGTATGCATTGTGTTGCAGATGAAACCTGAGCCAAGTATACTGTGAAACTAGAGTCCTAATCACCAGCGCGGGCAAGCACGGGACGATTTCATCAACAAGACTGATAAGATCCGCGGTGAAGTTGTCCTTTCTTCCCTTCTTGTCACTTAATTGCCTTGCCGTGTATTCAGCCCCAAGCTCCCCAGCGAGCGCCCTCACAAATTCGTGGCCCCAGCTGCCAAGGTCATTGATGGTTCCCTGCTTTTTAAAATGGAGGATCTCGTGTGAACCTGGCTCCGACATGGTCATTGCCAAGACAGCAAGGAGATCTGCCATCAACTTCTTTGATGGCACTGATTCCTTCGCCATAGCGTGACAGTGTTTCAGAGTATCGTAGTGCGGACGCAAGTATTTCAATGGCTTGGGCACCGAAGTCATTGATGAGGTTGCATTCCGTACTTCCTTGACTAAATATTCCAAGGCGGTGCTAACTACCACTGGATTTGCCTACGAGCGAGAAAAGCTTGCCAGAATAAAATACTCATCGGACGTACGTCCTGTAAGCGTGCGACGGCGAGCTCTAGTCCCTCCATAAGAGTTTGATCTTCAGGCCTGTATCAGTTTGCGTCGTTAGCTTAGGAAACAATACGACGCAGCGCTTACGAGAGCCCACCGCATCGGCTAGCAGTAGTGTCCTTCGCATTCTGGCATGACGCAGCAGGCCGGTCCATTGTAACAAAAGCACGGCGACCGTGCCGCAGTACCTGTCTCACTTTTTGTAAACGCCGCGCCAAGCCGACCCAACTCCTATCTCTGCCGTACGTGGTTGGCGGGGACTGCCTCGCCGCGGCGTGGTTGGCGGGGATGCCTCGCGCCCGGCACCTGAGGCGCGCGCGACGCAGGGTGGGCCCCGCCGGTGGCAGGCCTGAGGCCCAAATCCCCTTGAAGCCCACCCGTGGAAGAGGCCCCCTTACCTTCCAGGGTAGGACGCAAACACTTACCAAACGTTTACTTCTCCCGTCAGAGAGGCCTCCAAACACTTGCCAACACTTGCCCAAACACTTGAATTTAGTTGAAAACACTTGGGGAAGTCCGGAGCTACACACTCTATTTCCCTATGCATCACAGGCTCCCCTAATCCCGGGTTTGCGCGGACCCACTTGGAAAATTTACCTGCTGGAGATTCTGGCACTGAATTTACTGTAGGGGGCTCATCACATGACCCTCCGGAAAATGACTCGGATCCCCACAGCCGCCGGCCCTGACTCAGAGCACCACATCCCCGCGCCTACTTTCCCCTTCTGAAAGACGTCCAAAAGCGTGCTCAGATCAACGAAGTCTACGTTCAAGAATGGTCAAGCGGCGGTGCAAGGCGCGAAAGGCTTCAACGAGAAGGGGCGCAATCGCTTCGAGCTGCAAAGAACGGATGCCAAAACTGCTTTCTCTGACAATTTCTGGGAAAACAAGCTCCACCTCCTGGGCAATGAATCCAAAATGAGTCTCTTTGTCGAACCCAGAATCGCCTCGCCATTGGAAGCTCACGCCATTTAATTCCAGCAAGCGAGCAGCACGATTCCGCAGGGAAGTGACATTTGTCTTGTAACGTCCGTCTGAAGTGGTTGTGTAACTGCTAGCAGATACTCCGCCGGTACTGATTATCGATGGAGCCGTGATGGACCCAGTGGTCACAGTGATGGAGCCGGCAGATGTAATACCAACACTGGAGATAGTCAGACCACCAGATGTGATAGTTATGCCACCGGCTTCAATTAGTAGACCGCCAGACTTGACAACAGCAGCTCCCGTCACGGTGAGACCGCCATGCTTGATTGTGGTGCGACCCTGACCTGTGATAGCAAAAACTTCACGAGAAGATGGTCCGTTGTCTACTGTTACGCGAAATAAGTCGAAAGAGTCTGACCTATTGCGGTCTGCGCCAATTTCAAGAACAGCACCAGCAAATGCGTCCTGTGTTGCACGAACCTCCATAATACTTCCATCGTTGTGTCCGCTTGCATTCGAGGAGAAAATGTATGATCCGTTGTGAGCTAAAACATTGCCCCACAAAAGCGTATTGCCAATAACTTTTAGGCCACCTTCATTGATCGTAGTACCTCCGGAGAGGACGCGAAGACCCCCTGTTGTGATACTTGCGCCTCCATCAATGATCCGAAGACCGGAGTATAACGATAGTTCGCCCGTGAGAATCTTCACATCGCCCTTAGCAACCGTGATATCCCCGTCCCCTTCGATTGTAAACATGGTCACCTCACTACTACCAGAAACAATCTCAAGAAAATTAAACGAGTCTGAGGGATTAGCAGTAGCGTCTAACTTCAGCAGAGTATTTTGAAATGAATTCTCAGTTGCATACAGTAGCAACACATCAACGCCCTCCTCTGAAATAGTGGCAATACTGCTGCCGCAAGCAACACCCTCAAAATTAGCATAGCAGCTACATGATCCAGTAGAAAAGTCGCAGGTACCGCGGCCGCTGCAGAACTTGTACTCGCGAATATCAGTATTCGCAACATCCTCAACATGACATGCAGCGACGTTGCCGCCGCCACGTGGCCAGACTCTGGCATCAGATGCGTCACACGTAAAAGCTGTGAGCGGTGGATTGCCCTCGTGGCTAAAGATATTGTTCTGCATTGGGACTGCAGGCCAAGCTAGAAATTTAATGTTGTAAGTAGCACCCCCTGCTTGATTTATGGCACCACGAAAGCAAACTACTTGCTCAACATTGTCTAGCGATTCCCAGGCTGCTTCACATTCTGCCTCGCCAAAGAGTGTTGCATTGGCGTTGAACTCAAAGTCAAACCCATTGAAACTCATCACGAACGTTCCATTGATGCTTGATCCTACTGCTGTTGAATTTGTTGTCACGTTAATCTCGCGATAGTAAGTCGTAGTACTTCTCAGAAGAGGATCGAAACCTTTGGGGCACATGCGTGCCTCACACTCAGGCCCAAATACCCCCCAATCGCAAGCGCACATCATAAGAGATTCTGCTTCCCAATTGGTGTATAAAGGGCCCTTTATGTCATTCACATCATCAAGCTGGGTCATGCCCTGCCCAGGGCCGTAGTCTAGTGCAGCATGGTGCATAGTGATGCAGTTGCCATAGTTGCTGCACTCTTGAGGACATTCAACTACGGTATTGGCATCTAACATCTAGATAAATTAGTAACACTGGGGATGGACAGCGCTGGCAAGCTTCACCCGTAAAACCAGGTGGGCATGAGCAACTCCCCTAAAAACCAAAATCACGCAAGCAATCAACATGACTAATCTGTGCGCAGGTAAATGCGTCGTTCCGATTACATACGCCTATGTTTCCACATTCCATGTCACCATGCGCCCTGCCGGGAGCGCTAGCCTTGTCGACCCACGCAGTAGCAATTGGACAAAGACCTGTGAGTACTCTTCACTAAATAATAAGTGTACCCCATAAGGGCGCCGTCGCCGCACGACCAGAACAGTCAGCATAGTATGCCCAACCAGTATCGCACAAACACACGTTCTCGGCTGTGCATTCGCCGTGGCCGCTACACTGGTTCGGACAAGACGTGCTCGCACGGTACACAGAGGAAGATATAAGAAGTCGGCGAAGAGACCGTGACACCCATGTCATGTCAACTGAGTCCTGCGAGCGGACTAGCTCTATTTACGGGTAGGGCTTGTGCTTGTGCTTACCTGGTACCGTAGGTACGTACCGTAGGTACCGTACCGTAGGTAGGTACCTACGGCAGGTACCTAGAGAGAGAGAAACCTACTAGCCCTTCCTACCCTAGATATGTATCTCCCACTCTCTAAATTTGAGTCTATACATTGAGTGTCTATTGACGCTACGGTGTAACCAATTTACCATAAAACACTCTCGTAGTTAGGTACTAACGGTTGGCCCAGCCTTTGCCAGTGGCTGGTGAGCTACTGGCAAGTTATTACCGTGACCCCTCGGAGGCCCGGCCCGCCGGGGCCGGGGGGATCTGGGGTGAATAACCCGCCGGTCATAACCCGGTCACGGTACTTAATCACTAAACGGTTTTCACTCAGGCCCTAGGCTGTCGACGTGGAAACCCGCGAGCTCTGGAGGCTCCGCCGGCGAGTCCGAGTCGGGGCTCAATCGCCAGTGATTTATCTTTAGCTTTGTCTTAGACTCCACAGCCTATGTGCTCGTCAGGTTGCTCCAAACAGCGCCTCCTCGTCGGCGTTTCGCCCACAGCAACGACGCGCGACACGCTTTCGTTTGGTTCAAGTTAGGGCGATGCACTCAGGCCCGGGCTGGCAAAGCAAAACCCGGGCCCGTTTAGCCTGAGTGTGATTAGCGAAAATGACCCCTCCGGGCGAGCGGATGGGCGCAAGTAGCCCCCATTGTGCCTTTGGATACGTGCAGGTGCGCCAAGCCCGCGCCAATGGCCCATTGGGCCCCTCCCCTACCCCTCTATAAGATCCTGAGGTAAATAACCCGTACTAACCGGTAATTACCCGGGTTATTTCAGGCGGCGCCAGGGGTGAATAACCCCTCAGGTAAGTGGGAACCTAGCAGCCCGGGCGCGCCCCGCACAAAGAAAGAACTTTGGCTAGTCAGGTGTTTGGGCCCGGGGGCCGCCAACACCATCCCCGTTCTCGTGGTGGTCAAAGTGGGACTAGTAGTCACGCTGCGGACATAAATTGCTAGTCCCGTGCACACCGCAATCTATTTGCTGGCCTAGAGCCTCTGATTTTGATCCTATCTTCCTTTGATCTGATTCCCAGGCAGGATTAACAAGGGTATGATTAATATAGCCGGGCTTGATTAATATCCTCAGATGCAGATTCGTGGTGCAATGCACATCGCCATTAATTCCTACCAATATCAGGTGAGTTATTGAGAAAAGAAATGCACCATACCTGGAAGAGAAGCTTGCAAGCATATGGAATGTGCACACGCACGACGCTTGAGTTGGCGGCACGCTGGCAATTTTTGTTGTTACACCAGTAAATATGCTTCCGCAAATCAGCATGGGCGACTAGACCGCAACAAGTGCAAATGTGAATGGCATAGGGGTCAGAATTTGCAAACATTCGATCACGCAAAAAACTAGAAACGCCGTGAGAGACGAGGCAATCTCGTTCCATTTCACCCATTCGAAGACCACCATCTCGTGCGCGGCCTTCCATGGGCTGGCGTGTGAGCATTGTAACAGGACCACGTGAGCGAGCATGGATTTTGTCGTCAACGAGGTGTTTGAGCCGTTGGTAAAAGGTTGGGCCTAGAAAAACTTTGGCATGAATTGCTCGTCCTGTATGCCCAGAGTACATGACTTCATTTCCATGACGATGGTAGCCAAGTTCGTGCAAAACAGCAGCGATGTGATCAACAGAAACATCCGTAAATGGAGTGGCATCTCCCTCTTTACCTGTAAGAGCACCTACTTTAGACTGTAAACATTCTACCAAATGGCCGATCGTCATGCGTGAAGGAATCGCATGTGGATTGACGATAATGTCGGGTGATATACCATTACGCGTCCATGGCATATCTTCTTGAGCATAGGTCATGCCAATGGTTCCTTTTTGCCCGTGCCGTGAGGCAAATTTGTCTCCTATTTGCGGGATCCTGACAGAGCGTGTTCTTACCTTGGTAAACTTCATGCCATCTTGGTTTGTCGATAACATGACCTACCAGGAGGTGGCATTCATATGATAGCAATTGCAACTTAGATTACCTGATCAACTAGGCCAGACTCATTAGGACGCATTGCAGTCGAGGAGTCGCGTTTTACTAAGCCACTTGTTTCACCTCCATTTAGTACAGGAACTGTTTTCCCAATCAGGATGTCAGCACCGGATACACGCACCCCCGGAGAGACAAGGCCATCACAGTCAACTTTTTCGTATGATCCATGCCGCATGGCGACGCAGTGGTCTTGACCAGGCCGCTCAAAAGTTTCACAGTAAAGTCCAGCAGCGTCGCCAGTCACGTGACTGCGTTCTTGATCCACATAAGTCCGATAAAAAGAGGAACGAAAGAGGCCACGGTCAATCGCTGCTTGATTCATGATCAGGGAGTCTTCCTGCATATCAACAATAAAGTCAGTGGACCTGATTTTAAAGAAGAAAGGGCGCTGGAGGGGGCCTGATTATATCCCGTGTAGCACATGATAGCCACAATCGCGTTAACACCACTAGGAAGTTCACGAAAATGGAGATGTTCCATTGCTCGTGTCGTTGCTAATGGCTTCTGTGGGTAATGTAACACGTGAGCTAAGGTATCCATGCGCTGCTGAAAGTTCGATGCATAAATTCCCATGGCCTGCTTGCCCATTGCCGACTGATATGTATTGCGAGGTGATTGATTATGATCAGGGAATGGAATAATAGACCCACAAATGCCAAGTATCATTGAAGGATGGATCTCGCAATGTGTATATGTTGAGGAATATGGTTCGTTCAGGTCAGATGGAATCATTGCAATCATGGTTGCCTCCTCCTCCTCCGTGTCAACCAGCTCCACCAGACCTTTAACCAGGAGCTGCGTCCATCCCAACTCACCATTGACTAACTTATGAATGTGGGGCTTGCGTAGTTTGAGCTTTTGTGCAGGACTAGATGAACTATGATTCAGTGGATCTTTCCACGTAGATGCATGATCTGATTCAACAATCAAAAGTGGTCGACAGACCCGTCCTGCATCCGTATACACCCTAAGTTCCTTTTCCTTGATGTCACGTACTACAGAAACTTCGGGATCTATATCAATTTGTCGACGAAGAGACCTCAAGGTAGCCTCAAGCGTACATGGGTCACGATGCACACCAATCCAGCTACCGTTAACAAATATTTTTGTCGTCCCCGGATCTGCTATTGTCTGTGGTGAAATTTCTTCCAGATTCTCCATCGACCATTCCTCAAGAAATTCAAGGATAGGACTTTGAGGGCTACCTACTGATACATATGCCATCAATGCCAAATTCTTTACGAGACCAACTGCCTGTCCTTCTGGAGTCTCAGCTGGGCAGATAAACCCCCAATGTGTGTTATGTAGCTGCCTTGGCTTCGCCTGTTTACCCTCTCGTCCCAGAGGGGTATTTAATCGCCGAAGGTGAGAGAGAGTTGATGCATAGGTCAATCGATTCAAAACTTGCGAAACTCCAGCACGTGACGCATCCTTTCTGTCGCCCCAATTTCCCGTGGCCAAAGAATATCGCAGTCCGTCGGTAATCAGTCGAGATTTAATTGCGGAGCTGTGGAGTTTTAACATCAATAAAATCATTTACTATATAGAATAATTAACGCACGCTAGATTGAAATCTCGAGCTTCGTCAATGCATTTTTGTAGGTAAGCGAGAACATCCTTGGTAAGTTTACGAAACAACATTCGGAATAAGCCACCCAATAATGGCCCAGCTAGGTCCAGCCGCTTCTTGCCGTAATGATCACGATCATCTTCATCAATGCGCTCGAGTGAACACATGAGCAACTTGTGTACTATGTAGCCAACAAAAAAAGCCTTCTTCGTGTCCGATTGCTCTTCTGTACCAACATGTGGCAAAACTTCCTTTTGTAGTAATTCTTTTGCATACTGTACACGCTTAGAGCGTCCAATGTTCGTGGCACTTCCTCTGCGCCCAATGAAGTCAAGGGCAATCGTTTGATTCTGAACCACAAACGCTTCGTCCAGAGATGGCCGTAGCCGTTCCATCATGTCTGTATCTGAAAAATCGTAAACAACGTGCTCGAGGATATCCCGGTCTGCAACAAAACCTAGTGCGCGAAAGACAATGATCACAGGAATGTCTACGCGAACATATGGCAATGTCATCCTGATTTGATTGCCTTGAGACTGACCACGACCTGCCTTGTTATACATCTGCATATATACGGTGCTAGTTGGTCGAGCACCATGTTCAACATGGGAACGGCATTCAACCACCCATGAGTATCTATAAAGGGTGATATTAGATAAATAGCAAAGTAAAGTAGTAGTGCGGCTTACTTGTGAGGCTGCTTCTTTCTAAAGCAGTACACGTGATTGTTAGACATGCGCTCTTGTGCTACCACAACCTTTTCTGAGCCATTGATGATAAAATAGCCCCCTTGATCATAAACACATTCGCCAAGCTCACAGAGTTCCCTGTCGGATTTATCAGCAAGAACACAGAAACGACTACGTAACATGATTGGAACATAGCCCAAAAACTCCTTTGGAGAATCTGTTCTATGTGCCTTAGCTAGGCCACTCGGTAACCGTATGCGGCTAGAAACTTCTACGTCGCTTTCTTTGACAATTACCACTTTATCGCTGTCTTGGAGTGGCCCGGCAGTTTCATAGGTAACGTTTGCACGCCCAGACTTGAGTTCATCAACTACGCAAGGATACCAGTCATTTTCTATGTAAAGTTCTGCCTGGCAGCCTTGGTGCAGTGTAGCTGTCGATTCTGGTTCAATACAGCTAATATCAACATATATGGGTGACGAGTATGTCATATTGCGCAGTCGTGCTTCGTGAGGGAACATGTTACTTGTAGTCCCATCCCGTTCAGTTGCTGTTGGTTTTGAGACGTAAACTTGATTGAATACCACCGTAAACTTATTTCGATGCAATGACTTCTGGCCAGGCAGGTATTGTGCCTCTGGTTCCACGTGCAATTCACCACTATCATCCACCAATTCTTGCATCGTGTTTTGTATGAACTCATCGAACGAATCTAGTTGTTGACGCACAAGGCCCTTCTCCGCGAAATATGCACTGATCACAGTCCAAGCGTCCTAGCACGTAGAATATCGTCGCTAATATACGCTCAAAATTTATATAGAATACCTCTTGCGTGATGTCCATCTTCAGCAGATTACAGCCTACCTACGTTACTATATTTCCAGCTTCGTTGCGCTGCTAAAGGTTTAAAAGCAAGAATACTGACGACGGCAGACCACAATGGCCAGCTATATATATACTAGTTACTCGGTTTTGGGGACGCTAGCCTAGCTCCGGGGGGATGGACGTCTAGAACCAGGCCTCTAAAGGTCCGAATCCAGCGTCACGCCTTCACCGTCGGGTCTGGGAGCAGGGTCTGCCTGGGGGGGCACTGGAAGATTGTAATCGTCTGCCACACGCCCAGGCCGAGTCGT
>JACLAA010002701.1_pt1 | contig 10956 bp, 2 predicted proteins | sample 8027891 | NCBI WGS metagenome assembly JACLAA01 (sample SAMN15724900, study PRJNA655200) | protist metagenome | isolation source: fluorescence activated cell sorting (FACS) single amplified genomes of... | place: Spain: Blaines Bay Microbial Observatory, Mediterranean Sea | collected 2016-01-19 | reverse complement strand
GTTGATCTTGTCGGAACAGTCTGAGTTGAATCATCAGCATTACCGGCAAGACCGGGATTCCCTGCCCATTTAATTATGTCATAATTGGGCCATTGAACTACTGTATTATTTCTGGTATTGGTTACAATTACTGTAAATGAATATGCTTCGTTGTTACTTTCACTTGCCGGACAGTTTGTAAATGAAATGGTGTGAGTATCTGTCACATTCTTCAATACAATTTGAAAAACATTTCCTAGACTTAAATCTAAGCTAACATTAATAGGACTGGATGCTGTGGAGCAATTTATTCTGGTAAACTTTTCAACAAGAGGTCCCGAAACAACAAGTTCAGTAAAAGTCGCAGTATCAGTAAATGCAATTCCGCCCGAGGTAGAGACAAGTAGTTTACCGTCATTATACGTGGAGGGAGTATCAGTAAGACCAAGAAATGTATGATCTGGTGTGTCAATTATGTTACCATAAGGAATACTATCATTACTTACAATTAAATTATTTACGGCATCATCAAACCCACCAATATCAGTAGAAATGTTAGACCAAGAAACTCCAACTCCTGTAGATGTTAAAATCTGACCATTAGATCCTGGTTCATCACTAGCATCCTTTAAGTATCCATCAAGGTCTAAACCAGTGGTAAATGTTCCAACACCGGATACATTTAGATTATTAGATACATCAATATTTTTTACGCCAAAAGATTTAGAAGTCATTTATTTATCCTCTCCCTATTGTAGTATGGTTCTGGTAAACTTATAAACAACATCACTCCCGGTCTTTGTTGCTCTAACTTCAATAGCACCAGAACCTCCCACAGTAACACTAATATCAACTAAAGGTCCATTTGATGTCATGATCGCATATTCCTGAGAATATGCATTTCCAGAACCATCAGACATAATTAGTGTTTTTTGTGTATGTATATTAGTTCCCCTTTTAAAGAAGAATAAGTATTCAGCAGCTAATGGAGTAGTGCCAGATATTATAGTTTCTAATATAGTAATGTTACTTGTGAGTGTGCCGGACTTAACAATTACATCTGCTGAGACATCACCAGTAGTGTCAGTGATAGTTGATCCACCTATAATATTGCCCGATAGATAAAGGTCTTTGAATTTGTTAGTTGATGATCCCAAATCAACCACATTTCCGGTACTTGGTCTTACAGATGTGCTAGCACCACCAATTTTAATGGAACTATTACCCGTACCATCAGCTGAATAAGCATTTAATATAAGAGATCTTTTTTCAGTACCCTTAAGAAGAAATAGTATTTGTGGTCGATTGGTGTTACCAATCTCACCACCACTTGCCTGAATACCAAATAAAATCGTGTTAGAACTACCTTCAAAACTGATGCCTCCCGCGCTTCTAATAGTATTAATGGTGATATCATCATAGTTTGATACAGAACTACCACTTGCCGCCGTTCCAATACCTAATCTATTTGAGGTTTCATTAAAACTTAACTTATTGTTATCACCACCTAAATTACCATCATCATTGAATTGAACGGCACCATCAGTTCCGGCAGGTACTATGGTGCCTGTAGGTACAGTTATTCCAGCATCAATATCACCCTTAAATGTTCCATAATATTCATTTGCCGTAACAATGCCGACCATGAGTCTGGCAGTATTACTTGATGATACGGTATCTGCATCAGGATTGGGATCTCCTATACTAACGTTACCATCACCTCTAGAAATTACTAAACGATCATTAATTGTGGTATTTTCACCACTAGCAATCTTAAACCTATTTGTACTACCATCATATCCTAATCTAAATCCAAAAGACCCACTGTTACCAAAACTATTTGAAGAAGATGTTGATGCCTCAACAAGTCCTATTGATGAAAAATCATTATTGCCAGACCTGACACTTATTGTCGAATTTGCAGCAGAATAAACATCTAATCCTCCTTGTGGATCATCAGTTCCAATACCTAATTGACTATTTTTATATACTAATCCAGTCGAATCAACTTCAACACCGTCACTACCACTTGTCTGATCACCCATGTGAATATAATGAGTACCAGTATCTCCACCATTATCACCATCACCATTTATAGTAACTAAAGATGAAACAACAGTATTTTCAAGAGTGCCTTTGAATGTTCCATAATATTCTCGTGCCGTAACAATACCAGCCATAAATCTGGCACTATTGTCTGGATGTACTGCATCTGCATCGGGATTATCTGTTCCTATTCCCGCATTGAAATATTTTTTACCATTAACAGTAGTCGCTGAATCTGAAATAATGAATCCTACATCATCTGGGTTATCGTTGAGTTCAACAACAAAATTTCCTTCATCATCAGTTCTTATCGCATTTGCCTGGACAGAACCAGAAGCAGAACGATTCCACAATGAAATACCGGAAGAGTTTCCTGCTCCAAAAATATTTAAATTTCTTGTTCTTCTACCAGAAGTACTCTGATTAACTGCATCAATTGTCAATTTATATTGAAAATAACCAGGGGCATCAGAATCAATAGAACTTGGGGTTTCAAGTATTAATCCTGCGGCACCTTGTGGTGTTTTATGACCACCTGTTCCGTTTGAAAATAATATATTTCTTGTCTGACCAGAATAATCATTTCCAGTATTAACGAATGTATCTACCTGAACTTTATCTGCCAAAGTTGCTACGACTTCATTTTGAAGAGTACCTTTGAATGTTCCATAATATTCATTTGCCGTAACAATGCCGACTGCTAATTTAGCAGTATTTGAACTGGTTACGGCATCAGTTGGTGTTTCTGTTCCTATACCAACATTACCATCAGATGTTATACGAAGTTTTTCTGTGCCGTTAGTTTCTACTACAAAGGTATCGTTCTGTGGAAATCCAAATCTTGTGTTAGCATCATTATTATGTACAATATAATCATCTATACCAATATTACCATTGACATCTAATGTTTGATTTGGAGTACTATTGTTTACACCTAGTTTTCCATTTTTATAAACTAGAGCATTTGTTGTATCTATTCTAAATTTACCATATGAGTCATTAGTTGTCTCATCAGTAAATCCAATATAATATGGAGTATCATCATTAGCATTACTAGTTGTGTCAGTAACATTGACTTGAATTTGTTTAGACTGTTCTACTTGGAAAGTACTTGAATTAATAATAGAAGTTTCAATACCCGTTATAATACCTTGCGAATTAACGCTTATTATCGGTATTGTGGTCGCATCACCATAATCACCTGCAGGTGCGCCAGAATCCATCAGGTTTCCGTCAATACTAATATCTGCTTCTCCGGTAAAGTTTACTCCAGTAGATTGTACTTTACCGGCATTATTACCTGTTGATGTTACATTAATACCAATTTTACTTCCGGGATTAAGTTTAGATGCGGTTTCCGCATTACCACCAATATTAATGACAGATTCAGTTGTAACACCCGTTACAAGACCCTGTGAATTGACGGTTACTACCGGTATTGTGGAGTTATTACCATAAGTACCTGAAGTTAGTCCTGATATATTTTTAAGTTTTCCTCTGAGAATTACACCATTAGTTCCATCAAAGGAAACAGCAGCGGCAGTAACATCTCCTGCATTATTAATATCAGTATTACCATCAATACTAAACTCTTGAGCATTTTCTAGTGATGTTGCGGTACTGGCAATTCCAATAACACTGGCAGTTACTGTTTCTGCAAAGACATTTTTCCATTTAATGTCAGAAGCACCAATATCTTGATTTCCGTTTGGAAGAAAATTACTATTAATTTTTGAATTAAAGGTTACAGTATCTTCATTTACATCATCTCCAAGTGTGGTATTTCCATTGACATTTAAATTCCTGCTTACAGTTAAATCTTGTCCAATCGTAACATCATCCGGAAGACCAATAGTAATTGATTGAGCTAGTCCAACAGTTACAATTTCATTTGGTGTACCAGAAAGTAAGAATGTTTGTGGATTGTCACCACCAAGAAGAACAGTTCCATCATCTGAATCACCAGCAAATTTTAAAGTTACACTATCAAATTGACTTGCAATAAAACTTTGAGCTGCCTTGGCAGTAACGAGAAGATCATGTTCATTAATATCAGCAGCAATTGACAAATCAGTTGATATGCCGGTGACTCCGACAGAAACTGCCGAAACAGAACCAAGTTTAAGTTCATTTATAGTGGCAATGCCAGTTATTAGCATATTTTTACCACTAATCTCATCATAGAAGATATCATCAAGAACATGTAAGTCGCCACCAACATAAAGGTCTCCACCTGTCGTTGTGATTCCGCCATTAGTTGCCAGTTTTACTGCCTGCCCACTAGATGGTCCGGCAAATGATACAACACCGGTAACATTTAACTTATCATCAACAGTCAGAGTTTCACCAACGGTCAGATTGCTTCCAATACCAACACCGTGCTCGACGACTAAGGCACCTGTTGTTTTATTTGTAGAATTCGTATCTGATGTTAAGGTCAGAACACCAGTAATCTTAGAAGTTCCGTCAACATGTAGTTTTGATGTTGGATCATTCAGTCCAATACCAAGATTTCTGTTCTTGAATACTAATGTTGCACTATCAACTTCAACACCATCATAACTATCGGTTAAATCACCAAAGTGAAGATATTTTACCGTGCTTGATGAACTAACATTATTATCAATTTCAACTGTATCTGCCTGATTAGAAGTTCCTGAGAATGTGACACCATAAATCTCATATGCCGTCAAAATACCAACCGCTAATTTAGCAGTATTAGCATCAGTAACGGGAATATCAACATCATCAGTTCCAATACCAACATTACCACTAGAAGTTACAACTACAATACCATCCTCGACAGATCCAATCTGTAGGGGATGTGTGGTGCTTGTAGTTTTAATTCCAACATTATCTAATACTCTTAATTTATCATCAATGATTGTTGTTCCACCAGAAGAATCAAGAGTTAAGTTTCCTGTTGCCGTATCAATCTTATTATTACCACTATTAGCAATTCTAATTTCACCAATGTGTGCCTCAGAGAATGATCTAGAACTAGATCCAAGATAGGCACCCTCATCAGCATCAGGAATAATTCCAGTATAGACGGTGACTTGTCCTCTTAAAGTAGAATTTCCAGAAACATTTAATGTTCCGCCAACATCAAGTTTTGCCGTTGGTTGTATGCTTCCAATACCAACACCGGTATTTGGGATATAAACAAACTCTTCATTATCTACCTTAACATCTCCATATCCAGAACTTGCCGTTACGAATCCAACAAAGAATGTATTGGTAGAATTTGGTGTATTTGAAATGGCAACCTTATTCCCTTCTCCGGCAATAATATCAGTGAAGTTTATTGTTGTTACTGATGTAACAATTCCCTGTGCATTGACAGATACAACAGGAAAAACAGTGGTGCTACCATATTTACTTGAAGTAACACCCGAATTCATTAAGTTGCCATCAATACTAATATTCTGTGTTCCATCAAAGTCTACTCCGGCACCTTTTACTTTACCAGGATTATTTCCTGCTGCTGCTACATTAATGCCAATCTCTCTCTCATTTTCTAATTTTGTGGCACGATCGGCAAGTCCAACCAAATTGCCAAAGAATGATGTGGCATAGGCAACATGTGCCGTTACGACACCAACATGAAGTTTGGCAGTATTACCTTCCGATACGGCATTAATAATATCATCAGTTCCAATACCAAGAGTATTTGTGGATGGATTATAGATTATATCCGTATCCACAAGAGCATTACCTGCTTCTCCTGTTACATTCGTATCAGTAAAGACAATAAAACGATCATTATTATCATTCTCATTAGTAATGTCTAATTGTGCATTTGCACCGAGTAAGTTAAACTTATTGGCATAAACTGTTCCGGCAATATAAACACTTTCACCAATTCCAACACCACCGCCAATAACCAGAGCACCGGTTGTCGTACTCGTAGAAGCAGTAGTTGATGCAATATTTGTGTCACCCAGAACTGCAAGGCTCTTGGCAATACCAACTCCACCATCGATTGCCAAAGCACCACCAGTAAATGATGATGACCCAAAAACAACATTAGTTGTGTTGCCGATGCTTATTGTTCCATCAGAAAAAACATTTGAACCAATACCAATACCACCGGCAACTCTTAAGGCACCGGTAATTGCACTAGTAGATGCCTCGGTGGAATCAATACTTAATTTTTGATTGACATCTACCTTTCCACTGGGAGTATCTAAAACTAAATCTCCAGTACTGGATATAACATTATTATCAATAGTAACATTATTAACAACAAGTTTTTCTGCCGTGGCTGCAATTCCTACATTTAATGTATCAGTATCTGTATGTATGGCATCAATTTCATTAATGGTCGCAATACCAGTCACACTCAAATCTTTAGTGGTTGTTAATCCCACTCCTTTCAGTGTTCCATTTACGGTCCAATCATTGGTTACGGTTCCACTACCAGGATTGACAATATCTGCCCTTAATGTATTATTAATTTGAACGCCAGTACTTGTGGTGTTTAGTCTTTTAGTATTATCATTATACAGTTCAACAGTACCGTCAGCTTGAATAACAATTCCGTTTTCTCCCGTCTTTGCCTGAATATAAATGTTAGAACTACCAGACCCAACATTATTACGAATAAACAAATGTCCTGTATTATTATCAATAAATGACGTTGATCCTATTCCGGAAGAAGCATGATAAATCTGTAAGTCATTATCATCACCAAAATAAACCTTCTTATTATCTTTTAAGAAAATCTCGTCGGGTCTGATATCACCACCAACATTAAGATCTCCACTAATACCGGCACCACCTGCAACAATAAGGGCACCCGTTGTTACACTTGTAGATCCAGTGGTATCTTCAACTTCCAACCCACCCACAAGAGTAAATCCACCTGCGGCTGTTATCGATCCTCCGACAGATACGGATCCTCCAATTCCAACTCCGCCTGTAACAACTAGAGCACCAGTTCCAGTATTACCCGGAATATTTTCTGCCGTTGAAATAATTGAAACAGTTTTGGCAATACTAACAATATCATTAACTGTTAAAGAATTCGCAATTCCTACATCACCAATAACTTCAAAGGTGAAATTGGGAAGAGTTGTTCCAATGCCAACACGATCATTAGCATCATCAAAGAAAAAGTTTGTGGCACCATCAAGAAGTCCTGTTGGTCCTCTAAACTGAATTTGACCAATAACAGTTCCACCGGCAGAAACATTCAAACCTGCCTGATCTTTCCATACCAGTCCATTTTCTCCACGAATTAAAAGATCACCAGTGTCATCATCTTTTGTTGTAGCATCTTTATCATTAGAATCATATACAGTTCCCTCTAGTCTTATATCACCTCGAATATCAAGAATCGCATCATTAGTAAAAACATATGCAGGACCAGTAGAAATAGCTATACTTGGAAGAGTGGTTCCTATACCGACAATATCAAGGTTGGTTGAACCATATGAATAATTATTATATGTAAATCTATTGGCACCATTAAATTCATTATTATCATTAAATATAATTTCTCTGTTTTCAGAGAAAAATTCTGGTGTTACTTTAATAGTTGATCTTGTGTCTCCTATGTTGAATGTATCAATCTGTGATGGTGTTCTCGATATTCCAACACCTTCAAGAGATAATGAATCACTGGTATTAAATGTTCCGGATACATCAGTTAATCGTACAGTAACAATTCCAGAATTATTTGAATTATTCGTGGTTATCGCAACAAATCCTCTGGCACTACCCTGAGTGATTTCATTACCAATTACATAATTAGTTGATCCGCCCTGTAATGTTAAATCAACTTCCTTTACAACTGATGCTTCGGCAGTAATACCGGCACCAACAAAATTTAACTGCGTAATACTACTTAGACCACCTACGAGAGTATCTTCATCAAAAACACTAATGGTTCCGGGAATAACACCACCTTGATTTGGAATCCAAAATCTTTCACCTGGACGACCTTCCACAGAAACAACAATAAATTGCTCACCCGGAGGAACTGTTTTTCCATCAGCAGAGGATACTCCAACGAGAGGATCACCTAAACTTGGTTCAGCCTCTCCAAGTGTAAAATACTTATACCTTTCTTCTGTTAATCTATCAACAGGTACTCTTTTTGCTTTTCCTGAAAGATACTTAGGCATATTACTTATACGGTGCTATTTTCCAAAATACTCATGATGAGTTCCATTTGTAGTGGACCGACAAGTCCTCCACCAGTTTGAACTCCTACATTTACTGAAAATGTGGTTGAAGAATATGTTGTGATTCCCAACAATCCTCCATTGTTTAGAGGGTTTGATGGATTAAAATGTGCCGGATCTGTCGTTCTTGGATATTTTTTTTCCTTAAAATAATTATCCTGAGAACACTTAAATACAAATTTTTCCGTGCCTAATCCAACAGTATCATCAGTAAATAGTCCATGATCTGTCGATGTTGTTACGGATAAAATACCAGTAACAGAGTCATATGTGGTTCCTTTGACTGCCTGTAAATAAGTCCCTTCCAAAGAAGAAGTTGTTGCTGTTACAATACCAACAGCATTAGTTTCGGCACGAACAAATTCATGTAATGATGGTCTAAAAGTATGTGGTAGTGTATTAACAATACCCGTATTTGTTGTAAATACTGTGGAAGTTCCTACGGTCTCCACCTTAAATGATGCTTGTGGTTCTGGAAAAATGGGACCAGTGATTCCTGCCGTAGATGGACAAGTAAATGCTAGTCCTGCTAATGTGATATCATCACCAACACTAAATCCATGAGCAGTATATGTTGTAATTGTTGTTAGTCCAGTAGTATTATTATATTGAGCATCATATACGGTTGTTATTCCACTCTGTATTCCATTTACTAAAACCGAATCTTTTACACTCGATGTTCTTTCCAGTACTAATCTTCCATCAATAACAATCAAAGAATCATTTGGCGGTATTTCTACTTCTTTGATAAGGTCTGTTTCTCTTACATTACCGACAGTTCTAGTTGCCGTACTTGTTCTTCTATGTGTAAAAGTGGCTTTGGGATATGTTGTTCCGGCACCAACATTTGCTATGGATGCATAAAGAACGATGGCAGATGTCCCTGCGGGAGCTTCATAAACTAACTGCTGTCCTGGTGCTACTGGAACTGCTTTTGTAAGAAATCTATTAAGAGGTGCGACTGCCATTTTATCTCAGTGCTAATATAAGTGGTGTTACGTTTGCCTGAACTGCTCTGTTAAAATCTCGACCTCTAATCGTGGATGTGGTCTGATCAATTTGTATTCCTTCACCAATATCAAAGTTACCTTTTTGGTCGGTAGATGTAAAGGGAATTTGTGCTCCATCAGTGGCAACAATTTCGTTCGCCTTGATAGTTACACCACCAACAAGGGGTGTTGCTCTATTTATGTCCGTACCCGTACCGACATATTCAAATGAGTGAGAACTGGTTAGAATACGACTAATTCTTTGGAGGGTTATTGGATCATCAGGGAATACTTCATAAGGTATAAATTCATTGAATGTTACTGTAGTAATACCAGATCCGCCAGCAACTCCAAATTGTGTAGGTTCTGTTGCCTCTAGAACCGTGAAATAAATTGGTTCGGTAACGGCAGTCGCAATTCCCGTATTTCCTTCAACATCAACAATCAAATTTTGTGTTGAAAGATAATTTCTTCCACTAGAAATGACATTAAATTCCGTGATTTTTCCAGTTTCATCAACTGATGCCGTTGCCTCTGCAACAATACCTTGAGGACCTAATGGTCCTCCACCAGGATTGCCGGTAGTATCTCCATCTAAAATTGTAATCGTTGGTGGATTAAGAGCACTAAACCCGGTTAAATCGGCACCAGAAATCGCATTAACCTGAGTCAACTGTCTCATTGGTGCGGTAATTCTTCCTGTGCCAGGTGCATCGGGATAATTACCTAAATCAATTTTAAAATATAGTGCCTGACCGTCAAAGGGTCTACCAACTTCATTATCAGTGACATTTCTTACACTGGCAAGAACAATTCTATCAATTTCTGGATTATTAGATGCGATAATACTTCCTTCAACATTAGTATTTGATGCGATACCCGTAAATTCAGTTTTTCCTAGTCCTGTAGCAACTAATCCAAAATTACCAAAAGAAGTATTTGAGTTTGTTAAATCACACTGTGCTCCAGTTCCGGCAAAAATACCAATATCACAGTTAATTGTGAATATAGAAACCAACTGGGCATAGGCATTATTTGTTAGTGATACACCAATACCAGCCTCATTATATTGAGTAAATGAGTCACATACCATTGATTTAAGGTCTGCACCGGAACCCACATCAGTCGCAACGGCATGATCACCATTGATTTTCATACCAATACTTCCGGTCATAAAGTTGGTACAGTTACGAATATATGGAGACCTCCATCTACCGGAAGAACCCTCATCGGCAGGTCCTACACCAGTAAATCCACTTCTTGCACCAGTAGATATTCCTGCATTGATGTCTGTTTGTGTTGGTGGAAATGCAACGGCACCGGCACCATCACAACCAATAGATGTTCCGGCACCAATAACATCACCGGCAAAACTTAGGTTCTCGACCAAACAACCACGACGAACATGAATGACATCATCAGTTTTGTTTTGTGGAACGATGGTTACAAGTCTTAGATCTTCACCAGTAACTGATACATCGGTTCTCAATCCAACAGGATTATTTTCAAGATATTTGCCGGGTCTTATTTTAATCGTATCACCCTCTTGTGCCACGGCAGCGGCACCACCGAGTGTTGCCTTGGCATCACCTTCAAGTAATCCACTGTTACTATCTTGACCGTTCTTTGTAACCCAAATGGTTCTTTTAGTTTCTACACCTGGTGGTCTCCATGATACTCCGGTTCCAACAGACGCTAAACGATAATCAGTAGCACCTACAGAGGGTCCACCAGTGCTATTATTAACATCA
>JACLAA010003973.1_pt1 | contig 10957 bp, 10 predicted proteins | sample 8027891 | NCBI WGS metagenome assembly JACLAA01 (sample SAMN15724900, study PRJNA655200) | protist metagenome | isolation source: fluorescence activated cell sorting (FACS) single amplified genomes of... | place: Spain: Blaines Bay Microbial Observatory, Mediterranean Sea | collected 2016-01-19 | reverse complement strand
AAGAAACACCGCGGGGAGTTACTGATGAAATTACAATTCCTACCAGCTGGTAAATTGACCATCAGATGTCTCAGCGCGAAAGGATTGAGGAATCGGGACACGCTAGGAAGGCAGGACCCCTACGTCATCTTCACTACTTCTGGAGAGTGTCATAGAATCCAGGAACGCACCCACGTCGACCAGGACGGCGGCACGGAGCCGACCTGGGACTGCGACGTCGAGATGAGGGTCGTCGACCACCACGAGCTCTGGATCGAGTGCTACGACCACGACGCGATCGGGTCGGACGACCTCATCGGGAAGTGCAAACTTAGTCTGTTGCCCGTCTTCAAGCGAGGTTTAATTGATACGTGGGTGACGATCAAGGAGGAGACGGAGTGGGGCAAGCCGAAGCCCGCCGGCGACATCCACCTCATCTTCGAGTTCGAGGCGCCGCCGGGCATCAGATACCCCCAGCACGCCCCGGGTATTGACTCGTTTGACGAGAAGGATCGTATTAGCAAGGTAGCTGAGGAGTTGAAGGCTAAACAAATTGCGGAGTTGGACGCTGGAAGAAAAGATAAAGCTGAATTAGCTGATCAAATCTTGGATCGCCAACGAGCCGCGAAACGCGTACGAACCACAGAGTTCACGGACGGAGAAATCGAAGCAGCGTTCAAGTTCATAGATTTGGACCATAATGGGTATGTCGGCGCGGCGGAGATCCGACATGTCTTGGTGTGTATGGGCGAGTTAATAACGGACGAGGAGGTGGACATGATGATCAAGATGGTCGATTCGGATGGCGACGGCCAAGTTTCGTTTACGGAGTTCTATAATGTGGTTACTGATCCCGACCCGGCTCACACGGACTTCGTGAAGATGGCCGCGCAGGAGGAGGAAGATCCGGCACAATCGGGCGACCCGGGCCAGATGGACGCCAAGGCCCACGAGCGCCACAAGGAGATCACGCTGCGGAACAAGAAGCGCGAGATGATGGAGGCGTTCACCGTTTTTGTCCTGTGTGGAACTTCAAGCGCCCTTCAATTTGGGGTTTCTTGTGGTCTGGGTGAGGTGTTTCTGTCTCGTGTGTATCGCTCGGAGATCGTGTCCGAGTTTGGGCCTCTCAGTGTCGAGTACTCACCGGTCGATGTCCCCGCAGGTCGAGAACGGCGTCGGCCCGGCCGAAGTTCTACATTGCTACTCGAAGTTCCTGCAGCTACCCCAAGAACGAAGGGTGGACTGCAAGGTCGACTTCGAGACGTACTGCGAGATTCTGAGCATCGAACCGACGGGCGAGACGCATATGTTGTTCTCCTTATTTGACGAGGGCGGTGACGGCGACGTGGACATGAAGGAGTTTTTGTTGGGCATGTGCAACTTCACGGCCATGGACACGACGGAGCGCATCGACATGATCTTCGATCTTTTTGATGAAGACAAGTCGGGCTTCTTATCGACGAACGAGCTCATCAAAATATTGCAGGCGAACCACATGCAGTCGTCGGGTTCCGTGAAGAAGAAGGCCGAGACGATCATCCAGCAGGCCGACAAAGATAACAGTGGGACGTTGTCGCGGTCGGAGTTCGATATTGTGGTGCAGAAGTTCCCTTCTGTGCTCTTCCCGAAGCTGCGGAAAGAAGATAAAGAAGCGGCACAAACGCGGAACATCCAGATGACGGGAAAGACGGAATTGGCCTTGCCTGCCGGCTGAGTAATGTTTATGAAAACTACTAGCATGTGTGTGCGCATCGCGTCGAGTGGTCGTCGACGGCGTTGAGGTGACGCCGTCGACGCGCCACCGCGTCGCGTCGGTTGCGCCGAGGTGGTACCGAGGTACGCGTTAACGATGAGGTTACTATGTACACTTGAGGGGTGGCGGTGGCCGCGCGAGGCGCCACCGCTGCTAGACGGACGCCAGCGACGACGGAGTCAGCGCGGACGCCGTGTGGAACGACTCGTCGTCGTCGTCCCCGCGCGCGCGACGCTCGATGGTCGAGTCCATGTCGTTGCGGAAGAGCGACCCGGCGCCCCGGATGTTGATGCCGAGCGTGAGGAATGCACTCAATGTGCGGCCGCGCGAACGTCAGCTTCGAGCCGAAGAGGGGCCAGAGCTGGAGCTCCGTCGCTTTGTTGTGCTGGGCCGGGTCCACGGCCACGAAGCCGACGCGCGCGACGCCGGCCTCGTCGACGACATAGGGGTACTTCGGCGCCGGCGGCTCGGACTTGCTCATCTCCTCGTCGATCGCCCTCGTCGGCGTTATGCGCGACGGCGACGACGGCGTCTTGAGGTCGGGGGCCTCCTGCCCGATTCGCGTCGGATTGCTCATCTCCCAGCGGTCGTCCCTCGCGCGGAGCACGGGCTCGCTGCCAGTGGCCTGATTTGAGAAATGGCTCTCTCGACGATCTCGACGGGTGTTTCTCGCCCCGCTAGTAGGGTGGTAACGGAGGTATCTCAGAGATTATACCTTGCCTAAAAATTGATGCTTAGGGATGCGTATAAGGCGGCTTCACAACCAGAGCTCTGAGTGCTAGTGTCTTACATGCCGCTAGCTAGCACGGGTGCAACAGCGCGTGCGCTCCAGTTAGGCACGGTCGGCAGGGCACAGCTCAGCAGCGCACCACTGGACTAGGTCCTGAAGAGTGCACTACCGTCTTGAGACGTCTGAGCCCGCCAGTCGCCAGCACAAGAGCTGTTTGCAGTAACACGTCCTACTGCCGTGGCGCGCGCATAGGTGCAGCACTGATGAGGAGGAGGATGACGCTCGTCGCCCTGGCGAGCGGCCGCGCGGTGCGGGCGCTCCGGCCGCTGGCGCGCGCGCGGCAGCCGCTCCGGGCGGCGACCGCGCTGCGGAGCACGGCGACGCGGCCGGCCTTCCTCGACGCCAAGGAACCGCTGCCCGCGTCCTACGACTTCGGCGTCGAGGGGCCGTTATATGAATGGTGGGAGGCCAGCGGCAAGTTCAAGCCAAAGGACAACGACCACGACCGCGGCGCGTACACGTGCCCCATGCCGCCGCCGAACGTTACCGGAAGGTTACATTTAGGACATGCGATGTTCGTCGCGCTCCAAGACATTTTAGCAAGGTTTCATAGAATGAGAGGGAGACCGACGCTGTGGTTGCCGGGTACGGACCACGCCGGTATAGCCACCCAACTACTTGTGGAGAGGGCCATCACGGCGGAAGGACTGAACAGAGTGGAGATGGGCCGCGAGAAGTTCTTAGATAGAGTCTGGCAGTGGAAGGAGGACAACGGTGGGGCCATCTGCTCGCAGATGCGGCGATTGGGCGCGTCGGCGGACTGGTCGCGGGAGAAGTTCACGCTGGACGACGACATGTCGACCGCGGTCACGGAGGCCTTCGTGCGGCTCCACGAGAAAGGTTTAGTTTATCGAGGTTCCCGCATGGTCAACTGGAGTCCCAATCTCGGTACTGCTGTTTCTGACCTAGAAGTGGAATTTGTGGAGAGAGAAGGATTGTTATATTACTTCAAGTACGAGGTCGAAGGCGGCGGCTACTTGCCTGTGGCTACCTCTAGACCAGAGACGATCCTCGGAGACACCGCCGTATGTGTCAACCCCGACGACGACCGCTACAAAGACTACGTCGGAAAGCAATGTATCGTGCCCATGAGTGGCGGGAGGACGATCCCCATCTTGGCCGACGATTACGTGGACGTCGAGTTCGGTACGGGAGCTCTCAAGGTGACGCCCGGGCACGACGCGAACGACTACGCGATCGGCCAGCGGAACAACCTGCCCATCATCAACATTATGGACGAGAAGGGGGCGTTGAACGAGAACGGCGGTGCGTATGCCGGCTTGGATCGGTTTAAGTGCAGAAAACAGTTGTGGTCCGATATGGAGGCCGCGGGATTGGTCCTGAAGACGGAGCCGCACGTCTCACGAGTGCCCATCTCTCAAAGGGGAGGAGAAGTAGTAGAACCTTTGGTCTCGACGCAGTGGTTCGTGAAGATGGACAATATGGCGTCCAGGGGCGTCGACGCCGTGCGCCAGGGCGATATCCAGATCGTCCCGAAGCGCTTCGAGAAGGAGTGGTATAATTGGTTGGAGAACATCCAAGATTGGTGCGTATCTCGCCAATTGTGGTGGGGCCACCAGATACCCGTCTATTACGCGGAGGGGCATGACGGGTACTTTTGTGCGAGATCTGAGGACGATGCCAGACAACAAGCTACCGAAGCCGGTGTGGCTACGACGACACCCTTAACAAGAGATTCAGATGTATTAGATACCTGGTTCTCGTCCGGTTTGTGGCCCTTTGCTACTGTAGGATGGCCTGACGAAACGCCCGATTTCAAGCAGTTCTACCCCGCGACGTGCCTGGAGACGGGCTACGACATCCTCTTCTTCTGGGTCGCGCGCATGGTCATGATGGTGCTGCCCCAGCGTGAGAAATTGATTTTGTCGCCGCGACGGCCTCGACGCGATGCCGCATGAGAGTCGACGCGTCTCGCGAGAGAGCCGCGGCGGCGCCGCGACGGCGTCGTTCCACGCAGGGCCTCGAGTTCACGGATAAGGTACCGTTTGATACCATATACATGCATGGGTTGGTAAGGGACGAAAAAAATGAAAAGATGTCGAAGACGAAGGGCAACGTCGTGGACCCGCTCGACGTCGTCGACGAGTATGGCGCCGACGCGCTACGGTTTTCACTGGTGACCGGAGTCACTCCAGGACAGGATGTACCTTTATCCATGGAACGCGTAAAAGTGAACCGGAACTTCTGTAATAAATTATGGAACGCCGCGCGGTTCTTAGAACCCAAAATGGTCACGTCGGGTGGTGTCATTGACCAGCAAGAATTGAGTGAGATGCCTCTGTTTGAACGGTATATCATTTCGGAAGCACATGCTTGTGCCGAGGCCTCCGCTTCTGCGCTAGAAGACTACTCGATAGGCGACGCGGGCACGCGGGCCTACCGCTTCTTCTACGACGAGTTCGCGGACTGGTACGTCGAGGTGTCCAAAACAAGATCTGAGGAGGACCAGGCCGCGTCGCAGCGGGCTTTGAGTTATTCGTTTGAGGTCTGTTTGAAGCTCTTGCACCCCTTCGTGCCGCACGTCACGGAATACTTGTGGCAGAAGTTGTTTAATTCGGCGGGAGATGACCGCGCGCTCATGACTGAAGCGTACCCGTCATTGGAAGGTCAAAGCTTAGCGCAGGACGCCGACGCTGTGGCGTTGTTCAACGACTGGAAGGAGCTCGTGAGAGCCATGAGGAATATCAGGGCCGAGTATAACATCGAGCCGGCGATAAAAACGGGTCCTACGATCATTTGTAGTGACGACGCGTTAGCAGATGTGATTCGGAGGGAGACGAAGGCTCTAGCGTTGTTAGCGAAAGTAGATCCGGATAGAGTGACGGTGGTCAAGAGCAAGAGTGACGCTGTTATAGAGGACGACGCCGTGCAGCTCGTCGTGAGCGACGGCCTCGAAGTGTTCCTGCCCCAGCAAGACTTAGCTAAAGATGTCAAGAAGGAGCTCGATCGCCTGTCGACACAACTAAAAAAGCTCGTCAAGGACATCGGCGGCTTGGAGGGGCGCCTCGGCAACCCGGGTTTTGCGGACAAAGCCCCCGCGGACGTCGTCGCGGCGACGCGCGCGTCCCTCGAGGAGAAGCTCGAGCAGAAGGCGACGCTCGACGCGTCGATCGCGGAGCTGGAGAAGCAGTAGGTCGTGGTAAGGAGAGCTCTATTTATTTTTGCTAGTGTCTTACCTGTACAGGCCGCTAGATAATTCGATTCTCGCAATCACTCGAACCGCTCGTTAAATCAGCGTTTGCAACACAGCAGCGACCATATATCGACGCGTCATGGTCGCCACCCGCCGCCAGAGCAAGGCCAGCCAGCAGCACCGATATATGCGCCTGCCGGAGGTGCTGCTAGACGCGGTCCTGTCGTACTCGGACCTGCGGACGCGCAGCCTCGCGGTCACGACGAGCCACGAGTTTTGCGAGAGCTATGCGCGGTTGGCGAAGACTTTGGAAGGCCGGTTGGTGCTCGAGCGCTTCCCGCTGCTCGCCACCTGCGTCGACGGCCGAAGCAAGGCAGCGGTGCCGGCGCCGCGCGAGCTCTGCCAAATGTTTTCGCAGATGTTCAGCGACGACATTGCTCCACTGCAGGCGTCGACGGTCGGTCTCGAGACGTATACGCTGTGTCTCGAGCTCCAGCTTGTGAAGGGGAAGAAGAAGCGGGAGACGCTCTTCCTCGGCTCCGGGACGTTGTTCCCGAACCCTGATGACCCAAGAGAAACGAGATTTCGATTCGTCGTGCCAGGCGGCAGCGACGCAGTGGATTATTATTCCTCAGACGACGAAAGGTACGGCGATGTGCCGCCGGCGGATGCGGGACTCGGCCGCGCTGAGTACCTGGTTTATAAACACGGTTACGACCTAGACGCCAAGGTCGTGGCCACGCGGATGCATGGAAGTCGCTTGCAGTTCGCCAAGTTGTTTCATGGGTATTTGGTGTCGACTGAAGACGGCTTTTCATCCATTTACCAGAATATTCCCAGTAACAACGACAACGCAGCGACGGCGTGGGCAGAGCGTGCGGACGGGCTGAAGCCACAGCTGAATCTCCACTGGTTTGATAATTTCCAACGTGCCACTGAATCCCCGATTTGTGCGTATTTTGCGTGGGGCAGCAACGGTGCATACGACGAGGAAGACGGATACAACCCTGACATGTCGGAGGCGGACGCGCGCATGACGCTCGAGCATTACGTAGACTGGAAGTAACAGCGTGCGGTGGCTGGCCCGTAAGTTTATAAATCTACAACTTAATCTACACTTCTATGTACACGCGCAGGAGCCAAAAGATCCTAGGCACCGTGAAGGGCCGCCTCGCCCGCGAACTCGGCGCGGAAGAGCAGTCGCTGGTATTTGTCCGCATCGAATGGTGACGCCGCGTGGAGGAGCTGGCGATTGTCCCAGAGGACGAGGTCGCCCTTTTTCCAGGCGTGCGCGTAAACCCCCGTCTCGATGACGCGCTCCGCGAGGCGGCGCACCATCGCGTCGCCCTCGTCGACCGTCCTGCCGGACCTGGCGGGCCACCCGCGGCGCGGCAGTCTGCACACGCGCCGCGTGTTCTTCGGGTTCAGGTAGAGAGAGAGGCGACCCGTGTCGGGGTGGCGTCGCACGAGCGGCCAGCAGACGTCCGGTTTTTTCGCCGCGTCGGCCGGCGTGATTTTCTGGCGCTTGGGATCCCGGCGCTCGAGGAGGTGCATGAAGCTCTCCCAGGAATGGACGGACGCGAGCGCTCCGAGCTCGACGCGTTCGCGGTCCTCCAAGGCGTCGTAGGCCCGCGCGCACGACGCGAAGCGCGTCGCCGCGCCGACGGGCGGCAGCGCGTCGTCGAGCCAGGCCGGCGCGTACCTGCGGGGCGTCGTGACGATTTGCCGCGGACGAGGTGCGACGCCGGAGTCGGCACAGCGCGATGGCGCTCTTCGGCGCGGCGAGGAATGAGCCGTCCGTGTGCCACTCCTCGACCACGTTGAACGCGGGCTTGAACTCGCCGATCTGCTCGCCCTTCTTGCAGCCCTCGACTATTTCTCCGTCGCGCCTCGCGCGGTAATTTCCCAGGAGCGCCAGGTGCTGACAGCCCCGGACGCCTCGCGACTGGCCCGGCCAGCGGTCGTAGCGGATCAGGGCTCCGAAGTGCTTCGCGAAGCGTCCCAGCCCGCGCTCGAGCGCTTCGGGTGTCAGATCCTGGTCGCGCAGACATACCACGCCGCATCCGTCGTCGCTCTCCATGGCGTCGTAGATGCGCCGGACGTCCTCGTCGGTCGCGTCGTTCAGGTCGCAGCCGATAATTTCGACGCCGAAGGGCTGCAGGCTGCGAATCTCCATGCTCGGGCAGCCCTCAGCTTGTGGGCTGCCTGGACTGCCGGACAGATGCGCGCGCGTCGTCGCTGCGGCAGGATCACGCGCAACGGTGAATGTACGACCACGAATTTGTGAGAGTGTTTTGGCCTCTCACATTGGACCACCGAGCGCAGGAACGGAGCCGGAGCGTGACACGAGTCCTCGGGATCGGTGCGACCAGCAAGGACAACGTGCGCGTTTCTCAGGCTAGCGGCCGGTAAGACACTAGCAAGCCAAGCAAAGTGCAAAGCTGCAGCACTGTCCGTCGCGCGCTTACGCATTCCGTTCGCGACCAGTATTCGAGTAGCAAGGCTGCGGTCTCGCGTATCGATCGCAAAAATGATTGCGAAGAATGCGCAACTCGTCTTGCTCGCCGCGAGCGTCGCGCACTCCTGGGCTGTCCCACCGACCCTCAGCCAGCGGCGCCCCACGCTGCGCAGCCGGCAATTGGTAGTGAAGGGCGGCACCTCGGGCGCTGTCGTCGAAAGGCCGCCCTACGCGCTGAGCGGTTTAGAGAGACCGACGCATCGAGGTGCGGTGATGGGCTTTTTGCACAACACGGGCGCGTGGTACGCTCTGTCGGCGGCCTACGTCGCGGCAGCTCTAAAACAGCTTCAACCATCATCGTTCTACCCGTCATTCCTGAGGATAGCTTTAGTGGCAGCGTCGTCCTACTCCATTTATATCTCGGACTGTTACCATAATGCTGATAAAAGGCGAGAAGGCGTGTCGGAGGAAGGAGAGTTAGCTGTGCTGCGGAAGGACTACTTGGGGATCTCCCTCATCTTGTCGACGAACACGTGGTTGTGGGCGCACAATCTCGGTGGGAGTCCGATCCTAAATAAGCTTTGTTTAGCAGCTTCGGTATGTACGGCGAACGTGGCCTTCCAGTCCTTCTGCGTCGTCAATAAATACATCGGTCACGTATTGATAAAACTGACCTTCGCGACGCAGTTCGTGGCCATCCTCGGGACCCTATGTTTGATCGCGGCGAAGTCACCGATCTCCGCGTGCGCCTGGATCTACGCCGCCTACGCGCCGGGCTTCGTGATTTACGCGACCAAGTTCCCGAAGAACAAAAAGTGGGGCTACCACGAGTGGTTCCACATTTCGGTGCTCATGGGCAACCTCGTGTCGATGGGCTTCGACCTCGGCATTCTTGGTTTGTTCAAGCCCTGTGCGGAGGGCGTCGCCTGCGCGTCGCTGGCGTCGCGGCTGACGTTCGGGCTGCTGCCCTGACGCGGTGTGTCTCCGCGCCGGCGGCGCGTGGAGGGGTTGGGATTGCGTCCTCCACGCCATCGCCGCGACGTCGTCCGGCACCGGTCTGCTACGGCAGGAAAGATATGTTTAATTTAATTTTACTACTACTACTTCTTGACGACCCCGACCTGCGCCGCGCGAATCGTCCGCCCCTTCATCGTGAAGCCCGTCTTCACGACCTGGCCTACCGTCCCCGCCTCCTTGTCTTCATCTGCATATTCGAAGAGTGCTTCATGCAGCCCGGGGTCGAAAGCGTCACCGACCGCGCCAAACTCTTCCACGCCCTGCGCGCCGAAGGCCTTGACCAGCTGGCCTCGCGTCAACTCGACGCCCTCGATCAAGGATTCCAGCGACGCGTCGTCGCCCTTTGCTGCTTCTAAGGCATACCCCAGGCTGTCGGAGACGTCCAACAGACTCTTCGCGAAGCCCTGAGACGCAAAGTCCTTCGCGGCCTGGACGTCCCGCCTCGCAATTCTTCGGGTATTTTCCTGCTCGGCGATGGCCCGCAGCAGTTGGTCTTTTAGGTCCTTCTTTTCGTTCTCGAGCTTCTCGAGCGCGGCCGCGGCCTCGTCGACCGGTTCCGCCTCGTCGGCGTCCGGCGCCGGCGCCGCGGCGTCTTCCTCCTTATCAGCATCGTCCTTCGTGCTCAGCGCGCGCCAGCATTGTCGCCTACTGCGTGGTGCAGCAAGGCAGGGTGACCTGGCGCTGCGCTGCAAGGCGCGGCTCGCCGTGCGCGCGAGCAGCAAGGAGGCCATAGATAACTGCTACGGCTGGCCTCAATGCGACGTATAATGACGCGCGAGCGGGTCAATAAGCACTTTTTGTCGTCGGGCAAAATACCCGCACGACTTTTTAGGCACTTTTCCACCCTCCCACCCGTACTAGGCCTCGCCAGGCCTCGAACCAGGCCTCGATAAGCCCCCTCCGAGAGCCAAACTCCTTCCTCATACTAGAATACCTCTCCCAAACTTTTTGCGCGCTGCAATCTCAGGCAGCCCCAAGCACCGCCGCGCGCCGCGCGACTACACGACAGCCCCCGCACCACCGCCGCGCGCCCGCGCGCCCCTCAGCCAGCCACCACGGGTTTCTTCGGAAGCTCCAAGCCCAAGCCCAATCCCAACATGCTCTTCGAGGAGACCGAAGCCGAGCCCACGGGCCCGGACCTCCGGCCCGATACCGAGTTCATGTGGTACTGGGAGGAGGACGGTCATCGGGTGAAGAACCATCACACCTGGGACAAGCAGGGCAACTTTATTGCTTATCCCCCGAAAGTTTCCACCTACCTCGAGCAGCAGTGGACGACGGGCCAAAGTGCGGACAACCTCCAGATCACGTACAAGCCCTTCCACTCGCACACGGGCTTCAGCTACAAGGTCTGCTTCCAGGACATGAACCAGATCAATAAAGGGACCGGGTATCGCAGAAAAATTATGCGGCGCCAGAATCCTAATTATGTGGCCCCCATCGCTTCCGCGGAACCGGTCATGGCCACGGCGGTACCCATCGAGGAGGGCATGGGCGGGTTAGCTGTCAGCAACTTTGGTGGGTTACCGCAGCCGCCCGAGGATTTATTTTCCTACGCCTTGCAGTCCATCTCCCTGAAGGACTTCGAGGCCAAGACCAAGGGCACGAACCTGGACCACTCGTCGAAGGCCATGGGCGGCACGTTGTTGACGTGGGCGGCGGAGTTCCACCGCGTCGATTTGTGCCAGTCGCTGCTGGATCGCGGCGCGGATGCGAATTCTAGAGACTGGACGACGGACCAGTCGGCGCTGGGCTGGGCAACCTCCACTCCCGTGCACGGCGAGGAGATGCCGCCCTGCGACCGCG
>JACLAA010008018.1_pt1 | contig 10962 bp, 8 predicted proteins | sample 8027891 | NCBI WGS metagenome assembly JACLAA01 (sample SAMN15724900, study PRJNA655200) | protist metagenome | isolation source: fluorescence activated cell sorting (FACS) single amplified genomes of... | place: Spain: Blaines Bay Microbial Observatory, Mediterranean Sea | collected 2016-01-19 | reverse complement strand
ATCGCGCGAGATTATTGAACATGGTCATGCAATTGAGAAAGTGTTGCAACCATCCGTACCTGTTCGAAGGCGCGGAGCCGGGACCGCCGTTCATGACTGGCGAACATCTCGTCACAACCTCGGGTAAATTGATTTTGCTTGATAAATTGCTCCCGAAGCTTCAACAGCGCGGTTCTAGAGTGTTGATTTTCTCCCAGATGACGCGTTTGTTGGACGTTTTGGAAGATTACTTGATGTATCGCGGTTATCAGTATTGCAGAATCGACGGTAACACGGATGGTCAAATTCGCGAAGACTCCATCGAAGAGTACAACAGACCGGGCACGGAAAAGTTTGTGTTTCTTTTGTCCACCCGAGCTGGTGGCTTGGGTATTAACTTAGCTACCGCGGATACCGTCATCTTATACGATTCCGATTGGAACCCGCAGATGGATTTACAGGCCATGGACAGAGCGCATCGCATCGGTCAGAAGAAGGAAGTTTCCGTCTTTCGTTTCTGTACCGATAATTCCGTCGAAGAAAAAGTCATCGAGAAGGCGTACAAAAAGTTAGCCTTGGACGCTTTAGTCATTCAGCAAGGTCGTTTGCAGCAGAACGCGAAATCCGTCAATAAGGATGATTTAGCGAACATGGTTCGATACGGCGCCGAGAACATTTTTGATTCCACGGCAGTGACCGACTTGACTGCCGAAGACGTCGACGCGATTATTGCCAAGGGTGAGGAAGCGACGAAACAGTTGAATGAGAAAATGTCAGGTTTCACGGACAAAGCGTTGAAGTTTTCCATGAACGCGGACGCTTCTTTGTACGAATTCGAAGAGCAAGAGGCAAAGGAAGAGGCGAAAAAGCTTCCGGAAGGCATCGACGTCAAAGCCATCATTTCCTCGAACTGGATCGATCCACCGAAGCGGGAAAGAAAGAAAAATTACAGCGAAAACCAGTACTATAAAGACCAAATGAACCAAGGTGGACGTCCGAGCGGAAAGTCTGGCCCGAGAATCGCGCGTTTGCAACAAATGAACGATTTTCAATTCTTCCAAGTCAAGAAAATTCAAGCGTTTTACGACAAGGATGTCAAGCGCAAGACGTACGAGTGGGAGAAGAAACAAAACAGACCGAGAACGACTGGCGCGGACGGAGAAGAGGTGGAAGAACCGGACGACCCGAACGCTCCTCCAGCACTCACGCCAGAAGAACAGGAGGAGTACAATAAACTTCTCGCTGAAGGTTTCACGGACTGGAACAGAAGAGACTTTCAACTCTTCTGCAAAGCGTGCGAGTTGCACGGCCGAAAAAATTTGGACGCGATTGCGTTGGACATGGAAGGTAAGACATTAAGCGAGGTTAAAGAGTACGCGAAGGTATTTTGGGAGCGCTGCACGGAGATTTCCGATTGGAAGAGAATTGAAGGTAACATCAAAAAAGGTGAATTGAAGATTCAACGACAAGAAGACATGTTGAAGGCGGTGAAGAAGAAACTCTCGCTTTACAAGAACCCGTGGCGTGAGTTGAAGGTGGTATACGGTCCGAACAAAGTGAAATCGTACACCGAGGAAGAAGATCGATTCCTTCTGTGCTCGATCACGGAGGTTGGCTTCGGGAACTGGGAAGAGTTGAAGGCGCAAATCAGACAACACTGGCAATTTAGATTCGATTGGTTCATCAAGTCCAGAACTCCGAAAGAGTTGGGACGACGCGTGGAGACTTTGATCAATCTTATCGAGAAAGAGGCGGAAGTGAACGACGAGAAAGCGTCGAAGAAGCAAAAGACGACCAATTGAAAGATCAAACAACAGAGAGATTCATTACATGTAAATACGTAGAACACACTTTTAAATGGGAACACAGAGAGAGAAACCATATCATTTTTAAATAAACGTTCATAGTAGTACTTTTTGTATATTTTTATCGAACAATTGATAGATCGGTTCGTCGAGGTGAAACGTATTCGATTTCTTCAAACTGGCCGTTAATTTTGAACGCGCGCTTGACATCAGACACTCCAAAAGCTGTTTCCGCAACGGCCCCGGCTTTGGAAGAGTTCCATTTAGCCATGAACTTAGCTTTGGCACCGGCTAACTTTCCAACGGTCGCCTTGTTGTCCGCGTTGTTGTTTTCGAAATCGAAATAAAGCATCTCGCCAAACTCTTTGTTGGATATTTTCGCATCCGGCGAAGAAGACAACATGCCCTTCTTCGTAGGTGGCGGCTTCGGTTTCATCGACGTCGTCTTCGTGATAATCTTTTCGGTAATGTTTTTCGTCACTTGATTGTTTGTAATTCTCGCAAACGCTTTTCTCGTCGGCGTCGCGACTTTCTTCACGTGCGCCGGCGACTCTACTTTGTGAGTCGCGTGCGAGAGAATCTTCTCTGCTTTCACTTGTTTCATATCCTTGGCGCTTTTCCCACAATTCGCCAAGACACTCAATCTCGCGCTATCTTCCAATGCAAATCGTGGATTATGCTCCCACTCTCTCTCGCCTTCTTTCAAGTGCACTTCGGCTCTTTCGTGCGGTAACAGTGCGGAATGCGGAACCACTTCGATTTGAATATCGTTGTCCATATCGCTCACGAGTCCGACAATCTCCGCCAAGAAATTTTCTTGCGTCTTCTCGCGATAGCTCACAATCTCGTTTCTCCACTGTTTCACCTTCTCTACGTGTCGTTCTTTGTTCGTTTCCAATTCGCTCGTCAGCACATTCACGCTTTTTTGCAAGTCTCTCGACGCTCTCTCCGCTTGCTCTTTCGCCTTCTCTAATTCTTCCAACATCCTTTCGATGGCGTTTTTCTGCGAGACCACCATCGATAACTCCTCTTTCGTCTCCTTGCACTCACTCGTCATCTCTCTCAAAAGCGAAGACACCGCTTCGATTCGACTCTCTGCTGATTTCACTCGCTCTAAAGCGTGTTCGTATTCCTCGTGTGGATGCACGAAAGTCGTCTTTTTCTTCTTGGTGACTTTAATCACCACGGTGCCTAATAAACCGGCGCCGATGCAAAAGACTTGCCCAGGATTGTTCGGCATTTGGACGTTCTTCGTGTTGTTGACGATGTTCGACGCGAACGATCCAAACTGGTGGAACTTTTTCGTAAACTCCATCTTCTCGTTGGACGACGAAAGATATTAAAAGTTGGATGATGAGTAAAACGTGTAAGTCCGTCTCGTCCCCCTTTTTAAATTCTCTCTGTAATCCAATTTTACTTTCGCGTACGCTTGCGCTTGTCTCGTGAAAGTTATATATATATGAGTGTAATAATAGATACAACGCTCTCTCTCTCTTTATTTACTACGAGTGAGTAAAAGTCAAAAGGGAAGGGGAAAGAGAGATGCGTGAAAGCGCGAATCAGTTTATGCGAAAATTCTAACGACTTTTCCTGAATGATGAAAAATTTCCCAAGTGACAAGTGTCCAATCGGAAATCCCTTAAAATCGCACACACAACTAACTCCACACCTTTAAACAAAACAAAGTCGCCGCTCGAAGACACACGAATTTAACGCGCACACGACGAACAGGTGGTCGAGGTTAGGAAGAGGACTGATGAGAAGAACAAAAAAAAATGAACACGAGAAGTGCAGACAAAGCGTTGTTTGTGGGATATAAGAAGAACACTTAGGAAAATGATTGAACAGGAAGAACAACAACAACAACAACAACAACAACAACAACAATCTCTCTCCATGTACGAAAAGCTCGGCCGCATCGGCGAAGGCACCTACGGCGTCGTGTACCGAGCCAGAGATAAGAAGACGAACGAAATCGTCGCTTTGAAGAAAGTGCGCATGGACCGAGAAAAAGACGGCGTTCCAATCACCACTTTGCGGGAAGTCAGAATATTGCAACACTGCTGTTCGCACGAAAATATAGTCCACTTAATGAGAGTCGTCCAAGGGAACCAACTGAACAACGTCTTCTTAGTGTTTGAATACTGCGAACACGACTTGGCTTCTCTGTTGGATAACATGCGTCAGCCGTTTTTGGAGAGCGAGTCGAAGTGTTTAATCGTCCAACTGTTGAAAGCGGTGGAATATTTACACGACCGGTGGATTATGCACCGGGACTTGAAGTTATCGAACTTGTTATTGAACAACCGAGGGGAGTTGAAGTTGTGCGATTTCGGATTGGCGAGGAGTTTTGAACCCGAGAGAGAAGGAGAGGAAGAATCAGACGAGGAAATAGAAGAAGAGGAAGAGGATGACAACGGGAAAAAACGGAGGAGGAGGAAGAAAAGGCAAATGTGTTACACGCCGAAAGTGGTGACGTTGTGGTATCGCGCGCCAGAAGTGTTGTTCGGAGACGACGCGTACACGGCATCCATCGATATTTGGGCCGCCGGATGTGTCCTCGCGGAGTTTTTAAAGCACGATCCACTCTTTCCCGGAAAGACGGAAGTGACGCAGTTGGAACTGATTTTTAAACTGTTAGGCGCGCCGAACGAAAGGATTTGGCCGGGATGGAGCAAACTGCCAAACGTGGGCACGACGCTCGTTCCAGAGCAACCGTACAACTATCTCGAGCATGAGTTTCCGAACTTACACCAGCGTGGTATTGATTTACTCAACTTGATGCTGACGTACGATCCGAAACGACGGTGCTCGGCGAAAGATGCGCTGGCGCATCCGTATTTCAAGACACAACCGAGACCAAAGTTGAAATCTGAGATGCCGAGCTTCCCGACGTTACACTCGCGTGTCAATAAGAACGAAAACGATTTTGGAGAAAAGTTTTAAAGCGAGATGAGATGGAACGCGTAGGTCTATATATAGTAGTTAGTATTAACACAGTTTATAGCAAATTTAGTAGTTACACTTGTAAGCATAGTATTATTTAGAGTACGATTTAGGTCATTTAAAGCATCTCTCTTTTTTTTTAGTTGGTGTACCCGGAAGTGGTAATACTATCGGCGCTGTTCATGTCGCTCCACAAAGTATGGTGCCAGCCTTCCATGTCCATTCTTTCGTAGGTGTGCGAACCGAAAAAGTCTCTCTGCGCTTGGACCAAGTTCGCCGGGCATCGTCCTCTTCTGTACGTGTCGAAGTAGTTTAAGGATGAAGACATTGACGGCGTGGAAACGCCGGCGTTCACCGCGGCAACGATGACGCGTCTCCACGCTTGTTCCTTATCGACGAGTTCCGAAGCGAATTCACCGTCAACGAGCAAAGACGGTAAGTTCGCGTCTTTGTCGTACGCTTGCTTGATGCGATCCAAAAACGCCGCTCGAATGATGCACCCACCCTTCCAGATCCTCGCCATCTCGCCCAAATTTAATCCCCACTCTTGCTCGTTCGATTTAGCTCTGATCAAGTTCATGCCTTGTGCGTACGAGGTCACTTTCGACGCGTACAACGCTTTACGCACGTCGTCGATCAACTGTTTCTTATCGATACCAGGGGCCGGTCCTTTGGAATCCGCCGGCGCTAAGCCTTTGCTTTTGAACACAGCCTCTGCGGCGACGCGTTCGTCTTTCAAACCGGACAAAAATCTCGAATCTAAACTGCTCGCAATCGTTGGCGCGGCGACGGATAACTCCGCCGCTTGTTGCACGGTCCACTTACCGGTACCTTTCATGCCAGTTTTATCCAAAATTTTGTCCACTAAGAAGGAATTGTCGTCTTTTTGGTCGTCCTTCTTCTCCAAAATGTAACTCGAGATTTCAATCAAATACGATTCCAGCTCGGCTTTGTTCCACTCCACAAAAGCGGCGTGCATTTCCTCGTTCGTTAACCCACCGACAGTTTTCAAGATATCGTATGCCTCAGAGATCAATTGCATGTCTCCGTATTCGATACCGTTGTGCACCATCTTTACAAAGTTACCCGCGCCGCCTTTTCCGACGTACGTCACGCACGCGCCCGTATCGGTTTGCGCGCTCACCGGTTTCAAAATATCTTCGATGCGTTTATAAGCCTCTTCGGAACCACCAGGCATCATCGACGGCCCATTTCTCGCCCCTTCTTCGCCACCAGACACGCCCATGCCCAAATACAACAAACCTTTCTCTTGAACTTCCTTCATTCTTCGTTCGGTGTTTTCGTACCATTCGTTCCCTCCGTCGACGATGCAGTCCCCGGGCTCGAGAAACTGCGACAAGCCTTCGATGGTCGCATCGACCGGTGCCCCAGCTTTCACTAAGATGATGATATGTCTGGGTTTCTCGATGGATTCCACGAATTCTTTTAAATCCTTGTACCCTCGCAACTTGCTCGATAAGCCTTCCTTTTCGGCTCTGTTCATGCACCCGTCCGTCTTGTCAGCAGAACGGTTGTAGACTGAAATCGGAAATCCTTTCTCTGCGACGTTCAAGGCTAAGTTTTGACCCATGACGGCCAAACCACACAAGCCAATTCTTGATTTCTGTCCATCGGCGTTGCAGACGACGACTGGAGATCTCTTCGCGGACTGAGATCGTCCGATCGCGGAGGCCATCTGGTGCTTCACTTTTTGACGGCTCATCAAGGAAGAGGCCACATTGGAGGAGGAAAATTGCGACGCAAACATGATGATTATATAGAAAATAAAGAGATCGATGAATTCCTTCTTCTATTTTAAGTGATTATAAGAACTAAGTCGTATATATCTGTTCTTCTTCACCGAGATGATCTGCGATCTCCTCTTTGTTAAAGTCTTAGATGCGTGATCGCCGCGCGAAGAAAAGTAACGTTTTCTAAAATCCGATCGCTTTTTGAACTCTTCTGACTGGACTCTGACTCTGACTTTGATGACTTTTTTCAACTGTTTCAGATCTCAACAGATCGGAGACTTGCAAAAAAGTCAGTCCTGTCCTGGAACAAAAAACAACGCGGACACATAAACGGATGAACAAACATTATTCATAGACGATATAAATACATAATTACGACAACAATTCTAAGGCTTTCAACACTTGGTCCGTATCTTGCAGACTTTCGAAAAACAATCCTTTCTCTTTATCCACGCAGACTTCTCGCAAATCGTCCAAGGACCAAATACCGGTGGCGAGCCCGACGGGAATAGCGCCGCTCGTTTCCGCGGCGGTGATATCGTTGTGCGTGTCGCCGAAATGGAATCTTTTGTCGACTTTAAAACCATTCTCGGTCGCTCTTTCGTGCGCGATGGACACGAGCACAGATCTCTGTTCGTGATCGCTGCCGAAGCCGCCTCTTACCGCGTCGTTGAAATATTGCTTAATTCCTAATTGCGTCATTTTCGCCCAAGCGATGGGTTGCAAGTTCCCGGTCACGAGCGTTACGATACAATCGTCGCGTTCGGATAATTTGGTTAAAAGCTCTAAAACTCCGGGTAAAAGTTCGATACCGTTACCAGCATCGTGCATGTTTTCTGTCGCGTATTCGACCATCGCGTTGGCGACGTTTTCGAGTTCGTTCTCAATTTTCTCACCAGGAATTTCGTGATACTCCAAGACGCTCCTTATAATCAACTTATCGGTCGAACCGTGATGGCTGACCACGTCAATGGTCGTGTCTAACCCGAAAATTTTCTTGAAACCGTACGAAAATGCATTTTTATGGAATCTGTTTGCGTTTTCGCCCACCGATTTGATTAAAGTTCCATCCACGTCGAAGGTTAAGAGCGTCTTTATGGAAGACATGTTGGTGGTTGTTAAAAGAAAAGATTTCTTCTTAAAAGCAGAACAAAATCGAACACTCCGACGACGATGACGACGTCCACAACGCAGAGGAAGACTGGAAGAGAGAAAAGAGTGGTGGTTGTGTATTGCTCTGCCGCTGCTGCACATGCACCGTCGCGCCGGTGCCAATCAAGTTTAAAGAGAGAAGAAGAGTGTGCGCGTGTGTAAAATTATGTCGTAAATTTTTTATTAATAAAACTGCTTCTCTCTCTCTCACACTCTCAGACTCTCACTCTGTCGCGCTCTCTCTGCATTCATTCTTTTATCAATGGATGGGAGAAATCCTCGATAAATCCGGCAACGCGTCATCGTCCATGACACCCGGCAACGCGTCATCGTCCATGACTTCGAACTTCAAGCCGGTTTCGTTGAGCGCTTCGACGAAGAGTTGACCGCCGGCAATGCCGGGCGTCAAGACGCCGCCTTTGTGCGGCAACTCGTCTCGGCGTTCGCTCGTTAACAAAGCCAACTCCACGGATAAGTGCGCGGTTTCGTCGTAACCGTCTTTACCGGATAAGCGCGTGCGAATTTTCTCGCCGCGTTCGGAAACGGCATCGAACCAGTACTCGGCCCACTCTTTTTCGCGATCTTCAAGCGCTAAACCTTCATCTTTTGCGAAGAGCTTTCCTTCCGCTTTGAGCTTTTCTTCCTCCTTTTTGGAAGAGGTGTTCGATTGTTGCAAAGCTCGCGCGTGCTCTTCGCTCGGGAGTAACAAATGTTCCAGATAGTTCATGTTCTTCCCGTACGGAACGCCACCCATGTTTCTGCTCAGCCAATTCGAACGGCGAACGAGTCGAGTCTCGTAAAACGCGTACGTGAAGGGCGCTTTCCAACCTTTGTATCCATCATCATACTCAACAACCGAGAGATTCTTATCTGCGTCTTCCGGTCTTTGACCGCGTTTAATCGCGCCTCCCAAAGCGTACGGGTCCATCATGAGCGAATGAACATCGCGCATGGCAGCGTTCATCGCCGCTCGGGTGGCTAAAGTACCTCCTGAAGGAACGCCGCCGCCCGAGCCGCAAAGATACATGTGCATAGTATCAATGCCGCAGTCGACTTTCTCCGAATCAATCGGTTCGCTCGATTTGTCGATGTTGTCGGTGGCGTTCTCTTTGTCGTCTGAAACGGTGCCGTTTTCCATAGGATCTGCCAAACGCGATTTCGCGATCCGCTCTTGGAGCTTTCGAAACGTGTAAAACGCGCCTACGTCTGGAACGCCACCCGCGCCGGCGCAGTTTGGTACGATCAACACGTCGTTGTTTCTCGCCCAATCGTGATATTCGATGAGCTTGGCGCTGAATGGAATCTCACCATTAACATCGATGTAATCTGTATCGTATTCAATGCACGCTTCAACCTGATAAATAAAAAGGAGAAGATTAGGAATGATAAGTTCGAGACATCGAGGGAGAGAGAGAGAGAGAGCAAGAAAAAATATTATGAAAAGATTACGTACCAGTAAATCCGCGGGCGTCAACATGAATGGACCTGCGATATTCACCACCGTTCTACACTGGATGACCATTCCTCTTACCGCCACTGGATCGCTTAAATCGCACTGGATGTACCCCGGCTCGTAATTTGTTGGAAACTTCGCCTTGACCTCTGCGTAACGATTTTTTAACTTCTCGATTGATCTCCCGGCTAAAGCAAACGTGTACTTCGTTCCCAAATTCTGCACAGTTTTCAAAATATACTCGATGACTAACGACCCCGTGTATCCACTCGCTCCGTATACCACAAAAGAGTACTCTCTTTCCGCTCTCGTCGGCCCCGCCCCAAATCTGTCGATGAAAAATTTTTCCAGCTGATGGTCCGTCAATCCTTCCCATTTTCTCTCCACCAAGGAAACGTTGCCGTCGAAAAATTCATCCGCCAAGCTCTGCTCTACGATCTCTTTCGCGAGCATGCTTTTGATAAAATTATGCGGAGGTTCGGCGAAATCAGTCGGGTGCACTTGCATGTTCTGCCCGGCGTTCATCCTTCAACTTCTTCTGCCCAAGGTTCGTCGAATTCTTTTTTCTTTCCAATCTCGAGGCAGCAGAGATGCAGCAAAATGTCTCTCTCGCTCGCTCTCGTTCCCCGCTCGCTCTTCAAAATGAGCGCGACGATCGAATAAGCACCACGAGCAAAGAAGAGAGAATTTATCTACTCTACTATTTCCTACTGTTCTTTGTCTGGAAAAGGAATCCAGCGCGTAATCGATTGCGGTGCGATTTTTTTCTGAAGAAGAGCAAAAAGAAGCGTTTTCCTTTTATTAATTTTTTGGTATGAGTTTGTGGTTTGATCGAACTTTTGTCTTGTCTTGGAAGAAAAAAACGTTTATTGATGCGTACAATTTTTCCTTCTGATCAGAACAACATAACGACAACAACAAGAATGATCAACCGTGATCAAAACTTCTTAGTGGGCGAATGGAATCTGGAGGCGATATCTGGGAACGTTCGCGGCGACGTGTGGTGGCACGCCAACGACGCTCGTAGTGATGAGAACGCACGAGAAGAACAAGGAGACGACGGTTTTGGAAAGCTGAAGTACACATGCGACGACGACGACGAGATCAACATTCCCAAAAACGCCTCAAGAGGGAAGAAGAAAAAGGAGATGTCCGTCGAGTTTGAAATTCGACTGAAAGACGTGAGACTCGTTTTGAATGAACGCGACGAGAGCGCTAATCGTGGTGGTCGATTTTTCTCTCGCGCGATTGCGTTGAGCCACTTTCTCGCGATGAAAATATTGTTGCGCGTGTTTCAATTCGTCGCTCGCCTCTGCGTGCCGAAGAAAAAATTGTCGCAGATTATGTTCTATTCCGGAACGTACAGCGACGCAGACTTTGTATCGTCCGAAGGAACTGCGTTTGAGAAGATAATTTTCGTTTCACCTGATGATGATGACTATAGCGACAGTATTGGATGCGTCGAGCACGACGTCATAAAGTGCTCTGAGAATATAAAAGCGTTTACGGAAAAAGAGATGCGTTCGAGACACTTGAAAAAAGATGTCCGGGATACGAAACTCCTTCTCGTCCGTAAATTTCATTTGAATAAGGATAAAACTGTTTTAACGCTCGTTACTCCGAACGATTCTACGAGTAAGAAGCCCGGATTGCAACTAAAATGGAGAAAAGTCGTCCATTAAAATATTTGTAAGACGATAAGAATACACACGTTCACGCCGCTCGGTGGAACAAAGCTAATCACTCGTAGACATTTTCTCGGCTAAAGCTCCCAACCACAATCTCGCTTTTGCATTAAACGCTCTCGGTTGATCCGAATACGCGACTACCACGCCTTTCGATCCCGTTTTTGCTCGTCTCACTACAGCGGATTCCG
>JACLAA010002583.1_pt1 | contig 10966 bp, 4 predicted proteins | sample 8027891 | NCBI WGS metagenome assembly JACLAA01 (sample SAMN15724900, study PRJNA655200) | protist metagenome | isolation source: fluorescence activated cell sorting (FACS) single amplified genomes of... | place: Spain: Blaines Bay Microbial Observatory, Mediterranean Sea | collected 2016-01-19 | reverse complement strand
AGGACGACGCGACGACGCTGCCATTGGCCGTGGAGGAGAGGAAGAGCGGTGTTAACGGAAACGGATATAACAACGAGGAGGAGGATTTGAAACAGAGCGCGAAAGAAACGGACGATCCAACCTGGATGAAACCGATGAACGCGTACGAAACGAAAACCGCCGCGCGATTGACGGAAACGAAGAGGGTCGGCGTCCGGTACGAACACTTTGATAAAAAGAAGAACGTGCCATTGGTCGAGTTACGTGTGGAGAGGGACGTGCCGACGTTTAGAGAGGATTTCAATACGATCGCGTACGACGAGGATTTCACAGGGGATGTTATTTTGGACGTGAAGAACGAGTTCAAGACTAAAGGAGGCGTGAAAGTTTTTTTGAAATGTAACGAGTATGGGCACTGGGAGAGTGGGTCGGGAAAACATAGGAAAACACACACGAGAAGGAAAACGAGCTATTCGAAAGAGTTCAATTTGTTATCTTTGGAGGACCAAAATCGAACATTTCGCGAAGGAGAGAGAATAGTATTACGGTTTAAATTTGATGAGATAATCGATGCACCGAGCTTTTATTTCGGCGGAGGTAGGACAACGTGCTACGTAAAGTGGCAATTCGGCGTGTATCTCGATGTAGATTATGGCAATGCATTTAAGAATGCGTTCGGAAGAGACGTTGATTTTAAATGCGATTGTCATCACGTCGGGAAATATTTATCTATTTCTGCCAACAAGCACTTGGGAACACCAACCGACCGCAAAATTTCCGTCTCTGTTCCTTCTTTCATGTGCTGCGGCGGTTCCAAAAACGGAGATCTTGAAGGCCGCGTGTGGCTCGAACGCGATCACTTTTCTGTCGCCGATGACGTGTGGAGAAACCAAGCTTTACGCTCCGCGTTGCAAATGCAATTGAAAAACAGCAGTAAAAAAGAAATTCAAAACGCGCGATACGAATTTCGCCGCTCTATTTCCATCGCCGGGCACTGTTTTAGCGACTACGTCGTGTCCAGCGGGTATTTTCCGCAATCTTTTCTTAAACCTGAAATGATGAGCTTTGAAAATTTTAATTTTCAGTTGTCCGTGACGGAGCAAGGAGGATTGAGTTTCGCGAATCAAGCGACCAGTCCTCCCACGAATTACGCCAGAATTGAGTGGAAGCTGGTGGTTATATTCAAAGTGAATTACGCGTTCGATCCGAAAATTGTTTTTCCGATAACGCTGTGTTCTCGATTTGTCGCGTGAGCGTATTTTTCAAGGAGTATTATGATAGTAAGCAATATGATATTAATAGCTCCCTTAAAAAACCACTCGCAATTCCATTTTTGTACAAAAAGAAACTCACAAATCTCTCACTCTCAACAAACGCGAAATGACATCGACGACGACATGCTGCTGCAAGTTTCTGCGCTGAGAAACAACACCAACAGCGGGGATATCCGAGGAAACAGAAAAAGCGACTACTTTGGCTTTTCGGTCTCTTTTTTTGATGCGAGGAAGAAGAAAAACAAATACAGTTACGTCTCGATGAGAGCAAAATCGTCGTCGGATAAAGACGTCGACCAAGTGAACATGTTCCGGAATTACGAGCTCCGGACGATTGCAAAACCGAAAACGACGTCGCGTTTACCGACTGTTCTGGTGTTGGGACACCTCGGGTCCGGGAAAACGACTGTGTTGAAACACGTTTTGACGCAAACGCAGAGCGATTTGAAGGTTGTGGTGGCGGTGAATGACTACGCCGGCGTGAACGTGGACGCGGAGTTGGTGAAGCGAACGTTGAAGGACGATAATAGTCGCGAGGAAGTGATGGAGCTGACGAATGGGTGCGTGTGTTGTTCTTTGAACGAACAGTTTGAAAAAGACGTTTCAAATTTGTTGAGGAGAGATCAAGTGGAAGCGGCGGAATATTTGTTCGTAGAGACGAGCGGGATTGTCAATCCGACGGATTTGGTGATGAGTTTAGATAAAGCGTTCGGGAAGTTTGCGAGGATACGATTGGATTGCGTGTGTTGCGTGGTAGATGCGGAGGTGGCGGAGAGAGGAGGACCGGAGTATGAACGCGAGGCGTGGTTTGCGCAGATTCGAGCGAGCGACGCGGTGTTTTTGAACAAGGTGGATTTGCTGGACGGAGACGAAAGGAGAATCGAGTCGGCGACGATGAACGTTCGAGAGGCGTTCGGGAAGACGAACATAAATGGCGACGACGACGATGTTGACTTGGCGGTGAAAATAGTTCCAATCGAGCGAGGGAAGATTAACATTGAAAGCGTCATCGACGCGCGGTACGATATTTTTGAACCGGAAGGGAAGCAAGGCACGGATTTGAGCAGCGCGAGGAAACGTTTGGTGGTGAACGATTACGGGGAGTCGTTAAGTTCGTTGGGTAAGCTGCGCGTAAATATGTCCGATAAGAAATCTAGTGGTGGTGGCCCTTTACAACTTGGGAGACACTCGAGGACGTTCAAGACGTCGTTTGCTTCAAGCGGAAACGAGGATACCAAAGATGCGGTCGATTTTGAAACTTTAGAGATGATTGATTTCGTCCAGTTCCAACGATGGATACGGAAATCAAACGTTGCGAGAGCAAAAGGTATGGTCCGTTTCGCATCCGTAAACGGTCTGTGGGACGTTTCGGTCTCCGGCAGAGGACGCGTTGAGGTGACTCTAGTGAGCGGAGTAGAAGCTAAATTCGCGTTACCGGGTAGTAGATTAGTCGTCATCGGGAATCAATTAAACGTGGAAGACGAGATGTCCGCGATGCGAGCTCTCGTTGATTATAGCAGAGTAGAGAATAGCGACAAAAAACGACGGCGCCGCGACAAAGTGCAAAGTATCGTAGACGTGATGAAATCGGACGACCGCTTTGAAATCGACGACGACGAGAACGACCCGCTCGTTGAAACCATGAAAGAAGAAGGCATCGTTCAATTTCGTTTAGTTGGCGCGAGAAACAACGGCTGGACCGTCGAAACGCTCGAGCGTACGCACGGTGTAGATTTAAACTCGCTCAACGCGTCCTTCGCGCAAAAATACAACGCGATGACCGCGAGCGAGTTTCAAAATTTCACTTCTTCGTCGGAAGACAAAAAATGGGAACCGAAGTTACTGTTGGCGAGTGCAAACGAAAGTGAAGCTCGGCAGACGCACTTTCGCCAACCGATGGTGACAATAAAAGTGCGCGTGTTGAACGACGACGGCGACGAAGACGACGACGAGAACCATTTCGAATCGTCCTTTTTATGGTGGTCGGTGCGAAACGTCGCCACGGTTATTTTGCAAAGATACTTTCAGCACATTCCAAAGTGTTCGTGCGGATTCTGAATAAAACACAATCAAAACATAAATATTATACAATAACAACGCGTCGCAAAAAAGTATCTACTACTAGTATCTACTTTGACGCCGCCGGCTTCGACGCGTTTTCCTCCTCCAACTGTTTCAAACGAAAACTCAACTCGTCCAGAATCTCTCGCACGGTTTCAAACCCTACTTTCTCGTACACGCTCTTCCCGCTCACGAAAATCTTCACCGTCGGCATCTTCGTCACGTTTTGCGATTTGATGAAATCTTGAGGCACCATGTTCACATCGATTTTATCAAACGTCACCTCCGGGTGTTCGACCGCGAAATATTCCATTTTCCCGTTCAACGTTTTACATTTCCGACACCACCCGGCGACGAACTCCACCACGTGCACGCCTTCCGAGTTGATCGTTTTTATAAATGCGTCCTCGGTTTCCAATTGAGGTATCGTTCGTTTCTCGTCATCCATCATCATCGAGTTCGCCCTCGTCCTCGTCCTCGTCTTCTTCTTTCCTCCAAAGCGTGAAGAATATAAAGAACGAAACCGAGGAGGAGGAAAAGTCGTCGTCAAAGTCGTCAAAGTCGTTCTCGCGGTGGATGTGGTAAACATGTGTGTGTGTGTTTGTGTGTGTATGTGTGTGTTGATGTGAAGATATTTTGAGCTGATGCAGAAAGATATTTTTTAAAAAAAAATGACACAATTCAACTGTTTGTCTCTTCTGTTTGATGACTGTTTCGCTCTAAGTATGTGTATATGTTTATGATGATGAAGATGACGATGACTCTGGTGCGCGTAGCTCTCCATCTTCGCAAGACCAACGGTATGGGAGAGGACAGTTATTGTCGAGGAGGTATTGTACACATTCGGTGTGGTTGTTGTCGTGCGCTTCTCCTACCGCCCAAGAGTCCCACGGCGCTTTGTGTAATCACGATAGTGATTATTACGATGATGATGATGACGATGATGACGACGATTCTAATTCGTATATAATGCTCCATCTTCGTATCGCCAACAATATCGTAATGGACAGTCGTTGTCGAGGAGGTATTGTAAACACTCGGGGTGGTTTTTCTCGTGCGCGTAGTATACGGCCAAATAGTTCCACGGCGCTTTGGCGGTTTCGTGCAAGTACTTCAAACAGTCTAAGTGGCCGTTCTTGGCCGCATGCATACACGCACCCTCGTAGAATTCATCATACTTACGCTCAACAAGATATTCAAGTATATGAAGATGACCATTTTCAGCCGCCCATTCGGCAGTAGAAAAATCCCAAGGCGCTTTGACTTCTTCGCGTAAGTATTTGAGGCACTCGAGTTGACCGTTTTTGGCAGCATTTGCACACGCCCTCCAATCGATAGGACACTTATTTGCCACGCAATACTTGACCATTTCCAGATTACCTTTTTTTGCGGCCGCAGTAATCGTCCTCCAATCCCACTCACACTTTTTCTCCTCTCGCGCCCACTTGAGCAACTCGAGTTTATTCGTTTCAGCAACTTTCGTGCAGAAAGATGTTTCGTTCAAACCCGACCACAACGATTTATTCTCCCACGCAACTTCCAACGTCGATATCGACGACATCTCGCTCACTCTAAACCTCTTTTTCAAATCACCCGCGCGAGACGATCTCTTCACCAACTTTCTCGTCTCCGTATTCACCTCGTAAAAGAATTTGAGATCCGTCCCGTTGAGTTTACACATCACATGCTTCTCCACGATATCGCGACACGCGCCGCCATTCAGCAACGCCTCTCTGAACAAACGCCATAACGGCAAAGGTGATGGTGTATTCTCGAGCGCCGTTTGCATGCGTTTGAGTCTCTCGTAATCCTCTTCCGTCGAGTATTCGGAGGACATGATGAGATCGCTTTTTTTATAACGCCAATTTTTTTTTCCTCAAAACCTTCTTTTTCTTCCTTTTTCTTCTCTTTTTTGGAATCCCTTATTTTTTTTTACGATGATGGACGTTGATACTATGGACGCAGAAGAAGAAGGAGAAGCAGAGGAGGAGGGCAACCTACCACCCGGCAAGGATGATGTTTATGCCGAGAAGAGTAACGATAAGAATAAAAGCGATGAAAAGAAATGGCCTCACCTCCCCTCCTCTGTCTCCGTGTTGAGCAAAAACGAAGCGTTGGAGATTTTGGAGATTTTTTCCCCTACCCCTACTGAGAATAACGCTTTTAGGAAAGACGACGATGACGCGGATCTCTCGAAGCAAATCAAACTCCAATACCGGAAACTGTGTTTGAAATATCACCCGGATAAGAACAAGGAGGAAAACGCCGAACGCGCGTCGAGGGCGTTTACCGCCATCACGGCTGCGTATCACACGCTGACGACGGTGAATTTCAACCAAGAAAAATGGTTGAAGACGTTTTCGATTCCACCGATGCAAAGTTTATCGGACGTGTTGCAGTTGGCGTTGAAAGGCGCGGATCCGGAGGAAATCGAGCGATTAATGCGAGCGAGAGGGGAATACAGGCCGCATAGGAATTTTGGGATCGATTATAACGTTCGGTGGGAATCTGGGGAGAAACCGGATCCAGCCGGCGGTATGTTTCGCGAGACGGCGATGAACGAATACAGCGATACAAAGTGTTTGAGCGACGGCTTTGATTCGATGAGAGTTGGAGAGGATAGGGAGAAAAGGCCGTGGGAAGTCGTCGGAGGGGTTGGGTACGAGAATCAAAAGAGCAGTATGTTGCTGGGAGATGTTGGTCAGCAGCAACTGCATCACAAGCGTAAGTACGAGGAATGCGAGAAGAAGAATTTAGACTTGCTCGAGAGATTCACGCCGTTGTCTAACGATGCTAAAATTGAAGCCGAAAGGTTAAACGATATCGCGTTGAGCGAGTACGAGAAAGGACGTTACGAAGATGCGATGATAATCTTCGACGGTATCGTGAAGTTAATGCCGGATAGAACGCCATATAGAACGAACAGGGCGAGTTGCGCGTTGAAAGTCATAAACGCGCTGGAAGGTTCTTCCGCCGAGCGTAGTCGACGGCAAACGTTAATTGCGAAAGTGATTGAGGATTGCGAAAAAGCGTTAGAGATTGATAACGGGGAGAATTTAAAAGCAAAGGTGAGAGGCGCGGAAGCTTACGTGAAGTTAGGCGATAGTTACAGCAGCAGTAATCGGCCTTCGGAACAGAGAGAAGGTTTGAAGAATTTTTTGCGCGCGAAGAAGTGGTTCACCGAAGTCTTGTCGATGAATCCTAACAATAAACGAGCAAAAGATGGATTGAAAGATTGTTTACTCTCGTTGGAGTTGATTGATGAATACGACAGCGACCGAGAATACGACGTGGAAATGATGTAAACGTAATGAATTTAGTAAAGACTAGTAATAGTAGTAATACCGTGTAGTAGCAGCAGCCATGGACATTAAGAAATTCACCTACCCCGCGGTTTAATTCTAAAGTAAATCTTCCTCTTCAGCGATCGGGTCAAACTCGTCTTCGGATTCATCCGGTAAACTCGCAAGTTTTCGCAGGTTCAAATCAGACAGCTTTCCTCGAGCGGCTGATCCAGTACCGCCTTGTTTCAAGTATGGAAGGGCAACTTCGGCGCCTAAATCCAAACGCAAGGCGCGGAAGACTGCGCGTTCGGCACTCTTCTTTGCCAAATCGTGTTTATCTGCCACTGCGACTTCGGCGAGATCGGCGAGGAAGATTGGAAAGTGAATGGTTACATCGTCGATTTCGTCCTTTAAAGACGCGCATTTGATCATCGACCGAATCGCTTTCGACGAGTTCTCGCGCACATCCCCGCTCGCGTCTCTTAAAAGTTTCGTTAATACTTGTAAAATTTTTGAAACGGTCTCCGACGACGCGCTTTCGACGCGTACGCAAGCTTCCCCTAAATACCCTAATCCTTTCGCGCAATTTGATTTGACCGATTTCAAATCGTCCGAAGCACATTTTGCTAAACTGTTCAACGTCGTCGCTTTGTCTTTCGGGCTTGATAAAATAGACTCTGGCGCGAGTCGCGCAAACTCGGACAAAATCTTCGATTTGCCTTCGCGAGACGCGATGGTGATGTTCTCTGAAGCGAATTGCTCGACGTCCGTCTTCAACCACTCTTCTCGTTTCGATTCTTTGTTCTCACCGCTCTCGTCATAGTACAGAGAAGCAAAAGCTGCTGCACACCGCGCTGCCGCAAATCGAATCTCTTCATCTTCCGAAGTCATCGCGGCTACGGTGGACGCATTCAACGCAATTTCGGCAGATTCGGGCGTGATTTTTGATCCGCCGTGCCTGGCTACGCCTCGCGCGGCTTCGAAGTGCGCTTCGATACACTCGTCATTGACTTCGTTGTTGGCGAGTTTCTTCGCTAAATCGGCAGCTACTGTGTCAACTCTGACTTGAATTGCCATCAGTAATCCTAAACCTTTCGCTCCAGACATTCTCGGCGATCTGTTCGCATCGTTCAACGATTTCAAAAAGGTTGTTTGCAGTTGAGGCACAAAGGGTTTCAAGCCGATGCCACCTTTCTCGACCAATGTGGCGAGACAATCGAGCAACGCCGCCCGTACGCTCGACGGAAATTTGTCCGAAACGACGCGAATGAGCGGTCCAGCTACGCCAACGATGTGCGATTTCAGCCCATCTTTTGTGGAACAAGAGACGGCGAGTTGGAGCGCTTCCGCGGCGCGTTGTCTATGCTCAGGCTCTTCGCCGTGTAAGACACCCGCGAGGTAGATTTTTGAAAGCGCCTCTAACGCTCTCGGTAAGGCCAACGCGGGAATAATAGTGTATTTTGACGACGTGGATGCTGGAGAGGAATCTGCAATCGCACTTTCGCCGCCTGACCACACTACTTGTTGCTTGTGTAAACGATTCGCTTGCTCTTTGCATTGTCGTATAGACGCGTGGCAACAATCCACGAATTCCATCAACTCGTCTTTTTGTATCGTAGACACGACGACATTTAAAGCACCCCATGCGGAGTCTCGCGCGCATTTATACTTGTCCGAGAATTGCGCGGATAGCGTTTTTACCAACACCTGCGCGTCGACAAAATTGTCGTAGCCGGAAAACGTTGTCGCAAAATCTGCGAGGGCGATGGAAGACACCGCTCGTCGTCTCGCTTTTGCCTTTTCCTTTTCTTCGTCAACTTTTTTCAACGCAGACGTTTTCGCGAGCTCTGTGAGCGCGTCAGATAATTCGGAAAGGAGTTCTGCCCCACAATCTTCAGGAGCGGCGGCAATGATAGAACGCAACGCGTTGAACGCTGGAAATTTAGAAACGTCATCGAAGGATTCGCGCTTGGTCCACGACATTTCTTCTTGCAGATTTGTTTCTTCTTCAATCGCGTCAAAAAGTCTTGGAATGATCGAATCCAAATGCGGTGGCAACGCCGGACCAGCTACAGATGCTAAAGCACCTAAAGTTTTTGCTTTATCGGGAGTAATCGGCGGCGCTGCCAATTTTGGAAGCGCCACGGCTAAAATGTTCGGTTGCGCTTTCAGCGCCACGCGCAAACCGTTTAGCGCGTTCGCCTTCTCTTCCTCCGAAGCTGAGTCTCTTTCCATATCGCGCAACAAGTCTGGGACGATTTTCGCCGCTGCTTCTTTACCGCCAGTCCATCGGTACATGGCTTTGAAGGCCACGCCGCCGGCGTCTTGAGTATCCGCGTTGGGGTTGGAGAGACAGATTTCGACGAAAGATGTGAACAACGTCGCTTGCTTCGGGTTGACGATACCACCCTCGTGCGTGGACTCTTCCGCGCAATCAAAAATCTCCGCGAGACTCAGCGCCGCGCCAGCTTTGGTGATTTTATCATTTCGTACGATTTGTTCTGCTTCTCCCTCGGTCGCCTCAAATACAGTGCGCAAAATTGGTAAGATGCCTTCGATGAACTTTTCACCAAGTTTTCTCGTCAAATCCGCCACGGCTCTCGCCCCGGTCATTTTTCTCTCTTCGCCGTCATCCTCTTCGTCTTCATCGTCGTCTGAACCTTCTGTTGATGTTTTTGACGAGGACAATGACGATATCGTACCTTGAGAATACGCTTGCAGAATGCGCTTGGCAATTCTCGGTAACGTCGCTCTCAAAGTTCTCGGCGTATTCGCAACAACTGTTTTCCATACGTGCACGGCGTCATTTCGAATTTGCGATTGCCCGTCACACCGAAGTAAATAAATGACGGCCAAAACGTCCAAATGACGTTCTCGACCTAACATTCGCGTCAACTGCTCGCCTTGTGCTTCGGTTGAAATCCCTTCTTCGTCCGCGGCCGCCTCTTCTTCTTCCGCCGTCGCCCGCTGAACGCGCGCTTTCCCGGAACTGCCGACTATTCTAAAGAGCATAGAACCAAGGAGCTCCAACGCGCAATGTCGAATTCGCCATTCGGTAGCGTTCGTGCCGGTTTCGATTGCTGGTAAAATTAAATCTAACGCAGATTCAGAGTGCGAATATGCGGAAACAAAGACTCTCCCGGCACCCAACGCGGCGTCGCGGACGGACTCTTCCTCGTCCGCGAGACCGGTAAGGACAGTGGTCAAGGACTCCGATAAGTACGGCTCGAACTTTTGCCCAACAGATAAGGGAAGAAACTTCAGGAGCTGCAAATGACCTTCGCGAACTCTTGATAGAGGACTACTGCATCCGCGATAAACTTCTGGAAGAATTGCAACAAATCTGTCACCTCCGAGCGCGTTGAGACATTCGGCTAAACCTTGCGCCGCACCGGCTCTTTCGACGCCGGACCCTTCGCCTTGCATTTTCTCTGTCAACCACGGGATTAAATCTTCAAAATGTTCTTCACCTGCACCATCCAAAAGCGAGGCTAAAGCACGAGCAGATACCGAACGGACTTCCGGGTTTGGATCGATGAGAGACTTCTTCAATTCCGAGACTAACTCCGGGATGTACGGAACCATATCTTTCGGATCCGCGACCAAAGCGCATGTGTTTCCTGCAATCTTAGCTGCCTTTTTCTTCATATCCGCCTTGCGTTCTTTTAAACCTCTCGAAATTATTGGGATGATTAATGCTAGACTCGGCGCGTCAACAACGTTAACGAACGTTGTTTCCAAGAGAATATCTAAACATTTCTCTGTGTGCGTCGTCGGGTGCGCGATTGCCCCTAACAGGTATTTTGACAACGCTTGAATTTCCGGATTTTTAATCACGTCCCCGATCGACTTTAACGCAAGTGAAGCCGCATCGACAACTTTCGGGTGCGTGTCCACCAGAGCTTGGGAAAGTCTTGGCACAATTTGCGGTAAACAGCTACCCAATTGTTTCGGCGCGCAACTCGACATCGCGCCGAGAAGTTTCGCAGACCCGCTCTTCGTGCGCCATTGATCATCGCGTAAACCTTCCAATAACGCCGGTAAGACAAGCTTTACGCCTTGTGCGGATAAATTCTTCATAATTTTCTGGGACGCGCCTTCGCACGCGAGACGCACGGATTCTGTTTGATCGCCAAAAGAGACGAGTAACATTGGTAAAATGGTCACGACGTATGGTTCAAAGAGTCGACCGAGACGTTCAACGAGTAATTCGAAACACATCAAAGCTCCTTCTCTTGATTGTGCCGATTTCTTATCCTCGATTAATGATTTAATACTATCCATGATACCCATACCTTTTAATGATCCCATACCGATACCTTTCACTGCACCGGCGACGCCAAAGGCTGCGCCTCTCCTCACGGCGTA
>JACLAA010006370.1_pt1 | contig 10972 bp, 10 predicted proteins | sample 8027891 | NCBI WGS metagenome assembly JACLAA01 (sample SAMN15724900, study PRJNA655200) | protist metagenome | isolation source: fluorescence activated cell sorting (FACS) single amplified genomes of... | place: Spain: Blaines Bay Microbial Observatory, Mediterranean Sea | collected 2016-01-19 | reverse complement strand
AACTTTCCTACGCGAAAGGGTTATCGCACGCGGTGTTGAAATACTTAGAAGAGGAAGAGACGAAGGCGTTCATGGAGAAAATCGAGAAGAACGAGGAAGAGGAGGAGGAAGAGGAAGAGGATGAGAAGAGTATCGTCGTCGCGGTGCGAGCGGAGGATGTTCCGAAAGACGTTGAACGGAAAGAGAAGAATAAGAAGAAGACGAAGAAGGAAGAGAAGGAGGAGGTTTTGGGAGTTGGAACGCCGTCTTTGAATTCCGATGGGAGCGGAGAGAAGAAGAAAAAGACGATGAAAAGGAAGGAGAAGAAGACAGAGACGCCAAAAATGTCGTCGTCGCCCTCGAAGGAGACGGCGGAGGAGGCCGGGAACTCGAGCAGATTCCGTTCAGCGTTTGATTTGATTCAATTACAAATAATCGATCCCGCGGAGGAGCTTTTACGAACGGGAGGAAAGAAGAAAAATGACGACGGTGATGTGCGCGATTCGCCTCGAGAATCTTCTCAAAGGCGAGACGTTTTGTCCGCGGATGGAAGCGCTCGCGGGACGCCCGTAACAAAAAGTTTTGTTGAAGCAGGCACGACGCCAATGCAACAGCACAGAGAGCGACAAGAACAACAAACGCTCGTGCGAATGGATAAAGGAATAAACACTGAGCCGGGACCGCAGCGAGGCGGTAAAAAAATAATGTTGAAAGCGATGCCGAGAGAAGTCGGGAGGAGCCAGTCGTTTACGAAAAGAAAGCAACAAGTAAGACCAGAAGTCGAAATCGTCGAAAAACACGAAGCACTGCTCAAAGTGATCGGAGCGACAGAAACGGGACAAAAAACAACGACGAAAGGTACTGAAATCAGACCACCAAGAAGGTCCGATTCGTTCAAGAAGAGGCGACAAGAGAGTATAAAAAATCAGCTGCTACAGTCCGCTAAAGCGTCGATGGCTGAAAATATGCACTCGATGAGCCAACCAAATTTGGTGCAGTATCATCGACGAGAATGCGAAAAAAAGCAGCCCAAAATGCACACATCGTTGAGTTTTGAAGATTTTCTTGAAAATGCATTAATCGGTACCACCGACGTCACCGGCGCCACCGGCGGGAGTGGAAACGACAACAACAACGACAACAACCCGCATTCTCCGCGAAGCGAATCTTTCAAAAATATTGCGAGCTTTTGGAAGCAGTGCGAAGGAGAAGAAGGAAGAAACGAGGGAGACAGCGGCGAGAAGATGGATATTACCACGAATGCTCAGTCGCCGCACCAACCGCACGGGCGACAAAAATTCTGCGACTGCAAAGAGTGCGTCGCCGCTTTGATGGAACACGCGGCAAAAGTCGGGCGCTACGTCGTCGCGCAAGAAGATGAAGAGAAACGGCAAAGAGCGAAAGAGCAGCGGCAGAAAAAAACAGCGAACCGGCAACAAACAACAGCAGAGACAGTAGTAGCGACAAATATCACGAGCGCGATGACGACGAGCGCGACGACGACATCGACGCCGCCCTTACATCCAAACTTCCAGATGCCGCCTCCTTTACTCTTAGCCTCCGCAGGCATAACCGGTGGAACCTTTGATATCGCCGCAAACCCTCTCCTGACGACGAAGACAAAAACAACATCCTCCCCTTCTCCCAGAATGTACATCCACAATACCAACAAGTGCGCCCTTTCGCCCGGCGCGCTCCTCGTCGACTCGTTCGTCATGGACCCTCTCTTGGACCAACTGCCGCCGGCCTTGCCGTCGGCGGATGATTTAAAACAATAACGAATGTAACAACCGCACACAAAAGGAACACGAACAAAACGCAAAACGAAGAAAAAGAGAAACTACTCGTACTATATACTACGTCTATAACTGTCGTCGTCGTTTTGCGCTCGAATATCTTACTGCTCCCTTCATCGAGTCGGTGACATTTTTTGCACCATTTTTTACGTCTCTCGTCTGCCTAAAAATTCGAAACGTCACTCCTCTCGTCAAAACAAATCACATCGTCCTCGTCGACGTGAACGACTTTGACGAGAGCGCCTCTTCCGAGAGGTGGAGGACAAACTCTCTCTCTCTTCACGTCTTCGTCTTCGAGATGAAAACCCCTCCTCTTACCCCTTCAAAAGAGAAGACAACATCGAGGACACATCACGATCCTCTCACCCCGCTTTTCCCGAACCGAGTCATCGCGCACTTCGATTTGGATTGTTTCTACTGCCAAGTGGAACGAAGTTTGGACGATTCCTTGAGAGAACAGCCGACAGGGGTGTGTCAGTACGACCCGTTCGAACGCGACGGCGTTTCCACGCGAGATGCGACGACGAGTGATAGGAAAACGCATCTCATGAGGCCAGGGGCGAACAACTCGCTCATAGCGGTGAGCTACGAAGCGAGGAAAAAAGGGGTGAAAAGGAACATGAAGATTGGAGAGGCGAGGAGGTGTTGTCCGGTGCGTTTTGCAGTCGTTGGTGGTGTTGTTGTTGTTCGCGGTTTTTTTATCTCTTTTTAACTCTCTTTGCTTTCGTCATCGATCGGGACGGATGCGCTTCTTGGTGTTCACATTTTTGACCCGACGCGTAATACACGAACAAACAAACAGGAAATGATTTTCGTGCAAGTGCCGACGAAACATTCAAAGGCGGATTTGAAAATCTATCGCGACGCCGGGGCGAAAGTCGCCGCGGAGTTGGCCAAGCACGGGACAATCGAGCGGGCGTCCATCGATGAGGCGTATTTAGACGTGACGAAAGAAGCGAACGCGGTGTTGGAAAAGTGCGAGAGGAACGAGATGGATTTCTATCGGGACGTGTTGATGAGCGAGAAAGTGAGTCGAAGTCACGTGGCTGGGGCGTTAGAGTGGGAAGCGAGAGAACGAAGGAGGAAAGAGAAGAAGAGGATGAGAGCGTCGTTATCGGATGGGAGTAGTGGACAACAGGAGGTTGTGGTGACGTACGCGTCGCACAGAGATTTGCGGAGAGGCGCCGTGGATGAGATTGATGTGAGTAATAAAACTAGTATCAACAACAACAACACGGACAAAGAAGATAAAGAAAATGAAGAACACGTAGAAAAGAAAGCGGGAGACCCGCCTCCGCAAGACGAAGCGTCGAAATCTTGGCTCAATCGTCCGTTATCGGAATGGTCCCACAGGGAAAAGTTAAAAATAGCCGGCGCGTACGTGTGCAACGTCGCCAGAGAGGACTGTTTCGTCAATCTCGGATACACCTTATCCTGCGGCGTCTCGTCGAACAAAATGTTAGCGAAACTAACCAGCGGCATGAATAAACCAAATTGTTGCACGATTTTGGAAGAATCGTTCACGCCTTCTCTGTTGGAACACTTACCCATCGATCGCATTCGTGGTCTCGGCGGTAATTTGGGCGAAGAGCTTTCGGAAGTTTTAGGCGTCACCACCATCGGCGGTTTAGCCAAAGCCGATCGAAAGAGTTTGTTGATGGCGTTAGGGAGAGACGAGAAAAAAACGTTGTGGGTCCAAAGAGCCGCGAGAGGCGTGGACGACGACCCGGTCAAAGAGCGGTCGGCGCCGAAATCAATCGCGACGAGTAAGACGTTTCGAGGCGCGATGTGTTTAGAGACGACGGACCAAGTCTTGAAATGGATCGGGGAGTTAGCGGAAGAACTTTCCGAGAGAACCGAATTAGATGGACAAGATTGGAAGAGGCACCCGAAAACGTTAACGTTGGGTATTCGCTCCAACTTAACCGCGCACTCCGCGCACCGGTCGCACCCGCTTTCCGGATCCGGCAACGACTGTCAGGCGGATAATCTGAAAACGCTCGGCGGGACAATTTTTAAAAAATTTCTCGCCGAGTGGGGCATCATGAATAATCGAGGGTTCCAATGCACGGTGTTGAGCTTAACGACGAGTAACTTCAAGCTGGAAGTGGAGAAGAGCGATGTCGGTCAAGGTTTGGGGAAGTTCTTGAAGCGAGGCGTGGACGTTTTCGATTTATTCGATGGAGGAGAAGAGAAATTAATAATGAAATCGGCGAAATCGTCTCCGCGAAAGAAAGGAGAAGAAGAAGAAAACGAAGAACAAACGCGTTTTACCACGTCGTCGCCGCCAGCAGCGAACAAAGCGAGGACGACGACGACGATGCCACCCTCGTCATTGCACGATGTGAGTGGTGAGGATGCACCACTTTTTACGAAGAAGAAAAAGAATAACGTCGTCGTCGTCGTTCCAATCGCGCCTCCTCCTCCTCCCGAAGGAGGCGAGAAGAAAAATATTCGACCGAGAGAAACGTTGGAAGAAAAGCGGAAGCGCGAGGCGTCGTACAACGCGCAACTCGAATCCGGCATCGACGAGGAGACCTTTCGGAGTTTACCGCCGGATATTCAGCAAGAGTTGCGAAAGAATAAGAAAACAAAGTTTGTCGAATCGGGTGAAGATGTTGGGTTTAGCAAAGCGGCGACTATACCTTCAATAGCGTCCTTCTTCAAGAAGAAATGAACGAGTTCTTTGCGTGCGCAATATTTTAGATTAGAATTTTTTTTACTAGGTACCTGTACTACTACTACTACTACTAGATTTAATCATATCCAACCATTCTTGCTCGCGATCGCCGCCGCGGAAGATTTTAAAGCCTAACTGTTCGAGCTTCTCGATGGTCGCTTCTAAACTATCGTCATCACCGTTATCATCGTTTCGGTTGTCGTCGTGACTCCTCGACGTCGAAGACTGTATTCTGAGATGCTCGTTCAACGTCTCCTTGTAATACTCCCTATCGCCGTCGTGCGCGGTGAGTTTATACGCCCCAATCACTTTCAACTCTCGCGAATGCGTCTCAGGGATGAACTGTCTGTAATATCGAATCTTTTTCTTCAAGCTTTTACTGAAGAAGGTCCGTTTGCGTTCGATTTCTTTCGTACACTTCTTACCTCTCAAGACGACTTCTCGTCGTCTTCGACCATCTTTACTGTCGTCTTCACCTTCACCGCCGTACCCGTCAAATCCCCACTCGTAGCGTAAAAAATACATCATGCTTTCTAATCCGTACCAAAACGACCGAGGTAAACCAGTCTCTTCCGATCTCGATCCGTAGTCGTAAATCACGCACGGCCTGTCCGTGGCCAGTTTCAGGAGCAAATTCGCATCCACTTCGAGCATGATTTTTTCCATGTCACCTCTCTCGCACAAGGTGGATTGCATGCGCATGAAATGAATCTGTGATTTTGGGAAGTGTTCTCGAAGGACTGGTAACGCTTCGATGCCGTTTTTGAGGTTGATAAAGTGCGAGACATCTTGTTTTTCTTCTTCGATGGAAAGAGCAGATAACGGTATCGGAATTGGACGATTCGATGATTTTTTATTCGTTGTTGGTGCTCTTTTTCTTTTTCTAAATCTTTGACAAAGATGACGACGATGGAAAGAAGAAGCTGCTACTACTGGCGAGAGGAAATGCGACGATGCGAGTGTCGCCATCGTTATTATCGTCAAAGCGCGTTGCTGTTGTGCGGAGCTTTAGTCTTTTTTACATTTGAGAAAACATGTTTAAGGTTTCACACAAATCTGAAATTGTATATAATTATACTTCAACCCTAATGTCACATAGGCTTGAGAAAGCTAATTTCGTGCTCGATTGGTATAGGGGTTATTACGTTCGCTTCACATCACACCTTTCCCTTCGCATACGAAGGACGGATTCGCGAAAGGTCCGCGGTTCAATTCCGCGATTGAGTACTGCTTTTTTTTGTAATTCCGCGTTTGATGAGTACTGTTTTTATTTGTATGTGTACTGTATGTATTTTCGATTTATACTTTTTGCAAGCGCGCTCACTCGTCAATTATTTGTCGACATTCGACAAATAGAGCGTATTGTTCGTCCGTTGGTTCTGGGCACCCTTTTTCGAGCAAGTAGTTTTCGCACTCGGGGTGCTCGTAGTAACGAGCGTAAGAGACGTATCGCGTGTTGTCGAGAGGCACTTTCGCCTCTTCGACCAAGTATTTGAGGCTATCAAGTTGGCCATTCCACGCAGCGTTTCCCGCGCATCCGAACTTTACCTCCTCAGATATCTTTCTTTCTTCGACGAAATATTTCACGATCTCCACGTGACCACGGCATGTTGCTTGTATTGCCGCTTCTTTTTCCGTCTTTCGCGAAGGTTCCACTTGGTCGAAAAGAAATCGAAGACAGTCGAGGTGTCCTCGATAAGCAGCTAGTTTACACGACATTTCTTCATCACACGGGCAATCGTTAGAGAAGCAGTACTTCAGCATCTCGAGATTACCTTTACGTGCTGCCGCAGCAATCGCCTTTTCATCCCACTCGCAATATTTCACTTCTCTCGCCCACTTGAGAAACTCGAGTTTGTTCGTTAGAGCAACTTGCCAACAAAACCAGGCTTGATCTCTCAACGTTCCATCTTCAAATTCCTCTCCCCAGGCTATGTGATTCCACAACAATTCCAACGTCGAAATGGATGTACATTCAACAATAGACCATTTTAATTCCGATACGTCTACCCCGGCGTACGCAAGCACATCTTGACTCTCTCTATTCACTCTCGAAAAGAAACACCGATCTGTCCCATTCAATTTCGGAATCACATGCGAGTAGTAGCCTTATGATGCAACACCAACCCGGTCCACAACTTCGTCGGCCCAAGCTTTAAACGCTCCATTTCCGCCACAGCCTCCTTCATAGCCTCCTCTTTCTCCCTCTTCTTCTTCCTCTTCTGCGCGCCGGATAACTTCTTCCCTCCACCCATCGTTGATGTGTTCTTCTTTGTCTCCCTTTTTGCTCTTTCCAATGATCAACAAAACGAGGGGCCGTTTTTTTTGCGGTCAATTAAGTACACAAAAAAAAATTCAAAAATCCATTTCAAACAACACAAAACCGACACAAAACTATCGCGCTCATATTAGTATTAATATCACCATGGAATCCTTCATCCTCCAACTCCTTAAACCGATAATCGCGTTCCTGGAATCACTCACCCTCGACGAGCAGAAAAAGTTCGCGGCTTTACTCTCCGTATTCGTCGTTTCGTTGACGTTTTTGACGAGCATTTTTGCAAAGAAAAAATCGAATCCAATCGCGTTACCTCTTGATGGGAAAACGGCGATACGTTTACCGCTGGAAAGGATCGTGCAACTCTCGAAGGATACGAAGTTGTTGAGGTTTACGTTACCGACGAAAGAGCACGCGTTTGGGTTACCGACTGGATCGCATGTGATGGTGCAGCTGACGGATGCGAAGACTGGCGAGAAGCACATGCGTCCGTACACGCCGGTGTCCTCGGACGCGTTGGATAAAGGGCACGTAGATTTCGTCGTGAAGGTGTACTTTCCGAATAAGCAATTCCCAGAAGGTGGGAAAGTCTCGCAAATGTTGGACGCGGTGAAAGTCGGGGAGGATACGGTGGAATTCTTTGGGCCGTTGGGCGGGAAGCGATACGTCGGCGAGGGCGAGTTCACCGTGAAGAAATTGAAGAGTCAAGGCGGCGGCGTGGAGAGAAGAGACGCGAGAGACGAGGTTGGGATGATTGCTGGTGGGTCAGGGATTACGCCGATGTTGCAAATCGTGAGAGAGATGCTGAGAGAAAGTGGCGCGGGTGGGCAATCGCCGAAGAAAATCTCCATTTTGTACGCGAATAAAAGCGAGGAGGATATTTTGTGCAGAGATACGTTGGACAACTTTGAGAAGCAGTTTCCGGGAAGAGTGAAAGTGTGGTACACCGTGGATGCGGCATCGAAAAAGAAAGAGTGGAAATACGACGTCGGATTTATTACGAAAGAAATGATCGAGAAGCATTTGCCGACGCCGGCAAAGAGCGGGGACCGGTTTCAGATTTTAGTGTGCGGACCGCCGCCGATGATGAAGTTTGCGGTGAATCCGGCGTTTAAAAAGTTGGAGATTGGGAAGGAACACGTTTTGACGTGGTAATTTATAATAATAATAACAATAATAATAATAATAATAATAATTCGAGGTTAAGATTAATAAGAACCATCATCATCATCATCATCATCATCATCATCATCGATTAATCGGCTTGTCTAACCTCTCGACTAACTCCTCCACCGCTTTCTTCGTCATCACCAAACACCTGTGTTTCAAAATCGAATAGACGTTCAAACCTACTGAAGGCATGACGTGAATATTCTCAATGTTTCGCGTGCCTCGGCGCAACAACCACCCGTCGTCGCTCTCGTCCGTGGTTTCCAATCGATCGCCGACGACTAAAGCGCTAAATTTCGTGTTTATTTTGTTCCCCGAGTCTCCGGTACCGCCGATGACTAAAGGCGACGGAGATAATTTCATATTTAATTCCTCCTCTTCTTCGCTCGAATCATCATACCTCAACAACTGCTTCAACCCAAACTTCGCCTCTTTCGTTTTCCCAGTCGGACTCATCCACTTCAAATCCTCCACGACGACTAATCTCCCTTCCGCCGCCTTGGCCGACAGCGCCACCCTTAACCCGAGCCTTCTCACTTTCTTTTGCAACTTGTGCTCGAAATCTCTCGGAATCGGCCCGTGCGCGGTACCGCCCCCTCGCATTTGCGGCGCTCGTAAACTCCCAACCCGCGCTCTCCCGCCACCTTTCTGTGGCCTCGCTTTCCTCGTCGTCCCGCTCACCTCGCCTCTCGATTTCGTCTTCGCCGTCGAGACGCCTCTTTTCCGAGCGAGTTGCCATCGAACGCATCTGTGCGCGATGTCAATCCGAATCGGAACGTCAAAGTGACGTCCCGGAAGAACTATTTCTTCATCAAAACTACTCTCTTTTTCCTCGACGATGTGCGTACTCGCGTGTATCGGGACCGTTTTGTCTCTCATTTCCCCTTGCTCTAAATCCACCGCGGACTTTGGTCGGACGATTATGTTTGTGACACTCCTCCTCGTTACGTTGTTTTTCCCATCATCCTCATCACCACCTTGGTTCTTCTTCTGCGCCTCGTCGTTCTCGTCTGCTCGCGTATTCGTCGCGTACAACTTACGCCCTCTTGTTTGTTGCTTTTGTTGTCGTTTTTGGTCGTTTCCAAACGCCCTTTCATGCGTCGACGTAAACGACGACGACGGGGAAAGGAAAAACCTTAATCTTCTTCTCTCTTTGACGTCGAACGTGTTTGCCGCAATCGACGACGACGCGCGAACGTGCGACGACGATTTGCCGTGGTCACTCATCCTCCTACCGCTGCTACTGCATGCACTCACAGTAGTGCTCCTAAAACTAGTATCGCGAGTGCTGCTCGTGCTCGTGCTGCGCAGTGAGAGACGCAGTTTTAAAAGCGTTCGTCTCATCCTTTTTCCCCCAACGAAGCACTTTACAACAGTCGAGCAGTTTAAACCGTGAACCACTGGCCGGTCGGGCGGATGTGAGGTGTCAAGGACAAAAGCTGAGTAAAGTGTAAAGTTCGACAACTATAAACGCGTCTCGCGAGTCGCTCAGAAGCCTCTGACTGAAAGAACTCTTGGTTAAGATGTGCGTCGGTAAGTTGACGGCTTCCTTTCGCGGGGATCGCCTTTTTTTTTTTTTTTTTTAACCAGAGAAGATCCAGAGCGCAGCTTTTCACAAACGAAGAAACAGAAGGACAAAGAGCAGTCTTGGAGTACGGACACCTTTTATGACCACGTCTTCGTTCTCTTTACGAGCGATAAAAAGTGCGCTTTAAAGTGAAGATTTCCCCTGTTTTTATGAAGGGTGTTGGAAAATTAGGAGTCGCAAACAACGCGTATTCTTTCTTATCTATCAAACGTAATATATCTATTGCTTAACTTTCTTCGCGGCGGGTAAGTCGTCTTCATCTTCGTCGTCGAAGTCGTCTTCTTCGCTCAATCGGGCGTCTTCGTCGTCGTCGGAGAGGATGGCGTCGCCGATTAAAGCCGCGTAGGCTGGTTTTTCGTCGTCGTCTTCTCCGTCGTCTCCATCTTCTTCTTCGTCTTCGTCGTCGTCTAAATCATCGTCCAAATAGTCTAAATCGTCCTCTTCGTCGTCTCGGTCTTCTTCTTCATCTTCTTCATCTTCTGAATCGTCCTCCGAGTCCGAGTACACCTCTTCGCCTTTCTCGTTGTACCCGTCCACGTTTTGCATCTGACCTTCCGGAAACATGGCAAAGATCGTCGACACGTGCTCCTCGTCCTCAAAGTTACAACCCTCGGCGTCAATTCTCTGCAAATGTTTCAAATCCGTCAACGCTTTGAACTCTTCCACTTTCGTCAGTTTCGGGTTGTCGCAAACGATGAGCTGCTCGAGTTTCGGACACTTCTTCGCCACGGTGCTCAACCCGGTCGCGATTCGGTTTTGCGACAAATTAAGCTTCCTCAACTCCGGTAAGTTCGGTAAATCGGCCACGTTGACGATCCCGCACTTGATCAGGGACAACGTTTTCAAATTCACGAAACCGTCCAAGCCTTCGATGTCTTGGGAAATGCACTTTTCGTCTAAAATCAACGAAGTCACGTCCGCGCGATCGGAATAGCCGGCGGTTTCCACCGCGGTTTGCACAGCCTATTTTCATCATCGTCATCAAATTTAACAAACGCGTGAGAAGAGGAGAAAATCAGAGAAACAGAGGTCGTCAGTCAATCGTCATCATCATCATCACACAGACGCAGAGAGAGAAAATTGGAATAAAAACGGACTTTTAAAGCAAAAGAAAAGAGAAAGAAAGAGAACAAAAGAGAGATCCAAAAACGTTTTATGAACATCCTCCTCCTCATAATCATCATTCGTACCTGTTCCATCTTTATATCGAGAGTAGTTAGTGTTTTTGTGTGTGTTTTTGTGTGTGTGCGCTTAGTTGTAATGGTCTGATGTTTTGTCTGAGATTTTTAAAAACTTTCCCCCAAAAGACTGCCATTTTTAAAAGGCGAGCGCGTCCCAGACCTCGCCGCCTTTCACGCGTATTTTCTTCCGCAAAGAAGACGATTTCGAGGAAGGAGAATACACGGCGTTCGCGTCGACGCGGACGATGTGATTTTTTGATGATTTTTTTGTTCTTTGTAGGAGTTCGCCTTTGGCGAACC
>JACLAA010002539.1_pt1 | contig 10972 bp, 12 predicted proteins | sample 8027891 | NCBI WGS metagenome assembly JACLAA01 (sample SAMN15724900, study PRJNA655200) | protist metagenome | isolation source: fluorescence activated cell sorting (FACS) single amplified genomes of... | place: Spain: Blaines Bay Microbial Observatory, Mediterranean Sea | collected 2016-01-19 | reverse complement strand
ACATCGTTTTTTGCTTTAGTGATGGTATCGTTAATAGTGCGCATGGTACCGTCGTCGGCAATTGTATCGATGATGCCGCACGTAAAGCCATGATGCAAAAGCCAATAGTTGACAAGTCGCTGCACTTCAGAGACGAGATTTCTCGCCGCCGTCGGTCCCCATTCTTCCCACGTGACGTGAATTAAACCGCCACCACCAGATCCCATGGTTTTCTTACACAAAGTACCGGCGATTAATTCGCCACGTTCAATCCTTACCCCGGTATCGTCAACGCTGAAATCTAAATCGTCCGCGTCTCTGGCCCACGAGGACGTGCGAATTAAGTTGATATGCGGAAGCATCATCGATAACACTTGCTTCCCCGTCCATAATGGCTCTGGTTTCAAAATAGCCGGTTTCGGTACTTTCCCGTCCCAGTTTTCCAACCACATAATAATGTTCATGAACACGTCCTTTTTAAGAAACGTTTCTCGAGAGGTCATTTTTCGGCATCCCAACAGCGTATCTTGCACGATGGCCATGACCGGTTTGTTTGCTTGCGGAGAGACAATCATTTTCGGTACCATCATCAACTCGGAAACCTCCGCTTTCGTTTCATACGATTGCGGCAAGTGCATATTCATTTCATCGCCATCAAAATCGGCGTTATACGGTGGCGTTACGGAAATGTTCATACGAAACGTCGAGTATGGCATGATGCGCACTCTGTGTCCCATGATACTCATTTTGTGCAAAGAGGGCTGACGGTTAAACAAAACCACGTCGCCATTCTTCATGTGTCTCTCCACGCGGTACCCAAACTCCAACTTCTTCTCTGATTCTTTCTTCAAAAATCGCAAATCCAAACGTTGGCCGTCTTCTCGAATGATGTACTTTGCGCCAGTTTCTCCGGGCGGTGGGTGTGGTCCATTCTCCACCAATCTCGTCAACTCGTCGATATTATACGGCGTCACCGTTTCCGGGTACGTCATATTCAAAGCAATAGACCACGGAACACCAAGTTCGTCCAACATCAAGTTTGGATCGGGCGTAATGACCGTTCTCGCGGAAAAATCAACCCGCTTCCCCATCAAGTTTCCTCGAATTCTTCCCGCTTTCCCTTTTAAACGTTCCGAAATACTCTTAATAGGTCTCCCCGATCTCGTCATCGCTCTCGGTTGCCCAGCCACCGTGTTATCCATGAATGTCATGATGTGATATTGCAACAACTCGGCAAACTCATCCACCACGTGCGCTGGCGCGCCGTTTTGTTCTTGCCTCTGTAAATTCTTATTCGTTCGAACAATCTCCATCAATTTTACGGTCAAATCATCCTCGCTTCTCGTCGAGGCATCGAACGATACAGACGGTCTCACCGGCGGCGGCGGAATTGGCATGACTTGTAAAATAAACCAATCCGGTCTCGCGTGTTCCGGATCCAACCCCAACAGTCTGCAATCTTCGTCCGAAATATTCTTCAAAATCTGTAGCGCTTTCTCCGCGGTTATCACCAATTTCCTCTCCCCACCGTCAGGCAACAACTCCTCGTCGCACTTCTCAAAGTTCGCGGTAATCTTCATCCCTTCGCACCTGTACGACGGCTGCGCCGTCCCCGTGTGCGGACACTCCGTCTTTGTTTTGCACGCATCCGTCAATTTCTTTAATCGATGCTTCGGGTTTTGAATCCGCATGATTTGGTTAAACCTCGAGTCAGTTTCTGGATCCAACAGTATCCTCGACGAGGAAAATCCAACGCACCTCAAAACCTTCAAAACGACGTTCAAAAACCCGTGATGATAGACCGGTTTCGCCAACTCCAAGTGCCCAAAATACCCAGGATTGTGCACTGAATCCGCCCCGTCCGTTTCGCACACTGTCCCTCTGTCCATAGTCCCCATTCGAGGGTCGGACAAACCACCTCTTTTCGGTTTGCCCTTCTCGTACGTTTCCGAGGTTTCGACTTCGCACACGGACATTTTTCGCTGCGAGTGTTCAGAAGAAGAAGAAGAGAGAGAGAGAAAAAGAGAGACCCATCAGTACGGAAACGCTCGAGCGAGAGAAAGAGAGAGAGAAAGGTAGACGGGGACAGAGACCGAGAAGGAAAGAAACGCCGTGCGAGAGAATTCAAATTTGCCCCCAATTAAAAAATTGGACACCACGCTCTCTCTCTCGTTCTCTGTCCCGCCCTACTCCCGCATCCATCCGGGTGGGAGGGATGCGCTCGTCGCAAAACCCCGCTCGTTCGGTTCCCCGACGTCGAAGCGCGTCGCGTTCGCGCCAGCGCCGGGGAAGAGAGACAGAGCGACACCGCCATCCTTTCGTCTTTGGCGCCGGATTTCCCGCCGACAAACGACGACGACGACGACGACGACGAAAAAAAAACGTGATCATCATCATCATCATCATCGCGCGAAGAAAAAAGAACGCGTCGCAAACGCGATCGCCGACGAAAGGGCACGCACGATTTCATCCGGCGACAGCACGCCAAACTGCACGGTTTTCACTCGCTTCAGTTCCGCGGTCGAATGCGGGAAGCGGTCCAAGACGCTCATGATGTTTACGTGTGACTTTGACGATTAGAGTATACGCGAGAAGGAGAACGCGTTCTTCTTCTTCTTCTTCTTCTTCTTCTTCTTCCTCTTCTTCCTCCTCTGTGCTCTCGACCCACCAAAAAAAAGCGCCTCCAACAAAACGGTGGGGGAGGGAGACGGGAGAGAGCGCGAGAGGGGACTTTGGCAGAAGAAGGGAGAAGAGAAGGGAGGAGCCGGAAGAGTGAAGCGCATTCCCACAGCTCTTTCTTTCCAAACTTTCAAAACCCTAAACACCCGTGCTCTAAACCCTAACATTGAAATTTTTACTCTAAAAAATGTCTAGAAGATGGACGTCAAAAATGAGGAGTCGAATCACGCTCGCGGGAGGGGAGATCCCCGCGGTGGCGTTTTACGGAAGAAACGAAGAAACGACGACGACGACGAGGCAGTTTTCGAGAGGTTTGATATGCGTGCAAGAGTGGTGGTGCGTTGTCTCTTTCTCTTTCTCTCTCTCTCTCTCTCTCTCGAGCGCGCGATGATGATGTGAGATATACAGTTACCTGTAGATATATAATCTCTCTTTCTCTTTCTGACCCGCTCTCTCTGCGTCTGCCGCGGACGACGACGTCGACCAGGGGCGTAAACTCGGGAATTTTAGCGCACGCGGAGAAACTCGCGAAGGATTTCGACGCGTACGTGGTCGTGCCGGACTTGTACAAAGGGAAGATTGGGGTGGACAAAGAAGAAGCGTCCCACTTGATGGGCGAGATGGACTTTGCACGCGCGGCGAAAGAAATTGGCCAAGTCGCGACGCACATGAAAGAAGACAAGAAGATTGAAAAAGTTGGCACGATTGGATTTTGCATGGGAGGTGCGTTGTCGTTGCTTGGAGGGTGCACGAGCGAAGACGTGGACGCGTGCGTGGTCTTTTACGGCATACCGAGCGGGTTCGACGTCGAAGCCAACGTGACGAAACCAGTGTTGGCGAATTTTGGCGAGTTGGACAATTTGGATGGGTTTTCCAGCAAAAAAGACGCGCTCGAGTTGGAAGAGAAGTTGAAGAAGTGTTCGGCGGCGGCGACGTGCGAAGTCATTTTGTATCCAGGCGTTGGACACGCGTTTATGAACGCCAAGCCAGATCCGTACGAATCTTTCGAAGCGAGGGAGAAGTCGCAAGGGTTCGAGCCGTACGACGAAACTCAAGCGGATGCGGCGTGGAAGAACGTGAAGATATTTTTTGAGAAGTACCTGTAAAGAAAAAAATACACACAGACGCGCGTTGTGCGTTGTGAAGCGGGGATTTCTAGTACGTGGTAGGTAGCTACCACTTCTCTGTAATAAAACAGTTCCTTTCTCTCTCGTCTACCTTCAAAATGTTTCATTTCTACGCATATAAATCAAAGTTTCGATCTCGCGACAATGTTTGGTCCAATCATTTCCCTTGGGTTAACAATCGTATCAAAATCTTTCTCGCTGACTAAGCCTAACGCCAAAGCCGCTTCTTTCAACGTCGTCCCGTCCTTGAACGCTTTCTTCGCAATCTTCGCCGCCTTGTCGTAGCCAATTTTCGTATTCAATGCCGTCACGAGCATAAGCGAACTTTCCAAATGCTTCTGTATTGCTTGATGGTTCGGTTGAATCCCACGAATGCATCTCTCCGCGAAACTTTTACTCGCGTCCGCTAATAACTCCACCGATTGTAAATTATTATACGCAATCAAAGGTTTCGCGACGTTTAATTCAAAATGCGACAACATGGAATTCCCGGCGGAAATGGCACAATCGTTGCCAATAACCTGTGCACACACCATCATCAACGCTTCGCACTGCGTTGGATTTACCTTCCCGGGCATAATCGAACTTCCTGGTTCGTTTTCCGGCAAATACAGCTCTCCCAACCCAGCTCTCGGCCCAGATCCTAACAATCGCACGTCGTTCGCTATTTTTGAAAGACTCAACGCGACTGTTTTCAACATCCCGCTCAACGCCACTTGCGCGTCGTGTGCGGCTAAAGATTCAAACTTGTTTGGCGCCGACACAAACGGTAAGCCGGTCAACTTTGAAATCTCTTTAGCCATATCTTCGGCGTAATTCGCGGACGTGTTCAATCCGGTGCCGACTGCTGATCCGCCGATGGCCAATTCTAACAAGTGCACCAGGGATGCTCTCACGCGTATTAACGCGTTTTTAATCTGTTGCGCGTAACCGGAAAATTCCTGTCCTAACGTAATTGGCACCGCATCTTGTAAATGCGTTCGCCCAATCTTGACGATATCCTTCCATTCCTCGCTTTTCCGTTTGACGTCTTGATACAACAGCTGTAAATTTGGAATCAACTTTTCGTACACCTCGTATGCCGTGGCCACGCTCATTGCCGTCGGAAACGAGTCGTTCGAACTTTGACTCATATTCACGTGATCGTTCGGATGAACTAACTTTGACCCAAACTTTCCTCCCAACAATTCTGTCGCTCGATTTGAAATCACCTCGTTTACGTTCATGTTCGTTTGCGTCCCGCTGCCGGTTTGCCACACGACCAACGGAAAATGATACCGATCAAACTTCCCCGATATAACTTCCAACGATGCCTGCCGAATAACCTCCGCAATTTTTGGGTCTAAATTCCCGTCTCTCTCGTTCACCGTGGCCGCTGCGTGTTTCACCATCCCCAACGCGTGCACCAATGCGAACGGCATCTTTTCACCACCAATTCGGAAATTCTCTAAACTTCTTTGCGTTTGCGCGCCATACAACGCTTCCGCTGGGACTTCCACGTCCCCCATCGTATCGCTTTCGATGCGCGCGGTTCTTCTTTTCTGCTCGCGCGTCAAAACTCGTTCTCGTTCGTTCCTCGTCGACCCCGAGAAGGGCGACGAGGCAGACGAAAAACCATCCTCAAATTTCACCCCCAAACTCACGTTCGGTGGGACCACGCGATACTTCTGCCTCTCTTCGGACGGTTTCCGCATCAGTTCGTACAGCCGGTCGCCTATGGACGACGGCATGGTTCCCGGTTCGTCTCGCGGGCTTCGCGCGTGCGTGTGCTATGGAGTCTTCGGGAGATTTTTTATAAGGGAAAAAGTTCGTTATAATTGAAAAAGAAGAGACGTAAGTAGTAGGTAACTTTTCGGGGGTGTTGTATGCGTGACACTTTCGCTCGTATCGCGGCGCTATTCTACGGCTAAACGGACACCTCCTGGGAGCTCGTAGGATCCATCTCGAATCCTCGGATCGTTCGGATATAAGTATCGCGGTTTTTCGTTCTTGTTTTTCTGGAGTCGTTTCCCGTTCTTCTTCTCGTCGCCGCCGATTTTTATTCTCGTCTGGTAGTTTATCTGCACCATTTTACGCTCGCACCCGTCGTCTCGGGATAAACATCCGCCCGGCGAAAACTTTGTAAAACCGTGGAATCCTCCTTTCTTTCCAAACGCGGCTGGGTTCTTAAACGCTAACAAGTTTCCTCCGAACGCGTCGTTCGCCGGAGTACTGTTCGAGCGCAAGTCTCTCTTCGCTAACAACTGCAATTTACCGCACGCGCCGCATTCAGATTCATGCGGCCAATCCTCGTTCAGATACACCAGCGCGGTCACAACTTTCGACGCGTCGTCCGCGTGTATGCGTCCGTCCTCTTTCGTAGCGACGCCCCTTATGGTCGACCGAACGAACGTGTTCGACAAATCCGTCCGAAAGACGCTCTCGAACGCTTTCCTTAACGTCGTCGACGCCATCAAATCCAGAAACTGTTCAAAGGCGCCGACTATTTCGCCTCTTTCTCTCAAAATGCCTTCGTTGATGTTTCCTCCTCCGTACGTGGAGAATTTCTTCAAACTCTCCGGAAAATCCGCGTTCACTCTGCGCAGACATCCGCTCGAGATGAATTCTCTCACGTACACGTGTTCGAAAGGTTTCCCATCGACATCCGCGTCGAGTAAACTTGAGAGTCGTAACGAGCATTTCCCTTCTTCGTCCTCGTCCTCGTCGTCGGCGTCTCGAACCGAAGACGAACTCCCACTCCTACTCTTTTCCTCTCGCGTCTCCCGTTGCGGCGCCGCTTCGAGAACGGCACCTTTTTCGCTTCCAAAAGAATCCACGTACGTCTCTGTACTATAGGTCGCTTCGAGTGGGTCCGAAGACGACGACGGCGGCGTGCCCGACGACGCGAGAAGAAGGACGACGACGCCCGCGACGACGTAGAAGAGGACGAGGTAAAACGAGGCGTCTTTTTTCCACGAAGACGTCGTCGTCGTCGTCGTCGCGCTCTGCGCAGTCTTCTTCTTCTTCTTCGCATTCAAAGTCTTTAAAGTCGCATCCGACATCATCATCGTATCTGTATATCTCGCGAGACTTTGCGCCTCCTCCTCCTCCTAAAGCGTGCGCGTTTCGTCCTCCATCGCGAAGAAATCCTCTTCTTCTCCTCCTTTCTCGTCGTCGCGAAAAAGAGAGCTTTGGCGTCTTTTGTTCGCCGACTTTATAATATGTGCGAGCGTTTCTGAAGATATATATCGAGAGAGAATTGGATTTTTGTATCTAAACCGCCCTCTCTTTTTTCTTTTGTGTGTCGTCACAAAGCGGTCAAAGCGCGTTCGGGAAAGACGACGAACGACGACGACGACGGTTTCGAGGACTCCTACGACGACGTCTTCTTCTTCGACGTTCGTTTCCCGCGCTTTCGCGTTCGCCTCGTCCTTCGCGCGAGCGTCTGGGGGGGGGTCCACTCGAACTATACGACGAGGACGACGTCTGTGTTGTTCCCTCGATTGGATGCAAAACGTTGACTCGACGACTTTGAAGAAGCGGAAAACGACGACGACGACGATGGCGACGACGACAGAAACCACCATCGGGACGCACGACGGGTCGTTTCACTGCGACGAAGCGTTGGGATGCTATTTGCTTCGACAGACGCGCGCGTTTCTCGACGCTCGAATCGTCCGCTCGAGAGACGCTCGCGAATTGGATGCGTGCGCCGTCGTCATCGACGTCGGGGCGGAATACGACGCCGCAAAGCTTCGCTTCGACCACCACCAAAAAGGGTTCGAGGAGACGCTCGGGATTGGCCCGTTTACCAAAACGAAGCTCAGCTCCGCCGGTATGGTGTACAAGCACTTCGGGAAAGAAATCGTGGCGAAGAAGATAGACAAGAGCGAGGACGATCCGTTGACCACTGTGCTGTATCTGAAGATGTACGAGAATTTCGTGGAAGCGGTGGACGGCGTCGATAACGGGGTGGCGCAATTTGAAGTCGTGAAAGACACGGAACCGAAATACAAGAACAACACGAGTTTATCCAGTCGAGTGGGAAAGTTGAACCCGAGCTGGAACGAACCGTTTACGGCGGAACATCAAATGGAACAATTTTTGAAAGCAGTGGCGCTGACTGGAAAAGAGTTTGACGAAGAGTTGAACTATTTGGCCAACGCGTGGTTACCGGGGAGGAAACCGGTGGAAGAGGCGATCAAAAAAAGAGAAGAGGTACACGAGTCCGGGAAGATTATAAAACTGGAGCAGTTTTGTCCATGGAAGGACCATTTGTACGAGCTGGAGAAAGAGTCTGGATTGGATTCCGAGGAGAAGCGAATCGAGTTTGTGTTGTTCGAAGACAGCGCGGCGAAGAAGTGGCGGGTGTCGACCGTACCAATCGTGAGTGGGAGTTTCAATAAGAGGAAAGGATTGAAAAAAGAATGGGCGGGGTTGAGAGACCAAGATCTAAGCGAGAAGAGTGGGATTCCGGGGTGTGTTTTTGTGCACAACGGGTTGTTCATCGGCGGGAACGATACATATGAAGGCGCTTTGGAAATGGCGCGAATATCGTTGGAAGCGAAAGATTGATCATCATCATCATCATCATCATCATCGTAATAATAATAATAACGCGAAAGAGTTGTAGAGAAATACACATCATGGGTTCATTAGTCACACGAAAGAGACGCGTTCAACGTTTAATCGTCTTTGCAGTGCGCTTTTGTTTCTTCTTCTTTTTCTTCTTCTTTTCGAGCGGTTTGGTCTCTTGTTTTCTTTTCCGGTACGCTCGGAAACGTCTCGCGATGACGATTTGTGCCGAAACGCGTTCTTTGATTCGCGCATTCATTTTCACGCGCGCGTTTCGTCTCTCAATCTCTTTCCTCAATGCCTCCTTCGCTTCTTCCAATCGCATCGTTTTCGCGTGTTTCCTCTCGAGCGTCTCCTCTACCGCTTTTCTTTCCGATTCTACGTCTTTTTCGCGCTTTTCGTTTCTCCTTTCGACTTCGCTCGTCCAATACGTCGCATCAGATAGCATGCTTTGCACGAACCTTTCGTGCGATAGCTGTTCGTTTTCCAACGTTTCCTTCGCATCTTCGACCTCTTTCCGTAATTTTTCTACTTCACGCGCTCTTTCCTTTTCTTTTCGCATCGCGTCTCGTTCCGCGCGCTCCGCGTCTCTCTTCGTTTCAATCTCAGACTCAGTTTCAATCAACCGTTGCTTTTGCTTCAACTTCGCCGCTTCCGATTCGAGTCGAACGATATCTTTTTCTTCGAGTCTGCGTCGATTTCCTTTCTCCTCTTTCATCCTCCCTTTCTCTCCTTCCTTCTCCTCTCGACAATGAATCTTCGTCGCGCTCTCGTTTCGCGCGTCCTCCGAACCCGCCGGCGAGAAGGACGGCGCATCGACTGTACCACTCGTCCCAAAGTTCCCTTTCCTTTCCAATCGTTTCTCGATATCTCTTTCGATCCGCGCGTGTTCTTCTCTCATCTTCCTCTTTGCCTTTTCGCTCGCCTCTCTTCGTCTCTCCCGTTCCCGCGCGGCTTTCTCCTTCGCGACGGCATCCACATCCACCGGCGATCGTTGACTGCTCCGCTTGACCGCGTCGTACGAGAGTTGCGACGCGTTCGCGAAGGCGTTTTCCAGGGTCAACGCGACGCGAAAAAAAGTATGCAAAACGGGGTGGTTTCGCCGCGACATCGCAGCATCCTCGTTCGATTGGTGGTAGCGTCGGTGGTGGTGGTGGTCTCCCCTCTTCGCGTCCTCGTCGAGACGGCGTCCTCGGACCTCCACCGCCGGCGCGGACATCTCTCTCTCTCTCTCTCTCTCTCTCTCTTTTGTTGTCTCGCGCGTATTTTAATTGTCGAGAGATAAAAATAGAGAACCGTTTCGAAGAAAAAGAGAAAACCCAAGCACGCCCTTTTCTTCTCTCTTCTCTCTTCTCTCTCTCTTTACGCCGCCACAAACGCCTCCTCTTCGAAAGCCTCCTTCTCCTTCTCCTCCTCCTCGTCGTCGTCCTCTAAAAAGCGGGGTGTTCGGGTCCAAAACGTCTCGAAGTCCACGCGCAGCTCGTCTCTCGTCGCGAGATCTCGCTTTTAAATCGAAATTAATTAATTAATTAATTACAGTGTAGAGCGAGAGAGATGCATTTCCAAAAGAGGCATCATCTTCCAAATACCGCGCGAGAAAAAGACGACGCGCAGGGGGGAGAGGGATGAAGAAGAAGAAGCGCGACGAAAAGTCCGTTTTTTTCGTCGCGCTCTTCTTCTTCCTCGCGTTTGTGTGTCTCGCTCTTCCTCGCGTTGTGCTCTCGTCTTCTTTTGTTCCGGCGACGACGACGACGACGGCGCGACATCCCGACGACGATGAAAATGCGAAGAAGGAGGAAAAGACGGGAACAAAAATGGATTGGAAAACACGATCCAATTGCGCGGCGAAAGGCTTCGACGACCCGAGGGCGATACGGTGCGAGTATTGCCGCTTCGCGTTGAAAGAAGCGCTGCACGACGAGGAGATCACGCGCGAGTGTTTGGAGTGTTGCACGGAGACGACGACTGGAGGAGACCCCGACGCCGGGGTACAACTGATGATGTCGTCAAATCGATTCGATCGAGCGACGATTACGGCGTGCTCGTGACGGTTGGGCAACTTCCCGGGGTTGAGAGAGCTCGTCTCCAATCCGGGAAGAGTACCCCCCGTGAGCAAAAACGATGACGCGTCCGAGGGTGCAAAACCGACGCCGTTACAGAAACAACCGGAACGAATAGCAGAGTTTTACACGAACGTCGCGTTACGCATGCAACACGGCGCGCCGGCGACGATTACGTTTACCCGAGACGCGCGGGTCGGCGAAGAGGCGTTCGAGGAGGTGGTGGACGTCGACCAGGCGTGGTCGAGAGAGGACATCGAGGGAATGTTTAAAGAGAAGATAGATGGGTTCGAGATTTTAACGACATCATCATCGAGTGCACACACCGCGAGACAAAACGCAAAGAAGACCGAACTGTAACAGAAGAACTTTGAGAGAGAAAGCGAGAGAGACAGCCGCGCGACGACGACGACGACCAGTGAACGAACAGTCTTCACCTGCATGCATGCAATCGAGGCTGTTTCGCGATAGTATTAACGCGCCACGCGCGGGCTCCCGGCCAACACATGCGTTTCTTACTTTGTATACTACTATTACTACTACTACGTACGAAATACTTCATTGTGCAAAAGT
>JACLAA010004459.1_pt1 | contig 10973 bp, 4 predicted proteins | sample 8027891 | NCBI WGS metagenome assembly JACLAA01 (sample SAMN15724900, study PRJNA655200) | protist metagenome | isolation source: fluorescence activated cell sorting (FACS) single amplified genomes of... | place: Spain: Blaines Bay Microbial Observatory, Mediterranean Sea | collected 2016-01-19 | reverse complement strand
GCGCAGAGATGGAGGATGAGAAGCAAGCAATTATCGAGGCGACGTTGGCTGAAATGTCCGCAAAGTCTCAAGCCCAGTTGGCGTCTGAAAAGGCAAAGATCCAAGCGGGTGCGGTTGCTCAAAACTCAGCGCAAATCAACGAGTTGAAAGAAGCACTCGAAAACGAGCGCCTCAAGATTGTTGCTCTGGAAGCGGCCGCCGCCGCCGCCGGGAGCATGGCGAGTGCGGTTCCCGCCGCGACTTCCGAGGAGTTGGAAACTGCAAAGGCCAACTGGAAAAAGTACGAATCCAAAGCAAATTTACTCGAAAATACGATCGCACAATCCGTTCAGTCTGCCATGCACTCTAAGGAAGAGATGTTTATTCGTGAGAAAGCTGATGCGATTACCAAGTTGACGGTTGAATACGAGATGAAGATTAAGCGCGCGGTGGATGAAGAGCGCGAACGCCTTCACTCAAAAAATGCGATTGATCCATCTGTGAACTCACAAGCAGAGCTGAATTTGCGCGAAGAGTTGTTGCGAGTCCAAGAGGAAAAGAACGCCGCATTGAGAAAGGAGAAGGAAGTCGCAAGACAGCTCGAGGAATCCAAGGCGACGGTGGAGTCCTTGAAGTCGAGAACATCTCAGTCAGATCAAAAGAGCCAAACGTTGTTGGATCTCACGAACCAAGCCGAAAGAGCGAAAGCGGAAGCAAACGCGACGTTGAAACGCGCGCAGAAGATTGAAGAAGAAGCCATGAGAAACGCAGACAGGTTGCAAGAGATGGAGCAACAGTTACTCGAGGCTGAAGAAATTCGACGCGCGATGCACAACCAGATTCAAGAATTACGTGGAAACGTCCGGGTATTCGCGCGCATGCGTCCCCCGTTCGTTGGTGAAGAAGATTACTGCTCGGTCGATGCTTTGGACAAAGATTCAATCGCCGTTACGGTTCCAGAACTTGAACCGAGAGTATTTAATTTCGATCGCGTGTTTGACGCCGCCGCCTCGCAAACGGAAGTTTTCGAGGAAGTCGAGTCTATGATTACGTCGGCGATGGATGGTTACAAAGTGTGCTTGTTCTCTTACGGCCAAACCGGAAGTGGGAAAACGCACACTATGTTAGGTTCCGGAGACGGCGAAGATCGTGGCATAATTCCACGAGCGGTGAGTGCCATTCTCGAGCGCAAGGAAAAGTTGCTCGAGAAAGGATACGAGTACGAAATCGAAGCATCATACGTACAAATCTACAACGACCAAATTCGAGATTTATTAGCTGGGCCAAACGCAAAGCACTCCGAGCGACATAACATCGTCACTGCTCCGGAAGGTGGATGTCCAACCGTCGCGGGCGTCGTGAGAGAATACATCGATTCCGTTTCAGCCGCGGCAGCTCTCGTCCGAAAGGCAACTGCTGCGCGCGCCGTTGAAGCGACAGAGATGAACACGCACTCTTCGCGATCGCACACGTTGTTCTTAGTATACATTACTGGCGTTCACATTGCTACAGGAACGCAACTTTCTGGATGTTTGAATCTCGTCGACTTGGCCGGGTCAGAGCGCACGAAGCGTTCAGGCGCCCAAGGCACGCGAATGTCAGAAGCGTGCGCGATAAATAAGTCACTCTCTTGTTTAGGGGACGTCTTTGCGTCCATCGCGAGAGGTGATAAGCACGTGCCGTATAGAAATTCGAAGTTGACGTATCTTTTAGCACCATGTTTGGGAGGCGACGGTAAGACGCTCATGTTTGTAAACGTAGCTCCGGAGGAGGAATCCGCGGAAGAAACCGTGGCGTCTCTGCGATTCGCATCCACGGTAAATGCTGTAGAATTAGGCCACGGTAAACGAGCAAAACGAAACGTCACTTCCATGTGGCCATCGTTTGGTAACTCGCAATTGAGCAAGGAACCGCCCTCTACCAGTCAGCAACGAAGACTGAGCAGCAGAAATCTACCGCCGCCGTCGACTGCGGCGCGAAGACAAAGTAGTGGTAGATTAGGATCGTACGGTGGACAACAAACGGGACAAAAGAGAGGTCGCTCTGCCGCAGAAGAGAATACGACTTCGTATGGAGGAGGGCCTTCGAAGACACCTCGACGAACTCGAGGCGGTCGGCGTTGGGAATAATAAAATAAACGAAAGAAGGACGAGAGAGAGAGGAGGAAGCGCTCTTTCGTCTCGAATATAAAATCATAATAGTGTGTTACAGAACTACTAGCAACAACAACAACTGCGTATCTTATATATCATTTTTAATATCATTTACACGAGACCTTGTACAAATAACTTTATAAATATACATTTTCAAAAGCGTCGCGAAGGCGCGCAAGCGCGTGCGATACTATGACAAGGAAAGAGTGCTAATAAGGAAGTCAGTCAGTGTTTTTTTGGGGGGAAAACACCTAATAAAACGAACAACAAGCATCTTCACTTTTAGTTCCTTCTCTCTCATCATCATGTCGTCCTCTTCTGCGCTTTGTTCTTGTTTGAGCAGTGGAAGCAGCGTCACGTCCACGCATCGTCGTCGCAGAGCGTCGTCGTCTTCGTCGTTGACGTCTTCTTCTTCTTCTTCTTCTTCGTCCTCTTTCTCTTCTTCCCGTCGTGGATTCTCGCCGCCCTCGGTTTATCTGAACAACATTAACAACAACAACAACAACAACAACAACACTAGCAGCAGCAGCGGTAGAAGAAGATCATCATCGTCGTCGTCGAAATTAAAAACATGCGCGGCGATGAGTTCGATCGATGACCCGAACTTTGCGGACTTGTCCGACCGATTGAAACTCGATAACGTTCGTCAGTCGCTCATTCGTCAAGAAGACTCCATAATCTTCGCGTTAATCGAACGCTCGCAGTATAAAGTGAACGATAAGATTTATAAAACGAACGCTATCGACGTGCCGTGTTACGACGCGAAAACCGGCGTGAGAAGCTCGATGATTGAGTTTATGTTGAGAGAACGAGAACAGATGGATGGGAAAATTCGAAGGTACACTTCGCCGGACGAACACGCGTTTTACCCGGAAAGTTTACCGCCGTTGGTTATACCACCGATGAACTTTGGGGAGGTTTTGCACGAATGCGCGTTGAAAATTAATATCAACGATAGAATTAAAGAGATGTACGTGGAGAATATTGTCCCGGGAATGTGCGAGAGTGGCGATGATAACAACTACGGGTCCGCCGGCTTGTGCGACGTGAACTGTTTGCAATTAATATCGAGACGGATTCATTACGGAAAATTTGTCGCGGAGGCAAAGTTTAGAGCGCAACCGGATGAATATTCTGAGTTGATTCGCAAACAAGACGGGAACGGGTTGATGCAGTTGTTGACGAATCAAGCGGTGGAAGACAGAGTGGTTGCGAGAGTCACGAACAAGGCGGCGTTTTACGGGCAAGACATCAACGAGGAAGTTCCAGATGCGAGCAAAGTTTTGACGAATCCAGAAAACCAAAAGTATAAAGTCGCGCCGGAAATCATCGCGGATTTGTACTTTAAGTGGATCATGCCGATGACGAAAGACGTGCAAGTTGAATACTTATTGCAAAGGTTGGATTAACTTGATCGATTAAATTACTATGCGAATTGTTTTTAACTAACTACACTATTATATTTCGAACGTACTCGGAGGTATAATTGCTATATTATTATATTTAAAATGTGTATCTATACAAACTAAACGCGCGGGCACCTAACGCATGCAAGAACAAAAGCTGTCATTATCGTGCACTCTTAACCGACAAAGTGTATGCCGTGTTCGTTGAACACTGCCAACAGTTGTAAGAAATCATCCTGCGTCATTTTACTCGAGCGCATCTCCACGTATCCGTTCGTGTTTAATACCTTTTCGATTAACTCTTTCACTTGATCCTTGACTTCCTGTCGTTTCTCCTTGTTATTCGCCTCTTCCTCGGCTAATTCCATGGCGTCGTCATCTAATAAATTCACCTTCACTGCTTTAAACGTCAAATAGTTCTTCGTTAACAACTCCAACACCGTTTTCGTTCGAAAAATCCCCCCTAACGTCTTATTTTTCCTCCCAAAGCACAAGCGAATTAAACCATCCCACTCTCGAAAGTTCACCTGCACTGGAGGTTTCCTCGGCTCGATTCTCACCACGGACGAATCGACTTTCGGCGGCGGTCGGAAATTGTTCTTCCCTACTTTTAAAATGTGTTGCGTCTTCGCCAACAGCTGCGTGTTCACCGCCAAGCGACAATACTGCGCGTCGCCAGCCTTAGCGACCATTCGCATGGCAAACTCTCTCTGAAACATCAGCGTCGCGCTTCGAAACTGTGGTCGATGCGAGAGCAACTTAAACGTCAGCGGCGAAGAAATCTGATACGGCACGTTTGCCACGCACACGTCGAAATACGGCAACTCAACCTTCATGAAATCCCCTTGTATGATTTCCAATTTCGACTGGTACGGCGACCCTTGCACTCTCCGTTGCAACTCCAAAACCATTCTCGCGTCGTACTCGATCGCGACGACTTTCTTACACGTCTCTAGTAATTTCATGGTCAAGTTCCCGGTCCCTGGTCCAATCTCTAACGCGACGTCGGTGCTTTTCGCTCCGGATTTCTGAATTATCGAATCCACAATCGCCGGGTTTTTTAGAATGTGTTGGCCGTAGGACTTCAAGAACTGAATGCCTTGATACGCCGCTCTCGTTGACATGTCTTTCGCTGCCTTGGAGCCACCATTTTTCTTGGCCACGCCTCCAGCCACGCGTAATCCGTTGTTCATTTTTCTTGCTTTTATTACTTCAGAGAGAACAGAGAGAGAACAGAGAGAGAGAGAGAGTGTGATTTGTGTTGTCGACTTTTTTCCTCTGAGAATGATGTTAATGCGTTTACGAGTAAAAGGCCGCCACATTCCCACCAAAAAAGCATATAAAAAAAAACACAAAAACGACACAAAAACACAACTCAACACATTATTTGAAGAAACGTGTACACGCAAAAAGCCAGAAGAGCACGACGGTTTTATTATATAAGAGAGGATTTTGACGATATCAAAATACTTATTACGATGATGATGCTGTTGGAGAGGAAGGCGACGACGACAACGGGTGATGATGATGATGATGAAGATATCAAAACAGAAGAAGAAGAAGTTTCCCGGGAAAATTTTAAAATTCAAAATCACGAAGGAGAAGACGAAAAGAACACCACCACGCAGGAGAAGAAGTTAAAGAAGAAGAAGAAGCGCGATGTTGATGGGACGACGACGACGAGAGATGCAGAACAGGGAGACGATGATGAATTCGTTCGCGGGGCGGAGGAGGAAAGAGTCGCCGCGAAGAGAAAGAGAAAGGAAGAAGGAGAAGTGGTGATGAAAGGGTTGAGGGAAGGTGTGAATACCACAGTCGCAACCGCCGAGACGACGACGATTCAGACGACGACGACGACGCGGGAACAAATAGTAGAAGAAGAAAAAGAAGAAGAAGAAGAAGAAGAAGACGAACGGCAACCGAGAGATCCTATGACGATTGATTGCGTAGATATTGAACACACTAGAGCAGAAGACGCACCACTCTCGTCGTCGTCGTCGCAGCCGCCGTTATTAGTGTTAGCATCATCGAAGAAAACGACTTCGGCAACGGTGAAACAACCGCGCGAGCGGTGGACAGACGCCGAGCACGCGCTATTCACGGATGGTTTGAAAATGTACGGCCGAGCGTGGAAAAAGCTAGAAGAACGCGTGAGAACGAAAACAGTGGTGCAAATTCGATCGCACGCGCAAAAGTTTTTCGATAAGTTGCAAAGAGGTGAAGGGATGGAAGAGGAATCGAAAGAGGAGAAGAAGGCATTGTTGAAAGCGTGGACGAGAAAGGTTGTCGGTGGAGGTGCTGGCGAGACCTCGGATACTAATACTGCTGGCGGTGTTCCTGCGTCTACTCCTGAAACAAAGGCGACGAAGAAGAAAAGCGGTGCTATTACCGCGGAAGAAGCACCGCCATCATCTGAAGTTGAAGCTGCCGCGACGCGAATGGAGGCGCCAACGAAAAGAGACGAGTTGAATGAAAGCATTCAAACCGATGTGAAAGATCCGATGACGACGCCGACACCGACAACGGAGAAATTTGCAGCGGAGGTTGTTGACTACAATATCGACGGGAATACTACGAGCAATAGCAATAAAAAGACGCGTCAATCGAAATCGCTCTCGTTGTTGTGCGAACGGTTTCTCAGCTTGTACAGCTCTGGGTACGAGAATTTGATTTCGTTAGACGAAGTGTGCTCGACGTTAGGCGTCGAAAGACGTAGAATTTACGACATCGTAAACGTTTTAGAAGCTGTTGAAGTCGTAGTTAAAAAAGGCAAAAACCAATACGCGTGGTTTGGCGTTTCCAGGCTCCCTAGCGCCATTGAGAAGATTGAAAAGTTTGGCGCTGAATCTTTCGACATCAAGTTACCGGAGAAGCTCTCGTTGCAAGTGTTTGAAAACTCACTTCCGTTTCAATTGGGCGGTAAAGATGCAATTAACGGTGTCAAGTCCGTAGCAAACGGTGAAGAAGATCCTACTCTTCCTGCGAACAAAGCTAAAGCTACCGCCTCTGGAAAGAAGGAAACGTCCGAGAGAAGAGAAAAATCGCTCAGTTTGATGACGCAAAAGTTCATTACGCTGTTCATGGAAGCGGAAGATGGCGTCTTGGGACTGGAGGACGCCGCCGCCGCGATGTTGATGAGTGAAGGCAGCACTGGTCCAAAAGCGACGAAAGACTTCAACGATAACGAGTTGAAGAAGAAAATCCGAAGATTATATGACATAGCGAATATCTTATCGAGTTTGCGCTTACTATCAAAGATTCATCTCATGGGCAGCAGAAAGCCAGCTTTCAGATGGATGCGCGCTGAGGATACGATAAGAAAACTGATCGCGACTGGAAAGGAACACGAGTGGTTCGGCACTACTCCAAAGTCTCCAGATGCGAAAGGTCAACTCGTGGTGAGTCCCGTGAAGGAAGGAGTGAGTGACGACGCTGCGATAGGTGCGCTCACCACGGATACCGTGCCGCGATTACTCCCATCGGCTATAACGGCTTTAGGAAGAAAGGACCGACACGTCTTCGCCGCCCTGCAAACCATGGAAAAACTCCTTCAAGCGCAAGCGGAAGATTTGTCCACGAAGAGTGCGGCTCAATCCACGGTACCAGATGGGCAAAAGAAGATACCGGAGATGTTTCTAACAACAGCAAATTTGTTCGGGGCTGGGGAGAGTTTTCAATCAAAAACTGGCGATGGTATTTTCAATCAATACATCAACAACTTTACGCAGAATATGTGAAAGTAAATAGCTGTGCAATCAACTGTTGTAAAAAAGGTGAAGGTTTTTTTGATTAAAATCGCGAAACACACACACACACACCCTCTCTCTCTCTCTCTCTCTCTCTCTCTCTCTCATACGTTCGATAAGAGCACCCTAAAATGTTCACTCCTCCTTAATACCATTACTTCGATTGTTGTCCTTTGCCGGTCCTGTGCTGCACAATTAAGCGGCGACTATCGACAAAGATGTTGCTCGATTGTGCGACAGCTGCTTCGCACTCACTGCGAGATGCATATTCAATGAAGCAAAACTTCTTTCTCTCTTCTCCAAAATCGTCTTTCGGGAATCCAAAATCGATCGATATTATGACGCCAAATTTGGAGAACTCTCTTCTCATGGCCGAAGCAGGAGTGTGAAAATGAATATTTTTCACAAACACGACGTGAGAAGACGACGTTTGCTTAATAACCGCGGTCGGCGTTGGTTTCTTTTTCTGCTTCAACTCAGCGAGAAGCTGTTGCTTTGCCTCGGCCAAGTTTACATCACCGAGTGGTTTCGTTTTCTCGTACCCCGGTGGCGGCGTCTTCTTAGAATCGCTTCTTCCCGGGGACCTTCCACTTCCTACCTCCGAATCCATCTCGTCGAATCTCCTGTGTTCCTTTTTCTCCGTATAAAGCGCGTCGATTTGCTTCTCGATGAATTTCATCTCGTGCTTCGTCGTTGTATCTCCAGACGATGTTCGCCTACCGCCTTCTACTCTTCCTCCTCCTCCAGTTGGGCGCGGAGCGGGTATCGGTGTTGTTGGCGCCATCTGTTGCGGTTCTTGTTGTTTCCTAGGCGTCTGCGCAACTGGTTTTGGCGTCGACGGAGGAAACACCTTCACCGCGCCGTCGTATAAGTCTGCGCCCGTATCTCTCGTCCCAACGCCTTTATCGATTTGATGCTCGCGGCTGAGCTGTAATAACTCGTTCGTACACACAAACTCGTACGTCTGCTGCTGTTCTTGTTGTTGTTGTTGCTGTTGGTGGTATTGTCCGTGCTCGACTCGACCTCCTCTCCTCGCCGTCGTCAAAAGAAACGTCTGCGAAAAATTCCTTCTGCTCTTTTCCTCTCCTAGATTATTACTGCTACTGAACGCTCCTTTAACCAACACGAGCAGCGTCTTATCTTGCACAAAAGTCACCTCCGAGGCATCTAAACTCGAAATCGTCGTGTTCAAATCTATGTAATACTTCTCGTTGGAAGTGAAATGTGATTGCAGAGACGCGCGTGAGTCTTGAACTTCGTTCTTCGGGGGCAGTGTTAGGTTTGTTTTCGAAGTTGTTGTTGCGTCTTTACCTCCGTTTTTGGTTTTGTTGTTGTTGTTGCCATTCGAAACGTACGAAGTGGCCCTGTGCGCAAAAGGCGAATAAAAGATCGACGGAACTTTCTTAGGCGCATTGTGTAGTGTTGTGTAATACTTCTGGATGAAGTGTTGGGCGATTGAGTCCGCGGAAGAGGAGGAGGAGGAGGATTTCGAAGACATATTTGTGTGTGTGATGAAAGCAGCGCGTATTTTTTGATTTAAAAAATGTATCTTTGAAATTTAGGGGTCTCTCCTTTGTCTTGAGTTTTTGTAAAAGTATGCTATATAATAGTACATGGATTCAACTCCGACGCGGCTTCTTGCACGCGCGGACGTGACTGGCGTGTCCAACGGCTGAAGCACAAACGCGTCCGCACTTTTCGCACGTTCGAGGCACGTTCACGAATGTTCGTTTTTTGTTGTTATCCGAACGAATGTTCGGGTCGTACGGCGGCATCGACGTGTGTTGTTGTTGTTGTTGTTGTAGTTGCGACGGTGGTGGTGGTGGCGGCGGCATGGATGGTTCTTGCGACATTCCTCGCGCGCCTCTTCCCTCTCGCGCTCTTCGCATCTTCTCCATGTTTCCGGCATAGACGTAATCGCTTTCAATTTTCTGTCCGGCACCTTGGCGTCTTGCGCGACCGGTAGTGACCGTGGGCACTTCTTCGTCCGATACGTACGGTTCGAATCCAGACATGCCAAACTCGTTCACTTGTGGATGCGGTGACTGCTTTCCCTCGGCTCGCGTTGCCCTCGATGTCGTTTTCGTAGTCGTTTTTGCGCTTGCAGTGTTAATGGTATTATTATTGTTGTTCGCAGCGTGTATTTTCTCGAGATATTCAGCGCTACGATGCGGCTGTTTGGATCGATACTTTTTCGATGCGGCGAGCATTGCGCGAACTTTCGCCGGATGTTCTTCCGCGTGTTTTTTTACGTGCGCGACAAAACCAGGGTGAGACTTACACACCTTGCCACACACGGTACACCTCGCGATTTCGTGTTGCTCAAACAACGTCGCGGCTAAAGGTCGCGTAGGTTGTGACGGAGCTAACATTTCCGTCGTATCGTTATTCATACGGCTGGAACCTCTCGCAGGCGATGATCCAGTGTTGTTATTCTTCGCGCGAGGTGACGATGTACCACCGCCACCGCCACCAGTGTTCTTATGGTGCGAATTTTTTTGTTGCGCGTTTTGTTGGCGGTGATGTTGTCTTTGCTGTTGTTGTTGGTGCTCCTGACGCTGCCTTTGCATTTGCTGCTGGCGTTGCATTTGCTGTTGCTGCTGAAACATATGTTGTTGCATTTGGTGCTGTTGCTGTTGCATTTGGTGTTGAAGCATTGAATAACGTTGTTGCTGAGTGGCGTTCGGTGGCAGTTGCAATGGCGGCAAATTCATCATGTTGCCACTGCCGTACAGATCGTTCATGGTATTATTATGCGTATCTTTCTTTGCGCTTTTCTTCTTGCTCTTTTTCCCGTTGTTGTTGTTGTTGTTCGCAACGTTGTTGTATCGCATTTGAAGTTGTTGCTGCTGCATTTGCAAGTGTTGCATTTGTTGCTGATACTGTTGAAGCTGGAAGTTATAACTGTTTGCGTTTGCGTTGTTGTTTTTATTATTATTTTTATTATTATTCGCGTTCCAATTATCGTTCACTCGCATACCTCCGAAACCTATGTACGAGTTGTCATACATACCAGCTTCGTTGAAATATCCACCTTGTTGGCCGGTACCGTTCCCACGTCTGTTGCTGTTGTTATTGTTGTTATTATTATTATTACCATATTGTTGCATCCCGCGTTTCGGTTTCCGTTGTTGCTGTTGTCGTCCCAAGCTACTCGTGTTCGTCCTTCGCATCTGTTGTTGTTGTTGTTGCTGGAGTCGAAGCTGTTGTTGTCTTCGTTGGTATTGTTGTTGCTGGCTATTGTTATACTGTTGTCCTCCTTTTTTATCATTATTATTATTATTATTCATCGCGTGCTTGTTCACCCCACCGTTGTTATTAATAGCGATACCTAAGGTTGACTTATCCCCCAACCATTCAAAGCTCTTCTCCCCACTTTCCTTCCCGTTTCCTTTCCCATGACTCCCCAACCGCGTGTTCGCTTTGTAATCCTCGTTTCGGATAAATATTTCCCCGTCCGCTACAAGTGCAGACGCGTTCGCCGTGTTCTGTCCGTTCACGTTCAACGTCGGTAACGACGTGCACTCGATTCTCACCCACGCGTTTGTTCCATCTTCAAACGTCACGTGAAACGGGTGCGACTCGCTCGGGTCGTGGAAGACGATGCAAGCTATCGTCGGCCTCTTGTACGAGTTGCCGGCGGTTCCCGTGCCTCGTTCTATTTTCATTCTTCGCCCGAGCCATAAATG
>JACLAA010007044.1_pt1 | contig 10974 bp, 7 predicted proteins | sample 8027891 | NCBI WGS metagenome assembly JACLAA01 (sample SAMN15724900, study PRJNA655200) | protist metagenome | isolation source: fluorescence activated cell sorting (FACS) single amplified genomes of... | place: Spain: Blaines Bay Microbial Observatory, Mediterranean Sea | collected 2016-01-19 | reverse complement strand
GGCGGTAAGAAGAGAAAGAAGAAGACGTACACGAAACCAAAGAAGATCAAGCACGTGCATAAGAAGAACAAGTTGGGGTTTTTGAAGTTGTACAAGGTTGACGACGCCGGTAAAGTGACGAGGTTACGGAAGGAGTGCCCGGCGCCGGAGTGCGGCGCGGGCGTGTTCATGGCGAACCACTTTGACAGACACTACTGCGGTAAGTGCGGCTTGACGTACGTTTACGAAAACAAGTAAACGACGATGACTCGTTTTTAGAAATAAGTAAATGGGGGTTTGGTACGTTTGCGTGATTGGAGAGTGATATCGCGAGATGTTTTTTGTTTCCCAATAAAAAAGGGAGACCGAGAAGTTGAGGACCGAAAGAGTCTTTTCGATCGTTTCTTTTGTCGCAAAAATGAGATGACGGAGAAGCGCGAACTGCCGCTTAGAAAATATTAACAAGATTTAGTTTTGTTGTTACACGATAAAGATTTGCTACTGTATCGGTTGCATCTAATTTTACACGCTTACGCTATTTTCGATCTATCTGCTACTTCTATATAAATAAAATACACCTTCTATATCTGAGCTTATTTCGCGTTCAAAGCTCGGAACCTTTCGTATCTTTTATGTAACGAAACCACGTCATTCGCTCCGGTGAGTTTTTCAATCTCTCCTAAAGCGCGTACAAAGTTCATCTCGTAACTATCTTCGATTTCCGTCGAGTCTAACTGAACAGCCGTCAGCCGACGCCAAAAGTTCAATTTTTTTTCGTCGCTCGCAAAGGATGAAGAGAAAGAACCGAACACTTCGTCTAGTTTATTGCACGGCGCAAACGTCACGGCGCAGTTTGATTCGTCGTGCGCCGCGATTCGACAACACGCTTCGCTACTTTTATTACCATCATCTTCGTTATCGCTAGAACGCGTACACTCAAACTCCGTTAACTTTTGAATCTCTCTATCGTCCTCGCCAATCAACTCTGGTTGTTCTAACCGTCTTTGCAGTATCTCTTTCGCGGATTCCGCGCCTTTGCATCCAATCCAAGCCTCTCTCGCTCGATATAAGAACCAATAAATGGGAAAGTTTGACACCGGTGAAAGAAACAACGGGAGCGTAAACGGCGCGCACGCCAAGTTGAAATACTTCGCTCGTCTCGCTTTCTTCTTCCCTCTCTTCAGCAGGTCTCGTATGGCTACGCGCACGTCATCCGCGTGCATCAACGACTTTGGGTACACGATTTCGCAGGAGGAAAGCGTCGCACCGAGCGCCTTCGACGGTATCGCTTTCAACACGTCTTCGTCCGGATCCACTCGCTCTAACAACTTCTGCGCGATATCATAGACTTTCCGTCCAAACCCTTTCTCGCTCTTCTCCCACGTTTGCCAGGTTTTTGAGGCGTACGTGGACGCTTTCTCTTTCAAGCTATTCACGAACAGCGGCGTGAACCGTTTCAATGCATCTTTCTCTTCGTTTTCTCGCACGACGCGAACGGCTCTGTCGTATCGACTCGGATTTGGTTCTCGAATCGCCGAAGCGTGTATGAAGAAAATATTTTCGTCGCTCTTTTGTGTTGTCGCTGTTGTTGATGATGATAACGACGACGACGTATCTTCTCCACCGTCTTTACCTCCGCCTCCTTTTTCAGCTAAACTCTTCAGAGACGTTGTTGATGTTGTTGTTGATGATGGAAAAATCCGCCGCCGTGGCACGACAATCAATCGCAACCGAGTGAGCACTTCTCTCGCCGCCGCCGCCGGGGCACCACCCATGACGACGACGACGTCAACGAGACGACGACGAAAGAATCCTTCTCCTCTCTCTCTCTCTTTTTGCCTTCCTTCTCCCCCTACTTAAGGAGTCTCCCCCTACTTAAGGAGTAAAAGAATAAAGTTTTCTCTCTCTAGAAAACTTTGTCTCGCTTTTTCTTGGACACAAAAAAAAGAACATTTTCGTTTGCACTACTTGTGTCAAATATCCGCCTCTCTTTTTTCTCTCTCTGACTCTTTTTTTCTCCTTCTCTCCTTTAAAAGGGAGGTGACCTGTCTTTTTTCGAGTCGAAATTTCGACCAAAGGACAATTCTCTCTCGTCGGTGTGGAATAAAAATTAAATTGTTTCAAATTCATTCCCGCCGCGGTTGCGTCAATTGGTGTAACGCGCATAAACAACAACAGAGATTTTCTGCACCTTTGTTCTGGTGGTTTCGCGCGATCTTCTTCTTCGCACTCAACAACAACACTTTACGTTTTATATACGCATAAAACACGCACAGAAAAAGAGATCCACTGATATAAGTCTCTTTTCGCCTCAAATCTCTCATCACATCGGATCCTTTTTTAATTATGAGCTCAGACGAGAACAACGACACCACTCGAGCAACGCCTGCCAACAACGCTTTAGTGGCAAACGACGTCAACGTCGACGACATTGTTGCGCACTTGACGGAACGAGTGCACGAGATCAGCACTCACGATGACGACGACGAGAAGAATAAAGAAGGAGACGATGATGATGATGCGAAGAAAGTCGACCTCCAATCCGACAATTCGAACGCGAAGAACGAGGAAGAGGAAACGACGAATTTCGAGGACGAAGAGGAACAGAAAAAAGACGTTGGCGATTCAAAACGCACGATCTTTATCGGCGGGATCCCGCCGTACGAAATCGACGAAGAACGAGTCACTCGGTTTTTTAAGAACGAACACGAGGAAGAGGTGACGACGAAGTTAATCCCGGACCTGAGGAAAGGATGCCACAAAGGCTACGGGTTTGTGAAATTTAAAACCCAGGAATCCGCGGAGCGATTTTTGGAACGAGGGAAAGTGGAGATCGACGGGAAGACGATCGACGTGAAAGCGGCGAATAAAGATTCCCCGAGGTACGATCCGAATCACGTGAATAGTCATAATAATAATAACAATAACGTGATGATGATGATGATGAACGCGGGCGGGAACGGCTTTTATAACAACAACCATCAATATCAGAGAGGCGTCGGCGGCGGTTTTACGCAACAAGGCTATCCGAACCAGATGATGATGGGAGGCGGAGGAGGAGGCGGACGAGGATTCATGGGAGGTGGAGGAAGAGGCGATTTTGGTGGCTTTCATGGTGGAAGAGGTGGGAGAGGAGGGAGACACGCGAACCATTACGGCCAAACGCACGGGTATCATCAACCGAACATCGTCATGGGCCCGGACGGGAACATGATGGTCGTAGATCCGTATTTTAATCCAAACAGCATGGGCACAGGTGGTGTTGGTGCGAACCAAGGGATGTTTGGACAACCGAGACCGAGACGATTCTCTGGTGGCCGAGGCGGAGGGTTCATGGGCCAAAGAAGAGGCACGTACCCGGCCCAATTCAATCAATCCGGGAACGTGAACGGATTAAACGGCGACGGCGTGAACGGTCCGTCACAATCCGACGGGAACGATGGGATCGTGAATAACCCGGACGAAGAAGATTCTGACGACGCGAACGGAAATGCGAAGAACGTAGCCGCGATTGGTGGTAATAACGAAACCATTCCTTTGTTGGACGAAAATGGATTTCCGTTACCTGCGGAAGAGCAAGGAAGCGAACAAGACCGCGGGGTTGGAGGCGCGTCGCCGTCGACATCATCCATGCGATATAATAATAATAACAATAACATGGGAGGCATGGGAGGTGGATACCCGCAATACTCCTCGCAAGTGTTCGTCGGCGGCTTGCCGAAAACCGCTACGGAGGAGGAAGTTGGATGGTTCTTTTCGCAATACGGTCCAGTCGCTCGAGTGCGTTTGATTTACGATAAAGAAACCGGCGCATCCAAACGATACGGGTTCGTCGAGTTTGCACACCCAGAGATTGCCGCTGCGGTAAAAGATTTACGCAACTTACAGTTTCAAAACCGAACGATTGATGTAAACTACGCGTCTCGACACATATCTCAGATGAGTTACGGCATGCCGCCGAGAGGCTCGCGGCATCATCAACATCAGCAACAGGCAATGATGCAACAAATGATGGCAGCAGGGGGGATGCCTCCTCAGTTTGATGCGATGGGTAATCCAATCATGTACGCACCGAACGGAATGATGATTCCGCCTCCTCATTTTGCCGCCATGCAGCAGCAAAACGAAGGGGGGTTAATCGGCGGAGAAAACATGAAATCGGGAGACGATGGGAACACTAGCATTAGCAACATTGGAGGGGTGGATATGAGTAGTTTGAACGCAAATATGAACGCAGGGGGTATGTCGGGAGGAGCTAGTCTAGACGGGAAAGAGTATCCGAACATGTACGGTGCGCCGTATGGGATGGGTTTCCCTCCCGGAAACGCGGCCATGTTCGGACAGCCCGGAATGATGGGGCCCGACGGTATGGATCCGAGCGGAATGATTCCGATACCGCAGCATCACGGACAACAGCAGCAACAAGATTTTAGCCAACCACTTCCACCGACTGGAATGAGTGAAAGCGTTGTTCCTGATGAGTGAATATAAAAATGGGTGGATTTTTTATAGCTTATAGTTGCTGCTACCTAAATTTAGACTCCGAGTTGTAAATAACTTTATTCATATACTATTTATTAATTGCTAAACTACTAAATCTAAACTACTACTATTGCGCTACATTTTCCGCTCCAAACCGTCATCCATTCCATTCAGCAGCATGACATTCCCATCGATTTTCTTTTCAACCTTCTTTTGTCTGCGCAGTTCGTACGATTCCCAACCTTCCACCTCTCGCAAATCTTCCGCGGTCACTTTGGTATCTTTCAATGAGAGTTCCTCCAACCCTTCGCAATGCTTAAATACATCCGACGGAGCTGTGCGTATATTTTCGTTCCCGTCCATTCTCAGCCGTCTCAGCTTCCTCAAAAACGCAAACTCATCCGGTATTTTTTCGATTTGATTTCTCTCGCACCTCGCGTCCGTCAACGAAGCGCACACCGACACGCACGTCACGTCCCGTATCCTATTCTCCGAGCAACTGAAAATCTCCAACTTTTTCATCGTCCCAAACGAACTCTCCGGTAACTCCGTCAATTCGTTGTTATCTACGATAAGTTCCACGAGATTCGGCAGATCCAAAGCGCAGAGTTTCCTCAATCGGTTTCGACTCAAATTGAGTACTTTTAAACTCTTCATGTGTAAAGAGTCCGGTAGTCTTAAAAGCATATTATTCGCGACGATTAACTTCGTGCATTTCTGCAGCAAGTTCACTTTCTCTGGAATCTCCTCGAGTTGGTTCTCGGAAACGTCGACAACTTTGCACTTGTTCGCACCGACGACGTCGAATATGAAATCCGGGAAGCGCGTCCAATTCAGATTCCTTTCCAAGTTACACAAGCCTGTCGTTTGGGCTAACTTGATGCGTTTTTTCACCGCATCCGCGGATTGACGGTTCGACGAGGTGTTGTAGGAATGTAAGAGCTCCTCGAACGGTTGGACGACGTTGGCCGTCCACCACGCTTCCATCGGGCTCGATGATTTTTATACTCGCGTACTCTTGTTTTCTCGTACGTACGTAGAGGAGAACTTTTGTGAAGTTTCGATGTGAGGTGCAAATATTCATAATCATAACACAACGAACGCTAAAAGATAGTATATCATCAAGGGGCGTCGGCGTCGACGATGTACACGCCATCGGCGCAGTGACTCTCGCAGGAGTTGTCGTAGCGAGAATCGCGAACGCCGACGCACGGACAATCCATCGGGTGGCCGATGAAATAGCTATCGCTACTGCTGCTATTTCTAGTACTACTACTCGAGACGAGCGCTGAGGAAGAAGAAGGTCGTCGGAAACATTGGACGACTTGGACAAAGTTACATCTCGAATCGCACCCGAATGCGGCGAGGTTAGGACTTATCTCCGAAAACGCACTTTTGAGTGCGTCCAAAGACACTTTCTTTCCCGCGCTTCGAGAGAGTTTCTCCGGCGTGCCTAAATCTTTCGCCAAGTGAAACATCCCGGCGTAAAAATCTTTCTGCGTAAGCGGGTTCACTACGTTCTTTCCTGTGCTACCAATACTGGTGGCATCATCCTTCGCAGGCCACATCGCGCACGTCCCGTGCTTCTCCCACTCGTGTTCGGCTAAACCGTCGTAATACCAAGCCGGCGCTAATCTCTCAAACTCTTCGCCCTTCGGCAACGCCTTCTCGTCGTAACGAAAGCTTTCGTTTCTCGGGTACCCCGGCGGTATGCGACAATTTTGAGGCCAGTAGCATTTCTTCTTGTCTTTAATACTTCTCAATATGACCGCGGGGTCGCTCAAAGGCTCGGAATAACTTGGCCACAATCCGTGCACGGTCAACTCGTTCTTTAAGTATGCCTTCTGGCACTCCGTCTTTTTCTTTCCTTTCCCCAAAGAAGAAGAGTCGAACGAAGCGCAAAATCCAGGCGTCCACGAGCGCGCGAGTTCAAACATGTCGAACCGATCGGGTTCGTCCCCGTTCGTTTCTTTCGTATACATCGGGTCGTCGCATCCGTCGTGCGTTTTCGTGCCTTCGTTTTGGCACGAGGAGGACGGGGAGGAGAAGATAAAACCGTTATCTCGGGAAACATCATCGCGAAGAGACAGACGCGGTGGACGACGCGCGAAACGCGAATACGCGGCAGATGCGTGCTCCAAAAGGAACATAAAGACGTAAAGCACGGATGCGAGATAAAGATGGCGCATTTTGTGCGTATGAATGCACCGCCTTTGCGCGTCAAGTTGTGAAGAAGATTTCACGACGCTTGAAAGAAAGGAATAAAAAAGAGCAGAGAAATTGAGAAAAACGAGAAAAAGACAAAAGGATACTCTTCACACCGCTTACGCGAGCGCGTTCTTTCGGAATGTTAAAGAGAATTCTACTCATGGACAGAGGAAACTATCTCCCTCTGGTACTTTCGAGACAACCAATGCGGCTGGTGTCGCGCCAGAAAGAATAGTATGATATAAGTGCCACACGAATATATCGTGGACGTTTGTCGTTTCGAGAGCGTTCAGTAAGTGCAACGGGTTCCCTTCGTTTTCGTTTTCGCTGGTTTTATTATCTCTTCTGAGGACGTTACGTGTGATTGCCTGCAGGAACGCGTCTTCTAAGTAGCCAGATCGCACATTCTCGTCGAATCGTACTTTCTTCAAGGGCGTGTAAACGAACGCCGAACCCAGACATATCGACGTTAAATACTCGAGGTGTGAACGTTTTTAAATCTCCGCACCAAAACGAACGAAAGCCTACGACTTTTGAAGAAGAAGAAGACGAAGAAGAACGCAATGTATCGCTTTGATGTTGTGCTTTAACCACGGGCGCTTCAAACTTACTCTTAGTGCTCGGAAATCCAACAGGCCAAACTCCTACCTTTCCTATCTTAGTCGCTCTCACAAAATGTTCAGCGGCGTACGCATTATCATCGTCCACAAACAGAACGACCGGATCCTGTTCAACATACGAAATCTGCTGTTCCAACCAGTCTAAAGCTTTATTTCGTTGCGCAACTCCTCTGTGCTTCGATCGTTCCACCTTCACTCTCAACGCCTTCACGAGCACGCGTTCACAGTACGCAGGCCTCTCTTCTCGTTCGTATCTCTCAACCAGCGAACTCTTTCTCCAATCGCTCTCACTTTCGACGAGGATCCATATCATTCCCAAACACGTCGAACAGAGCGTATTTTGGAGCGCAAGTAACTGAATAGTCTGGAAGTTTCTGTTTTTCTCCCGGTGATACGTCGGAGTCACCACCGCGAGCCTTATCTCTCTTCCCCGAGCTTCAACAGAAGAAGAAGAAGATAAAGAAGCAGAATACGAGACGACTGAGACATCTCGCCTCGTTTTCAAAATCAACACGAGAGACATCCAGTACGCGATCAAACTAAACGCGACTAACCGCCACCCGTTATTGGAGGCGACGACAACCAAGTTGTTCGTCATGTCCTTTTTGTATAGGAAACAGTGTGTTGTTCTTTCTCGCGTATTTTTGAATTTTCCCCAAACTTTTTTCTCTCTTGGCTCTCTTCTCAGCGCTCGAACCAACCATGATCGACGATCATGACGCTCGAGAAAACAAAGCGACGATGTCGTGCTACCCATCTCTCGCGACGGCAGGCCAGAAACCACCACCGTCCTCGGCGCGGAAGAACACCATCGAGCTTGGATTCAACTTTTTTAATTCTAAGGAACAAAATGGAAATGACATGTCGGAAGGAGTAAAGAAGAGCAACAACAACAACAACAACAACAAGAGCAGATCAGCGCGACCGTTTAATCGAGTAAACGACGAGGAATGGCTCGACGAGAAGAACAAGAAAGGCGACAATAAGTTCCGAAACGTGCACGGGGTTGGAAACTATAGGAAGAATCTCGGGTACAAAGCGGAGCAGAAGTTTGTTCAAAAGCAAGGGAAACAGTTCGCGCACGAAAAGAACAAGGAGAAGAAGAGGCGAGTCTATCGAGGAGGGAAAATCGAAACGAACGCGGTGAACTCGAGAGTTTTGTTCGACAGCAGCAGTGATGAAGATGAAGTGCTTTAGTTATTAATACACGTACACGCTAAAATATACTACACGCACGCTCACTCACGCAGAAAGAGAGACAGAGACAGAGACAGAGACAGAGAGAAACACGTTGTAAAACATTTATACAATCAATTTTTTACCGAGTCTTCAAGAACGTGCGATCTTCGACGGAGTAGTCGCCGCCGACACCGGAGGTGTTGAATTTATGTTTGAACTCTGACCAACCTTGTCGTCTCACTTCCGCTGGCAACGACAACCACGCTTTGGCAATGGTCGACGCTAGCCGTTCGTCGTGCCACGAGAACGACAATCCAGCCGGATTTTTACCACCAAACAGTTCGCCATTTTCGTCGAAGCGTTTTAAGAAGCTTTCTGCGGCGCTGAATGGATTGTGCTTTGCTCTTTGCGAACCGAAATTACCTCCTCTTCTTCTGCCCATAATCCCAGGATCTTCGCGCGGACAGAATTTCATGCAATGTTCTAACGCCGCGAGTTGATTCCTTTTCACGAACCAAATGCAATCTACTGGACACATATCGATGGCGATCTCGATCGTCTCGCTATCGTCCGCCCATTGGTTAATTACTCTCGCTCGACCGTAATCGTTATCTACGTCCATGCTGAATGTCTTTGCAGCATATTGTGCACAATTTCCGCACCCGATGCACTCGCTTTCGTCCACAAAAACCGCTCTCGTTTCGCCTTCCTCGCCGCTCCATTTGGATACCGGCGTGCCGTCAAACTTCGTCTCTTCGCTCAAGAAAAAATGTTTCCGAAAATCAATCACAGCGAGAAGGTACGGTTCTCGCGTTTGTCGATCGGATAACGTCTTATACGCCGCGTTTAAAATGACCGCGAATCCGTTCGTTTCCTCTTCGGAAATGTCTGCGTACTTCGACGTTAAAACATCCGGATGCGAAATCTTCAACTTTTTCTTGAACGCGGTTTGTACGATCGATTGTACCATCGCTTCGTCTCGCGACGCCCAAACGTCCGCGTCGTCCAAATCTAAATCTAAAAGCTCAAAAAAGTCCGACGGTGCTTTCAAAAACCTCGTCGCATCGATCGCGTCGACGTCTTTGGAAAGTTCGCGGTAATACGGGGATTCCGTGACGTCCAAACGTTCCGTTTGGATTAACGAAGAGTTCGTTGGTGATGATGCGGATTCGGATCGCGCTTCGTCGTTCGCCGATTTGGCCGATATTCGAACGGCTCGATGATCTGTGATAACGCCATAAATTCTGCGTTGGAATTGCTGTCGCGCGAACGATTTTGTCGTCGCTGGTGCTCTGTGAACGAGCGAGGATGATGTCGTGAGCATCGTAACCTCCTTAATGACGCTTTTTCTCCATTTGGCAGGAAGATATTTATTTGAACAGAAGATTAAAAAAGAGGGAGAAGGACAACAAAAAAAATGGGGCGGCGCACACGGAAGACTTTTATATGTTATATATGTATGATTACAACACGAGCGATGACAACGCGATATATATACACAGATTAATTAATGTAAAGAATCGCCGCCTAACTTCTTCAGGGCAATTTCCACCTCCTCTCTGGTGCTTTGACTGGCGTCGTTGGTCTCGCTGGGGGATAAAATCGTCGCTTGCGCTTTCTTGGTGAGTTTGGCCAAATCGTCTTGGGTTGGGTCGTACCTTAACGTAGATAACGCCCAGATGCACTTGGCGAACGCGTTTGGACGCAACGAATCGGTTTGGCGGATGGCGTCTCTCGCTAAGACGTCTAAGACGTCTTCGTCCAAGTCGAGTTTTAAGAGCGCGCAGCCCCACAAGCCGAGCGCGAGGGTGCCGGGGTTGAGTCTAGAGGCTTGGGCGGAGTCCGCGAGCGTTTGCGCGAGATGCGTGAGGTGTGCTTCAAACTTAGTTCCAGCTTCTGAAGACGACGAAGGTCGATGGTTGATGCGGCCGTATGCGCAGAGCAGCTTCGCGCACTCGTCCGGTTCCAACTCTTCGTATTCGTCTTCATCCAAAAACGCTCGGACGAGCTTGTTGACGACGTTCTCGCCAGGCGAGATTCGTAACACGCCCCAGGCGTGTAAGATTAACAGCTTATCCGAGCGTTCTAAGTCATCCACGCACATTTCGACTTTTCGAACGAGTTTATCGATTATCGAACCATCCGCAGGAATGCGTCCTCGACGAGACAGCGCCCAAAAGATTTTTGCCACGAGTTCCGGATCAGATTCGTTAAACACGCTTTCTCTGTTATCTGCGATGGCTTCCGCGACGGCATCGATTGCATCGTCATCGTATTTCAACGTAAATCTCGCCTCGCCGATAGACCACGCAATGGCATCGAGCTGAGATGCGGAGAGTCTTTTCGTCATTCGCGGAATCTCTTGATTCAACGCATTCATAAACGGAGCTGGAACTTGACACTTACAATTCGCGAGCGCCCATACAGTCATGGAGACGTTCAAGACGCTTTGTTTACCACCGAAATTATCTGCCACCAATCGTTGCAACATCAGCGAAATCAATTC
>JACLAA010000593.1_pt1 | contig 10978 bp, 7 predicted proteins | sample 8027891 | NCBI WGS metagenome assembly JACLAA01 (sample SAMN15724900, study PRJNA655200) | protist metagenome | isolation source: fluorescence activated cell sorting (FACS) single amplified genomes of... | place: Spain: Blaines Bay Microbial Observatory, Mediterranean Sea | collected 2016-01-19 | reverse complement strand
GAGGTCGCGCGGCGGCAGGCCGCGCGCGCGTCGGGCCAGCTCGACGACCTCGACGCGCTGCCCCCGGGGCGGGCGTGCTGCGCCATATCCTAAAATTATCATTTCTTAGCGAATGTTTGGGAGACGATCAGCGGGAACGCTAAGGTCGCGTCCGCGTACACTTTCACGGGCTTGGCCTCCATGCGGATCTTGCCCCAGCTCACGGCCTCGTCGGGCCTCGCGCCGGAGTCGCTCCCGTCAAACTCCTGGCCCGTGTTCACGAAAACCGCAAAGTTCGCGCCATTTCTCATCAAATTGGCGTTGCACGTGTGGTGCTTCACCAAACCTCCACCGATGATGATCATGCCCGTGGCTTTCGCCTTCACGGCCTCGTCGTTGATGAGTCTTATGTCCCTCGCGATGTCGACGATGAAGCCAGGCCGTTTGTACGAGTGGAAATACAACATGTCGCCGATGCTCCCGTCCGTGATCGCGGGACAGAACACGGGGATCTGGTTCTTGTGGCACCAGTAGTACACGGAGGAAGGGTCGTTAATCTCTTGTCCAAATCTATCGATCATGCTCGAGGGCGTCCAGTGGAAGGCGTCCTCCGTTTGTGCCTGCGTGTGATACGTATCGATTGCGCCGCCCGAAACAAGCTCGAAATCGAAATTAGACCACCCACTTCATTGTGAGATGAAGGCGAGCCGCGTCGATGGCGTATGATCTCAGAAAGGCCCCGGGACGCCGCAGTCAGCACCTTGGCGTCGACCTCATCGTGCATCTTATGGAGGATCGGTCTTAACCAATCCTCGAACTTGCAGTACGTGTCGTTCGGCACCAGTAAATTGCCAATCCGATTCAAACCTTTGGGTCTCAAATCCTTGCCTCTTAACGCGAAGTCGCCCATCTTATGGGGTGCTAAGCACTTCATCAAATCTTCTTCGATGCCCCCGCCCGTCGTCACGAGCACGTCGACGTGCTTGTGCTGCACCAAATAACGAATGACTTCCCGCACGCCGCTCGAGATCATATTTGAGGTATAGGCTAGGAATATCTTCGCCTTCGTATTTCTTCGCACCTCGGGGCTCTTGAAATCGTCGTCTTCATTTTCCGTGATTGGCACATCACTGAGACGCCAGGCGCGCATCCTTTCGATCTCTTTCACCGCTAATCCAATATTCGTGGCCTGGAAGCCTGTTGTCAGTAATTTGGCGCAGAGGCCGTCCAATGATCGGTCTTTGTCGAAGTCCGGCCCTTCGCACGCGGCCGTGTCCTTCAGCTCACTATCGTCGGACTTTTGTAATACTGCGGCCGCTACTATTCCCGGCATGGCGGCCATGGTTGTGCTTCGGCGGCGTGCGGTTGCGGTGCAGTGTACGCAGCGTAGACTGCTTGCTTAGTGTGGTTCGTTGCTGTATCGGCACGCGGTTGCAGCTCAGTGCTGCAGGCGCTTGCAGTGCAGTGATTGCTGTGCTTGCAGAGCAGACAGTGCTAGGGGTGAACTGTGGTACCGCTGCAGTCTGCGAGAGTCTCCGTGCCAACGCGTGTGTTGCAGCGATGCAACGCTGTCGCAGCGCTGATTCTTCGCTAGGGCCGAACCGCTGCTAGCGGTGTAAGACACTAGCGCGAAATTTGGCGGCCTTGTCCGCCCCCAGGGAAGCGCCCCGGGGCTTCGTGGAGTGCGCCTACAGGAGGCGTCGATTTGTTATATTACGGGGGAAGTGCCGCGCGCGCCGCCGCCGCGCCGCGGGCAATGGGGGAAGAGGGTATGCGACCTCAGGGCGAGACGGCCGCCTCGATCTCGCCCTGGACGTCCCGGATGTCCAGAAGCTCCGGCATGTCCTCGTCGTCGTCGTCCTGAGCGAGCTTCTCCTGGGCTATGTCCCCGCGGTCGAGCTGCGTCTTGAGCGTCTCGAACCGGTGCACCTTGGGCGACGAGACGCGGAGCTTGCGCTTCTTCTGGGGTTGGGGCGTGACGGTCGTCTTGGGCACGTTGCTCGTCGGTTTGGGCTTCGTCGTGGTGGCCTTGCCCGGCTTGGTGTTGAAGACCTTGAGGACCTCGCACAATTCCGAGAACTCATCTGGGGCGAAGATCGAGCACACGAACACGACGGCGGATAATCCGAGCGAAAATAGATTGGTAAACCAAGCTTTAGTCAACTCGTAGACGATCTTCCATAGCATGCCGATCGTCCAGCCTATCGACAGATGGAGCTGAAGGCCGGGCCCTCGTAGACTTGTGATAAGTTTCATTGGAAATTCCCCTCTAGTTTCGGGGCGGCGCCGTCGTCGCAGGCTCAGGGGGCAACCGTTATTTAATCATAGTACCTTACTCATAGTACCGGTCAAAGACATCTAGTGGGAACGTGTGGAGGACGACGCGACGGTCACCCCGCGACGCCGCCGTCGCGGCCGCACGCGCGACGGACCCGCTCGCGTTCGTCCGTCGCTCCCGTGGTCATGTCGGCGGCGGTCTTGGTGGAGGCTGAGTCTCAGCTCGCACGCGCTGCCGGCAGGAACGCTCCCATTTGAGCACTTCGGCGTCCACTTCGCGTCGATGTGTCCTCGATAGTTAGAACCCGACAAAGCGCCACGAGAGTCGTACGATACGTTTCATGTGACGAGCTGGTCGCGGCGTCCGTCCAGCAGTATACCGCGTATGCAGAGTGTCACGCAGCGACTGTCCGCGGTGGTTGCAGTCACCCTCGTGTCTTGTGTGGACGAGCTTTTGGTATCTATTACAGCGGTGCGCCGCATTTACCGACTTGCAGTGAGAGCACCAGGGCGCAGGCTGCTGAGCAGGCTGCTTGTTTTCGTCTTCTCGGGCGCCAGCGATCGCGGTTGAGTCGGATGCAAGACGTCCGGTCGTCGTGCTGCTCTGGAGTGCACAGCTCCGCCAGAATGATGCGTATATCAGCGCAGCAGCGCCGCGACGACGTGTGCTGCAAAAACCCGCCCCGCTGAAGTGCCGCCGAAGACGACTCCTTGCCGGCCCGCGACGGCTCGTCCCGCACTACCTATTAACGAAACTCGCGGCTGCGCTGGTTTTGGCCCAAAGGGTCTTCCGCTTGCGCAGGGGCCCGCGGCCGGCCGCGCGGGCGCCTCAAGGCGCGAGACACCCGCCACGGCGGCGCATAGGCCGTTCGCCGCGCTACCCAAAACGCCCGCCTCGGCGCCTCCGCGTTTACGCGAGGCAGCCCCATCAGCACCACACCCTCTTTTGAGAGGCAGGCGTCGAGCGAAGGCGCCCGGCCGCGCTGCGACTCGGCTCAACGCGCAGCGTTCGCAGTCCCCGCCGCGTCGCAAAGATGTTGCGCGTGCTACTTTTAGCAAGCTTGGCGATGCGCGCGCGCACGGAGCCGGACGAGTGTGATGGCGTAGTCGACTGCGCCCGGCAGTACGCGGCGGACGTGGTCGATACGGTGGAAACCTTTGGGCAAGAGTTTATGAACAACCGGATCAACGACATGCGCGAAGCGGGCGCCGATGGCATCGCTGACACAGCTCAAGCGGTTCAGGACACTCTCTTTCCGGCCGAGACCGTGACTATCAGTAGTAATTCTATCAGCGGCGACGAGAACGGCGTGTGCGACGAGGAAGACGAGAGCGGCTCGTGTGGTTTTGAGGAAGATCCGGACGGCCCCGTTTATGAGGAAGATCCGGACGACGTCGAATACGCCGAAGACGAGGAGACCGAGGAAGCCGAGGAGTTCGACGAAGAGGAGTTCTTCGAAAATGATGACGGTGGAGACGACGAGGAAGAGGAGGGCGACGATAGTGGTGATGGTACCAACGGAGATGGCGAATACGATCCGCGAAGCGAGAGTAAGCAGCTCAAAGATCCAAAATTCGACCAGCTCGAGTGGGTCGGCCACAGAGGCGGGCGGAGTTCGTCGAAGCATAAATTCGACCTCAGAGAAAGCAAAAGAGGCCGGGCGTTCCAAGGACGGTCTAGAACTGACAGAGTGTTATTTTGTATGGGCAAAACGACCAACAAACGAGACGCCATTGACAGAGTTGGTGACTTCGGAGAAAAGGTTCGTAGCGTGTGGACGCACCGGGACTCTGTCGGGGTCGCGATAGGGCAAGGTTCAAGGAACTGGGCGAGAGCGCAGACGCACGGCCAGTCGGTGAACTCACTCAATTTGATGTTGGGCGTCAAAAGAGTGAATGACGAGAAGATCAACCTCGCCGACGACTGGTCGTCGTATCCCTTTGACGTCCGAACTCTTGGGCGGCTCGTGGACTTCGAAATGGTGGAACAAGACTCAGAATCGCTCGAACTGCGCCCGGGGCCGAAGATGAAGTGTGTGTGGGCTACGGGTCTCAAAAGCTTCACGCTCGCCGACTCTTTGGGATTCTCGCTGGACGTCCCGTTCGCTGCCGGCCGTCCTAACACCGGCAACAACATCATGAAGTGCGCATTTGGTGTTGACCGCATGAAGAATGTGCTCGAGTATAACCGTTTGCCCTGGGCGCGCGAGGAGTACGGTCTCGTGGAGCCTCAGGTCGCGCTGGCGCAGTTCCACGCCTTTTACGAATTTAAATCGCCATCGCCGGTGTGGAACCCATTTTTTACTTCCAGGACTTCCCTTAACTCACTGGTTGCTTCATCCACAGGCAATACGACATCATCGACATCAATCAGTTTTACACCGTAGAAAAGGACAAGATCATGGGCCGGGTCGACGGCGGAGATCTCAAGGAGGGCTTGCAGCTGCGCTTGATGGATCCGTCGACGGGCGAACCGTATAGCGAGTGGTACAAATTCACTGGCTCCCAGATCGCCGAGATCATCCAAAATGATCGAAACCTGCGCGAGCTGGCGCGGCTCTCACTGGAGATACCCGCTGCGCGACAGATGACCAAGGACGCGGTGCGCCTGGCCACCGGCCTCGACGCGCCCGACGGGCTTCGCGCCGGTACTGAGCTCGAGCCCTGGGTCCCGTCCGCTTCCAACTTGTTCGTCGTCTTCAACGGTGGGTTCAAGAGATCGAGGGGAAGGTATGTTTCGAACGAGGGGACGCTCTTCTGCAACATCGGCGTCCAGTACTACACGTTCGACGGGAGCACGTTGTTGCTCGACAAGGGTATCGAGCCGGAGATGACGGACCAGACTCTCACCGCTGCGCGGGACGTGCGAGACGCATTTATCGAAGAACATATCTCTCGTGGACATGCGGACGAGACGTACCTCGAAAGGGTTCACGGGCGCGATCGAGCACGAGACGAAGCGCGGGACGCTGAGCCGCTGCCGCCGCCGTCGAAGCGCCGCTGGGTGCCGAAGCAGACGTGGGAGGCCTACGCTCGCGGCGAACCTGAACCACGCCCGACGCCGCGCCCGACGCCGCGCCCGCGAGGGCCGCCGAAGCTGGGTACCAAACGTGATGCTGTAGAGGACTTGATGGGAGAGGAATATGACCTTTACGGGCTCGGCGAGGCGTTCCGCGTTTTGTATACCAAGAAACCAAACTTAAACAGGCCGACGCCGGAGCTTGCACTTGCCGCATTCGAGTATTTGGATCAGTACGAGGATTTCGGGCCTGAAGACGGCAGCTTCGAAGGCATCGACGTCCGGTCGGGGCTGAAGGCACTGGCTCAAGGCGTCGACGTCTTTATCTACGACAAGGATCAAGGGAAGCCGCTCGACGACGGTGTCGAAGTCAGATGGCAAACTTGGACTGCTTCTACTATCTACCTCGCGCCGCAACCGAACGAGGAGAACGCCGTCGCCGTGGTCACGCTGAGAAAACATCATGAGGACTATGATGAGGGACGCAGTGGGCACGCATACGCGCTCGTCAAGCCCAAAGCCGGCGGCGGCCGGCGGGACTTCGAGTTCGCCAACTACCCGGCCTTTCTCGTTATAGCGCGAGACTAGAGGCACCGCCGCCGTCCAAGCGGGCGCCGGCGACGCCTCCCCTGTACCATATCCCCTGTCCCCCCGTTGAACTCCTGTCAAGACTGTCTGTCTAAGCTGAGTTGTCAAATGACCCAGGATTTGTAGCGGATATCAGCGAGCAAACAGCGATTATCTAGCGTGCCTCGCCGTTTTTTGCAGCTGCAGCTGCTAGCGTTCAGTAAGACACTAGCGAGCCAAGCGCTCGAGCCTCTGCCGCCGTCTTGCAAGCGCGCAAGCGCTAAACGTGGCGCGCGACGGACAGAAATAGCTATTTTGAGCCAACGCAGCGCGTGAGCAAGTCACGGAGCGCCGTCGCAGAGGACCCTGGCACCGCACCCCCAGAAAGCTCCTCGTCTAGCAGCCGCACAACACGCGCGATGTGGCGCCACGCTAGCCGAATACTAGGAGCCGCGCGCCAGACGCGCACGCTCAAATCGCTCATCAAGAAACGCCCGCAAGACGACGACGCGCTCCTCGACACTTTGAGATCCTGCACGCAACTCTACGAAAGCCATATAGCCCCAACAAATGACACAACCATGGGACCCTTGGAACGGAACTACCAGCCGACGATGCTACCTTTCGTGCTACTCCTCGGCAACCACTCCTCCGGCAAATCTTCCTTCGCAAATTACGCGTTAGGTCGACGAGTGCAGCAATGTGGAGTAGCCCCAACAGACGACGGCTTCACGGTGATAGCGCCCGGAGAAGAAGACGCGGACCAGGACGGCCCCGCACTTGTATCAGATCCGGATCTCGGCTTCGAGGGCCTGCGGCAATTTGGCCCCGGTTTAGTACAACATGCCAAGCTCAAACTCAGGACTGATCTAGCAGCAACGAACTTCTGTTTGATCGACTCGCCGGGCATGATCGACGCGCCGGGCGGCTCGACGCTCGACGAGGGCCACGAGCGGGGCTACAACTTCGAAGCCAGTGTAAGGTGGTTCGCCGACCGGGCCGACGTCATCTTGTTGTTCTTCGACCCGGACAAGCCGGGCACGACGGGCGAGACTTTATCGGTACTCACAAATGCCTTGTCGGGATGCGACCACAAATTACACATCATCCTCAACAAAGCGGACCGCTTCGAAAAAATTCACGATTTTGCGCGAGCGTACGGGGCGCTGTGCTGGAATTTATCCAAGGTTATTCCCCGAAAAGATCTACCTAGGATCTATACGACGTGTATCCCGCCCGCGGACGGGGAAGTGCGGGAAGGCCACGGCGACCTCGCGAATGGTCTTGAAGATCTAAGACGAACTAGAGATGACGTCATGGCCGAGGTGTTTCGCGCGCCGACTCGTCGGGTAGATAACGCCGTGACGCGACTACGAGACGCGGCTTCGGTATTACTGATGCATCTAGACGTGTGTGCGGCCGCTCGGTCGGCACGACGGAAGGAGTTGTTCGCGTTGTATGCGCCTTCCGTATTGGCGGCGGCCGCATGTGTAAGTGGCGCCGGCGGGCTGTTCGTTGCCGGTGCGGTCTCGCCCGCCGTGGCGTGTGGGGCGGGTGGGCTGGCGGCGACCGCCGGTTTACACTACCTAAACGCGAAGAACTGCCGGCGGAACTTGGAAAGGCTGGACTCGCAGGAGGGTCTGGATTCTCTATACAGGAAGATCTACGCCAAGGAGAGCGTCCGGGGCGACGGCGAGAGCCTCGCGACGTGGCAGATCGTGCGGCAGCATCTCCTGGAGAAGGTCGTCCCCGTCGGCGGCGCGGCCTTGGCGCCCGCCGCGCCCATGGGCGCGCACAAGAAGCTCCGGAAGATTTTAGATGTGGAGGCGCCGCGGCTGCGGCGGCAGGCGGCGCCGGCGACGTATCCGAACGTGCGGCACGACGACGGGTCCGAGGCGGCGGTGCCGTGACTAATGTAACAAAAAACTTCTTACGTCCTAGCCATAAGGAGTGTAGTATTTTCCACCGCGAAGTTCTAGGATCTCCGTGATTTCCGCTTGAGCTTCCTGAGCAAACCAGGCATCGTTGCTATACTCCCGTTGCCAGGAGAGCCGAGAGAGCCTCGGGCACGCCCTCACGAGCCGGAGCATGTCGGCGGCGCGAATACCGCGATCCTCCATATAGGACTCTACGTCGTCCACGTCGCCGGGTTCACAGTAACTGATCCTGAGGTCACAAAGCGTCGCGGCGGACTGGCTTGAGATTATCCCCTCAACGACGCCTCGGGTTAATGCGCCTATCCAGTTCAGCTCGAGCTCCACCAGAGGGTTTTGCGAGCAAGCCGCGACGACCTGCGAGTCCGTGGCGTGGTGGGAACTGATATACACCGTCTCGAAGGTGCGAACGCCAGCAAGTAGAACAAACCAGCCTGGATTAGGGATTCTTGTCAAGTCGGGAATCCACAGCTCAGTGAGGCGAGGAAAGCCGCGTGCGGCGGCCAGAAGGGCGTCCGGCTCTATGTTCGTTTCCAAGCCGCTCTCTCTTTCACTAAGGCTCGTGAGACGATCGCCGAGCGGCGTGCCGACGATGTCATCGATGAGGTCGGGGAAGACGTGGCAGCCTTCCATATCCATTTCCGTGGCAGAGGTGCTGCGTGCAGCCGCAACGATATTTTCGAGCTGCGTTGGCCGGTATGGAGGATCATTATCGGATCTACCATCATGAATATCCAGGTACTTGAGCCGCGGGAAGTGTCGCTCATATCTTTCCGCGGGAGAAACATCGGTCCCTACGTCAGAAAAAGAGACCACTTCAAGCCTTGGGCAGGCGGCGGCGATGGCTACAATGGCTTCATCTGAGGTATGTACGTATCTTGGGCCGTGCAATTTGATCAGATTCGGGCAGTGGCGACACATCACGAGTAGCAGGTCAGACGAAATGCCGGACGGCCCCAGGTCAAGCTCCCGCAGACCTCCGTTCGTGGAGCGCACAAAATCATACAGAGCAGCAAGCGACGGCGCGGATGTGCCGCTAGCGTAGAGGTGTACGCAGCCTGCTCCAAACACCTTCGCCATCGCCTCGACGGCCCGGGGCGGAGCCCGCATCGCGCGCGCCTGCCGCGGTACGAATTGCACAGACTGAAAATTAAAGATCTGCGCGTGCGGGATCGCCTTCCTCGCGATCGCGCGTCTCGCGGTGTCTCGCCCGTGCGGCGAGATTTCGCGCAGGCGCAGGAGGTCATCCTTTTTGAGCCAGCATGCGGCTTTGTCGAGGGCGTCCTCGGGGACGCTCGCTACTGCACCCATTTGTGCGCACCGTGCAACAGCAATCCGCAGAGGGGTCGCAGCAACGCCCAGGTCAAAGGTGTATGAGCGTTTCAAGCGCTTTGCAAGCAAAATAATGAAGCTGCGACCCGGTTCCTAGTGCCTTACAGGCCGCTAGCTCCGTAGGACGACCAAGTAAGCTTACGCTGCAACCGAGAAGGTGCTGGCCGTGCGGAGCTTTCTTCGATCGCTGTGCACCCGTCTTCGCAGTTTTGCACCTTCGTTGGCACTGTTTGCGCAATCTGTTTGAGCATTGCTGCACTGACACATCACTGCAGCGTGCAGCTTTTGCGGCGTACATCGGTAGAGCTGCATCGACAAGCCACGCAGAGTAGGCCTACACTGCACGCCTGCCGAAGAGCCGAAAGAATTGGATCGAGGACTGGGCCGCGATGCCAACGCCATTCCTCCTCCTCGCCCTGCAAGCCGCAGCCCTGCTCGCGCCACTGCCGACGCGCAGGATAACGCGCTTGCAAGCCGCGAGCACGCGCCGCCGCGGCCTGCACCGCTCCCCGGACTTGGAGCGGGACGGCTATTTAGGAGTTGGAGACGGCCACGAGATCTACTACCAAGTAAAGACGCTGAAAAAGAACTTTGGAGAACCGTTACCAACAGCGCTCTGGCTCCACGGCGGCCCCGGAGCCGGGTGTTATCCCAATCACGCCCGCTTCTTCGACCCCGAGAAGTGGAGAGTAGTGCTCTTGGATCAGAGAGGCTGCGGCAAGTCGAAGTTTGCAGGAGAGTGCTGGGACTGCAACGACACGCCTCGTTTAGTAAATGATCTCGAGTTACTGCGAGCGCACCTCAACCTCACGACATGGGACTGCGTCCAGGGCGGCTCCTGGGGGTCTACTTTAGCCTTAGCGTATGCGCAGTCCCACCCTTCTTCGGTGAGGTCCCTCGTCTTGCGAGGCGTGTGTTTGATGCGGCCTTTGGAAATAGACTGGCTGTTCTCGCCGAACGGCGGCGCCGCGTCGTTAGCTCCGAAAGGCTATGCCGCTTTTAGGAAGCACGTCTCACTAGAAGAGGGCTGCGCCGATAGGGCCGTGCTGCACGCCTATTATGAACGTTTCAAAGATGCAAAGACGCGCGACGCCGCAGCTAGAGCGTGGGCGGCCTGGGAGGGCGCCGCGTCGTCGATCTCGCGGCGGAGCGGCGTCGCCACCTTCTCGAAAGGTAATTGGAGTTTCGCGCACGCGCCCGAGTATGAAGAATATATGGCCAACAGAACCCGCGACAAGGTCGCGTCACTCGCGAACCGGACGCAGTCGGAGGATTATTTTAACGGGACGACCGTGCCCGAGCTCGGGTCGACGGTCGACAAGGCTTTACCGAAGCCCAAGCGCCAGCCGGCCCAACAAATGCTCACGTGTGCCTATTCCGTGAAGAATGGGTTCTTGCATGAAGACTCCATACTCAGCAACATCGACAAGATAAGGGACATCCCCTGCATCGCGGTCCAGGGTTCAAACGATCCGATCTGCCCGCCGCGGACGGCGTATGATCTGCACGGCGCCTGGCCGGAGCTGGAACTCGTATTAGTGGCCGGCGGCGGCCACTCGCAGTACGACCCGGACGTGCAGCATGAATTGTTGGAGGCCACCGATAGGATGCACGGGCGCCTCGTCGACGGTCCGACGGCGGCACCGCCGGCGCCGACAGCAAAGCGCGGCGGGCCGCTCTACGCCGCGCGCGGACGTGCGTCTGCAGTGGCGCCGGCGCCGACGAAGCGCGGGCGCGGACGCGCGTCCACGAGGCTCTACGCGACTCTACATGAAGACGACGGGGCGCCGGCGACGAAGACGAGGTTCGTCCTCGTGCAGACGCGCCATCCGGGAAACGTCGGGGCGGCGGCGCGGGCGCTCCTGACGAT
>JACLAA010003972.1_pt1 | contig 10981 bp, 8 predicted proteins | sample 8027891 | NCBI WGS metagenome assembly JACLAA01 (sample SAMN15724900, study PRJNA655200) | protist metagenome | isolation source: fluorescence activated cell sorting (FACS) single amplified genomes of... | place: Spain: Blaines Bay Microbial Observatory, Mediterranean Sea | collected 2016-01-19 | reverse complement strand
AAGGTCTTCGGTAGCGATGGGCGACCGGGGCTCTACGATCGTCGCGTTGACAACGTTTTCGTTCCTTATCTCTGTCGTCTCCGCGATAGTGTGTAGTGGAGGCGCCTTCTCCGTGTCCGTGCTGGCTCTCGTGCACGGCTACGCTCTTGTTGTTCTCACAAGACGAGGCGCGCTGGATCCGAGACCCTGCACATCCGTCGTGAAAGTGTGCGAGGACGACTCCTTACCGCCATTACCGGAGGGCATCGACACGGCTTCCGAGAAGAAGGGCCGGCCGGTGGCGGGCACGACTATAGCTCGCTCCGAGTTCGACATAACGGGTGGGGGGCCTCCGGCGACGTGGTCTCGAGCGCCCGGCAGTACGTTTCGCGTGCGCCAGGTCGGCTACAAGCACCACGGCAAGAAGGCCGTTTCTGCCGAAGCTTTTTACGAATGTGTGAGCGTGGACTTGTTCGACACTTCTTCTAGAGTACCTTGTTTGGCTGACAAGGTAGAATTGCCGGCACCGGAGAGAGTCTCGCCGGACTCGGATATCCCCTCGCTCTTTATCGTAGTAGCACACATCCCCTCGGAGACGGGGCCCATGTCCGTGGGGCCGGACGCGGACGGTTTCTTTGCTGTGTCCTTGTATGCACTCGCGGCGATGGCGTGGAGGCTACTACGATCGCTCTTCGAGTTGAGTCTGCATCGACGCGACGCCTGATCGATCGCGGCGACGGCGCGGAGGCTCTACGAACGCTCGCGTGAGACGCCATCGACACGCGACAGCTCGATACGACGCCGTCGACGCTCGTTCGCACGCAGGCCACGGCTACCAGATGTGCATCGCCTTCCAGCTCACGGAGAGAACTGTGAAAGACCTCTCTTCAATGAAGCAAGGTGGTTCGTGTGAGCGGGAAGCGTCCCTCAAGCTGCTCAAGCGGTGGTGTTCCGTCGCGCCGGAGGAGCCGTTCGCGGAACGCAAGGAATTCGGGCGGTTTAAGGTACTGGCGCAAGTCCGGAATATTGATGATGTCTCCATACCTAGCTTCGCGAAGCGTTATAATGGGAAACCAGCGTTGATAAGGAAGACCGGAATGTTATACAGGTGCGGTCCGTCCGGTTCGTATCTGAACATGGACATCAACGTCCATGCTTTTGGTTATATGGCGCGGTCCGGTTTGCAGTCGATCTTCCGGGACTTCCAGGACTTTATTCTTTCGGTGGGGTTCACCGTTGAGAGTAGATCAGATGAGGAGCTGCCGGAGTGCATTTTGGGCTGCTTTGACCTGAATCACGTCGACTATAACGCCGCGGTGCCCTGGGAGTAAGGACTAGTAATGTTAATTGTCGCGAGGTATGGTTCGTCTCGCGCGGACGCCGTCGTTCACGATGGTGGCCACCGTCCGCTACGTATCCTTCTGGCGAGGTTCGTATTGTCGGCGACGGCTACGACAGTACCTTTGCCGTTGCCCCGCAGGCACTCTCCACCAAGTGGTAGCGCGTCGCCTATTTTGAGCGAGACTGGTGCATCAACACCATTCAGTCGTATCATCGATACGAGAAAATCATCAGTGCACGTCACTAGTCGCAAATCCGCCGGCGCTACTTCCCCTTCCTGCACTAATACGAGGTCGCCGCGTACAACATCAATCGCGTCAACGTCGTTCCAGGCGCCGTCGCGCCGCACACACGCGTCCTCGGTGACGCAGCGCGCGTAGGCCCGCATCGACGGCAGCGACGATAAACAAGGCAACAAACAACAGACCACGGCCGGGCAGTCGCATGGTGGCCTCGGTTTATTCGGGCCCTCCCTCGCTAGTCGGTCCCGCGCGGCGGCCCAGGACAGGCCCTCCTGGCTTTGGGGCACCTCCATGAGCTCGACGTCCTCGTCGCTGCTGTGGATGGCGGAGCTGGTTGGACGACTCATCATTTGTTTGCACAACGTTTAGGAAGCTTCTGTACGCTGCTGCCTGAGTCCTGCGCGAGTGATACGTCTACTACGGCGGCGTGCGCTGCGATTTGGCAGCTTGGCTGTGAGGGCACAGGGGCTTTGCGGCTCAAAGCGATGACGACAGCTGCTGGCGTTCTGCAGCTATGATAAGCACAGATGCTGCACCCCCACGATCGTGCGCAAACGAGCCGTACGTCGCGCGCGGCTCGTGCTCCGTGTGCGAGCAAAAACAAATGCATACGAGCAAATCGGGTTTTCTCGGCCCACCGAGGAACAGTGCTCCCGGTTCCCGAGCCGTGCGGAGCCGAAGCATCGCTCACCGGCACGAGCCCCGACAGTTTCGCTCTCCCGGGCTGCCTCATTCCAACGCGGCCGCAGAGCCGCGCCCGGGATACAGCGTTTCAGGGCGCCACAAGCCAGGAAACGCGCGCAGGACACCCGTGTGCACAGGCCAGCCTCACGAGGCAGCCCCGCGCCGCGAATCCCGTAAAAGGACGTGACCAGGGACAGCCACTGAACAGGCGCCCCCTGGAATCTCCCTCGGACAGGCAAGCCTCTCACGTAACGCCGTCGACGCTCCACGACCATGGGCGCCGGCGCCTCGACCATCGCGGACTACAAAGAGGCCGCAAGTAAATCGGACGAATCGAGCTTCCCCGAGGCCTTCGCGAAGCTCAAAACCAGTGTCGAGGCTTTCGAGGGCGACGCAGAAGCCGCGCTCGCCTACGCGGAGGAGCAGTGCAAAGCACTATCACTAAAAGTGACGCTCCAGAGCTCTAACGGCCTGAGCCTGAAGGTGACCGGCGGTGGCGGTGAGGCTGATGCTCCAGCTGAAGAAGCAGAACAATCAAATGAAGAGCTCGAGAAGATCGCGGACGCCGTAGCGTTGGAACTCCTCGAAGCCAAGACCCAGTCCATCGTTTGTTTGACCGATGGCTCGAGCAATGCCCACAAAGCGTTTGAAGTGGCCAAGGCCCTGCGGAAGGACGATGATGTGCTATCAGTCGTCCACATCAAGTCGGACAAGGACTATCATGATGCTACTACCAATTTTAAGAGTGACCAGATCCAGCTCAGATACGAGACGGAACTCACACCGCTCCTACCCTCGAGCAAGTGGCGCTACGACATGGTGACAAAAAAAGACAACGTCTCCACCAAAAGAGCTGTTGGTTTATGGGTCTCTGGTCTGAGAGATGTCCCTATTGATGACCCGAAGCGCCTGCCGATGCCCAATTTCCTGTGTATCGGGTTCAGTGGGAGGAAGAACATGAGCGACGAGGCTCCGTCCGTCCTCGGGCAAGTCGCCGATCTCAGTTTGAGAACAGTACCGTGCCCTTGTGTGGTGGTGAAATACCCCCCTTCTGACGGACCTAAATCGTTCTGCTTACTGGTCGCTGATCTGCCGCGGTGCTGGATGGCCTTTGAGCTCCTGCTACACTTACCCGGCCCGGAAGACTCGCTGAAGCTGATCCACATCCACGAGGACGTCGCGGCGAAGCTCGGGGAGGCGGACGAGCTCAAGGCCAAATATGAAAAATATTTGGCTGAGCATCCCACGAAGTTCAAGGTCGAGTTCGAGCTCAAGGGCATGGCACGCGGCACTTCTAAAAATGAAGTGATTCATGAGCTATTGGACAACGCGACGTACGAGTACATCGCGCTCGCGACGCACCCCAAAGATCATATTGGTAGTGTCGCGGACTACCTCATCAAGAACTACAAGGGCAACATCATCTGCTTCAAGGGCGAGTCGGCTGATCGGAATCTTATGTACGCCTAGAGATCGGCGTAAGGGCACATCACTACTAGTTACTTCGCTCGCCCTCGGTGACGCCGTCGACGCGCCCGCTCGATGGCGTGGAGGTCGTCGGATCTCCAACGGCGGGCCTTGGCGACTCGTCCAGCGCCACGCCATCGCGCAGACACACCGTGTACGGTGTCGCGTCGACGGCGCCTTCACGAGACCCGCTACTCCGGCGGCCGCTCGCTCTTCGGCAGCTTCGACAAAAAGCGCGAGCCCCGCGCCAGAGTAAATAAGGGATTGGCTCGGGTATCAATATTCGAATCCCAGAAGCCCTCGACCAGGGGCGTCACATTTTGTGAGATATCAATCCCCCGCAGCTTTTTTAATTGAAACGCGAGGCCGTGCTGGTCCCAGACCCTATGCCGGACGAGCTCGTCGACGGCAGCTCTGATATCGGGGAGCATGCGCCGCGGGATGATCCGCAGCGCGTCCGAGAAGCGCGAGCCGTGCTTCGTCCACGCATGTAGACATCTATCTGTCGGTGGTCTCTCGTGGAACGCACAAGGCGTGTGGTGGATGTTCAGGAAGACCTCCCGGAACGGTAGCCATAATTTATCAATGACCGGTGGCCTCGTCAGGTCAGCGAGGTCCCGTTTTAAGAATAAATCAGCCCTTAACGAGATCAATACGTCCCACTCATGTTCCGAGGCCAGCTTGTAGGCTCTCTGCAACAACTCGTTGGGCCGTACTTTGTTCTTCTTGTCCTTCCTTAAGTCTGTGGGAATGACTTCTGAGTGGGAGGCTTCGACGTTTTGCAGCCAAGCTTGCACGACGTCGGACGCATGCGTACATGCGAGTACTTGTACGATGGTAGCCCCGGCTCGCTCGAGAGGCCTCCTGATCTTTGTCAAATGGTTCTCGATGACGGTCGGGTGGTTCGCGTTCACTCTCACGAACTTGCCGCCGTGCCTTTCACTTTTATAGCTACCGTAGTGCATACCTCTATATAACAAAGCGACCTTGAGGTCCCGCCAGTGGGTCATGTTCTTGCGTCTTGCGTTTCGTAGTTTCCAGGGTTTGGTCGTGTTGGTGGTGTTGGTTTCTGCCGCGGCGGCGCCGGCCAGCAGCAGTGGCAAGTAATAATTTTTCATGGGCTGCCCTTGGCTCAGTCGATGGCTGCCCGCGCGGCGGTGGCGTGCACCGGGAGCGGCACGTTGTTGTGTGCTAATAATTTAGCATGCTGCCTGTTAACAGTCGCAGTCTCGGCACTCTTTTCGCATCAAAATGCGGCTCGGAGTCTGGGCCCTACTAGCGTGCATGCATACTAGCCTAGTGCAACACGATGCGTCCGACGTCTCCAGCAGTTCAGTAGCTTGTGCTAGCGTTGCTTTTACCCGTGTTTTAGGCATTTTTGGGGGAGCGTCCGGTCTCTGACCAAAATAAGCTGCGTGGTGGCCCACAGCGCGCGGCGCCTCGGTCTCGATCATTTTGCAAGACTGGCTAGCCAAACTTTTTCTGTCGAGCACCTAGGACCTGGAGAAGCGCTGCTCCGACTGACGAAACGCGAAACGCTGTCGCCGGCCTACAAAATAATTCATCCACATCTGGTCAAATTTGCGGCTTAATTGACACGGCGGGCACGCGTTACCCTTCACAGCGCACCACAGCACCCCTCGACACCGCCGGGCACGCCAGCCGCAGCGGCCGCCGACGGTCGCTCCAAAAATTTCACGCGCCGGCGGAACGAATTTCCAGCCATGAAACAAAGCAACAGCTGGCTCTCCGGCCTCTGGCGCGCCGCCGACATGGCTTCGAGAAGCGCCTCCCCGGCGAGCGCCGACGACGAGCGCCACGCCGTCGTGAGCAACCCCCCTTCGCCAACCCAACTCACGGGGCTCGTCGCGGCCGAGGCCAAGTCCCACCGGCGCCAGCATTCCGACCAATCGAGATTCGCAAGACCAGCCAAGAAGAACGTGCGACGCGCTCGCGTCGTCGAGCCCGAGACGGACGAGGAATATACTGCGTCTGAAGATTGGCGGCGCGACTGTAGAGCTGTTGCTGTATTGGGCCAAGGGTCCTTCGGGCGGGTCCACTTGGTGACCTTTCAAGGCGGCAAGTTCGCTTTGAAGAGTGTGGCTGTCGCTAGTCTCACAACTCCGAAGAAGAGGGAACACGCCCGTTCAGAGAGAGTAGCTCTGGCTTTGCTGCGAGGCCATCCCAACATCCTGCGCATGCACGCGGCCTGGACGGCGCCTGGGGCTCTCCACTTGGCGACGGAATGCGCTTGGGGCGGGGAATTGTTTAGACATCTCCAGCGAAGGAAACGCTTCGCTGCCGCGGAGACGCGTTTTATTATCGCCGAATTAGCTGCCGCATTAGTACACGCTCACAAACACAAGGTCGCGTACAGGGACGTGAAGCCGGAGAACGTGCTCTTTGGAGGTACTGGTCACGTACTGTTAGCAGATTTCGGCCTTAGTAAAATCGTCTCCATAGACGACAAGGACTTCCCCACCAAAGGCTGCATTTCATTGTGCGGCACGCCGGAGTACATGGCGCCGGAAGTTTTAGATAGGGCGCCCTACGGCGGGAGCGTCGACTGGTGCGTGCTCCGCGTCCTTATGTATACATTTGTATGTACTACAAGTATTTATACGTATTTTTATGTATTCAACGTGGCGCGGCGACGGCGTTCGGCTCATGGCTACGCCCACGCCCACCTTACGCCATCGACGATGTATGCGTATGTTTACATACATATAAATCTTTTGTATTCACAGGTGGGCGCTCGGGATGCTATCTGCCGAGCTCCTCACGGGCCTGCCGCCCTGGTACACGGAAGATAGGGTCGAGCTGTTCCGTAGGATCCGGCGGGCGCCGCTCGAACCGAGGCACTTGGTCTGTCGGGATCCTCGCGCGCGGCGGGACCCTCTCCAGCGCGACACGGCGTTACTGGTCGAACGGCTTTTGAGGAGGGACGCGACGCAGCGCCCCTCGGACGCGGACATCAAAAATGATCGCTACTTCGCCTTCTGCGGCGGCTTGGAGGACCTGCCGACGATGGAGCCGCCGTTCAACCCTTCATCGAGCGACGCGGACCCGGGGCCAGCTTTTCATGATCGAGTGAACGGCGAGCGGGCTTCGACGAAGCGGCGGTGCGCGCCGCTGTCGGAGGTCGCGGCGGTCGCGCGGAACTTTGAAGCTTCCGATTCTGTCAGCTTGACCGCGGACGCCGTCGCGCTGGACGTCGCCGCCGCCGCTGCGCCGCCCCCACCACCACCTGATGGTGCGCCCGGCTCACCCGGCGTGCAGTCGCCGCAGTTCCCGGGATGGGTTTATCCCTAGTCGCTCGTTTTAACTTAGTGGTTTCGTAGTCTTACATTTCACGTCGATGGCGTACCACTGGCAGGCGTAGAGGGCACCAGTAGTATACTTATCACACAGATGATGGCCGCCTCATTTCTTGGACGTCTTCTTCTTGGACGTCTTCTTGGTGCTTGGCTTCTTCGACTTCTTCGCACCGCGGCAGCACGGCAGAGGCGTGCACTTGCTCCCGACGGTGCCGAAGTCGGCCTTGAGGCGCGCACAGGCGCCCGCGGAGAGGCCCGAGTTGGCGAGCGCGTTCATGCCGACGCCGCAGAACTTGGCGCACGTGGGCTTGTGGCGGCACCGGTAGAAGAGCTCGCCCGCGCGGGGGCCCGTCGAGTAGCGGTGGACCATCGCCGCGTTCCGCGGCGCCGAGCAGCGACACGTCGGCCAGTTCGCAAAGAGCTCGTCGCAGTAGCCCTTGGCCTTACAGCCCTTGGCGCCGCACGTATATTCGAGGCGCCACTTCATGGGCGCCGGATAGTGGCTGCGGGCCAATTTCTCCCGCGGCGCGGTGCACGTGTGGCCGCGATCCCCGCCGCGCGGCAGGAGGAGAGCGGCGGCGGGCGTCGGCGGCGCCGCCACGCGTGCACGCGGCCGCGGCCACGTCGCGTTCAGCGCGTCCGCGGCGCGCGGCCGCGGAGGCTTCGTGAGACACGCCGGACAGGCGAACGCCCGAGCGTCGCGGCCCATCGCGTAGCAGAACGACTCGACCAGCTGGCCGCCGCACTCGCCGCAGCCGTCCGCCGGGCGCCGGTTGTCGACGAGCCGATACCTCTGCAAGGCATTGCCGTCGCGATACCAGCGCATCGCATATGCGCGCAGCCAGTACGCGAGCCGGTCCGCCTCGGCGCGCCCGAGCGACGCCGCCTTCGCCGCCGGATCGACACGTGCTAAATGGAAGCCCTCGTTCGCAATAATATTTCCACATCCCGGAGCGCCGAGCCGTTGGTGCAAAACGACGGCCTTGGCCGTTCGGTCGGTGCCATCGGCGGCGCGGAACGTGGCCTCGAGAGCGTCTACGAGCGCGCCGTGCCGAAACGCGTCGCCGCAGAGGTCGACGGGCCCGACCTCGGCGCGGCGCTTCGCGAAGACCTCGGACGAGATCGTCTTCGGGTTCTCGGGGCTCACGAACACGAGGAATTGCCCCGAGTCGAGCCGCAGCGCGAACTGGAAGTCTCTGCCGCGCTTGACCGACGCCTCGACGGCTAGCTTGCCGTGGATGCTGAATACCAGCTCGACGAGCATGGTGCCCGGGGCGCGCGCCGGCGTCGCCGGCGTGGCTGGCGCGTCGGCCACGTTCTCGTCGTCCTCGAGCGTCAGGTCGCGGACGTCCTCGTCATCGCTCTCGAGCGTCAGGTCCACGACGCCCTCGTCCCGCGCGCGCTTCTTGGGCCGGCAGATGAGCTCGTCGTCCGAATCGGCCGTGAGGTCGACGACCGACGACGAGCGCTTGCGCGTCGGTGCCGCCGGCATCGGCGCCGTCTGCGGCGTCGGCGCCGCGGCGTCGTCCGCAAATCGCAGGAAGACCTGCTTGCTGATGCATTCTACCGCCACAAGGCGCCGGCCGCGCCTCGTGGCGGTAGATAGCACGACGCCTTCTACGTTCTTCTGGTTTTGCGGGTCGGCGCGCCAGATGATCTCGACGACGCGCTTGCCGACGCACTTCTGCCGCGCGTCGTCGGCGTATTGTTTCGCACAGTGACCCTCCACCATCTGTGAGAAGCTAATCTACAGCGTTGCGCTGCGTACGATTCCTTTGCACAGCGTGAGAGCTTCAAGAACAACCACTCACGCGATGCTAGAGCTTTAGTGCGTCCGCGGCGGCGGCGTGCTGCTCGACCAAACACCAGGGAGAGCTTGACCTCGACAAGCGCTGACGAGCGCAGAGATGCCCGTTTGGTGAGCGATCACTCAACGCAGCGCATGGCTCGTGATTCGAGCCGTCGCAAACTGCCAGGGCTGATGGTCGAGCTAGCGCCGTGTTGGGCGCTAGCTCGACGGTGCTTGTTTTTGGCGCGCTCGCTCTCATCACCACAGCCCTAAATCAGTGATCAGAGGTCTGCAATTATGCCTGCTCTCAAGCTGTTCACGCCGGAGTCCCAGCTTTTCCTTCGCGCTGCCACGGGCGCTGCTAAAACCACTTGGCGGCTTTTTAACAGTATTGCGGGTTGAGCACCGCGCGCGCTTTATCGTCGCAGCGAAGGCGGTCGAATCATCGCCACGGATGGTTCATCGCGCGCCCCGACCTTAACTGCTGCAAGGACGGCGAAACTGCCTCACACACACGCGCTCTCGCTTCCCGCCATCGCTCACACAACGATTGCCGCCACGCCGCCGCGCCGGCGATGCGACCGCCGTATTCTCACGGCCCGCCACGGCCCTCACAACGATTCTGTCATGCCGTCGCGCCATAGCGCTGCACGCGCCGCCGCCTCACGCCAGCCGCCGCCGTCGCGCCGCCGCCTCACGCCCGCCCCTCAACGCAGGACCAAGATCGACTGGCTCGAGAAGGTCGCGCAGACCTTCTACGCCTGCTCGCTGCTCTTTGCCCCCGAGTGGTGGCTCAACGAGAACTTCGTCGACAAGTCGCTCCAGAACAACGACAGTGTGCTGGCGCTCATGAGCATCATGGGCCTGCTCTGCCTGACGATCAACATCATCACGTTCGTCATCCGCAACGCGAAGAACACGCGGGTCGAGCTCATGAAGAAGATGGACTACGTGGCGGCCGTGACCTGGAGCTTCTTCCTCGTCAACGCGATCCGGATCCAGCAGGACGGCCTCTTCGAGGACGCGGCGCACAAGCAGAACCTCGGCATCTTCGCCGTGATCATCGCGGCCGAAGCGTACCAGTCGACGACGCGCAAGCCCAAGTCCAAGTAGACGCCTATTGCTCGCGCGCGGTAGCCGCGGGGCCTTTTCTCTCTCGACGTAAAAGCATTACTTCGACTTACTACATAACTAGCGCGCCGGCCGCACGGCCTCCGCGGGGTAGGTGCCGTCGTGGCGCTTGCCCCAGCCCAGGAAGTGGACGTGGTACGAGCCGTCGTCGACGGACAGTATCTTGGCGCCGTACCACGTCTCGCCCCAGCGGCAAAAACATGCGCCGCCCACCCGCAATTCGTCGTCGTCGTCGCCGTCCGGGGCCGCCGCGAGCTGCGCCCGCATCCACTCCATGCTCATCATCCCGCTGCCCGGGCACGGGATACCGCGCCGCAGGCAAAGCGCCATGAGGCGCGAGCGCTCAGGGTCTGACGTCTTCGTCCGCGCGCCCTTCTTCGTTTTCTTCTTCGGCGGCGCCGGCGGCTCTGACGCGGCCGACGGTGCAGCGCGGCGCCGCTTCCTCACGTGACGGAGTGGCAATTGCTCCTCCGTCTCCTCGTCAGAGGTATCGTACTCGACGTCGACCGTCGCCCCATGGACCGCCGTGATCGTCGCGGGGTAGAACTCGCGGCTGTACCGGTTGCGGGACCCGTACCCGCCTTTCACGCAGAACTTCGCCTCGACCTTGTCGCCGACGGCCCAAGGCGCGGCAGCCGCCTGGGCCTGCCACTGGCTGAGCGGCACGTCGTCGTCGTCGTCGCTGCTCTCCTCGGCTTCGGCGGTGGCTGCCGCCGGCGCCCCGGCCACCTCGGAATACAGCTCGTCGAAATCATCATCTGTGTCGTCGCTGGCCGCCGGTGGCGCCGGCGGCGGGGACGGGCCGCGGCTCGCGCGGCGCGGCGGCAGGCCCATGGCGAGGCGCCTGGCTAGCTCCGCGTCGCCGGTCGTCGCGTACTCGCTTGCGGCGGGAACGGCGGTCGCCCTGGCTGGCGCCTTGGCGTCGTCGCCGAGCGCGCACTTGAGGTAACGGGCCAGATCCGTCAGCGAGCGAATCCTGTGGCTCGCTGCCGGAAAGATCGCCGGGACGGCGATGTGGACAAACCCACCGC
>JACLAA010006848.1_pt1 | contig 10988 bp, 7 predicted proteins | sample 8027891 | NCBI WGS metagenome assembly JACLAA01 (sample SAMN15724900, study PRJNA655200) | protist metagenome | isolation source: fluorescence activated cell sorting (FACS) single amplified genomes of... | place: Spain: Blaines Bay Microbial Observatory, Mediterranean Sea | collected 2016-01-19 | reverse complement strand
AGGCAAACGACGATTGCGCGAAACCGAGCGCACCGGACGTCGTCGCGACGGCGGCCCCCACTTTCGCCGCTTCTTTAGAAACCTTCGTTTCCGAAGACTACAAGTATTTGTGAATGAGAAATTATAAAGGAAAGGTGAGTTTTTATTTCGCGTCATAGGCTCGCGTTCACATCTTTCCGCGCGCAATGATCTTCCGATGGTTAAAAAACAAAGCAGAGAGGAGAGTAAATAAGTAAAATAAGCGCACCATCATTTTCACCGCTCGCAAACTCGCTCTCTTCGACGAAGTTGCACATCTCTTCGACGTAAAACTTTGCGAAGAAGAAGCTAAAACACTCGACGATGTGCTCAGGGCAAACATTTATTCTAATAATAATTCGCGTGTTCGCGCTAAGTGAGAGGTGCTGTTATAACGCGCTTTCGCGATGGTGAATTTGGTACACAAAGAGGAACCGAAAAATCCAAAATCTAAAAATCTCTTGCAAGAAATCTCTCTTGCAGGAAAAGGCTATTCGAAATTAGGGTTGGAAACCCTAAAACTCAGTCTCTTCTTTTTTTCTCTCTTTTCTTTTCTTTCTTTCTTTCTTTCTTTCTTTCTTTCTTTCTTCAGATTAGTAAGACTACTACTTTACGTATAAGAGAGAGATGGTCGATGATGCCATGGACACGGACAAAGGAGGAGAGACGGCTCTGGGAGCAGCAGGAGCGGCCGCGAGTACTACTACTAAAAGAAAAATCGAGGTGAAAAAATGGAACGCCGTCGCGGTGTGGTCGTGGAGCACCTCGTTCGATTCGTGCGCGATTTGTAGAAATACGTTGCACGAACCGTCGATCGAGTTTCAAGCGAACAGTCAACAAGAAGGCGCGGATGGGTTGTCCATCGCGGTACGTTTATATATTGTCGCTCGTTTTACTTTCGTTTGCCCTTTCGAGGAGCGCGTTTTCGAACGCGTTCGTGTTTGATTGAGATTCAAAAACGAGATCTCCTTCTCCTCTTATTATTAAAACTGACCACCACTTTATGCGTATTCCGCGCTCGCGCTCTTTCTCGTCTCGTCTCAATAAACTTACAGTGGGGGAACTGCGGTCACGTGTTCCACTTAGATTGTATCTCCAAGTGGTTGAAACAACGGTCGTTTTGCCCGTTGTGTCAAAAAGAGTGGGAGTTTATGAAGATGGAGAAGATACAGTTACCGGTGTTGGGCGGGAACGATTAAGATTAAGAAGAGAGAGACGAGGACGCGATGGAGTGCGGTGGAAGTATCGTCGTTTACATCGTCCTCGTCGGTGTATTTAGTAAAATAGCAGATACGAGAGAGGCGTGTGAGGTATCAAATGTAAAACTTAGGCACATATAAACACCAGATTGATTATTAATATCGTTGTGATTTTGAGTCAAAAGAGAGAGACACGAAGTGATATATTTGACGAGCTGTATTTACGTAATAATGTCTTACAACAAGCACTCTCTCGCTTTCTATCATCGCTCGTTCTTTTCTACATATATATATATGTGTGTGTGTGTGTTTACATGTATATATAAGTTTGCTAATGATGTCTTCGATGACGATGGTCTTTCACGTCGTCTCGCGCACCTTTCTTCTTAAATGTGTCGTTTCTACGTTCTCTTTTTTTTCTTTTCGTTTTAGTACATGAGTTTTTCGTATCGTTTTCTTCTTCTTCTTCTTCTTCTTCTTCTTCTTCGGTTTGTGCATTTGTTGTTATATCTTTGATGATGATGATTAATTAAATTAAGCTTTCGGTTTCCTGCCCCTCTTCGCCGAAGGCGCCGGAAGCGCCTTCGGCGCCCCAGCCGCGCCTCCCCCGGCGTCCCCTTCGTCCGACTCCAACTGCAATTTCTTAAACTCCGTCAACACCGGATATATATTCTCAAACGCTTGGTATATATCCTCTCTCCTTTTCCCTCCAGTCAACACAATCTTCCCGCTGACAAAAATCAAAAGTACGATTTTTGGCATCTGCATCCTATAAATCAAACCGGGAAACAACTCCGGCTCGTACTGCGCGAAATGCCCGTGCGACCACGCTAAACCTTCTAATCGTATTGGAAACTTCACATCGCACGACCCAACCATGTTTTGAATCTTAAAATCTTTAAACTGTGCCGGAAATCCTAACTTGATGATAACTTTCGCGTACTTCCTCGCCGCCTCTCTCGCCAACGCCTCCGTCTTGGCGCCCGTGCACACCATCTTCCCGGACGCAAAGATCAGCGCCGTCGTTTTCGGGTTTCTGATCCGCATGATCGCCGCTGCAAAACGCTGTTTATTTAAGAAAGTACACCGAAAAGTTTGATGAAAGGAGTGGGGTAAAAATGCGTCAGTCTTCACTATTTCCTTCAATTCCGAGAGAGCAAAAGAGGTCAAAATTGGACAACACCGACGGCTCTACTTGTGTTCATACCTTTGGGTTATACTCTACATTTCTCGCGTGGAACGCGATCGTCTTCAAATCTAATTTGCAATCTAAGTTCACCGTGGCCACGATGTTTCTGTGTTATCGTTTGAAATAAAGATATTAAGAGAGAGAAAGAGAAAGTCGTGTTCGTGTCAGAAAGCGGCAACAATTGGAATTCAATCGAATTCAAAACGGCGACGATCTCATCGTCTCATCTCGCTTATTAGAATACATAAAAGAACACAAAGAACAAAAAAGAACGCACTGTAAAGTGGGCACGATGCCGGACGGGTGCACGGACCGGTCCACGCCCCCATCGGTTTCAGTCGTATTCGTCGCGACTATGGGTAAAGGCGCCGCTCCATCGTTCGGGGGATTCGTCTGCGGTGCGTCGCCAGCCATTTGAATTCTCTCTCTCTTTCTCTCGAAACCGAGAACAAGAACGCGAAAAGAGTGAGAAGAAAGAGTCTCCGTTCGTCGTCGTTTACAACAACGGGACTCGCCTTTGGTAAAGAAAAGGGTCTTCTTTCTCTCTCGCTCTCTCGAGAGCGCGTTTTGTTGTGGTGTTCCAATAATGACGAATTTTGAACGGACGGTCTCGTAGAGAGAAAAATGAAAAAAGGAGAAGAAACAACCACACTACTTGGACTTTTAAAAGAACGCATGGTATTGGTGGTGGTCAAGACGCGCGTGTGTGAGTATAAACAGGCGTAGTCTCTTGTGCTCGTGTGAATGTTCTAAAATTTTAATCCTACTACATAACTAACTCCACTTCAAAAGCGTGTTCCTGGCTTTCGGCGTTCGGTCCAAAAGCCGTTTCGTTAACACGCTCGCTAAAAACTCGCTCTCTACGTTCATGCAATGCGCGCACTCGGCGGTCGGGTCGGCGCACGTGACGAAAGTTGCGGCTTTTTCGGCGACGATGTGGTCGACGACGCCGACGACGCCCGAGTCGGTGGTGTTCGCCCAGATGGCGTACGGGTTGGAGACGTCGATTTTGACGACGCCGCGGGTGGTAAGGCGAGAGGCGCTGGCAGAGTTGAGCGTGGCATCTTTCACTAATTCGTCGTCGTCGGAGTACGTTTTGTTGAGTAAATCCCAAAGCATGTGCATGACGCGATGGTCCACGTCGCCGGGTTCTCTGCCAGGCGTCAACGGTTTCACCAAGTGCCGGCTATCGTCCTCGCCGCCGTCGGTATTTGCCGGGATGTCGGAAACGAGGGCGATGCGCGCTTTAGCGTCCACGCCTTCCATCCTCACCGATTTCACGAATTCAGAGGCGCACCACATGCTTTTTTGTTCTAATTCGCGCGTCGCGAGTTCGTAAACGCCATCTTGTTCCAAATCTGCCGATCGCCAATCCAAATAGCCTTTGGATTTCCAGTGAAACGCTTTGTACGGGTGCGCCAAGTTTCGCGAGCCGAGGAAATCGATGGCGATATTTTCGATGTATCGCGACCATTTTTCGGTCGCGTACATCAACCGCGCTTCGTCGCTGGTAAAATCATACCACGCCGCGTTGACGCTCATCTTCCAATTGATCAGAGGATTTTCGTTTTCTTTCGCCAAGTATCGCATCTTCAACGCGTTCTTTAACGTCTTCATGGACAGCGATTGCGCTTCGTCTGGTTCGTCTGGGACAACCGCGTGGCAAAAGTGAATCTCGCAGTTCTCGTAGCCTTTGATGAAGTTTTCGTCCAGCAGCTCAAACGCGTCTGGGTGCTCTATTTTTATGAAGTTCATTTCGCGTTTGGCGTACTCTTTCCTACGCGTTTCGAGTTTCGCGCCTTCTCTCGGCGCGACTCTCGTTGAGTTTAACGCGCGAATCAAACCTCGTCGGGTCACCGTCAACGGACGCGAACTGACTGCTTTATCGTGAAAATACGAAATCATTGCAATTTTTGTCACGAATCGGTTTTTATCGTCGCATACGATGACGTCCGTACCGACGGTTTCGGAATCCGTAGCCAAGGTGAGGCGACCTAACGATGACATCGACGAAGTAGTTTGGTCCTCGTTTTTTGTCTCAGTGGTAGTCCCTTCGTCGTCGCCGACAGTCAGCAACGGATTCGTCGTCTTCTTTTTCTCTCTCGCATCTTCCCTGCTTTCGTTATCGTCTTTTGGCCGTTTTGGCACGACTCCACCGTTTCGCGCAAATTCTTCGAGATCCGCGCGTCCAACGAGAGGCGCTTTTCGTCTCTTTTTCGTTTCTTCGTCGTCGGGTTTGCTGTTGCGCTTCTTGATGATGTTCGCATACAGTTCTTCGTCGTCTTCGTCGTGCATGGAAATCGACGCTTTACTCTCTTTCATAGCTTTTCGCGGACTACCAGAAGAAGAGGCAGTCACCGGATGTTCTAAATCGTCGGCGTATTCGAGCCAATCGAAATCAAAGTCTTCGCGCCATTTCTTCATAATCTCCCCATTTTCGTCGTACAGCTCTTCCTCCGTAGGTGGTACGCACATTTCATCCTCCGGTAACACGCAATGGTCGCCACTGCAATCCATTCTGTACGCGCGATATTTCTTTTTATTCTTCGATTTGTTCTTTTTGTCTCCTCTTCCTCCTCTTCCTCCTCCTTTTCTCGTCGTTAACTTCTCCCCTTCCTTCCCTCTCTCGTCCTCTAAAATGCGTTCAAAAACCCTCTCCGCGAACTGTTCGTAACTCACCATATCGTCCACGTAACTCTTCAAACGTCCTTGATCGTAATACTGCGCCAACGTCATCGGTCTCATCACGTCGCTGCTCAGATCCTCCTCCACCTCCAAATCTTTCTCCCTCCTTTTCCTGGGATACTTACACCCGACCCGTTTCGTCCTGCACGTGCTCGTCCTCAAACTCGACGCGTCGTCCGTGTCGTACACGCACGGTTTTAACTGTCCGTTCCTCACGCACGGACTGATGAGCGTTCTCCTGTGCGCTCGCGCGAACCGTAAGACTTCCGCCAACGACGAGTGCCAATTGACGACGCCTTCGCCCGGGTCTCGGTGCCAATACACGTACCCGAACGCGTTCAGTTTCATCTTCGGTTCGTATTGAACGGACCCGTCGATGTCGTGCGTAATGTCTTCAAATATATTATCTAACTTTGTTGCGTCGTCGTTTCCTCCTCTTCCTCCTCCGAAACTCCTCGTTTTGGTAAACGCCTCCGACGCGTTCCACTCGTCCGTATCTTCGCTCAACAGGAACGAGACGAACAGGAGTTGCAAAATTGCTGCGCATACGATTCCAATCGCGACTGATTTGATAATCTTATTCGTTTTACTTTTCCTGATATTACTCTTGTGTTTACTCGGGGCTGTTTCTTTTCGTCGTCGTTCTTGGTGTCTCATCATCCCGCTTTCGTCGTCCTCGGGAGCTCCAACTGCGCCTTTGAGACTTTTCCGAAGATGTGCCATGACGTGATTACGACGCGATACAATACTACTAACTCCTTTACTAAAACAGCATCGCGAAAGAGATAACGTTCGACGAGAGCGTCTTCTTCATTTTTACGCGCGTATTGTTAGTAGTAGTATTCGGGTAAGAGCGCTTCTTCATTGCGTTCGTCGTACTCCTTACACTGTTGTGTAATGCAAGCGCTTGAAATGTCAAGCATTTTCCCTCATAAGTTTACACACAATGAGCGGGGATACTAAAGAAGACAAAGAAGACAAGGAGGAGCAAAAGAAGGACGACGACGATGCGTCTCTGGCCTGCGCGGAATTACTCCGCCTGGCGCTTTTATCGAAAGATTTATCAAACACTCTTAATACGACGAATCAGACGAGACTTTCCGACGGGGAAGTGAAACAGTTGCAAAGAGGCGGGGAGGAGTTTCGAGAGATTTTGATGCACACGACGAAGAATACCAACAACACCACGGGGGTTCGTTGTTCGGTGATCGTTTTAGTGTTTTCTATGAACAACTGCCAACCGTGCATTCAATTCGCGCCGAAACTCGATCGATTGGCAAAAGAGTATAAAGATTTACACGTTGGATTCGTGAAGTGCAACATACACGAGAGCGATATGAATCGACGCTTAGCGAACGAGGCGGGCGTTTTTGGGTTCCCGTGCGCACAAATGTACGACGGACACACCGGGCAAAAAGTACAGTTAGAAGGAGGCGACGTGAAAGGCGCGAACGAGGCGAAATTGAGAGAGGGTTTAGAGACGCACGCGTATAACGTGGAGAAATTCGAGCGATTGAAACGAGACGCGTTCGAGGCGTTGAGCGAGGCAAAGGCGAAAATTTTTTGCGGCGAGGACGACGACGAACAAGAACAACAACAACAACAACGGTTCGTGACTTTGGTGAAAACAGTCACGGCGTACGCGAGCAACGCGATCGAAAAGGAGGACGCGAAATACAGACGAATTAAAACGAGCGGTAAAGCGTTCACGGAAAGGGTCAAAAGCGTCGGCGACGAGGGCGAAAGATGTTTACGAGCGTTTGGTTTCGAGAAGAAAAAAGACGACGACGACGACGGAGAAGAGGTGTACGAAATCTCACCCGTCGTCTTCGACGAGTTTGACGAAAACAATAAGTTTGGTAAACGCGAAATGAGGAGGGTGATTAAAATGCTCAGAGCATTGACCGGATGACGACGACGATGGTGACGATGGTGACGAGAGAAATAGACGACGCCTCCAACGTATTAGATTTAGAACACACGCACATAGTTTTTCACACATTAAATAAAGAAGTGGTTTCGCGTCGTCGTTTACGTCGTCGACGCGGGGATACTAATATTACACAGGATTACGCTTGCTAACTAAACGAGGCTCTCCTCCGGGACGAAAGAAAACAGCATTCTCCTCATCACGCCTTTTCCTCCTCATCTTTTCCTTTCACCTCTCCCCAACTCGTGTCCCAAATGTGTTTCTCAACTTTCTCTAAAATCTTCCCCGCCTCTTCGCCTCGTTGCCGATCCGCTTCCGCCTGAACCGCGTTCGTCCTCTGAAACTCCTTCTTGTGGTGAAGACACTCTAAATAGTCCTCGCGGAAGTCTTTGCACTCCGACGGGTCTCGCGCGGTTGACATGCACTGTTTCAAGTTGTTGTTGTTGTTCGTGTGTTGGTATTAAAAGAAGCGTTTAAAGTGTCAGCGCAGAAGAAGAGCGCGGTTTTGTTTCTTAAACATCACATCGTCCCATCTCTACCCGTTGGGAAAACGAACGGATGAGAAAAAATCATCGATCGCTTTTGCAGTGTATGCGCGGTCGAGAGAGAACGAGAGAGAGTAAACGCATCGAGAAAAGTAAGATCAAAGCTCGATATACCTTCGAAAACCCTTGCCAGAGAGGATAACACCTCCCTTCGGAGCCTTTCGCGCCGAATCCAGATGCCATTTCTTTTATGAGTGATTTGTGTGTTGTATGGAAAATGAGGGCTAGACTACTCTTTTAATACACATATTACTCGTATTTCTATTCGACGACTAACTCGACACCTTTATACCCAAACTCGTCTCGATTCTCTCGATAGACTTTCTCCAACTCTTCTATGAACTTGTCTAAAACCTCTCTCACGTACTCCTGCGTCGGCTCGTCCGTTTGTTTCACTTCAATCGGAGGACCGTATACGGTGACGACTCGGCCTCGCCTCGGACACGGTCCGAAGAACCGTCCCCAGAATACGATCGGCGCGAACAATAAAATCTTTGAGATTCGCTCGGCTAACTTTTTCGTCATCAGAGGTGGGCCAAGTCGCCACCAGCTGTACGTTCTCGTCGCCCCGAATGCGTACGCCGGCATTAACGCCGCTCCGGATTGAATCGCGATTTTCACGAACCCGTACCGTTTTCTCAAGTACACGACTTCTCTCTCTTTCTCCATCTTCAAAACCTCCGAAACGCCTCCAGGAACGATAATCGCCACCCCACCGTTCGATAATACTTTCTTCACGTGGTACCGACTGATTGGATCTAAACCTAACCACGGCCACAAATGCCTCACCAACGGCACGTAAAAAATGCTCGAGCTCGCAAACGCGCTCGACACCGCGAAGGCGTCCCGCAACCGCTGTCTCTCCTCTTCATTTTTAAAACACTCGTGATCTCTCGCCGTCCGTATCGCGCCGTCGAACAAGTAATAATCCGCAATCGCGGCCATTTGTAACGGTAAAACCCCGTGTGGTTCTAAACCTATCAAAATAGGCGTCCCGTTTGCGATCAACTTCAAATGTTTCTCTTCGCTCGTATGTTTGTTCTTCAACGGGAAATACTGCATGGCTGCGTGGACGATGTGATTGGCCAAGCGTAATCCCCATTTCGGGTACGGTTTCTTGTTCGGGAGGAAACAAATCGTTACGTACGTGATAATCAACCCGTTCCTAAACGAAGGAGTGCACACGTCCTTCATAACTATGAATATCAGCGCAGAAACAATCATCGCGTTTGCGTGGAACAAACCGAGCCAAACGTGCATGGCGAGGAGCTCGCGAAGAGGATGTAACCTCTTTTTACGAAGTTTAAACGTGAAATCACCTCTCAACGTTTGTCGGATTTGGTCGTTCGCCAGTTTTGGTGGTGGTTTTGGTGGTGGCATGAGTGTTTTTGTTCAGTTGTGCGGGGCGTTCGTGTGAGGAAATGAGGTAACTGTCTACTCTATTCTACTCTAAAATGACTACTTTTCCGCGTTGCGTTAAAAATGTTACCATTTTCTATTCATTCATGTTTACCTTATCCACGAACGCTCTCAAATCGCTCAAATCGTCCTCCTCGCTATCGCTGGCGTAATCCGCCCAGGACTTGTTCGCTTTGTTTTGGCGTTCGATTTCCTCCAAGATTAAACGTTGCTCTTCGACGTCACGCGCTTTTCTTCGCGCTTCGACGCGCGCGATTTCTGCTCTTCGCTCTTCGATGGCGAGTTCTTGCAAACGCTCGTCTTCTTTTTTACGCAGGAGGACTTCCTCTTCCGCTCTTTTTCGTTCGTTTTCTTTTTCGAGTTTGCGTCTGGCGAGTTCTCGCAGGCGGTCGAGTTTGGCTTGCTTTTTCAGTCTTTCGCGTTCGGTTCGCGCTTCCTGTTCGACGGATTCTTCCTCCAAGAGCTCGTTTTGGATTTGCTCTTTTTCGTGGAGCTCGTATTGGAGAGAGAGATTTTGAAACATAGACGCGGTGGCGGCGGTGGAAACGATTGGCGCGGCGGCGAACGCGCGCGACGTCAAAGTGCCGATTTCTTTCCTCGCTTGCGCGCATCGCGCTTCGAGCGAACGCAAAGGTCTGCCGCACTCTTTAGCAATCAGAAGGCGTTGTTTTTCAAACACATCGCTGTTGTAATATTGCGAATCGCCTTCGACGATGCTTAAGTTCGATATGGAGACGCCACACGCGGCGTTTAACCCATCTAAAAGCATCGCTCGACACGCATCAGCGACTCTGGCGCTTTCTTTTTGTGCGATTGGATCGGTCGCGTTGTACGCGTTTTGTTGCGCCTCGGTGACGTCGAATTTCCGAGTAAACTCGCGCATTTTCTTCCACGCCAACGCAAAATCTGCATCTCCCGGGGACTCTTCTACTTTCTGTCGAATTTCGGACGCGTGCGTCTGTAACAAACGCACCCATCGTTCGTTGGCTATTCTCGACGACACGTCTCGTCTTCGTTTCGCTCGTTGGATTTGTATTTGCCAACGAGGGAATTGTGTTTCCAGCGTTTCTAAAGCTACTTTCTCCGCGTTTGACGCTCTCGACGCGCACGCGACTCGTAAAAACTCCGCTCTAGTCGCCGCGCACGGTTTCTTATCGTCGTCTTTGATTTCCTTCTCGGATAAGAGTAAATCTTTAGCGTATAATCGATTAACATCGTCTGAAATCCACTTATCGAACGCTTGCTTCTTGGCATCGTTCAACGCAAAGATGTGGTAAGCGGCAAACACGACGTCTCTAAACAAGGATTTACTAATCGTTGTCGTCGTTTGTTCTTGCGTGCTTGCCGTTTTCTCGCTGTTCTTCTCTTTTCTTATTGTTCGAGCGTGTTCGCCAATCGAAAGCAAACTCGACGCCTCGGACGATTGAAAATCCTCCGTCGAATACTCCGTTTCGTCGTCTGAATCGCCCGAATCGTAATCGTCTGAATCGTATTCACTGCTCGCGCGACTCTCGCCATCATCGCCACTCCTACCGACCTCCTCTCCATTCTTCTTCTTCTTCCTTTTCCTCCTCTTCTTCTCCTCTAAAGTATCCACGACATCCAACGCCTCTCGCAACGCCTCCAGCGGCGCTCGAAAGCGCACGTCGTTCGATTTCGGTACTTTTTTACACCCGTCTCCAAACACGCGCTCAAACATCGTCCGTTCCTCTTCTTCTTCATCCTCCTCGTCGTCGTCCTCTTTTCCTTTTGATTCTCCTCCTCTGAGCGCTTCGAACACTCGTCTCACTTCCGTTTGCTTTCCCAAGGCTAAATCCAACGCCAATTTCGCGCCCAATCGATCGATTTTGTACGCGCGACTCATCGCGTACGTCTGGTCCGAGATGGATTCCTGAGAAACGACGTCGTCTACTAAGAACAACTTTTCGTTTTGATCATCGTCATCATCGGTATCATCCCGCTTTGTGGTGGTTTTGTTGGAACAAAACGCGACGAAATCTTCC
>JACLAA010002370.1_pt1 | contig 10988 bp, 8 predicted proteins | sample 8027891 | NCBI WGS metagenome assembly JACLAA01 (sample SAMN15724900, study PRJNA655200) | protist metagenome | isolation source: fluorescence activated cell sorting (FACS) single amplified genomes of... | place: Spain: Blaines Bay Microbial Observatory, Mediterranean Sea | collected 2016-01-19 | reverse complement strand
ACGAGAAAGTTGATTAAGAGATCGTCTCGCAAGGGGGAGTTGAAAGAGGAGTTTAAGGCTCAAGAGATGTCGTCGATATCGACTTTGGAAGTAGCGTGGGAGCATAAACCGAGTTGGTTGCACGAACCATATTTCTCCTATCAAGTTGCTCGAACGAATAAACTCGAGTTGCTCAAGTGGGCGCGAGAGGAGAAAAAGTGTGATTGGGATTATAGGACGATTGATGCAGCCGCAATACAAGGTAATCTGGAAATGGTAAAGTATTGCGTTGCAAATGAGTGTCCTATCGATGAGATGGCGTGTGCACGTGCTGCCGAAAACGGTCATCTCGAGGTACTCAAATACTTACACGAAGAAGCGAAAGCGCCTTGGGATTCGGAAACTGCCAATTTGGCGGCTAAAAATGGTCATCTCCACATACTTGAATATCTTTTTGAGCGTAAGTATTATAAATATACCAATTTGGCGTGTCAATGGGCGGCCATGAACGGCCACTTGGACTGTTTGAAATACTTACACGAAACCGCCAAAGCGCCTTGGAACTATCGGGCCGTTCGAAAAGCGCACAAGAACAACCACCCCGAATGTGTACAATACCTCCTCGACAATAACTGTCCTCTCCCACCTGGTTGGCGATACGAAGATGGAGAGTTATACGTACCAGAATCAGAATCAGAATCAGAATCAGAATCAGAATCAGAATCGGAATAATTGCACGCGTCCTAAAGCTGCCGCGCCCTTGTACTATAATAAAGAGAGAAAGAGAGACACACAAACACAGACATTTTTCTCTTCATTATATCTCTCTTTTGCCCCGGCATATCATATATATACATACGTAATAACTTACGCGGGAAACGCTTTGCGTTTAAGAACAACACGAAATACACTTTCCCCACTTTCTCTTTCCGCTCGAAAGAAGTACAACCACCTTTTGTGTGCTTTGTGTGCGTGTGCAAAAACCCTCGACTTTTCTTTCATAACACAATGGGGAAAAGAAAAACATCATCATCCAATAATGTAAACGCCGAAGCAAAGAAGATGACGAGGACGACGAGGACGACCAGGACGACGAGGACGAAGAAGAACAACAACAACAGTAACAACAAGAGTTTACAGAAAAAGAAGGAGAAAGAAAAGGTCATCACGACGACAAAAACGACGGCTAAATCTCGGGGAAATCGAAAACCATCAACAACAGTCTCACCATCGATAATTTGGAAATTGGTAACCAACCACGCGGATATTTTCAACAAGCACGTGCTTCCGAAACTGAACGAGACGGAGATATATTGCTTTTCAGAAGTAAATAGAGAGAGTTTACGATGCGTGCTGCGAGCAGGGAGAGTGAAAACGAAGAACATCAAGAACATCTTTGCGAAAAAGAGACTCGTTTGGAACGTAGGCGAATGCGCAAATCTTTCGCTCGTGAAATGGGCGTGGAACGAGACGAGTCAGACGAATACGCGGGAACGAGAGATGAATTATAGTAAAGCATGGTTTTGCGCTAAAGTCGTTCAAACGAACAAACTCGAATTGCTCAAATATATAAGAGAAGTAAAAAAATGCGGGTGGGATGAAGAGACGATCAAAATGGCAGCGCGTATAGGTAATCTGGAGATTCTGAAGTACTGCTTCGAGAACGAGTGCCCGTGCGGGGAGGAGGTGGAGTACGGTCAGATGTTATTTGATCTCGCCGCCATCGGAGGACACGTGGACTGTCTTCGATTTCTCTTCGAAGAGTTGGAACCTCCGGAGGAGTCGGGAACCGAAGAAAGAGTGGCGGAGCACGCGGCAGAATACGGGTACCCAGACGTGTTGAAATATCTCGTCGAAGAGAGAGAGTTGTCCGACTGGGGAATAGAAGAGTGCGTCTCGAAATCCGTGAATTATAGTCAACTCGAGTGCCTCAAATACTTAGTCGAAGACGCCGAAGCGCCTCTCGACGACTGGGAATTACTCGCCTACGCTCGGTACTCCTCAGAGGACGAAGACATCGTAGACTATTTGCGAGAAAAAGGGTGCCCAGAACCAACCGACGAAGAATGGGCAGAACATCGCTCGATCTGGGAATGACGACGTTTACTCCTAAAACATGATTCTCTGCGCTTTTTATCATCGCTTTCTCAGTTATGAAGTAGTACACGAGTAGCGCCTTTATCCTCCCTTTAGAATAGGTGAAAATTTTGTACATCTCGCCAGAACTTTTCTTGCCAAATGAATTCACACAAGCAGCGCTAAGACTCACACGTAACACTCCTAAAATGGGCGCATGCGTGTCCAAACACCCCTCTCCTACTAACATCTACTACACCAGCGAAAATTCTCCTTCGGGGACGACGCCTTCGACGAATACTAATGATATTAACACGAACGATCAGCATCAGGAAGAGATCGAACGAGAGATCGAATTCGCGCAAAAAGAAGAGGAGGAGTTCGTTTTGATGAGGACGAAGACGAAGGAAGAGGTTGATGCGCTGGTGAAAGAAGCGTTGGCACTCGGAGAGAAAGGTTTATGTGTTCCTCTTTCTGATGATGATGATGATGATGCCGAGATGGCTTTGAGAGGAGGATTAGGAACGAGGAAGGAGGAGGAGGCAGAGGAGGAACAACGCCCATCGAAAGCGCGAGGAGGAGAATACGTTTCCGTGTCCTCGTCTTCTCCGGCGTCGGGAGCGACGAGGAGTAGCGGAGATGATTTGAGGAGTTTAGGTCATCACGGTCACCAAAATCAGCAGCAGCAATATCAACAACATCAAAGAACGACGACTGGCGGGACGACGACGAGCGGGTTGAACTTGCGAGAACGGAAACAGAGAAGTCCGAGGGCGAACAGTCCGAACCCACCGAGGTCTTTTAGCAGCAGTAGTAATAGCAATAGTCAAAACGCGACCACGGGTGGTGGCCAGTCTCAACAGCATCAACATTATCATCATCAGCCGGCGATAAGGCAAAATTCGTTCAGTAGGCTCTCGCCGCATCCCAGTCCGAGGCAAACGACGCAGGCGACGACGCCGACTGGGCAGTACGTGAACGCAAATCACAGCACGAAACATAAGAGGATATCGAGCCGAGGTTCCTGGCACGACGGTCTGAGTAACTTTTCGGACGAAAACGGCATGCGTTCGTTCTTCGGCGCACCGGTGAGCTCTGGACCGCCGAAAAAATGGACCATCGGCGATACTTTAGGCGAAGGAAGTTACGGAAAAGTGAATTTAGCGTTGAACGGCGAGACAGGGGAGTTGATCGCGTTGAAGGAGGTGAGAATTGCCGGATGTGATACCGCCGGCGGTGGCGGCGCAAACAACAACAACAACAAAGATTTTATCGAGACGCAAAACAGAGACGAAAAACTCACTTCCACTCGCTCCTCCTTAGACGAAAGCGGTTTACTTACCCCGACAGTCCAAGACTCGCGCGTCCGCGAATCCATCGTTCAACTCGAACAAGAAGTGCACATGCTTTCGCAACTGACTCACCCGAACATTGTTCGATACATTGGCATTAAGCGGCGAAAAGACATCTTGAACGTCTTCATGGAATACGTTCCAGGTGGGTCCATAGCCTCGCTACTTCAAAGATTCGGTCCTCTCGGCGATAACGTGACGCGAGTGTACACTCGTCAAATCTTGATCGGTTTAGATTACCTCCACTCGCAACGCGTGGTGCACCGAGACATCAAAGGCGCGAATATTTTAGTTGAAAAATCCGGTCGCATCAAACTGGCGGATTTTGGCATGGCGAAAATGTTGGAGTTTGTCGACGTCGAACGGAATAGTTACGCCAAGAAAGCAGTCAAAGGGAGCGCGTATTGGATGGCCCCGGAAGTTATACGGAAATCTGAAGTGACGTTAGGATGCGACGTGTGGTCGGTGGGATGCACGGTCATCGAAATGGCCTCGGCGAAGCCGCCTTGGTGCGAGTGTTCGACACAAGTGCAAGCGATGTTTAAAATCGCGTCGAGTACTGCATTACCTACGTTACCGGAGAAGAACTTGTCCGCGGATGCAAAGGCGTTCATTTTGAACTGTTTGAAGAGGAACGTGGAAGAGAGACCGGACGTGGAGACGTTATTGATGGACCCGTTTGTGGACGATTCCTTGAACGAGAAGATGTGTCGAGCGCCGGCGTTGAAGTACGAGCAGCACGACGGATCGTACTCAAACTTTCCAGACAATCAGTCCTTGGTCTCCTCGCAAGTGTCGTTGGATGACCCGTCGGAAGAAACAGACGTAGATGACGACGACGATGATGACGACGACGACGCTAGTAACTACGGCGGCGACGATACTGACCTCGACGAATCTTCATTGCAGATTGGCGGGAACGTTACCACGGCGTTTCAGCTCTCTCAATCACCGAGTAACAACGAAGGTCTTACCGATCCATCCGTTTTAGGCGCTCGAAGAAACATCGCGCTGAAACCGTTGGTAGTGAACAGCACTCGATCGAGGAACGAAAAGACCGGTTCGAGAACCGGGAGTAGCAGCGCCGCGCAGACGTCTAAAAACAACAGCAACACCAGTCAATGAAATGATATAATATAAATTTTATGCGTTTGTAATTTCGTGTTTGTAATTCTTATTATCGGTTTGTGTATTTCTCAAAATGTAAACTAAAAGTTTGCTCCCAGATCTTCTCTTCTCTCTTTCATCCTCCTCTTCCTCAAACGGCGACGGCAAAAAAGCAATTATATATTATTAAATACTCGTCGACCTGTGGTGATCGTCCGTGATTGTCGAGTACACGTGCCCTTCGTTAGATAACATTTCCACCGCCTCTCGAACGGCGTCCATCGTGTACTTGCCGCCTAACAATTTGCACATCTCGGATATTTCAATCCCGGAATCCCCCGCCGCCGGCCCGCTCGGGTTGTTATAAATCGCCAACAACTGTTCCTGCAACGAACCACCCGCATCTGGGTTGTTCCCACTCGTCGGCATCGCGTACGCTGCCGGCGCCGCCCCAGTCGCCGTCGTCGCTTGCGCCGCCACGCTCGAACCTTTCTCGTTGGAAAATCTGGACGAAGCGTACATCGCGTCCAAAAAGTGAAACGCGACTTCGTTAAAGTCCGTAATCTTTCTGCAGTTCATCACTTGAATGAATCTCGCGTCGTTCATGGATTTCAACGCCCCAGTCACTCTCACGTACTCGTTCGTCTCAAACGTCGCTTCCTCGTTCGCGCCGTCTACGGCGTCGCCCAACCATTCTTTGCAGCAGCACGCGCCGGTCCCGTCGTCCACGGACAACAACTTATGCGCGCCGGTTTCTTCTTTCGAAACGATTTTCCCGACAATCGTCACCATACCGATCGGTTTCCCAGTCAGTAAAGCAAACTCGTCCGCTTCTGCCGAAGACGCGGTGGCCTCGGAGATTTGCTTGATGGTGACCGGGGTGATGGAATCTTCCTGTTGCCGTTTTTGGTAACTCGACGGGTCTCCGCCAGACACACCGGTGTTTGTTGTCCTTTAATAAAATAAAAAATAAGAGATCGAAAGTCAGTTCAGAGAGTCGACGAATGTGATCGAGAGGTGGTCGTCGCGAGCGCAGCGCAGAGAGAGAGAGAGAAACAAACGCGTTTGCATTTCATCAGCCCATTTTATTCAAAAATGTATTCAAAAATGTTTCCAAAAACTCTCATCAACTCTTGTTCTTATACACGGAGGAGAGAAAGAATAGCAAAAACATGTGCATATATTTCAAAACGTACCCGTACCCGCCGCCTTGGAATTGCGTCGCACCGTCGTTGCCAAAGTTAAAGCTCATTATTATTATACGCGCAAAAGGTGTAGTATTATTCTCGTCTTCCTTTTAAGTGATGATTTGCTTCCTTTGAGATGTTTTTTGCTTCTTTTCTTGGTGTAGGGTTGCAACAACAGAAGGAAAAATGTGAGCACCCTTTCCTTCTTTCAATAGTATTCCGAAGAAGAATAAAAAGGCACATCTTTCTCATCTAACACTCGCGCAAAAACAGGGCTGATGAGTTATTATTGAGGAGCGAGAAGAAACTTTTGCGTTTTTACGTCGTTACGAATACTATTTGATGATGCGGTGTCGTGCGTTGTCTTTTTCTTTGTGCTTTGAATTTGAATTTTTTTGAAAGTTTTCCACACATTTCAAACACACACAACAATAGAAATGGGGAAAAAGAAAATCTCAGGCAGTGCGAGAAGGAAAGAGAAAGAGATGAGAGAATACGTACAAAGGAACGGGGAAGCGTTCTCGGAGGCGAGATCGTCGTCTCCTCTTTGGAACGGGTTGGTGTTGCATCATAAGGATGTTTTTGTGTCGCATGTGCTTTCAAAATTGAACGAGATGGATCGGACGTTCTTTTCAAAGGTGAATGGTGAGAGTTGGAGTGTGCTTGCGTACGCAAGGATAAACGCATCGGAATTAAATGTATTTGTTAACGAATGTTCATCCATCTCGACGTTGGAATTTTCGTGGAATAAGATGGAATGGATGTGGAAAAACAGTACGATTCCCTGGAAAGAAAGATGCCGATGGACATGTGGCAGATCAAGCCTTCTTTTGCGAGCAAGTTGCTGAAACGAACAAACTCGAGTTTCTCAAGTGGGCGAGAGAAGTGAAAGAGGAGATTGGGTTGAACAGAAACCACGTGAAAGTGTTGACGGTGTTACCGCCAATCCTAAGCGCGGGGTTGATAAGCGTTCGCCCAGTCGTGTGCGCGGTGACGGATGTAAAAAACTTTTCGAAGATGGATTGGTTGAGGAATCAACCTTCGGAGGTGGAGAGGACGTTTTCTGTGCGGCTGGATCAGTTTTTGCGAGAGGACGAGAGACACACGTTTAACGATCACGCGTGGAAATACGCGCCGTGCGCGATACGAGTGCACTCGTTTCGAGTGGACGAGGAGGAGATGATTTTTGTAGGAGAAGAAGGGAAAGAGAGTAGTAAAGAGAGTAGCAGTAGTAGTAATAATAATAATAGCGAGAAGAAGAAGATGAAAACGAGCGTGTGTTGGGGGTTAACCGCGGCGGTGCTCATCGAAACCGCCAAAATTGTGTACAATAAAGAACCCGAGTTCGAACGCGATTGCGTGTTGGAAGGCGGCGCGTCGATTTGGGACTTAGTCGCCAATAAAGACGGAACAGGCGTAGAATTACGGCCAGGCGTGAGTAAAATATGATATAAACGAAGATGATGAAAATGAAAATGAATATTACCACAAAGTATAGATAGCTTCTTCTCTTCTAAATTCTCTTACGTAAATCTTCTTCTTTTGATTTTTGATATATTATAAATGTTGCGTGTGCCGTCGTTCGCTCTCTTCTTTTTTCTTTTTTCTTTTTTCTCTTTACTTGTTTTCGTCTCGATTTCGTTTAAGTGCAATGAGGCGGGTCAACCTTCGCCCAATCGAAGATTTGTTCCCATTCCGCCGCTTTCTTGTTCCAACTCAAGTCTTGCGTCATCGCTTGGACTTGCATAGCTCTCCAAACGTCCTTCTTTTCTTTGAACACGTGAATCGACCACTTCGTAGCTTCGATGAAATCTTGCGTGGACATGTTATCGAACAACCATCCGGTACCGACTTCACCAGCTTCTTCTGGTTTCGAGATATCCGCGCACGGATTGTGTTGTTTGATGGTGTCTCTTAAACCTCCCGTGGCGTGCGCGACCGGTAACGTACCGTATCGCATGGAATACAACTGGTTCAAACCGCACGGTTCGAATCGCGAGGGCATCAAGAAGATGTCCACGCCGGCGGTAATTTTGTGCGCCATGGGGATGGAGAATCCAACCCACCCTCGGAATCGGTCCGGGTACTGGCCTTCCGCCCATTTCATCCACTCTTCCAATTCGGTTAAACCAGAGCCGAGCATGATGACTTGACAATCTTCATTCATCAACGCCCCTAACGCGTCGCGAATGAGATCCGGACCTTTTTGCCAATCCAATCGACCGATGAAGCCGAGGACCGGGACGTCGTCTCTTTCCGGTAAACCCATCTCTCGTTGCAACGCTCTTTTACACTCCAATTTACCGCTGAAATCCAAGATGGAATACGGTGCCGCGCAATCTCTATCGTCGCTCGGGTTCCACTCTTCCAAGTCGATGCCGTTCGCGACGCCGTTTAATCGATGCGATCGCGCCGCCAACAAACCCTCCAAACCTTTACCTCCTTCCGGAGTGGTAATTTCGTACGCGTACCCTTCCGAAACGGTTAAAACGCGATCGGACGTTGCAATCGCGCCTTTCAAAATGTTCACGACTTTGCCTTCGTCCAACTCGTGCGCTCGCATCCATTCTGGGTATTGGTACTCTAAAGCGCTGTACCATTCTCCGGGAACGCCTAAGTTTGGGAACGTCGTGTTTGGTTCCACGCCTTGGTGCGCGATATTGTGAATAGCGCAGATGGTTCTCGCGTTACCGTAGACGTTGTGCGGTCTATATTTCGAGGCGACTAAAAGCGGTACCAAACCGGCGTGCCAATCGTTGGCGACGAAAACGACGTCGTCGCCGTATCTCCCGCCGGTGTTCTCGAACGGCAACACCAAAGGCGCTTCGCACGCGGCGTGTGCCAACAAAGTATATCTAAACTGGTTATCGCCGTAGGTTTTATTGGTTACGCCAGAGTATAACGATCCCGCCCGATGGTACGAAGGATGGTCCACGAACACGTAATCGACGCCGTTTTTGATCTGGTGGAAATACCCAACCTCTTGCAACCCTTCGAAACATCCTAACTTTGATTTCACGCACGTATCGAGCGCGCCTTCGTATAATTTATCGCTTTTCGTTCCGTTCAAATATCTCGGAGCGATAACCATCACGCGATGGCCTCTCGCCACCAGCGCTTGCGGTAACGACCCGCAAACGTCCGCTAAACCGCCCGTTTTCGACCACGGCGCAACTTCAGAGGTGACAAAAACGATATTTTTCGGCGATTCCGATTTCACGATCGGATCGATTTCAAAACCTGGCGTTAACAGAGAAGTTGACGACCCCGACGAAGTAGATGAGGAGGAGGTTGGCGGCGCTGGGGTACTCTTTTCGGTCGCCGTCGACGACGACGACGAAGAAGCTGCTGCTGCTGCGGCGGCTTCTTTCGCCGCGTTCTCCACCGTATACTCCGAATCGCCCCCGACGTACACATCCGGCAACTCCCCGGCAAACGCTGGTTCAACTTTCCCTCCTTTTTCACTCGTCGTCGTTTTACTCTCCTTTTCGGCGGCGGTAGCCCTACTTTTCCCGTTACCGCTCGTATTATTCGTAGTATTTGTAGTATTCGCACTCTTAGTCTTCTTCACCGTGGAGACTTTGGCTTGCAAATCGCGTTTCAAAGCTTCGTTTTCCGCTTTAATGGCGGTAATTTGTGCCAAGATTTCCGCGTCTGAGGATGATAATTCCTCGGAGTCCGTCGCGGTTGATTTCATCGTGAGATTGTTATTATTCTTCGGAGGCAAAGCATTCCCGTACTTGTTACTTTTGAGCATCATCGTTCGTCGTCGATGTTGGAACGATGATGATGATGATGATGATGATGATGATGATGATGATGATGATGATGACGGAACATTAGTAGTACTCGACGTCTTCGAAGACGAGCGCACCAAAGAAAGAGAAGAATAACAACACGAAGACGACATTATATGTTGCTCCTCTTTCTTCTCTCTCTTTTTCTGTCTTTCTCTTCTTAATAAAGCGTAGATGTGTGTGTATGTAATAAGAGTTATTCTTTCGACTAATCTTTCTCTCGAATATCTCTTTCTCCTCTCTTTGGCAATTTGGAACAAAAATATCCAAAAAATGAGTGGCTCAACGCTTCTTTTCAATTTAGGGTTCTGAAATTTTTCAAACGTCTTTGTCGTCTTTTCAGAAAAAAGGAAAATCGCATGTGCCTCTCATCATCGTCACTCTTTTTTGTATCTCTTGTTGTTGTTTCTTCGCTTTCTTCGACACTCGGGCTTGGGAGGATAAAGGTAAACACAACAAAATGGTTTTCTGGACGATGGAGGCGCGAGATTCTTTGTGGGATGTGGTCGTGAAGTGGGACGATATTTGTTTTAAACACATTCTTCCGAGATTGGATTTGAACGATGTGAAGTTTTTGTACGAGGTGAATACGGAGACGAGAGCTTTGATTAAGAGATCAACTCGCGAGAGTGATTTGGAAAAGGAGTTTGAAGTGAACGAGATGTCGTCGATATCGACTTTGGAGTTTGTGTGGGAGAATAAATCGTTGTGGCCGAGAGACTGGAACAAAGACGAAACAACTTTCTGCATGAAAGTTGCTTACACGAATAAACTCGAGTTGCTCAAGTGGGCGAGAGAGGAGAAAAAGTGTGAGTGGGATTCAAGGACGATTCGTGCGGCCGCATATCGTGGTAATCTGGAAATGGTAAAGTATTGCGTTGCAAATGAGTGTCCTATCGATTGGAGTGCGTGTGCAGAAGCTGCCCGAAACGGTCATCTCGAGTGCCTCAAATACTTACGCGAAGAAGCCAAAGCGCCTTGGGGTTCTGCTACTCCCAATTTGGCGGCTAAAAATGGTCATCTTCATATACTCGAATATCTTGTTGAGCGTAAGTATGATTTTAAGTATGATCAATTTGTCCGTTTTGCGTGTTGGGAAGCGGCCAAACACGGCCACTTAAACTGTTTGAAGTACTTGCGCGAAACCGCCAAAGCGCCGTGGAGCTCTCAGGCCATACGAGTAGCGCACGAGAAAAAACACCCCGAGTGTTTACAATACCTCCTCGACAACGACTGTCCATTACCATATGGTTGGCGAATTGACGAAGACGGAACTTTACACGCCTCATAAACACACACAAAGAGAGAGAGAGAGAGAGAAAGAGAGAAAGAGAGAGACAAAAATACATACGTTTACTACTACTACTGCTTAAGAGAGACGAAAAACTGCTTAAAAATGTACGAAATCGCCACTTTTTTGTTTTTAAAAAGCAACTCAAATCACACTTATATATAAGAATTCATCATCATGGCTGAAGTCCCAACGTTTA
>JACLAA010006067.1_pt1 | contig 11001 bp, 8 predicted proteins | sample 8027891 | NCBI WGS metagenome assembly JACLAA01 (sample SAMN15724900, study PRJNA655200) | protist metagenome | isolation source: fluorescence activated cell sorting (FACS) single amplified genomes of... | place: Spain: Blaines Bay Microbial Observatory, Mediterranean Sea | collected 2016-01-19 | reverse complement strand
AGCGGAGGGATGTATTTGACCAACTTTAGTTTATCGTATATTAATTACACGACGAGGATTGTCGCCAAATGTTCGAAAGTGATACCGACGATGGTCATGGGGGCGTTGATGCAAGGAAGGCGGTACGAGAAGAAAGATTATTTCGCGGCGATGACTTTGGTGTGCGGAGTGTGTTTGTTCGCGCTGGGAGACAGAGCGAGTTTGCCGCAGTTCCAACCCAAAGGGGTGGTGATGATAGTGTGCGCGTTATTTATTGAAGCCGCGGCGGGGAATTTCGAAGAGAAGAGGTTGTTCAACGTCAGTTTGCCGGCGTCGCACGCGGAAGTCGTCATGCACGCGAATATTTTCGGACTTTTAATGACTACGTTTGGAATGACTTTAAACGGCGAGATTTGGCCGATAGTCGCCTACATGAACTCCCACCGAGAGTGCGTGTTCCGAGCGATGATCGCGGCCTCTTTCGGATACATGAGCGTCTCCTTCATCTTGCTTTCCATTCGACAGTACGGCGCGACGAATACAGAGATTATTAAAGCTTTGAGAAAAATGCTCTCCATCGCGCTGTCGTTACTCTTGTATCCGAAACCGATGGGTTGGAGATACGTCACCGGTACGTGCGTGACCGCGTTCGGTATCCTGACCTTATACGCGATCAAGAAGCGAAGGTACGTGAAAGCAGCTGGTAACGCCGAGGCTTTTAAATAAAGAGTAGCATAGAATACGAGAGTTGTTCCAATACCGGTGATGATGTATTCATTTCTATTTCGCACACAAAAAGCAGCAATGTTACTCCATTTTCCCTCCGCTCTTCGTCATAAAAACACTCACCTCCTCCGCGCACTCAAAGTCCCTATAACTCTTTCAAACACCAACCGAATACACAAATGGAGTTAATCAGCACGCAACGCATGAGCTACGAGTCGTGGCTGCACACGTGGAACCTCGAAGACGACGACGACTTTTCGAGCGGCGACGACGACGACGGCGAGTCTCGCGACACCAACACTAAAGAAAGAAGCGCGACGCTGAAGGATTTGCGAACAGTCCAAAGGCGCGAGTGTTCGCACGAGGAGGAGATAAACGGACAGTGCTGCGCGATATGTTTATCGAGGTTTACAAAAAAGAGAGAGGAGACGGAGGACGACGATGGGAACAAACAACGCGCGGGAGTTCAAAGGTGTTTTCGCCTGGCGGAGTTGCCGTGCAAACACGTCTACCACGAAGAGTGCATCGAGAGTTGGCTCGCTCGAAGCCGACGGTGTCCGACGTGTCGGAAGAGTTTACGAGAGAAGAAGAAGAAAACAGGAACGCAAGCGAAGAATGGAAGCGAAGAGAGGTTGTTATCGCGACCAAACGACGACGACGACGAGGAGGAGGAGGAGGAGGACGACGACGCGCGCGCTCATCAGAGTCGACGGGAGTTGGAGCGCGAGTCCGCCCGTCGGCTGCGAGAGATGGAAACGCGGGCGCGCGAGCGAAGAGCGAGGGAGATAGAGGAGGAGAGGCGCGCGAGGAGAAGGAATAGGATGGAGACGGTTTTAGAACACGAAGGAATGAACGAGGAGATCTTTGAGAGCGTCATGACGCACGCCATGGGGTTGTTAGAAGCAGCCGCGGTGGCGGGAGAGGAAGACGAGGAAGACGAGGATGTTGAAGAAGAAGAAGAAGAAGAAGAAGAAGAGCAGAGGCTGCCAAGGGCCAGGGTAGCGAATCAAACAGGCGCTGGGTCGTTACTCGTCGGTACTCGCGGGAACAACTACGGGGCGAACGGTTCGAACACGTCGTAGTTTTATATAATAATAGTAGAAGTAGAAGTAGAGATGCTGTAAAGTTTATACAGTACATGACGCGCTAATTTATAATACACACACACTTTTAAACGAAAACTCTATAACTAAATGCAAGTTGCTTGTACGCGCTCTTGGTTCCTAAACCTCGACGGGCCCGTTCCCTGATCCTGATAAAGGATTCTCTTCGTCTTCGTCGGTAAAAGGTGAATTCGCATCGCGATAGTACCGGTTCGGAATGCCTAACCAAAATTTCCACATCTCAACACCTCTATCCCATTTGAAAGTTTGATCCGTATCGCAAGGCACGTTTGTTTTCGTGAGTTTGATTTCGTCGCTGTCGTCTTCTTTTTCCATCGAGTACATGGCGTACATGCCTTCGTCTCGGGAACCGACGTTGGCGTCGTTGTCTCTCGGAAGCAAAACCGCTTCGCGAATGACAACGCGCGGAGTTTTTTGCTGTTGAGAAGAAGACGACAACGACGACGACAACATTTTCTTTTGTCTGTTCGCCGCGGCGTTACTCGATTTTGTCGTCAAGTACTGTGCCGTAGCTTGACGAAGTTGTATTCTCTCGTCTTCCGAAACCGAATCTTCTTCGATGATACGCTCGATCCAACCGTCCGCGTCTCGAAACAACGACGCGTTGGTCTTCTTAGAATCACAAAGTATCTTCACCATGCGCGATCTCGTTCGCGCGTCCGTTTTCGCCGCATTTTCCTCGCTCTCGCCTCTACAAAACGTTTCGTACACTCTCACCGCATCTTCGATTTTCGAATCTGCGGCGTAGGCGTCGATGATGACCAAATAACTCGCTGCGTCTGGCGAAACGCCCGTCGTACTTTCCAACTCGCGAATCAAATCAACGGTTTCATCAATCTCACCGCTCTTTGCCAGGGCGTTAAACGCCGCGTTGTATACTCTCACGTCTACGCGCACGCGCAAACGATCGATTTCTGCCAGGACCCACTTCGTCCCGCTCGCGTCTCTTCGCAAGGCGAAGAATTTCAACAACGTCGCGTACGTGTACTGATCTGGTTTCAATCCCGACTCCGCTAATCGCGAAAGCCATTCGTATGCATCGTTCGGTCGATCCGAAGCTACTGAGGCGTCTATTAACGTGTTGTACGTGATGAGATTTGGCGAACACTCTGCCTCTTCCATCTTCTTAAAGACCTCGTCGATGACTACTCTGGCGTAGTCGTCCACTCGTTTATTCTTCACGGAGGAATTGGACGAGAACAAGACGGAGACGCGTTTGAGAATGGCGTTAAACGTCGCCGTCGTCGGTTTCACGTTCACCGCTTGCATCACTTCTAACACTTTAAACATCTCGGTAATGATTTTCTTTTCTTCTTTTAAGCTCCCCGGCGTTTCGAATTCGCTGTAGTTGAGACCGTCAATGAACGCCGTAAACGTGTGCACGTTTGGTTTCACGTCAATTTTGTCTCTTCTGAGCATGCCGTCGAACAACACTTTCCTCGCCTCGTCGACCCGTCTCGCCAGACACAAACGTTGGATGTACGACGTGTACGCGCGCACGCCTGGTTTCGACCTCGCAGTGGCGTACTTCTTCCTCCCAGCGAGTTCAAGAAACTCTTCGGCTTTATCGAGTCGATTGCACTTGGCAAACGCGGTGACTAAAGCGCCAAACGTGGCTTCGTTTTCCGGGACTTTGAATCCCCGCATCATTTTCAGCGTCGATTCAATACCTTTGACGTTCTTTTCGTCTCCAAACGATTCAATCAACACGTTGAAACAAGACGCCGAGAGTAACTTTGGATTGGCTTTCGATAAAAACCGTTCCGCCTCGGACCGCTTCTTCGCGGAGACGAAAGCTCGGACGCCGGAGACGACCGCGTTGTTGTCAAACTCGGCCGGAAACGTTTTCTTCTCCTCCGTGAGGTGCGTTTCAAGACGTCGCCAAAAATCTAACGCCGTGTCCAACGTCGGCTCTACTCTCGGTCCGAGTGCGAGACACTTTGGATCGAGTAATTTCTTACTATTATTATTGCTACTGTTACTACCGCTACTCCTCGCCGCCGCTGCTTTCAGAGAACTATACGGCGCCTGCCGTTGCAACCTGCCATAGTACCCTTGCTCGTCTTCTTCTGAACAAAACTTGGCTAATATCTGAATCACGTCGCAATAACTTTCCAACGAACAAAACATCTTTTCTCCGCCTTTCCGCGCTTTGTACTTCTCTTCGGCTAACTTGAACACAGCCGCGACGTATCTCATGCGACTCGAACTTCTATTTCTATATCCCAGCGCTTTCGTTCGCGCCCTCTCCACGCGCACGAGCAACGCAATCGTCGCCGGGGAAACGATCGACACGGCGTTTTCGCCGTACTTCCCGCTCAAACACTCCCTCAACAAAGCGCAACAGTGCAACACGCAGTCTCGATCGATGGCCAACGCTTGCACGGCGCTGAATACGGTCACTCGTAAACCTGGTTTATCCGGATTCTTTTCCAGTTCAGAGAGAACGGATTGGCATATTTCCGCCGGAGTGGCCGTTTTCGAAAACTGCGACATCATCGAAGTAGGAGCAGAAGAAGAAGAGGAAGACGAAGCCGTCGACGACGTTGGTCTTCGTTGGTTCTTCCCGTACGACGCAGAAGAGTTTGGAGACCTCCAAGACGTAACGTTGTTGTTGTTCTTCGTGGAGGAGGCGTTTGCTGCGCTTTTGCTGCTACTCGCACTCCCACTCCTCCACCGTCGTCTCTCATCACAGTTCTCCTTTTCCGCGCTTTTGCTCGTTCTCATGCTTTCTCTTCTTTCGTCGTCGTTGGAAGAGGAGGACGACGGCGGATAAGAGGAAGACGACGAAGACGCACAAACCGACGAAGACTCTCGACGCCGCCCAAACCCGAAAAAGAAGAAAGGACTGTTCTCATCATCATCATCATCATCGTCACCGTTCCTCCTCTTCCTTCTCTCCGTCGTGAAAGTCGTTCTTCTGAAACGCTGTCGTTTCTCCCGTCGCGTTTGCCCGACACCAAAAATGCCTCTTCCCGACGACGACGATGTCGTCACGAGGCCCAATTTCGCACTCGTCATCAATGCCTTCGTTCTCTCTCCTATGAGTAGTAGTAGTAGTAGTAGTAGTAGTATTCGTATTACCACCACTACGAGCACAGTTTATGTGTTACTGTGCCACATCAGAGAGAGAGAGAGAAGCAAAGCAGTTCCCTCTTCTTTATCGTTTTAGTAAAGTCATCGTGATTTTTGCGTACGTTCCACAGACGAGAGCAGAGAGTCAAAGTCGTTTTGTGCGAACGAATTGTGAGCTTTTTTTTTTCTTGCTCCGGAGAAAAAAAAAAAGTACGAACACCCTAAACAATGCAACACGCCAGACGCTGTCTTTGTGCGACGACGGTCCAAATTTTCTTTCTCTCTGCCGCTTCGAATCCTCACACGTATTCGTAGAAACACACTTAGAGAGAGAGAGAGAGAGAGCAGAAGAAACGCTTTAAAGCGAGCACATCGTAAAATATATATAATCGGAGGAACTAAAGGTACGAACTGTAACAGAATGAGGTTTTGAGGAGAGGAAAGAGAGAGAGATGATCATCTCTCTCCTTTTCTCTCTCTCTCTCTCGGGAAGGAGTCGGGGGATTCAAACGATCACAATAATCAAATCTTTCTTTCCCCGGTCTCTCTCTTTTTATATAAACCGTCTCTCGTCTCCCTCTCGAAACGCTTCGAGACGCGAGAGCGCGAGATCTGCTTTTGTTGCGCGAGATACTCTCTCGGTTTTGGCAATCGCTGACGTTTTTACCGCCTCTCTTTTACCATCATCATCATATTATCATCCCACAGAGATCATCAAAAATCGTTCATTAGGAAAAGATGGCGCCTTCCAACAACAAATATTTGGAAAAAATCAAAGGCGACGTCTCTTTACATCGAGAGAGAGGCGCACAAAAAGGCGGCGGTTTCGAAGGAATCCCGTGGTTAGAGGACGAAGAATGGGACGGTCGAGTGTTGTGCTGCTCGGAATCCGTGTGTAAGAAACTCACCGCGTTTGGGTTTTTAATGTTAGTCTTGGGGTTGATTTTTGGCTTGTACGTGTACGAGCCGGAGAAGGAAAGCGCGGATTTTATCGCCTACACGGGGAGTGGATTTTATACCCCGATCGCGTCGGTTACCTCGCGAATGGCTGTTGAAGGGTACAACACGGATTCGTTTAAAGCGGGACAGAGAAATGCGTTTACGTTGTCCATGGCGGAGTATTTGAACGTGCCGAGCAACGCGACGAAGGTGATTTTGGTGGAGGACAAATTGTGGAAGAAGAGAAGAAGTTTGAAAGCGTACTACGGGTTTGTGGACGTTGGGTACGTGGCGTACGCGAGAGATATGGAGCACGCGGATGAGTTGAAGACGAAGATTGAAGCGTTGGTGTATTCGGTAGAAGGAGATGCGAACTTGGCGTTTGTGCAGTTGATGAAGAAGAACGGGGTGAACGCGGTCACCGTCCAAGGCGTGTACACGGAGTCGTTGATCAAAGCGCCACCGCCGCCGAGCCCGCCGCCGCCGGGACCGGGGACGGTTCCGGGCCCGCCGCCAACGCCGAACGACGAAGGGTCGCCGGCGTAATTTGATTGAGTAAACAACGAAAATGTGTTTAAATCGAGATGATTTGAATGCGCTTTTTTGCTCATATTGATGGGATTGTACAACAACAACAACAACAACACATGATAAGAACTGAATAAACGAGTGTTAAATATGATGAGAGCTTTAATATACGTATACATATATACATGCATATATAATGTTTTAATGAATTTTTAAAAACTGCGTACTTAAATTAAAACACGATAATAGTCAAATGATGGTGATGATGAAAAAAGTGGATTTGTTTTATTTCAAGGGTCTGTGTTTTTGTCTGTTTCTTCTGTGTTCTGTCTTCGAAAACGAGAACTAGCAGCACGCCCCACCGGCTGGAGCACCACCACTCGACGCCGCCACTGGACTTGGTCCGCAATCGAACAACCCGTAATGCTTCGATCGATCGCCAACCACGTCGAAGTGTTTCCCCAACCACGTCTCGCCTAACATAGATCCGGTGTTCCCGCACACCAACATCGGTTTCCCGGTTTCCAATCTGTGGTGGTCGTCCAACGAATACGCGTTCGGGTTTCCTTCGATTGTTCCTTTGTACACCGCGTACTGGCCGTAATCCTCGCACAACGTTTCCAACCTCCCGGCGGGTAACTTGAACAACCTGTACGTGATTGAATAAAACGTAGCCTCGCCCAATAACTCTTGCAACTTTTCATCCTTCACTTCAATCACGTGTCCTTCCAACACTCTCGGATCGGTAAACCCAACCGACACGCACAACCGTTTAAAGTCTTCCACGTACATCGCCCCGCCTAAACACTCGCCCAACAAAACCGGATCCTTCCTCAACTCTTGATCCAAGCGTCGATCGCAATACACGTCCGAAAAATAAAACTCGCCTCCGTCCGCCAACGCGTCGTACACGCCTTGCAAAACAGCCTTCTTATCCGGACTTAAATTCACCACGCAGTTGGAAATGGCTAAATCGATCGTTCCGTTCTCAACGCCAGCCTGTTTCACGTTCTCGATTTCTCCTTTCACAAACTTCATGTTGTTTTCTTTATACCCGAGCGTTTGCTTGCAATACTCGTCCACGTACTTCCTCGCCACGTCTAACTGATTATCAGTCATATCCACGCCCGTCACGAACCCTTTCTCCCCGACCAAACTCGCCGCCACGTAACAATCTCTCCCCGAACCGGAGCCTAAATCTAAAACCCGTAACCCTTCGATCCCTTGCGGCGTCGGCGATCCGCACCCGTAATATTTCGCCTTGATTTCATCCGGCACCAGACGTAAACATTTTTTAAGATACGTCGGCAATCCACCGGGCGTGCAACACGCGCTCGTTTTCAAATCCGCAGACGTCGTCAGCGTTTCCCCGTAGTACTGTTCCACGGATTTTTTGATCAGATCGTCGCCGCCTTCGATGGTCGCCCCGAGGAGCGTGTCCATCATCGCGTTCGAAGAGGAAGAGGAAGATGCTTTCGTCACAATTCGATTACTCGTCGAAACTTTTTTCTTTTGCTGCTGAACTTTAGAAAAGAAGAAGAGAGGGGACGACGTCAAAGCGAACGACGCGGAGGACATTAATTTTATAACAACGCGAAAGAGAGTTTCAGAGAGACTTCGGCGGTGGTGGTGGAAAGATGTACTACCGCTTTGCAATGAGGAGGGGATGTGACGTCGTTTTTTTTTGGAGTTTCGTCTCACGAGAGAGTCTCTTTCTACAACTACTATTCTACTACACTTATTACATCTTTTTTTTCACGTTCGGTTGATTCTGAGCGCCTTTATGAACGACTCGATTCTTACCATCGAAGGTTTCCCACGTATCTATGTTCTTGCTCGCTTCGTTTATGCACGCGATCAACAACTTGACCAACTCGTTGTCGGACTTTTCCGGCGGCGCGAGCAAATCTCTCGGCGGTATGCCGTTTTGGTAGGTTCGCTTATCGAACCTCCACTGGCCGAATTTACCCGGGGTGAACGTGCCGTTTAAGGCGTAGTCCATGCCGTAGGTGAAGTGGATGGAGAGGAAGTCACCGATGGACTTGTCCCAGGGCGGTTGCGCGGTGAGCTGCGGGCGCAAGTCGTGTTGTAATCCGACGCGGTAGGCGGCGATGGTGTAACCGTACATTTCGAGAACCCATCCCCAATCTCGATTGGCTTCTTTGTCTTTTTTGATCGCTAAGGTGGTTTCTACCCAAACTGGGGCGAGTCGTTTCAAATCGTCTTTGCGAATGAAGACTGGGGAGGAACCGATCGGATCGACTTTTTCGATATCTTGAGCGCTCATTTTATCGTTTCCGACGAAGCGTTTGACTAAAGTTGGCCATCGAGACGGTTCGATGTAAAAGAACGGGAACGCGGCCGGTCGTTCGCCAATCATCAGGTTAGGAATCGGTTTGATGTACACGTGATCGGGTTCAGCCATTAACACGTACGTTTCTTCAATTTTGTCGCACTTTTCAAAGTACTGCATAAACGCGTTTGGTCTGCTCAAGACGACAAATCCCATCTCGTTGTCTAATCGATCGACCACGCAGGTTGGAATTTCCGACATCAACGAATCCGGTTTGTCGTGCAAAACTCGAGTAAAACCACCCATTTGACACGGCTCTTCCTTCGTTTCCTGCTCCACGCATATCTTTTTCTGTTTCTTCCAGTGAAAATACATTACGCGCACTTGCCACGCCTGATAGACGTTCGCGTTCGTCGTGACCAACGTGTGAAACTTCCGATGACTCCCCGGGTCTCCTTTTGTCGGTAACTGCGGTGCCAAACTCCCACTCGTCCACGGATTCGCCGAATCTTTCGCGCCAATCGCCATCTCCGGCCTCGCTTGGTGCTTCAACCAACACGCTCGATACTTTTGCCCTAAACACCCGTTCGCGTCCCCGCACCACACCCACACGTTGCACGCCCGGTCGCCGACGGCTTTCCCGTCCGGGTTCATGGAGAGACAATCCTCGTGACACTCTCTCGCGCTCGATTTAAAGTTGTTCTCGCCCCATTTCGACACGGACCCGGAATATTCCGCGTGAACTATTGGATTAAAATCGCCCCATTTGCCTACTACTTCTAAAGGTTGTTGTTTTGCGTTTTTTCGTTGTTGCAACGAACCACCACCACTCTCGACACCATCATCACCATCATCATCATTTTTAGAAGAAGATGAAGACGAATATCCTCCCGCGCTGCTTTTTGCAACGGAGTAAGAGGAGGACGCCTTCGCCGACTCGCTCCTTTCCAAACTCGAAGAAGAAGAAGACCCCGCCGAGTGCAACAACAACTCTCGGTGTTCTCGATGAGATCTTTTCGATTGACTCGCGAAAAACGCATCGAGCGCGTTGAAGGTGAACAAAAACGCGGCGAAGAACGCGAGCAAACGCGCGAGACGCAAGGTTTTGCGTTCGCTCGTCGTCGTCCGCATGATGATGATGAAGAGGAGGAGGAGATAGAGGAGGAGGGAAACGAGTTTTGTGTGTTTACCGCGCGAGTAAATTTGTGAGAAATTTCGCTCTTTCTTCTTTTTCCCATCTATCTTCTTCAAGTTGCCCTGCGCTTCCATTAGGAGTGTATATGTGATGTATATCGATGAAAACTGTTTTTTACCGTTAAAAATGGAGGAATTGTTCACAATCGCGGTTAGTTTAGGGGAAATTGTTCACAATCGCGGTTTTTCTCAATTTAAGGCGCGTTTTTGATCTTGTTTCTCTTTTGGTATTCATCTATTCATCTAAATCCTAAGCTTGACGCATAGAATTGAGTTCAGACAACTCCTCGTGATACTTGGCGTCCAAAAACTCCTCCACGTTTTCCTCTTCGGCGTATTTTACCACGTAGTGATGTACTGCCAAGTCTCGAAGCGGGTTCCCCGAACCGCGAAAATGCATGAGCGGGTTGAGTCTTTCACCCCATGGCTTTCCACCGAGAAGGCGAATGAACTCGTTCACGATGCGCAATGTTTGTAACAGCGCGTCGGTTTGCCCCTTGAGGACCATTTTCTTCGTCGATGCAGTTGGCGACGGCACCATAAAATACCAGAAAAAATAGTATTTATCTTGGTCGTCGCGCTCGCGAAGCAGGAACACGCCCGCACATTCCTGCGCTTCCTGCGCGAACCACAAACCCGTCTTTTCATTCAGTTCGAGTTTCATTTCGAACAAGGAAAAACTTCCTGCTCCCCTCTCCTCTTTCTTCTTCTTCACCGCCGCGAAGAAAGCGTCCGCCGTGTTCTGCCCACGAATGAAATTAACATCCGTCCTCGTCTCTGGAGGCGAATTAAAGGAGTTCGTGAATGTAAACTCACCCGCGTCTTTCATAATCTTCGGGGGTTTACAACTTTTATCTTTGCTGTAGGAGCCGTCCAGAAAAGGTGCGACGTCGCAATATCGAACGTGTTCGGTTCCCCCTACGAGAGCACAGATCAAGTCTAAGGTTGCACTTGACGCCAACATCGTTTCGGACGGCTCGCAATAGAAATCCGGCGAATAATTTTCATGCTTCGCTCGACGCATGCCGAATAATCTCGCCGGATAATCCTCCCCCATCTTCATAAGAGCTTCCCGTGTCAACTTTCGCAATTCGCTCTCACTGCCAGGACGCACATCATTCTTCCCGGGGTAATTATCCCAAA
>JACLAA010001032.1_pt1 | contig 11004 bp, 7 predicted proteins | sample 8027891 | NCBI WGS metagenome assembly JACLAA01 (sample SAMN15724900, study PRJNA655200) | protist metagenome | isolation source: fluorescence activated cell sorting (FACS) single amplified genomes of... | place: Spain: Blaines Bay Microbial Observatory, Mediterranean Sea | collected 2016-01-19 | reverse complement strand
TAGAACTCGACGACGTTGAACATGTCAGTGATGTATTCTTCTATGGTACTTCGTCTCTGACATCGATCGTAACCGACATGTCGGATGAGGTCATCTGGAAGTGAAAACAGACACCACGTGTTCAAGTCGATGGACATCGGCACGAGCACAGAGTAACCGCTCGGAACGATCCACTCGTCTGTATGACCGATGTGCGCTCGCGAGGGAGAAAATGAGCGACAGAACGCGTTCGCTCGGGGCATGTCGAACCGTTCCCCAGTCAGCAAGTACACACACCTAGGCGCAAACTTTGACGCGCACGAGTCGAACAATTTCGTCGAAGTCGCTTGCACAACCTCGAACGCCGTTCTTTTACAGTGCTGTGGCACGTGTAAGGCGAAGCGCAGGTCTTGCGACCCGTTCGCGCTCACGGCAAAAACGGATGCCTCGGTGCTCGAAAGAAACCGCGCCGCCGAGTCTGATGACCCATCGACATCTGTACCGTCTACCGGACAGACGTTCCCGTCTACCCCATCCCAGAGCGCGTTCAAGCGAACGTACAAACGCGCATCCTCGCCTGCGGCTTCTCTGCATTGGTCGCAGAAAAATGGTTTTGCGGACAACGAGGCGGCGGGCCAATGGTGCGCGTGCCAATTTCTCCCGCACCGGTCGCACCGGACATCACGGCAGGTTCCATCCAGTACACCGCAGGCGACGCAAGGTGCATCACGCTTGCACACTGGAAGCATTCGACACTCTTCGCAGTACCAGTCGCCTTCGGGGCAATCATTCATCGGACATATGGACATACACTTAAGGTGCTGGACCCTATCGCAAGTTTCGCACACGAGTCCAGACTCGTCATCCACCTGTGCGCACGAGAGACACGGTATCGACGTACGTGTCGATCACGTGTTCTCGGTCATGCCCATGATCGAACGGAGCGCCAGATCGTGTTTCTTCGAGTTGCTGTGGTGTTTGGCGAAGATGATGAGGCTCTTGGAACCTCGAGCATGGTGTAGGTATCTCCTTCTTCTTCTTCGGTCTAGTAGTAGTAATGGTTCTCAAGCCATTTATTTGTCTGGACAATTCCCGTATGAAAGCGTGCGAGTTTACGCTGCTGTCATCATCATCGTCGACAACCATAATAATAATTAATGATGATGATGATGTTGTCTCTGATAAGCTTCTACTGATGACGTTGTCCGTTCATCATCACTCTCCAGATGGGTCGTAAAATGGCTAGCTAGCTAGCTGAGAAGTCCTCGATACCTTGGGACGAGCCTGACATGTGTGCGTTGTGAGAAACCTAAGCAAGTAAGGAATAAAGCATCATATTATTATTATATTAGAAAGTATCATTATTATTAATATGTGAGAGAATATTTTTTATTTTTATAAAATCGAAAGCGCAGAATCAAGCTACACGAAGCGTATCGGTACGAACGCAGCGGTATGAATGTACGCGGACGCTATGTATCATATTTGAGTCCTCCTCGTCACCTCGAGGCGAGTCGGCACGGGTCGAAAACGCACGCACTCTCGACTCCTTTCGCAAGATGGCGGTGCCAAGACGCTTGAAAAAAAGAAAACTTCCGTCGTTTTCGGTTGTGCTTTGTTTGTTGGCGCTTGCGGCAGTCACGTTGGCGTTTCGACACCGACTATTTTCAGAAAAGGTTGATGCTGTCCGCGTCGCGATAGTCATTCCGTTCCATCGGAATGATGCACTAGAGCGCCTGGAACATACCTTGCGGCAGTGGATAGAAATGCCCCCTTGCACTGCGTCAGCCGCTAGCAAATCCGACAAGCCGCATCTGTTTTTTAATTACGCAGGCAATCTCGAGTTGGACGAGGACGTGGAGTCCCACCTAGCCCAGCTGTGGGCCGCTCTTCCAAAACAGACAAGAAAATGCTTTTATGCGCCTCGAACTTGGTCGTGTAAACTTTCTGGAGCAGAAAATGTTTACCCTATCGGACCATGCTTGCAGTTTCATGAAACTTTCCGCAGGTTAAAAGGAATGGGGTTCGACCACTGGTTGCTGTTTGAACCTGATGTTTTACCGATACGGCCAGGGTGGGGCACGCGCCTGATTAAACTGGCCAGGGATAATCAGGACTGTAGAGATTGGTGGCAGCTTGGAAGCACACCGATGCATCACAACAATGTTGATCAGCTGGAGGTTGAAGGCACGAAAGGCATTGATTTTCATTTAAACGGCAACTCAATATATTGCGTCAAGTCGAGGGACTTTGATGAATATCGCGATCTGGTGGCAAAAGCATATCCTGCCCTCGGATGTTATGTCACGAACATAGATGACGATCTGGCTGGTTATGATCATGCGTTGTATCGGTTTCGTATGCGGCTTGAAAATCGTGAATACATGCAGGGAAAATTCTCAAAGTTCAAGGATGACACATACATCAGGAACAGCGGAGAAACGCCTTTTTTAAACTCAGAGGATTTTCGAGCTGAGAACCCTCAAACCATGCTTGTTCACAGTAAATATTTCTACTCTGCAAAGAAAGAACAGAACTTTTTAAATCAGAAGTATCTTCCACACGATTTGAAACCTGATATCACGAGCATATACTGGTCTGCCCTTGGACGAACACCTTCTGTGAGTGAATTTGACTTCTTCAGCCGCGTATTTCAACCATTTTACGATAATTTTAAAGTCATGAGCTGCCTTTTTGACAAAACAATTTCGCTTTGCAAGACTGGATATATCAGAGACGTGATGACAGAAAGCTGTGGCGATAGAGGCACGCTCTGGGATTTGTTTTCAAGTCTTCTTGAGGCCACGTTGACAGGGCGATTCGTAACGACACTTGCTGTGATACCAGGACCAGAAGTCTCCACACTTATGTGCCAGTCGACTGAGTTGCAACCCGAAGCTGTCTGCAGCAAGGATTTCCTATCAGAGTTCACCGACGTCGCGCGGTCAAGACGATCTGCAGGCAGTAATTTGGCCTACGTACGGACTCACGTGGAACCTTGTACAATCAACGAGAGATCTCAAGAATCATTCAATCGCGTATTGATGGGGTCCTACCGGTTTGCCTGTGACTTCGTCAAGCTCGATTATGCGAGCGACTCACTATCGTGTCGAATTGGAGAGTCGCAGTCAACACTGCAAAACCCGTTTCGCTGTGCTGCTGACATAAGCGTCAATGCAGACAAGCAACTGGTGTGTTAGAGATCACTGTTGAGACGGAGTTGCCGTGTGACTTGTGAGTTGTCATATGAGCTGGAGTGCTCTCTGCGAGGATACAGAAGACATTTTCTACGTCCTGTCCAGAGTTAACGGGCGCAAGTGCAGTATGTGAGCTACTTACTTTTGTGGGCTGCACATTTTGAGCAAGTTGGAAAGCGCGGATCTTGATGAAAGGGTTCTGAACCTTAGGCTAGGTTGTTGTGGTGGTTAGACAGCGGAAAGAAGAGAAGCTATGTGCGAATTGACAAATAATCAGGTAGTTTAGGCGCGGTGTGGCAACTTCAGACCTCAGAAAAGGCACTGCGACTGACACACACGAATACCCGAACGTTTCCGCGCGGCGAGGCTGCGAAAGGCCAAGACGATGTGCAGCGAAAATTGCCTGGTTTCCCAAAGAACAGACACCTTCTCGAAATAAGGCGCCCATGAAACCCCCCACAGGTTCAGGGAATTTCGTTTCGGACAAACCTGCCGCAAGGTGCGTAAATCATTTGACTAAGGCTTAATCCCGCAGTTGTTATCGGTGTTGAAGGGCCTCCCCTTGGACAAGTGATACTGTTTCGTCGCGAACAAAAACAAAGACCACGCGGTCCTTCAAAAGGTCACGTGCTTTCGCTTGGTGAACCCCCTTCGACGCCGGTGAGAGCTCCCCGAGCCGCGTAGGGTAGGGTGATGATAGGATTGCGTCGAAACCTCGCTGACCTGGTGGTCCTTGATGGGGCTAGTTGATGCAACGACTGTGTGGGAAAGAGGCTCGGCACTACAAAGCAAATAAAGCTAGCCAGCCACAAGTAGTTTAATGTTTTAGGAGTTCCTGCTTTCTTCTTCCATTTCGCCGCTGCTGATAATGCACCACAGACTAGTTTCGCCAAATGTAGCTACACCTTCCCACCAAAAGCATCTGCGCCTTTCCGTGATAGGAGACGATATTCTGGAGCGGGCTCAGGGTCCAAATTCACGTTTCTCATTCTGAATAACAAGGACACCAGATTAAATTTTAGCTTCGTCGTGTCTGTTAGAACTTCCAACTTTTTGGCGAAGTGCTCGCCCCGTTCCTTGTGATTGAGAGCCAGGAAAATCTCGTTGGAGAGGAAGCCACAACGCTCGAACGAGTATCGCACCTGCGTTTTACCGAACTCAAAATTATATTTCCAGACCCACGAAGACTGGACATCCTTGCCCTGAATCAAAAAGTCATTGTACTCAAAAGCCACCTGATCTGGGACAAAAGGACGCTCCCCTCTACTTTTCATTAGGAATACCCAAGAAATGAACTTTTCCCACTCGCGGTACTTCCAGATCGGTCCCCAGTTACAAGGTTCTGGGCTGCGGTAAGTGATGGGAGAAAAACCATCAGCGCAAGCTGTATGGACGTTGATGTCCCAATCCCCTGGGTGTGCACAGAATCCTGTGATATCTGTATCATGCAGAACACCCCTCTTAAACACAAACATGAAGAAGTCAAAAAAATGTTGGCTTACCTCCATATCATCTTCCAAAATCGATACAAATTGATAGTCAGAGTAGTGGGGAATCTCAAACCAACTGAGTGATAGACCAGCGTGTTTGAGCCTCCGTCGAATCGTTTTCTTTCCGGAAGTCCAAAGAAAGTCTTTCGCTACTTCATTGCATCGAGAATTGGCGCCGAGCTCAGCTTGATTTCCAATATCTTTGATGAAGTCTACCTCGATGTGTAGATCTACATCTAAACTGTTGTGCATGTTCGCTAGGGAATTTAGCAATCGTGAGAGGGACTCCGGACGATTCAAAGTAAGAACCACTATCAGTAATATATTTTCGTGCCTTGCCAATTTCACTTCACTCTCCTCACATTTTTGCAAGAGGATAGAAATCAACACGAGTGTTGTGCACAACACAGCAACTAAATACCTAGATCTAGGCGATACCCCGGGTCTAGTCTTCATGACGTAGGAAAGATGATTTCAAGTTCTAGAGGACGGTTGATGACGATAAACCGTGTGTGTGGCTGAAACCAGTGGGCTATGAAGTGAATTCGCGTCTTCGGCAACCCAAGTATGTTTGGTGGAACCTTGGTCCACATCGGATGATGACTTTTCGCTGTCAACATTTCAGGACGCTCTTCTCTGAAAAACGACCCCCCCCCCAAAAAAGACAGAGACCCAAGGTGATTTTGCCAAAGTGAAGAAAATGTCACTTCCTCGACCTCTTCCGAAGGGACCCTACACTTAGACCGCGATTTCAAGATTCAACGCAACATAGTAAGCGGTAAATAAATAAGCAATTCGATAGTATTCTGGATTTCAATCGGGTTTGAAAAAATACCAGTAGTACAAGCTCTTTTTCTCGCACAAGAACGCGGCAAAGCTTTTTTTCCCCGCGACGTGTCTTCCGTCGCTCGCGACGCCCCGACGCGAGCGAGCATCTTGAAGCGCCCGCGACGAGAGTGTTTGTCTGCGCCTTTCGGCGGGAACGAGAAACGTCGGAGGGAGAGGTAGGAGGAGGAGGTGTGCGTGCGCGCCGTACGCGCGACGGAGTGTCTGACTCGGACAAGACATAAACGCGTAAAGTATTTTCGAATTTATTCGCGCAGCGCAGCAGGCGATCCGAAGGAAAAAGCAGCCTCCCCCTGCGAATCGATCCCGAGACCTCGGGATCGTGAGGATTTGAAAAAATCTCGAGCCTCATCATAGGGATGGCAGCGGTTTTCGGCGAAAATTTCTACACGGGGAGCGATTTTTTCTACACCATGGAGAACCCATGGAGACGTCGTCGCACTCGCGTACGCGCGCGCACGCTGCGCCCCGCATCGCGTTCGAATGATCGAACTCTCCAACCGCATTGGAAGGACCGGTGCGGGCACTGCTCGTGCGCGCCGCACGAGCGCGCACCCGGCGGCGGGCGCGACGCGCGCAGCCAGCGCGCGCGGAATCTCCGTCAAACTATCTCCGTCAGCTCGACCATCTTCTCGACCGACACCACCGAGTGCGTGGCGTGCTTTTCGCGCGGGCAGTCGAGCACCTGGATGGTGCGGGTCACCGCCGACGCTTGGCCCGCTGATCACGGCGAGGGCACCGCGCGAGTCGGGGTCACAACCAAGGAGATACCAAGGAGTGGTGGAGGAAAACGCTCGGAAGTGTGAAAGCGAACGCGCCCAGCGCGAATTTTTCGCCATCGACCGACGCGACAGCGGGCGTGGCATTCGTCGAGAGGCAGTTTACGGTTCGTAACTCAGAACCACATTTCTACACAGCTTCTACACAGACTGCTGATTTTTCACGCATCGCTTGATGAGTGCGTGATTTTGACTGCTGTGTAGAAGCTGTGTAGAAATGCTCTTAACTCACCATATTTTATCTGTTTCCGTTAAACCAGCAGGTTGCCTCGAGCCCTCGCCGGCGCTGCGCGTCGCGCTGGCGGCCTCTCGCAAGTCGCCAGTTTTCCATGTGTGCGAGACGTTCGAGGACTGCTGGCGTTGGAGGCGGTGGAGGTGGACGCGGTGCCAGAGGCACGGGAAACGTCCCACGCTGCATGCACCGAGCGTGTCGCGCAGCGCGGCGAGGCGAGTGTTATTATTAGCGCTTTGTGCTGCTCGATTCGTTTGTGCTGCCGCAGCGCGCCCGCCAATGCCAGCGCGCGAAGCTGTTGCGCGCGGAGCTGCGCGTGCGAGCTTTGAGAAAAGGAGAGAGCGGGAAATTTTAAACGGGAGCCGGAGATTCTATTGGTGGAAAGAGAAAATTAGGCCACTTTGATTGGCTCTCAGGTCTTCAGAGGCCCTCACAGAGCCGGGTTACCATCATGTCGCAAACTCGACATGGGCCTTATTTCTTCCCCTTTTGAAGTTTGCAATTCAGAAGTAGGACGATTAAATTTTTGCAAACCCGGTTGAAATAATCCAGGCTGCGCGGATCGCCTACCATGCTAGGCTGATCATGGCAACAACAGCGCAAGGAGAGAGGCAGCCAGGACGGTTTGGCACTCGTGGCTCCACAGGGCTCGCAGGTGTAGATAAGTGTTTTTTTTCTACAGGGGATTTTTCCACTAAAAAAACAGAGTACATCAAAGACAAAAAGCAAAAAAATCAATCCTGATTCCCGGGTGTCCAGCTCAAACCGATTCTTTTGTATTATTTTACGAGTGAAGTGACGACTTAAATAACTCAAGTCCCTAAATAAGTCTTTACGAAAGTACTTCTCTAAATAAAACCATCTATCGATCCACTCTCATTTTGTTTGCCAAATTGAGTGCGCATCGGCTTGTTTTAGACCCAAAATATTGATTCGTACCTTTTTCCAAAACCGGAATTTCGACCGTAAATGACGGTCTATTATTCGCGTCCGAATACCAAATTCTGACAAAATTTTTTGTGTAGAATTTTATTTAGATTTCGTCATTATTTATTATTTGACAGCAGTGTACTTGCGTGGTAGTAACGATAGAGACGATAGATAGACGATCGATACGATAGTAATAATAATACCTTCTTCGTGGTAATCAAATTACCGTATTTATTTTTTGTAGTGAGGCTATCATGTTCTAAAACACTGGGTTAACATGAATAGCACAATATGTTCACAGTTGTCGTCACAAGGCCAACTAAGTTCAGTCACAGACCCGCCACCTTCCGTTTCTGCCTGCATCACTAAATATGCCCACGCCATGGCTGATTCCGTCTGTGGAACGTAATGTTGACAAGTATGATCTTCCAGAAACTTCACCTCAGGGCTCTCTGAATCTTGATCTTAACGAAAATCCTTTGCCATTGCCTGCAAGTATGAGAAGTGCGCTTTTACAACTTGCATCAACGACGAGTCTTCACGAATATCCAAGAACCATCACTGGAGAAGATGAATTGCGACACGCTGTGGCGGTTTATGCTGGAGTGACCGACGATTCTGTTCTCATCTGTGCTGGAAGTGACGAGGGACTCCGTACAATCTTCAACTCTTTCTGTGATGAGTCTACGAAGTGCTTATTCCATCACCCATCTTATACCTATGCCCAGCGATGGGCCCAGTGTATGGGTGCAGAGCTGGAATACGCTAAGTTAAGCGTCGACGATCCAAACGTCGCGCAGACGTGTCAAGATCTGCTTACAGAATCAGGTGCCTCAATCGCCTACTTGTGTTCGCCGAACAATCCAGATGGCCTGGTTGTACCACGAGCACAAGTTGACAGGCTCGTTTCCTCTAATCCGTCCGTTTTGTTTATTTTCGACGAAGCATACGTGGAATTCGATGGCGAAGACTGTTCAACTCTCATCAGAAAGTACAAGAATTTGATCATAACCAGAACTTTCTCTAAGGCTTTTGGCTTAGCGAGTCTTCGAATTGGATACTGTCTTGCCTGCCCTGAGCTTATCAATGATATGCACAGGATCAACAATCCAAAAGCTTGTTCCAATCTTGCTCGATCGTTGGCCCTAACTGCGTTGACTGACTCGTTGCCAGAATATCAAAAGCAGATGAAAGAAATACTTGATGCAAAACGTGGTTTTACAAACTGCGTTCGCACGCTGATCGGCGTCGGGGATGTGCTTGACGTGATCTTCTGCAAGGGGGGTAACTTTCTATTGATTCCCGTCAAAAACTGTGAGTCGAACCACGCACGTTTAAAGGAAGATGGTCTGTATGTGCGCGTCAAACATTCTGCGAGCTCTGATGAAGGTTGCTTGCGGATCACCATTGGGGGCTGGGAACACATGAGACGAGCGTTTTGTGCGATCTCAAAGACTGTCTCAGACACAACAAATGATTTCCTTGTGTGCTTTATTGGCGGACACGATCTCGATGAAGCACTTGTGTCAGGATTGCAGAACAAAGGTATACCCATCCGCCTTCTTTACGCACCCGACTCGCGCAACGACGCGTCGAAACTGGATCCGATTTCTTTCCCTGGAGTGCAAGCAGTTTACCCTGAGAGCCTGATTCAGGGAGTCGATGAGCTAACCAAAAGAGTCATATTTTGTGAGAGCATTGCTTTGAGGAGGTATGACCAAATACTGGAAGTTGCTTTTGCAGCTCGTGGAAACTTTATAATCGCAGCAGATTTCGATGCGACTTGCAACTCTCTCGAGGCTTCCGTTTTGATGAACTGGGATGAGAGCGGTTGGTTTGCCAGAACACCAGCACTGACTAACAACTGTGGAAATTTTGCTGGGGTTGTGAGCGTGGATGTTAACGAGGCGGTATCATTCGCATTGGATGCCTGCTACAGTGTTTCTAGAGCAATCGAACGTGCAGACGTGAAGTTCCGTGTTTGCAGCACACTGCAAACGCCTAATTTCGATGCGTCACTCGTTACCCACTGAATACTGAGCACCTGACCTCCAAACAGGTCCTTGGTGCAATGTACAATGTAGAGAACATAAAGTCACTGAACGTCGCCACTTTCCTCTTTGTGGTTCAGGCAAAATAGTCACGACATTCGTTTCTTCTAAGTGCGGTCGTATTGATCTGGAAGCCTGTCATCTCCCTGATAATACCTACTTCAGCTTGCTTGCTTGTTCCAGTAAAAAAATCTCTTTCTGGTTGGGTTCCGCGGTCTAACTGTCTAAGCAAGGCTACTGCGTGCGCTATGTCGTTTTTGTATTTCAAGCCATTGACCGAAGCAAGTTTAGACAGGAATTTTTAAAAGTGAAAAATCGCTATCATCACAAGAACACTTAAAAGCACGCCCGCGAACCGGCGAACCGGTCCTGGCCAGCGCCAACCCGTCCTGACTGTCTCTCTCCCTTTGCCGTGTTTACTCTAGCCTGTTAGGCGATCCGCGCAGGCCTGAATGCCTGCTATCATTCGCTTTTTCTCACGCGCGACATACTGACTGCGGTGGTCTGTCACGCTGTCTGCGTCGACCTTGCGCCGGCAGCGCCGTCGTCGCCGAAGACCTGGGAAGCCTTCCTCCGAGCGAACGCATACATGACTTCGTGGAAGTCCTTGGACATGCGCCACCCCTTGTTCATCGTCAGGGTCTTGACTAGCTTGTCTCTGAACGGAGCGTACTGTTGCGCCTTCCTCGCGAGGGACTTGTTGATGGTGTGGTCCGGGTCCAGGTGATCTCCTCGGGACTTGCCGTCTCATCCGACCACACGTTCGGGCAGGTGACGTCGAGGTGTACGCCGACACCCCGACGGTCGGGCTACATGTCGAATTCGATCCTCGCCCCCGCCCAGATCACCTCTGTGTTGATATGGTCCATTTTTTGTGTTCGCTCTGTGGAGACGTATATGCATGCCGCTAACGCGATGGAGGTGAAAGGACGTCCTAGGGGCATCCTCATGCCGGCGCGTGTGCGCGCTGAGTGGGCGTGCCCCGAAAAAGTGGAATGGTTGTACGTATTCCAATGAGCATTTAGTCGAAATAATGTTAAAGAAGCGCAAGTAATTTAACATCACCCAAAAAATATCACCCCGCCCCTACAGACACGAAGCGCGTGACGCTGAAAAGTCGGGTAAACCGCACGGGGCGACGCCAAACGCACCCACGATGTCGTTTGTGCGGATTCGGGGCTTCGTAGAGCTGTCGTCCACTCACCGGGGTGCCACATCGACGGTTTCTGAGTGACTCCTCGGTTATTTGGAAGAAGTTGAATTTGGAAGAAGTTGAATTCCGTCGCCGCGGAAGGTGGGGAAGCTTGGGGGTGCCAACGATGTTCCTGGCGGCTTTAGAAAGTTTCGTCGCTTGATTCAGATCCGATACGGCGTCTGCATCGATATTCCGTCGTTTCCTTTGCTCGCGATATCGCGACGTCTCGGCACCGCCGCGTCCGCCTCGTCACTCGGGCTCGTAATCCACCCATGGACGGGAGCTCGAGGAAGCCAATAGTCGCT
>JACLAA010008017.1_pt1 | contig 11008 bp, 8 predicted proteins | sample 8027891 | NCBI WGS metagenome assembly JACLAA01 (sample SAMN15724900, study PRJNA655200) | protist metagenome | isolation source: fluorescence activated cell sorting (FACS) single amplified genomes of... | place: Spain: Blaines Bay Microbial Observatory, Mediterranean Sea | collected 2016-01-19 | reverse complement strand
AACGACCGGGTCAACTGGACAGACCAACCCAGGTGCTTTCGATGTAACTCTTAAAGGTATATTGCATGCTGTCATGGAATATGGAGAATATTGGAGGTTATCGCACGACGGAAAACCATCTGGTCTTCTTGGATGGTGGTCCAGTCGAGCTGTCACATTTATCGAAAATCACGACACTGGAAGTAGTCAAGGACATTGGAGGTTTCCTTCTGGAACTGAGATGCAAGGATATGCGTACATCTTGACTCATCCAGGAACTCCTTGCGTGTTTTGGGATCACATATTCGAGGATGGTTGGAGCCACTTACACAAACCGATTCGAGATTTATTAGCCATACGTAAGGAGATGGATATTCATTACAAGTCAGACGTCGAAATAGTTCCATTACCACATGGTACAAGAGCCTACGCCGCGAAGATTGACGACTGCTTGTACATGAAAATTGGTCCAGATGACTGGTCTCCTCCGACCTCGGCCGGAACTATCTGGGACGTTGCAACTTTTGGAGAAAATTATTGCGTATGGGTAAAGAAAGGGAGCGAGGGATCCTCAGGACCTAGATGAGACGTTGAAAATGTGAGAAGAAATACACGAGAATGTGCACCATGCTACATTATTATTTGTATGTTCATCTGCTCTTCCTTTCTTTGCTTTCTAAAAATACTACCCTTCGGCGACTCTACACCTTTTTTTTCATAGGTCGAATCATCATAGTACAGCTATTGGGACCGACCATACCTGGTTCCTTCTCGAGTTCATAATCTTGCAACCAACCTTGCACTCGTTTCATCACGTTTTTACCTTTTGTCAAACGTTTGTCAAGTCCGATCTCGTCGTGAGCATTTTTGAAGTTGATACGGAACAGGACTTTGTGTCCTTCAAGCAAGAATTTATTCGCATTTTCTGTCTTCTTACTCAAATCATGGTCGTCAATTCTAGAGGTAATTCTTAATTCGCGTACTACGTCGCTCTTTTTCCTCAGGAGCTGTTTTTTCTTTTGTTCTTTTTCCCTCTTCTTCTGTTCAAAACGGTATGTTTCGTAATCTATCAGTCGGCACACAGGCGGAGATGCGTTTGGATTCACCTCGACGAGATCCAGATTTGCCCTATTTGCCTTCAGCAAAGCCTTCTCGATGGATAGAATTTCGTGGGTTGTAGATTTATCTTCGCTATGCTCGTCTTCTCTTCCCGGATCACTCACTAATCTTACAAATTTTGAGTTGATGTCGTTGTTCACTCTCGGTCCAACCCGAGAAGGTTCACCCTTGTTTCTGCTGCTGCTCCTGTCGTCTTTACTTGTTGAAGCTGTGTTCGGGGCAGAATTTCGTTTCCCACACGCGGGCGCGCACGAGTGGAAATCGCGCGCGCGATGATGCAAATTCATATTCCATTGGCTGTCGTACTGTTCCTTGACTATAGTTCCAATCGAGCGCGCTCCATCGAGCGCGCATCGATTCCTGGGCACCGACGCATTTTTAATCCCAAAACTACTACTTCTTCTGTCGTTTTGCATTTGCATTTCACTCCTCTTTTGCGCTATGGATGTTGTTGTTGATGATGATGATGATGACGACGACGACGCCAACGATGAAGATATACGCCGTCGTAACAACGAGGCACCTTCTCCAGCGCTTCCGTGTCCTCTGAAACCGCACGCGAGCACGAGCTCGGACAGCTGAGAGAGGGTGCTGGTGGTGTTTGGTACGACTTTTCTCATATTAATCGCTCATGTTTTCTCGTGTTTGAGGATTTTTTCTGCTTCTCCCCCTCACAACTCGCACACGAATAAATATTCTCTCATCATTATAAATAAAGAGAGAGAGAGGGAGAATGGCTGTGCTCACTGAACTTGGTAATGGAGAATCCGCGGGATTAGGTTTAGGACACAACTCTGACGTATGTTTTTTCCTTCTTTTCCTTCTTTAATCTGTTTTGCTTTGCGTGTTTTCGTATCGCGTTTCTTTCATTTCTTCTTCTTCAAAATTCCGACGGACTGACTCGTCGCCCTTGTCTTCCTCTTTTCTTCTTTCTTTTTTTTTAAATGAATGAAGTTGCCACCGAGACCGAAACTGAGAAGGAACGCAAAGAAAAACGTCAACGTCGAGAATGTGACTCCCATCGCACAAGAAGCGAAACTGCCGAAAAAAGTAAACAATCAAATAATAACGCTAGCCTTCACGTTAGCACTCATTATGGCTGTTTTTGGAACCATAGTAGCTGTAGCGCTGTTGTATTTTGTTAAGAAGATGCGATGAGAAAAGTCGCAGAGCGTATTAATCAATTTGAGTCAAGAACTTCCCTCTCTCTTTTTATTACAAAGAGCCCGTTATCTTAATTTATCTATTTCTGGTTTTTGTCCAACTCCTCAACTAACGCTTTCTCTTCGTTACTGATCTTATTTGGAATGGTCACTTTCACCTTAACGTACTGATCCCCTCTTACGTTGGGATTTCCCAACTTCGGAACCCCGCGCTTTGCCATGAGAAGTGTAGCCCCAGGCTGTACTCCAGTAGGAATTTTTAAATCAACAGTACCATCAACAGTACGCACTTTTACTGTCGTTCCAAGAATAGCCTTCGTATACGGAATGGTCACAGTTGTGCTTATGTTTATGCTTTCAAAACGCTTCAAATCTGGATCTTCGCGAACAGCGATGAAAACATACAAGTCCCCTGGAGGCCCACCTTTTCTTCCGGCATTCCCCTCAGATCTTACGCGCAAGCGTGAACCAGAATCTACACCCGCAGGAACTCGTAACGATATGCGTTTGCTTTTTCGAACTCTACCATCACCACCACATTTTGGGCATGGCGTTGAAGTCTGTCCGTTACCGCCACAAGCTTGGCACGTCGTAACTTGCTGAAAGTTACCGAGCGGCGTGCGGACAGTAGCGATAACTTGGCCCTGACCTCCACAAGTTCCACACGTGCTTGGGCGCGTGCCAGCTTTGACACCAGATCCAGAGCAAGTATCACAATCTTCCAAGCGCATCACATCCAACTCCTTCTCACAGCCAAAAACAGCTTCTAAAAAGTCGATTTCCAAGTCGAAGCGTTCGTCGTCACCCTGTGTCGGTCTATTTCGAGCTTGCGCCGAGGAACGTCCACCCATTCCACCCATTCCTCCCATTCCACCCATTCCAGCACTTCCACCGAAAAAGGACTCGAATAAATCGAAAGGGTTCGTGAAGTCACCCATACCAGCTCCTCCGTAGCCACCCCCGCCCATTCCATTTTTCAAGCCAGCTTCGCCATACTGATCATAGATGGCCTTCTTCTGGTCGTCCGATAAAACTTCGTATGCGTTGGAAATCTCTTTGAACTTATCTTCAGCACCTGGTTCTTTGTTCACATCTGGGTGATATTTTCGGGCGAGTTGACGATACGCTCGTTTCAATTCCTTCGTATCCGCGCTTCTCGAAACACCTAAAAGTTCATAATAATCAGTTCCAGCCGTCACGATCAACGTTTTTCCTCTGCTCTGTTTTTTTTTGCCTCCTCCTCCTCCTTTTTTGTTGATGTTGTTCCTGGTGGTGGAGGTGGTGGCGGTGGCTTTCTTTGTGAAATCCGTGCTCCTGCCACCCCCGTTGGCGAACGAAGAAGAGGACGCGCTCGCTGTCGCCGCCGTAACGACAGAGCCCGAGCGGCGAATGTATCCTCCTCCACCACCTCGACCATTTTTGGCGTTGTTACGAGTAGCGCACGCGCACGGCGAAGAGGAAGAAGAAGGACGAAAAGAATGACCTTGGGGAGGCAGGATCTTCTTCGTCCGAAATGTCGTCGTCGTCGTCGTCGTCGTCGTCGTTCTTTGCAAGCTCGCGGAAGAGGAAGCAAAAATGGAGGAGGCCATGTTTAACTCTTTCTATTGCAAAGGATCTGCGTGCTCTATGCGCGTTCGATTCTTTTCTGTGTAACTAAATAAAGTTACCCGGTATATCGGAGAGAGTATTCGCGCGCGCGCCGTCGTAGTGTTTTCGAAGAGAATCAAATCAATCTTCTTTTTTTGTGGTGAGTTGTGGATGAGAGAGAAGGGGGCAGCCATGGGCTTAAATTCGATCGCTCGATTTTGATCGATTTTGGACTCTTTTTTTTTCTCAAACAGTCAAAGGATATCATATATTACGACAGTGTAGAAAGCAGATGGTTGTATGTTACGAGTATATATTTCAATTATACGTAAAAATGGAGACACTCTTATCGCTCGAAACAGACGCTACGCGAGTACCGTGGGTGTTAAAACTCACGTCCCAAACCGCATCCTTGTGACTTTTATCGATTTGGATACATTGGCGCGAGGAAACGTCCCACAACTTTACGGATTTATCTGCGGAACCAGATACTAAGCTATTCCCATCAGGAGAGGCCGCTATGGATAAGACCCACGATGTATGACCAGAAAACGAATCAATCAACTGTTTGCTAGTAACGTCGTATATGTGTATAAAACCATCATCTGAGGCGGTATACAAACACTTCGAGTCCGGGGAGAAGCATACGCTTCGCACTGGCAACTTATGACCATCAAACTGTCCTAAGACCTTTCCGCTCTCTGCATCAAAGAGAGCGACCGTACCATTGGTCGTACCGCACGCAATGTATTTACCATTGCTTGAATAAGACACAGAATAAACAAACCTATTTTGATGTTCCTCTCGTACCGGCACTTCGTAAGAAAATTTAGCGTCGTTATGAGTTTGATGCGCAGAAGTACTATCGGTCGAATTTGCTACCGTTGAGAAGAGCTTGACGGTGCCAGAGACCCCGCCTGCCACCGCGATGTGTTTCGAATTTTTGCCAGGCTCGAATGCAATCTCCCAAGACTCGCTCGGTGCGCATTCAATAACTGTTCTCGTCTCTGACGATTCTAGTTCCCATACGCGAATCATCGAATCTAACGCAGAACTCGCCACCAGCCCAGAATCACTCGCAGCAACTGAAACAGCACCTAACGTGTGTCCAATGTAATCTTCTTTCTTCTCAATTTCTCCAGAATCGCTGGCTTTCCACGCGCTGACAGTTTCGTCGAGCGATCCAGTGAAAATCAAATCGTTCTCAGAAGACGAAGACGAAGCAAAGCAGACGGACCACACGGAGTCCGCGTGAGCGCATTCTTTCGAAGAAAGAGGAGAAATTTTGACCATGCTGTATTGTTTCTATTCTTGCTTGCTTGCTTGCTTTCCCTCTCTCTCTCTCTCTCTCTCTTTTCCTTTTCTCACTCAAGTTGAGAAGGAAGTCGCGGTTTGTGTGGAGGATGAGACCTGAATTTTCTCTTTTTCTCTTCCTTCTTTTTTGTCCTCCTCCCGTCCTCGCCAAAAAAAAATCAGTGAAGTGTGCCTGCACAAGAGAGAGAGAGAGAGAGAGAGAGAGAGACCACGCGCATAAAAAGGCTCTGTTTACTGCTACAAACGTTTTCCTCTTATTACAAATAATAGTTTATTGGAGAAAATCTGGAATAGAGCTCGAACTTTCCGAACTTGGACTTTCAAAAGGCGTTTGCGTTTTGAACCCGCTTTCCTTCGCGAGCTCTTCCAAAGTTTTGTCGCCCTCTACAGTCTTGCCGTTAATTACCCAGGTTGGAAACCCTTTCACTTTCGCGTCCGCGCAGACTTTCGCTATCTCGGTTCCTTTTTGCCAACCTTCTGGGAAGCATTCTACATAAGGAAGCTCCGTATCTTTTCCAAACTCTTCTTTTTGGTCCAAGCAGTGGCTGCACCAAAACGCGCCATACATTTTTGCTCCGGACTCTTTTAAATACTTTGCAAGCTCTCGCGAGTACTGCGTGGACACTGCCTCGATTCGCGGAGTTTTATAGGATAAAAATTGAGACTCCCCTCCTTCGTCTGCTTTATCCGCTCCAAATCCCAAGACTAAACTCAAAGAGAGCATAGTGACGAAGAAAAGTGATACTGCAGGTGGTGAGGCGTTCACTGTTTCTTTCGGAGTTAATCCAGAGAAGCCAATGGAAAACAAGGCATAGGATATCGAAGCCGAAGTTAAACAGTATATGCATTCGACGCCTCCAAGCTTTACCGCCAGGACATACAGAAGGTACGAAGAAACTCCAGCCAATCCACACGTACTGAGAAAGAACAGTACCCGAGATTTCTTGTATTTACTTTCCGACTCTCTAGATTCCTCCGGATTGATGCTCGATCCCGAGAACGCGAGGAGTGCTACGACAAAATAAGCCACGGCGCCGTATAATGAAAGGGGTTGGCCAAAAAGTTCAGCGTACGACGAGGTCAAAGCCGTTTGACAGCCACCAACGGGGCAGACCACGTCACCTCCGGACAGCTTTTGCACGGCGAGATACGTTGACTCTAAGGATCCTACCAGCGCCAAAGCAGCAGCAACTTTTAAAGGAGGTCGTGGGATTACTCCGCTTTCAGATTCCTTGTTTGGAGTGCTCATCATCACGGTCGAGTCATCTTTTGACTTCACGTTCACGGGCGGTGCTTCATTTGTTTCTGGAGAGGACGACTCTGCTTTACAAATCAGTGACGATATCTTGTTTTGGTTACTTCTTCTCGCATTGATTTTTTTTTCTCGTTCTCGTTCTCTTCCTGAGCACGCGTGCAGAGTACGACTACTCAGCATCGAGATGGAGGCAAATGGAGTCATATTAATTGCTCTTATTTGTGTTGCTCTTCTTGAAGAAACTGCATATCGTGCCGTGGTCGTTCTTCTCGTCCCTGTCGATGGCATTTGATGTTGTTGTATCCGCGTTTTCATATTCATTTTCATCGTCATCGTTATCGTCATCGTTGTCGTCGTTCCTTATTCCCTTTCTTTCTTTTCTACTCTCTATCTCTCTCTCTCGCGCTGCTGAGTGCAATGTAACTCGTTCTTTCTGATTTCTCGAGCGTGTGAAGCGCGCTCAAAGAAGAAGATTGGAGTGGAGTTTGGGTGGAAAGAGAGAGAGGAGGACTGACGAAAAAGATTCACAAATATTTTGCACAAAATCACACAAGAAAACAGCAAAATTGAACCACACACACACATAAAACACAAACAGAACGAACAAAAAGTCCACAGAAGAAGAGAAGTTGTAGTTGTTTCCACCCTTCCTTGCGACAAGAAAAGAGAGATGAGGAGTACGATGATGATGACGATGATGTCGAGCACGCCGCGCAGCATTCACGCGGATAGAACCAAGAGCGTTCATCCTGCGTACAATTTGAACAGAAGGAGAGCGAGCACGCGAGAAGCAAGAACAACAACAACAACAACAACAAGCAGAACGCGAGGAGGAGGAGGAGATGTGCGCTTTCGTTCCTGCCAACCTTGTTTTGCGTTCGGAGGAAAACGAGGACAGGACCCGTTCGCGCCGACGAAACAGAAAGTTGCACCCCCGACGTTGCTTTCTTCTTCACTTCAAGAAGAGGAAAAATCTGAATTGCCCAACTGTTTCGAGAAGAAGGAAAAGGATAGCGAAGACGAGAAGGACGAAAACGATATAATTCCAAACATTTTGCGAACTCCACGAGAAAGGCGGCGAGAGAACGAGGCAGAAATTGCTAGCGGAGAGAGCGAGATACGATTCGTTTCTCTGCGTGAACTCTTTCCCGGAACCGGCTTCTCGCAAATATTTCATAGAGAAGCTTGCTTTCGAACCGCTGTGCGCGCAGCAATGCGAGAGGATCTCTTTAAAGAAAGCGCTTTGCTGTCTGAGAATCAGAACAAGGCGATCAAGTCTCTAAACAGTTCTCTCATGGTTCCTTGGGGGCAAATTCCAAAAGATTCCGAACTCAGCGCTTTGACAAAACTATTCAAAGAGTATAAAATATCCGATCTGACCGGTAAAAAATTTATCGAAGAGATAACAAAACTATGTGGTTCCAATCCGCACGGCAGTTTAATAGATATCAGCAATCCTGCGCTGAATAAAAAGAAAATGAAACATTCTTGGCATCAAGATTCTGGGTTAGACGATCGTTTCACTGTGATGTTAGGATTTCCATCGGAAAATCTCCGCAATGCGAATGAGCTAAAGGAGGGTGTTTTCTCCCACGCCGTGAGGCTTTCCCATCGCGTGTTTTGGCCAAACGACGAGGTTGGAAGCGTCATTGAGTGGGAAAGCTTTCCTTGCGGGGAGCCACGAGACCATGAAATTGCAGAATCATACATTATTAGGCCACTGTATGGAATTAACCAAGAAATAATGGTGTATTGCGACGCTAAAGTTATCCATTCAGCACCAGATTTTATCAACAGAGAAGCAGTCTGGCGGTTCATGTGAACTTTCTTTCAAGTTTGAATTAAAATTTACAAAGTTACGATACAGATTATACGCTTAGCTCTCGCCCTCTTATTGCTCGTGCAACCCTTTCTTCTCTTCTTTCTGCCAATGATTGGAAAAAAGTTCATCCTTTCCCAATACGTTCTCCATGCTGAATAATTTCTCGTTATGCACGCCGAATTTGGGAGCGCAACGATAGTGGCGTTTCTTTGGGTGTTCGTTCGATTCAATCTTTCTGTACTCGAGATCAACCTTTTCGGCAGCAGCTCTCCAATCAGGATACGCAAAGTTTACGGCAGCTTTCCATCCCACACCTAAATTTACGCCCCAATGCACCGAGCCATAATCGGTTACGACGTATTCCCCTGGGCCTTGCACGTGTCTATAGACTTTCAACTTGCGATTGTTACCGAGCCTTTTCGCGTTCCAGTTTGCTATAATTTCCGGATTGATCCATAACTCTCTCGATTCCAGGCAATCGATTTGGTATTTACTCTTTAAAGTATCCTTGAGGAATTCATGCAACAAACCAATTTGCTCGCTCGGTATTGAATACCAAACTACCCAGCACTGCGTAGATGGATCTGCTACAATAACATTTGCTGAACCGAGCGCATAATCCTCAAAGTGCATCGGGAAAAAAGAAAATGGACTCATATAGTATAACCACGGATTCACGATTCCGGCCCCCCACTTCTTCTTCTTACTTGCCTCGCAAGATGCTTCAAAGAATCTTTCCTGAAAATGTTCCAATTCTAGTTTCTCTGCGTCGTTTAATTGATCCTCTTGAGAAGAATTGGGTGGGGGTTTGCCAGCCATCGGAGCGGAAACGCTGCCGATGCTTACTTTTTTTGATCCTCCTCCGCTTTTCCCAGCTTTTCTCTTCCCTCCGCCAGTCTTCTCTTTTTCCCCAGAAAGCAAGCGTTTGCGTTGATTTCGTCTTTTTCTAGCTTCGAGATCGCCCTCGACAGCTTTTGCCCCAGTTTTAGCAATTTCGTCTTCTTGTCGTCTTTTGAACCTGTTGACTTTGTTTTCTTTTTCGCCGGCCAATTTTTCTTCTGCGATTTGTCTGGCGTGCGGCGAACACGCTGCCTCACAAATTTTTAGCAACTGACGAGTTACACTCGTTGGTCTTTCAGCAAAGTCAAATACATTCCACGGATTTTGGGAAGGAAGACCGGACAATGCTTTCTTTTCACCACCGTCCATGGCAACGACAGCAACACCCTGCAAGTATGGGTACTGCGCTTGCACCTTGTTTCGAATTTGAGTGATAAAAAACCGCTCTCGCTCAACGACACCCATTAACCGCAACGGCTGCGCCGCAAACTTAAAATTTTCTTGTATTTCTTCGACGAGAGCACCAAATTCAGCGCGAGCCGGATCGTATCCATCCATGTCTTGATACTTTCTTAAAATTCCGGTTTCCGGATCTGGAAGCGTTTGGCGAATGTATTGGTAATCCGGACCGAGAGTTTGCAATTTCACTCTCGTATTTCTAATCCAGTCCAAGTTTAAGAACGTACTTGCGTTTGTGTTTTCGTCCCAACCACTGTTGTGCAGCTTCAAGACCATTGCGCCCTGTTTTCTGAATAGTTTTGTAAAGGCAGGATCTTTACCGCTTTCAAGGAAATCTTCCGGCTTCACTTCCATAGATCTCGTCTTCGCCCAGTGAGCTTCATAGATACGATTCTGAAAAATCGTCTGCGTTTGCGATGAACTGTGCCGATGAAATTCTAAAAGCTTACTTCCCTTCGCTCCTTTCTCGGCTTCCTCCCAATCCTCTTCTTCTTCCTCTTCTTCCTCTTCTTCCTCTTCTTCGCGGTCGTCGTCTGCGTACTCTTCCTTCTCTGCTACATTTCTCACGTTGTTTCTGCCATCTTCTTTACCTCTAGTGATCGCTGCTTTATTCTCTTTTTCGTCGTCTCCTTCCTTTCTCCTTCCTTCTCTTCTTTTTATTCTATCGATGAGGTATTCGATTCTGGCAGAGTGCCTTTCGGCGTGTTCCTTTGCAGAGTCCTCCGCGTTGTTCTTGAAGCGATACTCCCACTCTTGGACGATCCAGGAGATGAGTAAGTCATAGGAGTCCCCTAAGGTGAAATTCGGCTTCTCAACATCCTCCGAGTAAAATGAAGCGTGGTTGTTTTGGTTCAAGTCTTTCCGCGTTTTCTTCGACGTGTTCAAGTTTGCATCTTGGAGCACTTCGTCCAGAACTCTACTGTAGAAGTCGTTTTTCAGTTCCTCTTCTCGCGTATTCTCTCCTGTTCTGATGTTGTTGCGGTCGTCGTTTCTATTCTTTTTCTTTGTAGCCTCTTCGTTGTCGTTCGTGTTCACGATCTCTTCTTCTCCTTTTTCCTCCTCCTTCTCCTTTTCTTCCTCTACGTCGTCGTCGTCGTCGTCGTCGTCGTCAACGAGAGGAAAGAAAATTGAATCCCATAATCTATCGAGCACGTTCGCACATACGCTCTTAAACTTCCCCTCGTCCCTCTCTTTTTCTTGCTCGCAAACGTCAAGAATGCGCCGAACGTAAACTTTGACCTGCTCTTGAGCGTGATGGAAGTCTGAAGGATGTGCCTTCATTTCATATGACTTTATTGGAACCACCTTCAGGAACAAAAACGATATGGAAATGAGGAGAGTTTTGGAGGGAAAAGGAAAACGAACAGTCCTGTCGTCAAAAATATCAGAAAAAATTAAACAAATTTTCTCCTCCGACATCATTCACTATAGTTCCCGAGTTTCTATTCACATAGAAACTTATTGATTTAT
>JACLAA010005476.1_pt1 | contig 11009 bp, 7 predicted proteins | sample 8027891 | NCBI WGS metagenome assembly JACLAA01 (sample SAMN15724900, study PRJNA655200) | protist metagenome | isolation source: fluorescence activated cell sorting (FACS) single amplified genomes of... | place: Spain: Blaines Bay Microbial Observatory, Mediterranean Sea | collected 2016-01-19 | reverse complement strand
GGCGGTGAAGTTTGCAACTTCTGGGCAACACCCGACGTTAATCGTCTCGACCGATCCGGCGCATTCTTTGAGCGATTCTTTGGCGCAGGACGTCTCGTCCGGGGTTCCCGTCGCCGTCGAAGGTACGGACGGGATGCTTTGGGCGATGGAAATCGACACGTCGCAAGCGAAGAGTGAGTTTTCGGAGTTTTCAAAGAGCGCGGATTTTACCAAAGGCGCGAGCGATTTTATGGGGAGCGTTGGGTTGAGCGGCATTTCGGATTCGTTGCAGGATTTAAAGTTAGGGGAGTTGTTGGATACGCCTCCTCCCGGGTTGGACGAAGCGATTGCTATTGCAAAGGTTGTGCAGTTTACCAAGGATGAGAAGTACGCGAAGTTTACGAGGATCGTCTTCGACACGGCGCCGACCGGGCACACGTTGAGATTGTTATCGTTGCCGGAGTTTTTGGATAAATCAATCGGGAAGATTGTTCGTTTGAGACAGAAATTAACCAGCGCCGGTGATATGGTGAAAGGTTTGTTTGGTCAGGAGAACCAAAATCAAGACGCGGCGGTGGAAAAGTTGGAAAATTTGAAGAAGCGTTTACAAGAGGTGAAAGATTTATTCCGGAATAAAGAGACGACGGAGTTTGTCATCGCGACTATCCCGACCGTTTTAGGCATGAGCGAAAGCGGTCGACTGTTGAAATCTTTGAGAGACGAAACGGTGCCGTGCACGAAAATCGTCATCAACCAAATCTTAAACGTCGACGTCGCCGATTTCCAAGACGCCGCGGATGCCTGCAACGCGGCTGCGGAAAAATTGAAAACGAGTACCGACGAAACGAGCAAAGACGCCGACGTCCAAACGTTAATCTCCGAAAGCGAACGCTTAGCCTCGGCTTCTAAAAGAGCGGTCTCTTTCGTCCGAATGAAGGAAAAAGACCAACGAAAAGCGATGGAAATGTTAGACACCGACGCTGGTCTCAAAACCTTAAAACGCATCGAGGCGCCGATGTTCGATCTGGAAATTCGAGGCGTCCCGGCGTTGAAGTACTTCGGCGACCAAGTTTGGTAACATGAACAACACTACCAACAAAATTCTTCCGCGACGACGCGTAAAAATATAATAATAGGATATAAAAAGAGTAATACCTTTATTACCGGTTATTACGAAAAGCAGTTAGTACTCATCATCAAAACCGTCTATATCACCATCACTGATCCTCTCGTCCCTCTCTTCGAAAAGCATCGTCATAAAACGTACCCGATGACGACGACGCGCGTTTCCTAAAAAATCTCACTCTCGCGTTCAAAAAGGGACAGACAAAAAGAGAAGAAGAGTTTTTGGATAAAAAGAGACGAAAAACACGAGATCATCTTCACGCATCACAGCGCGAGAAAACGACAAAAACACTTTCCGTGTAGTATTCTATTCGCACTTTTTGCTCGTTCGCTGAAAACGACTAATCCTCTCTCTGCTTTTACACTTTTTGGTGCGACTTAAATACTCGCAGAAAAGAAAGAATGGACGACCAGGAGGTCCAAAAGCAAATCAACCAGATGGTTGAATTCATCAAGCAAGAAGCCGAGGAAAAAGCGAACGAAATCCGAGTCGCCGCCGAGGAGGAGTTCAACATCGAAAAACTCCAAATGGTGGAACTCGAGAAGCAAAAAATCAAGCGAGAGTACGAGAGGAAAGAATCTTTGGTCTCGGTGAAGAAGAAAATCGAACGGTCGACGACTGGGAACGTGGCGAGGATTAAAGTGCTCGTGGCGAGAGATCAGATGATGGAGGAGTTGTTGAACGCGTCGAGAGCGAAACTCGGGGAGGTTTCGAAATCGCCGCAATATAAACAACTTCTGGCGGGGTTAATCGCGCAAGGCGCGAAGAAATTACAAGACTTCCAGTGCATCGTAAGATGTCGGAAACAAGACGAGAGCGTGTGTAAAGAAGCCATCGCGTTAGCCGCGGGGAGAGTGAGCGGGTTACACCCGACGTTGGATTTGCGAGAGAGTTTACCGCCTTCGCCGGAGATATCGAAGGATGGGAAGAGTTGCGTCGGGGGGGTTTTGGTGATTTCCAGCAACGGGAAGACGACGTGCGATAACACGCTCGACGCGAGGGTGAAGAACACGTTCGAGGCGTTGATGCCGGAGATTCGGACGGAGATTTTCGGCGCAGACGGGGCGAAGATTATGTAATAAAGTTGTTCTTCCGAGAGAGAAAGAACGCAGGAATATATTCTGACGCGAGACACACGCACACGTAGCATTTTCATCTCTCTCTCTCTCTTTCTCAGTAGATAGACAGAGAGAGGGAAAGAGAGAATTGTAATATTATATAATATACACAGAAGAGCAGGTTTTTACATTTACACGTTGTTTTTCTCTAGCTCCGAATTGAGTAATTCTATTTCCTATAACTCTTCGTCATCCTCCCGCTCGCGGTGGTCGACAGCCTGACCTGCTCGTTCTCCTTCGCCACCTCCGCTTGCACCGGACTCGTTTTCGAGGATAAGCTAAACAATCTATCCTCTGGTTTCGCGTTTTTACTCGCGTTCGATCCGGATTTTTTCTTCGTCACGTTTCCCCCACCGCCGTCGAGATGATGATGTTCTCGATGATGCCCAGCTCCGGCGGCGACTTGCGCGTGCGTTTTGTTTTGCGACAAGGCGACTTCGAACCCTTTCAAGATGCTCCCGTGAGAACCGCCGTGTTCGTTGGATAAATACGCCGTTTCCAAGTCGTAGAGTTGCTTTTCGGTTTGTTGCAAGGAGTTCTCCAATTGGTTCTTCCGGTTGAGGAGTTCCGTGACCGTTTCGCTCGACATTTTTACTCAAGTCTTCCTCTTTGAAGTCTGTGCCTTCTCCTTCTCGTCGTTTCGTGCTGCGTGCGTGTGTATTTATGAAGGAATTGATGAGAATAAGAATATTTTACACACAACGCAGAGTGACTCAGAGTGAGGGATTTCTTCTATTTTCTAGCTTTTGCTTGCTCTATGCCTATATGCGTATCAAACATTAATTTTAAGCGACTTCTATTGCGGTGGTTTTTGTGGTTTGTTGCGCGTCGTCCTCGTTTACTACTACCTCTCTCTCTCCGTTTTGAATACTTTCCTTCTTCTTCTTCTGTTTCTTCTTCTTCGCGGGCGCGCTTAAAGCTAAATGCGCCAACGCGAGATGGACGGAAGCGGTGTCGTGTTTCACTCTACCCGGAACGGCTAAAACTTGAGAGGTCAACTCGGCGCCTTTGATGCCCAGTGGGGTGGGTAGGAGCATTTTGTTCCCATGTTTTATTCTTCGCTCGTTTTCTTTCGCGTAGAATTCGCGATGGTCTCGGACGAGCGCGTCAGAAAATGACGTCGGAAAGGCGGGATCGACGTGATCGAATTCCTCGTCGTATCGAACGACTCTCGTGTGTGGGATTTCGGCGTCGGACCGACAGACTAAACCGTCCCCTTCTTCGTTGTATTGCGATAAACTGTACAGAGCGATGTTGGTCATCGCGGAATCTTTGCTGGTCGTTTTGGAGTGGAAACATACCGTTTTGTCCCTGAACTGTTCCGGCAACGGGTGTTTTCGAAGAAATCGTATTCGCGCGCGATACGTTAAATCTTCCACCGGCTTCACCATCTTTTTAATCGCTTCTGAATTTCTGCTTTCTCCGAACGCAGCCTCGAGCGCAAAATGAACGCCCGATCGCACGTACTTATTGCTCAACAAATCTTCAGCAATTGGTGACCCCCCGTAAGGCGACTGAACGCACACGAATCCCGCGAGTTTGTCTTCCAACTCCGTTTCAAACAGCGCCAGCGCGGCGGCGATGTCCAGTCCACCTTTCGAATGGCCCATCGCTAAAACTCTTTTTCTTCTCTTCTCGTCGTCTTTATTCTTATTCTCACACAACGCCTCGATTTCGTCCTTAACTGTTCTCGCGTTCTCCTTCACCGAACCTTCCGAGTTTACTCGCGATATTTCGCACTCGATATCTATCGAACGAAACATATCTCTCACGGTGACGTAATATCCTGGATAATGATGCCCCCACAATCCAGGAACGAGCAAAACGGCGAAAGTAGAACTCTGTTCTTTGAAGTCCTCGAATAATTCTCGCGCTCTTTTCTCGTTCACGGTCGGGAGTCGCCGTTGGTCTTCTTCATTCTCGACGCATACGTATTCGCATCGTTCTAAAAACGCCGACGTTTCATCCTTCGCCGTGAACTCTCGTTTCCTTTGCTTCATCCATCCCGTGAACGCTCGAGACGGCTTCACGTTCGCGCTGTTGTAATATTTGTTCGCGACTCTTTGTAGCGTCTTTTCCACGTCGCGTAATAAAAGCGTCGCCGTTTTAATGGGCGGCTGTTGCGGCTTTTGCTGCGCGTAAAACATCTCTTTTCTGAAGCGAAAGTCTGCACTTTTTTTCCCTGGAACGAAGATTAATAAGAAGAGATATGTTTACCGCGATACGGTCGGCGTTCACGGAAAATACCCGCAGTTCGGTCGGGTTGAACGATTTAGCGAGTTCAGGTGATGGTGACAACAACAACAGCGGGAAGGATTTTCCTAATGATGCCCGCAAATACGTGAAGTTGAGCGAAGTCGTCGAGGACGCGACGGATAAAATCATCCCGGAGTATTCTCATCAGCCGAAAGCGCAAACATCATCGTCTCAATCACCGGTGAGCAAGAAACCACCGACGTACGTGCAACTGGTGTCCGCGATCGTCGGGTACTCCTTGTGCAATTCGCAGCTCTTAATAATCAATAAAATCACTCTGGCGTACGTTCCAGCGCCGTGTTTTTTGCTTTTCTGTCAGCTCTTAGCCTCTGGGGTTGCGGTGAGAGTTTTAGCGGAACTGAGGGTGTTAGTGGCGGATAAGCTGGATGTTGAAAAAGCGAAAGGGTTTTTAGTGGTCGTGTTTACGTTCGTGACGACGTTATTTGCGAACATGAAGAGCATACAGTTAGCTCCGGTGGATACGTTCATATGTTTACGATCGACGACGCCTTTGATTTTAGCGGTTTTGGATTACGTTTTCTTAGGGAGGGATTTACCGTCGGCGAAGAGTTTCGGGAGTTTGATTGGCATCGCGATGGGGGTTTTGTTGTACGTGAACATCGATTCAAACTTTTCCGTGCAAGCGTATTTATGGATCGTGGTGTGGTACGTCGTGTCTATTTTCGAGATTATATACGTGAAACATTTAGTCTCGTCGATCGCGATGACGACGTGGGGGCAAACGTATTACCAAAACATTTTGTCCGTGCCGTTTTTGTTGATGATGTTTATTTTGTTAGGAGAAAGGCAGGTTTTAGAGAACACGGAGTGGACGTATGGAGCCGTTTTCTTTATTTTGTTGAGTTGCGTCGCTGGATTAGGGATGTCCTTTTTGTCTTTTCATTTAAGGGATATGATTAGCGCGACGTCGTTCGCGATTGTCGGGAACATGTGTAAAGTGGCGACGATTTTAGTGAACACGTTCATATGGGACCAACACAGCTCACCGACGGGGATTTTAAGCTTGTTCATTTGTTTAGGAAGTGGGGCGATGTACAGTCAGGCGCCAATGAGAGATCCGTCGAAGAGTTACGCGGAGAGAGAGGTGTTGCCGTGCTTGTCGAGGCAAAGTTATAGATGGATCGTGCTGCAAACCGGAGGGAAGTTCATGGCAATTTGCATGGGGGTGCTGATTTCTTTGTGCGTGGTTTTGATTAGCATAGCGTTGAGTTTAGAAGGGAACGAGGTTGCCGTAGGGACGACGAACCCGTTCGCCAAAGGGAGAGATAAAATGGGATGATTTGACGACGAAATTAAACTTGTACTACCCATACTACTACTACTACTACTACATTTTTCTCTAAAAGCTCTCTAAAACTATTTCTATATATCTTCCATTTCAAGTGTTTTCACGACCAAATCGAGCGAAGATGATTCGTTTTCTTTCCAGGCATTGAACGTTTTGGCAATTGCTTTCCCCGCTTTCCGATCGGAAGCAACGAGCGCGGCGTATTTTTCTCCGTTCCAAAATGGATATTCGCTATATACACACGCGTCGTCTATACGATGCTGAATATTCAGAGTAGCCTCGTTCACCAATTCCTGTAAATGCGACACATCGATTAATTCTTTGTCTCCTTTAGTTTCATCTTTCTTATGTTTTTCATTCAGGATGGTTTTATTCGCGTCCTCGCGAACTCGTTGGATGGCTTTCGCGACGCGGTCGGGTTTCTCGAAAATGTCCCAAACGTTCTCATCGGCGATGCACTTCGCGAAAAGACTAGCGATTGTTCGCGCGTACACTTCTATCTTGAGATTAATTAACGCGACCACGGACGTATCCTTCTCCTTTTTCGTTCTTTGCGAGGAGGAGATGTACTCGACGATATCCTTTTGCCACGGAAAATCAACCAACACGTTTTTAATATTGGCGTCAGATTTCGACGACGACGAACAAAAGACTTCCGTAATCCAACACGATTTCAGCAAATCAACTCTTGCAAAGAGCTCAAACACGTCCGCTAAGTAAATCAAGTAGTCGTCGTGCGACTTCTTGTCTTTTGATTCCCACTCTGAAATCTTCTCTAAAATTTTACTCGCGCTAGCAAACTCTTCGTTCACGTCTTTGAAGAGAACATTTTTTGCAATATCCGCAATGCTTTGGACTCGTTCCTGGAATTTCTTTTTCTTTTCATCATCTTCTTCATTCAAATTAAACTGATCGGAAACAACTTTTTCGTACGCGCCTTCGTCTTCTATCGCCTCGAAGCGACTTTTGCATCTCTTTTCAATCTCTCGTTTCCTCGCGAGATTTACGTCCCGACCGAGTTCGTCCATTTTTACCTCCTCGCATCCGCTCGCTCGAACCACCGCGTTTAAGAGTTCGCTTTCGGAAATTGCGTCGCAGGAGTTTCGATGCAAAGCAACGCTCGTTTCCGCGCCGATTTCAACCTTAAAATGCTCTCTCGTCTCTTTCCGTTTCTTACCTCGCGTTTGCACCGTCTCCAACATTTGCGCCTCCAACTCTTCAATCATCGGGAGTTTCTCCGCGAGCATTCCAGACAAGGCGCGGAAATAGACGCCAAGTTCTTGCGCTAAGGCGTATCGTAGTTTTGATTCCTCTAACGTTCCTTCGTAACTTTTCAACGTTTCCGAAGATCTTACGGACGCTTGATTCGATCTTTCCACGTTTTCTAAACACGCGTCCAGTTTCCTCTTTACGTTTTGCGCCGCGTTTTGAAGTTTCGCCAAGGCGAGGTTCGAGCGCTCTTCAGCAGATTTAGTATTGCGTTGATTCCTTTCTCCTATTACGACTCTTTTCGATGACGGCTGCGCTTGGTGTTGTTTGTTTGCGTCTTCTTCTTCGTCATCGATGTCCATCATCATCGTTAGCGATGCCGCGTTTTTCGTATTCTTCTGCTTCTGCTCAACATCGAGCGGTATGTAATTCTTTCCACCATCACCCGAAGATTGTTTCGCGCGTCGTTGCAACTTTGCCTCCAATATCGCTTTATTCGATGGTACCATTTGCTGATCATCGCCATCATCTACCGTTTGAATAGTATCGTCGTCGTCGTCGCCCTCCGCTTCTCTCGAAAACGGATTATTCACCTCCGCCGTCGTCAAAGTCGCTTCTTCTTGCGCGTGTTCTTTCGGTCTGTTCAAAGCCACGCGTCGTTGCGCTTCCAACTCTTCCTTCAGCGCGTTGGCATCGTATTTGCGCTTCTCTTCTTCTTTGTCTTTCTTCTCTTCTTGACCTCCGTCTACGGCTAAAGCGCCCAGTCCTTTCTTCTTCTTCTTCTTCTTCTTCTTCAATTCCTCTCCGCTCTTCTCTTTCGTTAAACCTTCTTCCTCTTCCTCTTCTTCCTCGAACGAGAGGGTTACTCCTGCCTTCTTCTTCTTTGTCTTCTTCTTCTTCTTTTTCGACGAATTCCTCTCCTCTTTCGCGTCTTTATCTTCTTCTTCTTCTTCTTCCACATCACTCTCATCCTCTCGTGCCTCTCTTTTCCTCCGAATTGCCAAAAACGGCCTTCGTTTTTGTTTCGCCGCCCCTAAAGGTCCCATGTATTATACCAACAACAACGAGTACAACGACAAAAAACACCTCTTATTATTATTATTATTATTATTATTATTACTACTACTGTTACTTATTGAATTCGTCTCTCTCTTTCTCTCTCTCTCTCTCTCTCTCTGAATGTCCTTCTGCAGAGACCAACATCGACACAATTATGGAGGAAAGAAGAGGTGCCCTTTTTTTCATTTTTTTGCACACGAACGAAAAAAGACCAACGACGAGAGACCAAACGACCAAAAAAGTGGACTCACACACGATCTGATGATCTCTCTTTCTTCATACTCACGTTCGCACACTCACCCGAAACACAAAGCAGAGGAGGAAGAAGACAAAGAAGACGAAGACGAAGACGACGAAGAGAGAGAGAAACAACAGCGCTCTTTATTCGTATATCGTTTTGTCTCATCTTCTTAAACAGATATCATCGTCTCTCGAAGTGGTAGTGTTCTACGACTCCGTGAAAGCGGGGACCTTTTTTTCTTCTGTTGCACCAAAGGTCACGTACAGCGTCGTGCCTTTTTTGGAAACTCGACACAAAAAATTCAACGACAACAAGAACAACAACCATTACAACAACAAACGGTGATGAAGAAGAGACCTAGGAGGAGAGCGAAGCCTAAACGGCTTCGAAACCCTTTCCTCCTCTTTCTCCTCCTCTTTCTCCTCTCGTCTTTCGGGGGGGAGTTCTTTTCGACGGCGAAAGAAAACGAAGGAGAAAGAGAAGGAGAACAGAAAAAACTCGTCGACCTGTTACCGTCCTCGATTTTCTCGCGCTTCTCCGAGCGCGTGAAGAAAAATCCGAGGTTTAAACTCATCGTTTCCGTGTACGCGCCGTGGTGTGGGCACTGTAAAGTGCTCGAACCGGAACTTGTCTCCGCGCTGAAAATAGTGCGAGAAGTAGATGGCACGGACGAGACCGTCGTGGACGTGGTGAAAATGAACGGAGACTTGAGGAAATATCCAATTCGAGAGGAAATGGAGCAGAGAGAAACGGAGGCGAGGAAAGCGTTTAAGAAAAAGTACGGGGTGAAGGGATATCCGACTTTATTACTGCTGGAAAAGAAGAGCGACGATGAGAGTAGTAGGAGTGGTAGGAGTAGGAGTGAAGAAGAAGAAGAAGAAGAAGAAGAATTGTTCGTGGCGAAACAATACAAAGGCAGTCGGAGTCAAGCCGCGCTGTTGAACTATCTCCGTCGCGCGAGCGCGTCGGACGTCGCGACGTTCAAAGACTGGCGCGAGGCGCGAGAATACGGGAAATTGAGAGCGACCGAGTCGAACGCGATGTTTTTTCACTTAATGGTGAATGGAGGGAGTTTAAAGATTAAGAAAGCGTTCGACTCGGAGGCGAAGAAGAGGGAGAATTTACAGGCGTGGTTCGGAGAAAGCGACGCGCCAAAGACGTTTGAGGAAACGAATGCGTTTTTAGACGCGTTTCACGCGAAGCAATTTCCGTGGAAGGATATCCAAAGCAAAGACGAAAGTTATTCGGTTTTGTTAGCAGTGCACCCGAGAGTGCCCGGAGATGAAGACGACGATTCCTTAGTATCGGATGGTGAGAATTATAAGGCGTTTACGACCGAGGTTGTATTGTGTAGAGTAGCGGAGGAGAAAGAGGAGGAGGAGGAGGAGGAGAAAAAGAAGAAGAAGAAGAGTTATCGCGCGAACGACGCCGATATGAGCGAGACGAGTGGGTATGAAAATCCGTGCAACGTGTCTGCGTTTGTGCGCACCAGAATCGTCGCCCCGTTAGCCAAACTCGATCAATCCGTCTTCAACAACATCCTCGATTTAGATAGCCCGTCGGTATTCCTGGTCGAATCGGGAGGCGATGCTAAAATAGAAGCGTTCGCGAAGAATGCTTACAAACTCGCGCTGAAACACCGCAAAATATCCTTCGTTCGCGTCGACGGCGACGAGTTAGGCCCTTGGCTCGATAAGGAAATGGCTTTCGGCCCTCTCGAATCCTCCTTCCCTCTCTGTTTAGGATACCACAAAAAAACCCACCGGAGTTGGTACGACCGAAAATGGGAAACCAGGGGTAATACCATCGAAGAGTCGCTCGCCGTTTTCGTCGACATGAACTTCGTGGATATCAAACGACTCCCGAATTTCCTCCCGTCTATGCCTCTTTTAGGTAAATTGAAAAACATCCACCACAGAGCGACGTTTAGATTCTCCAACTCCTCCTCCCCGGTGCAACGATTAGCCACGTATTGGTGGTTGCTCGTCATCGCGTTGATCTTATTCGTCTTGTGCTTCTCGTTCGCGTTGCAGTATCAAAGAGAGGGTAAGTTCGACACGTCCAGCGAAGACGACAGTTCGGCAAAGTCCAGCGGCGAAGCCGAGAGGGCGGCGAAAGTAGAAGAGTCCGACGGGGACGAACCCAAGAAAACAAAGTGAGAATTCAAAGAAGAAGAAGAAGAGAGAACTTCATCATTTTCGCGGTGGTGAAAATACGCAACGTTCACGCGAAGAGGTATTCGCATCATTGTATTTATTGTAAAAACTTTCAACATAATAATAGTTTATACATGCATTCGCCCATCGCTCAAAATCGAGAAAGCTTTCGAAAATTTCTTCAAAAAAAAAGGATTTCTTCACCCATGGACGACGACGATGAAAACGACGACGACGGGTCGAGAAGCTCAAATTGGGAGAGCAAGAGGAGGAAGCGGAGGGAAGACGCGTGCGACGCGTTCGTCTCGTCTTTACCGTCGTCGTCGTCGACATCAATATCGAAGCGAAAATTGAATTCGGAATTCACTCCGAGAGAGCAAATTGAAATCGTTTTGCACGCGTTTTTGATGTCCACGAATAATGGCTCTTCTTCCGTCTGCGAGGCGCACAAATCCTTGAAACTGCTGGAGGAACGTCATAAGGTGTTGACGCTGAGCGAGGAAACGAGAGCGACGTTATTCAATCATTTGAGAAAAATGGCAAACGCAGACGCGAT
>JACLAA010004173.1_pt1 | contig 11043 bp, 6 predicted proteins | sample 8027891 | NCBI WGS metagenome assembly JACLAA01 (sample SAMN15724900, study PRJNA655200) | protist metagenome | isolation source: fluorescence activated cell sorting (FACS) single amplified genomes of... | place: Spain: Blaines Bay Microbial Observatory, Mediterranean Sea | collected 2016-01-19 | reverse complement strand
ATAATTATCTACCGTACTTATTCTTTAACGCAAACTTCTTTCTCCTCAAATGTCTTTCAACGAAGGCATGCGAGAGATGACGGTGGCGATGATCTCGGTGGAGACCAAGAACCCGTCCGGGTCGGTCAAGCGCACGGCTTTGATTTTGTTTGAATCGTCGTCCCGTGGTATAGTTTCGTACAGTTTCCTCTCCTTCTCCTTTGCTTTTTTGCCAAAGTTGTTGGTTCTAACGTCATTGGCGGACGTTTCTTCGACGAAGCGCAACGCATCGAATAACTCTTGTACGACTTTTGCTCCGAACGAACGTTCGAGCTCTTGAACGTCCACGCCTCGCGCGGTTCGAAAACCGAGCATGATGCGTTCTAAAATCGCGTCCGCGATTTCATCTAAAACTTCCTCGTCCGTGCAATCTTTTCGTAACTGCGTAAACGCCTCTTCGCTACCGAAGGAATTTTGTTCGAAATCTTGGACGAAACCGTAGTATTGTTTCATCCCTCTCGGTCGCGCTAATCGTTCGTTGTCGATGCGACTGGTGGCAGATAAACCAAACGCGTACCACGAGCCGTTTATAGCGTCCCAGTAGTTTTTGTTGTGTTTGCATTCGTTTTCTACGCCTTTAGCGAAGGAGGAGATTTCGTACCGGTGGAAGCCGCCGCGCGAGGTTAAGATTTCAGACGCTAACTTGTACTGCTCGGCGACGACGGATTCGGAAGGGAGAGGTAACCGGTCGCCGAGTTTATACGCCACTTTCTTGTTTTGCCTTTCCTTCTCTAGTTTCTTTCTGTGTTTTATGCTGTAATCGTCGTCCGTTTCTCGTCTGATTTCTTCCATCCGCTCTTCGAACGTTTTCGCTTTCGCATCCGCTCTTTTCATCTCCTCCGTGCGCTTGTCTCGATTTTTACTGCTGTCTTTTAAAAAGAGCAACCCGTCGTCTGAATCGTCTGAATCGTCGTCCCCGTACCACTTCCCGAACGCTGTCTTCTCTTCCACTTGCAAATCGTACGCGGACACGTGCGGTGCCTCGCACCCGATCGCTTCATATAAACCCTTCTCCCAAATCTCCAACGTCGACCCGGGTAAACCGCTGATTAAATCGATCGACCACGTCTCGATTGAGTTTGATCTACTATCGCTAAATTTACTATCACTCTCACCACCACTACTCCTACCACTCCCTAATAACGCGTGCACGTGCTCTATGCTCTCGTAAATCTCCAAAACCCCATGCGTTCTTCCGCACGCTTTCAAAACGTTCTCGTCGAAACTCTGCGCGCCTAGCGATATTCGATTGACGCCCAATCCTACGAAGCCTCTCAGCGTCTCCCGCGTAAACGTCCCGGGATCGCACTCCATGGATATCTCAACCTGAGACCAATCGATTCCAAACGCGTTCTCTAAACTCACCAGTAACTTTTCCATTTGTTTCACCGACATTAACGACGGCGTCCCTCCTCCAAAGAAAATCGTTTCCAACCCTTTCTCGTTTTTTTCTCTTCCTCCTCTCGAGCTCGTCTTCTCGTACGTCCCACGTAACCGTCCTTGGTGGGTGATTTCCCGGCACACGAAATCGGTGTACACATCCATCGCGTCGTTTATTTCCCCCCCATCTCGTCCTGTTCTTCTGTCTCCTATTATTTGCGTCGCAAAATCGCAGTAGTGGCACTTTTGTTTGCAAAACGGCAGGTGCACGTACGCGCTTTGGATGTGTGACAAACTCGTCGGTTTCGGAGAATACAAGCGAGATTGAAAAAATGATGATTCTTCTTTATTCGTAGTAGTATTCCTCGTCAAAGTCGCGAAAGACGCGCACTTCTTCTTTCCTCCTCCTCCTCTGAATCTTTGTCTTCCTCCTCCGCGTCGTTGTCTTCTCAACCCCGGACTGGAAAGAAGAGAAAGAGGACGTCGAAGAAACATCATCGTCCTCATTTCTGTTCGTTATTATGGTGAACAAACAACTCTTTTTTTTAAAAAAAAAAAAAAGTTGGTTTTGCTCACAAAAAGTCTCTCTTATTATTAGGTGATTTTGAACACGCAGAGAGGAAGAAGAGAAGGAGGCGGTTCCTGCTTTTTGGGTTGGTTCACCAAACAGTGCTGCTGCTGTTAGAGTAGTGTGACTCTTCTTTTTTTTAAGAAGTGCAAAAGTCGTGCGTTGTTGTGTGCGTAATACATTGTTTGAGAAGGAGGAAAAGGATTTGCAATTTTGAAATGATGACGCAGAGGGAGAACAGAAACAACGACCTGGTGGTGGACGAGAACGACGAGGAAGAAGATGAAGAACTCGAGCCGCCGCACGAGGTGATCACGTACGTAGACCAGAAAGCGTTGCTGAGGAAACAGAACTTTCGCGACAGGAGCGATGATGATGCGAATGCAACTACGAATACTAAAAACGAAAGAAGAAAAGATGGAGGAGAGAAAGAGCGGAGGATAAAGATGATGAATCTGGATGTCAACGAAGGGTTTCAAATGGGGTTTCAAGACCCGTCCAGTGGGTTTGGGCTGTGGGGAGGCGGGAACGAGAGTTTAGAAGCGACGGCGACGATGACGACGACGACGACAAATGAAGATGACTTTGACGGCGCCGTCGCGATGACGACGCCGATGGCGAAGAATACAAACAATAACAGTATGGATGGGTTCGAGAGGAGGACGTCGCCGCGCGCGCGTAAGACCGCATCAGTAGCAGTGGTGAGAGCGACGAGAACGACCACTAACGATAATAATACAACCGCAGTTACCGTTCGGAGGAGTCCGAGGAAGCACAGAGAAAGTATGGATGGTCCGTCGACGCAAACGGTGTCGTCGCCGTCCGGCGGCGCGGCGAACAACAAGAACAAAAAGAGAAAGACGACTACCGCTACTGCTCAAACGACGCAAGTTACGAAAGCGTTCACGAACAACCAGAGGAAAAAATCTGCGAAAGACGCGAACGCAACGTCGGCACCGTCGAAGAGGGGTAAAATTACGACGACAAAAACTACTGCCGCGAGAGGAGGAAGACAGAGCCAACAAGCGAACGTGCGGAAGACGGCTTTAGTCATGACCTCTACGCAGCAGCAGCCGTCTCAACAGCTGCCGTCGAGTAATCGCGGGACTTTGCCCACGACGATGCAAAGAGTGCAGCAAAACAAACCGACGAAACAAACAACTGGAGGAACAGGTAGAAAAGACAACAATATCAACGCACCAAAGGCGTTACCGCTGACAACAAGGGGTGGTGGTGATGGTGGTCAAGGAGGAATACAACTCCCTCGATCGACGTCAAAGATGCCAACCTCGACGCGAGATAAAGTATTAGGCGTAGTAAAACCAGCTCCAGTTATAGAAAAAGTAAGATACGATAGCAAAAAGAACAGCAGCTTGGACGGGACGCAGTCGTCGTTGGGCAACGGCACGGAGGAAATCGAGGACGACATCGAGGACGACATAATCGACAGTGGAGACGACGAGGACGGCGGTGAGGATGAGACCAACATAGATGTCGTCGCGTTGCCCAAGAATGCCGTAACAACGACGCAGAGGAATGATACAGGCAATGACGACGACGACGATGATGGCGCGCCCCCAATCCACCAGACGCAAAAACAAGGAGAAGCGGGAGGTAAAGAAGAAAAAGAAAAGAAGAAAGTCACTTCTTTTCTACCGAAACTCGCATCACCGACGAACGATTTGTTCTTAGACGGCGTCGGAGGTGGAGGCAAGAAATCCAAAAGAGGCACCGAATTCACGGGGAGCGGTCCTAAAGCGCGCCTCAAACGCGCGTTGCAAAAGTTGAAAATCAACAAACTCCGATTCGAGGAAAACGTAAAGAAAAATCGCCTTGAATACGACGAAGGGTCTTCACGAGAAAACGGCATCACGTTCCACGTGCGTTCGGTAACGATGGAAAGAGGAATTTTCAGATGTTTCGGGTACGCGAAACCGATGCATAGGAAAAAGACCGAAGCTGAAGTCATCGGCGACATTTTAGATGAGGAGGACGAGGAGGAAAATGTAGAAGAGGACGAAGAAGATTTCTTAAAAAAGAGAAAGGAAAAGAAAGAACTCCGCGACCTTTTGGACGATAACGGAGAATACGACGTCACCGTGTTATTCACCAAGGAGTTACAAAAAGAATTGAACGTTTCCATCGGAAACAGAGTTGAAATTTTCCAACCCTTTCGCGAAGTTCTCGCCCGAAACGGGTTTGGCGAGACCGCGCGGTGCGTCGTGAGAGCTGATTTTTGTCGCGTCCTGGACGGCAACTAGTGTAAACAAAGAGGAAGAAGAAGAAGAAGAAGAAGAGATAGATACACCAAACACATAGACGCAAATTATACATACACAAAATAGAAATACGCGGCAGCTGTACACATTATTATAAACTACACTCAGCAAAACCCGCCGAGAAACTCCTCCGCCACCGCTCTCCCTCTCGAGCTCACCGATAACTTCTGTTCGCTAATCTCCCCGTCCACGGATTTCAAAAAGTCCACCATGAACGTTACTAAACTCGAATTCACGAACTGTTTCTTGTGCTTCTGCGTGACTAGAAAACTTAAATCGAATGCACCGCTATTTATCGCTTTCTTCCGTACGATTGAAAACTGCTCCGCTCTTTGGCGCATGAACCGAGACAGTTGCTTGGTCAAGATGGCGTCTAACTCGTCCGAATGCTTCAGCTTCACGGATACACGAAAACTGTTCCTCGAACTCTCCACGAGTATAACTTCGTTGTTGTTACTGTTGTTTTTACTACTACTACTACTTCCTGCTCCTCCTACTCCTCCTCCAATCGCTCGCTGGATTCGTACTTCCGGGTACATCTGCTCGGGAAATTCGTCTTGAAATTCCACGAACGGTGTTGGAATCATCATCACGTTCGATTGATCATCATCATCATCTTCATCTGTCTCAATCTTGCGCAAAGCGTCGGTCAAAGCCTCGCGTATCTTCGCGTAGTGCTGTTCTCGAGAACTCATTTTAATACCAAGCGACGATATCTTCGTTTTTTACTCTACCTAAAGTGGAAGTAAAAACTCTGGCGAATTGGAGTCGTCATTCCATTTTGGAAAGATGTCCCAACAAGTGATTTACGCGCGACCGGGAGAAACGGTGCTCCTCCCTGCCCCAATACGAGAGGAGCAATACTTCGGCCCAATCTCATGCCTCTCCTGTATCGGTTTGGCTGTTTTTTTCGGCCCGTTCGGTTTACTCGTGTGCTGCTGCCCGTGCGATAGACGCAGAGAAGTGATGGAAGGCACACAGATGGTGGTCGGGGAAGATGGGAGTTTACAACAAGTAAGTTACGGACCGGGAGTGGTACAAGCACAAAGAATGGAACCGATGATGCGAGAACGAGTAAACAACGTGGCGAGAGGAGAACCGGTTCGGCCGGAAGGGACGAACGAACACTATTATCCGAAAGTTTAATTTGTTGTCGTTCCATTATATAAGAGAGAGATGAAGAGAGAGAGGTCTGGCAAGATCTCAGTCGTCGAGCGCGCGGAACGAACGAGAGTAACATTAACATCAAAAACATTAACAACAACATAGAGCAGAGATGCATAGAGGAACAACAACAACAACACGTATAGAGCAGACATATCGAGCCTTTGTATACTTTGTAATTCTGAAAAGAAGAGTGACCTTTCCGCCGCGTATTTAGTCCTTTTGAAACCGTTAGAGGAGACGAGGGGTTGCCTCTTTATCCTCTTCAAAATTTTCTTGCATTTCTCTCTCTCACTTGCGCAAATCAAACGCAGACCTCTACTGAAACCTCTCTCTCTAGAGAGAGAGAGAGATCGTCATTATCATGCGCGGTGGCGGCGGGATCAGTTTCTACCTCCTTTTCCTCCTCGTTTTTAGCAGGAGCGAAGCTCGGGAAATGCATTCGAAACGACACCAACAACTTTTCAAAGAGTTGAAGATACCACCGATATCCCCTTTGAACCCATCGAAAGACTTCTCCGTGGACGAAGCGATCAGGTTCCGCCGATTGAGCGGGGCGGCGTATTGCGAACGAGGGTTACAAAACTGGACGTGCGAATTTTGCGACGAACAATCCTTGGTGGACGTGACCGTGTTTGAATCGGAGAAGCGATTCGTGAAAGGTTTTATAGGGTACGATAAGGAGAGGAAACGAGTGGTGGTCTCGTTTCGAGGGACCGAGCCGAAATCGTTCGAGAATTGGTTGGAAAATTTGGATGCCACGCACGCGGGGTTCCCGGTGGCTGATTTTGAAGGGAAAGGAAGAGTTCACGCGGGGTTTTTAGATGCGTACGTGCAGATTCGATTGAACTTGACGTACGCCGTCGCGAGGTTGAGCGAGAAGTATAGCAGTTTTGAATCGGACGATGATGGCGTTCGTTTGAGTGTAGAAGAAAAAGGAGAAAAGAAGGATGAGAGTAGCAGTAAGATTGATAAAGATTTGCCACCATTTCCGATTGAAATTACCGGGCACTCGTTGGGCGGAGCCTTGGCGACGATCGCGGCGATGGATTTGGAAAGCGGCAATCACGATCCCGATCGGAAACACATCATACAGAAGAAAGTGGACGTAAAGAGCGTGTATACGTTTGGATCTCCGCGCGTTGGCGATGGCGTGTTTGCGGAGATTTACGCAGAACGGCTCGGTTTCAAAACGTACAGATTGACGCACGGAAGAGACGTCGTGCCTTCCGTACCGAATACTCTTCTGGGATTTCGCCACGTCCCGACCGAGGTGTACGAAGATCGAAACGGAAATATCACCATCGGCGATGGAAGCGGTGAATGGAAAGGCGGCGAAGATCACGTGTGGAGACGGTATAGCGTGAGCGATCACTTGTATTATTTAGGAGAATACATTTGCGGGTGCAATTCTTGAAAGAGAGAAAATATTTGTAAGCTAACACAATAAGTTGATGAGAAAACGCCGGAAAGCGTTTTCGTTACCTTAATTCATATGCACAAGTATTCGGTACAATGCTTTCTACGCGGGCATGCTATTTACGTTTGCCAAGGCCAACTTCTTGCCGGTTGCCACGCGATTCTCGCAGGGCACCCGCCTCCAACTCGCACCACGCTGCTTACTTTACAGTGCATCTTCTTCTCGTTCGTCAATTTTCTAATCTCGTCTAATCCGGGAGGTCCGTAGAACGTCGCTTTTTCTTTCCACAACAACAAAATCGCCTGGTGATAAATCCAATATGATATTCGGTGCGGACTCAACCCTCTTCTATACAGTAACCGCAAACCGCCGTAATCGTTCCTAGCCCCTCTGGTATCCGATTCGTCTCTCTTCGCGACAAAAGCCGCGTGGAAAAAATCCCCGTACTCGGGATGTTCCACGCAGTCCACCGTTAACTTCAAATGTTTACTCACCGTAGGCATATCCGACGCAAATATACGCCAATTCGACTCCATGTCCATAAATGGACTCACGTGTAAGCTTTTCGGCACGTGTGCGCCTAACGGTTCTGCCATACCTTTTCTATTCTGTACGCTTCCTTTGCTGCTGTTGAAGTTCATCCTCACGGTTTCCCCCCACGGCGTGTTCGTGACTTCCGTCACATTCATGACACACTCTCCAGTTTCATTTAATACCACGTAATACACGGAAATCGGATTTTGATGGTACCCAAAACTCATCGGAGAGGTTAATAAATGGATCGAAACGTCCTTCTCTTTGACGAATGAAGGCACGTCTTCGCGCGTTCGTTCCCAAATCTCACTCGCATTCAAGTGCAAATTCGCCTGTTTTTTTCTCCACCACGTTGGAGGATTGCTGAGGTTTACCAAAGCCATTCTCAGCGGGTACCGGAAGCTCCGTCTCATGGGCAATTTACGAACGTGCGTGACGATGCCGTCGAAGAATTGAACCTTCCTTTCGTCTTCACGTTCTATTCTTGTTGAACCGAGAGAATGGATAGACAAAAGGAGCTGCCAAAAAAGCGTTATGGGAATTCCAACTAACGCTCGGAACGAGTAATACCAAACGCTGAGGAAGATGAGCGCGGGTTGGGAGAGGATTTGGAGGAGAGAGGAAACTGTGGAGGAGGGGAGGGACATGGGGTCCGATTTCTTTTGTTGCTCTTTTTAAGTGAAGTGTTTCGTGTGACGCACTCAGAAATTTTCTCGGGGATGGTGTTTCAAACTGACTTTGTAAATATGAAATCTCAAACGGAGTACACGTAGTAGTAGTTTCTCTCTCTTTTAAATACAAAACATTCTCTTTTCTCTTGTCTCTCTCTCTCTCTCTCTCTCATTTTCAAATCATAAAATATATACTATCATCGGTAGGTGGGCACCTTCTAGCCTTATTCGTCTAAGCGCTCTCTTTACTCAACCCGCTCTCGAGGTACCGCGCCGCCGCTCTCTTTTGAACCTTCCCATACGCGATCATCAAAGTAAAACCAACCGCGTGCACACCCAAAACGATCCAACCAAACAAAGTGACGACATTCATCACGGCTACTTCGCACGCCACGCCAAACTCTTTAAAGCATTCCGTGGATAAAACGGTCGCTACTTGGGCGCTACCGACGGAAAATATACACGCGAGACATAACAACGCGCGTTGGCCTTTCGGCAATACCTCCCACTCGGAGACTTTTTTGTACGCTACTTTCAATTCCTCTTGCGTTTTCTCGTACTCTTCGACTTCGACGTCGATTGGGACGGCGTCGATTTCATCTTTTCGACTAATTAAAGCTTTATCCATGAAATAGGCGAACATGAACATGGTGACGCCCATGCTCACGGCGGAGAGCGCGAGCATGACGGCGTTCAAGAGTTGCCAGTAGTTTTTCGAAGTGTCATCTTCGGCGAGTATGGTGGAAACCGTCGTCGCTGCTTCGCACCCGCCGATTTTCAACTGAACAGCGCCAGAAACGACGACATACATCAAGTATAAAACAATCACCGGGGCAGTACCTAACATTGCTTCGTGTAACGGGACTCGGATGATGCCGCACAAGACCGAGGTTGGCCAATCCGGGCCGCCGCACAATACCGCGAGTTTATCAATCGGTAAGCCTTTCTGTAACAAGATGACTTTGATCGCGCGCATTTGAGGGGTATTGACCGCACACATGGCTCTAACCGCGACGCGGTTACCGAGAGGCTCGCCGATGGCTTTCTGTTGCAACATGCACGAAAACAGTTTGACGAACCAACACATGGCGCCGCAAATCATAACACCCGGCCAGAAACCCATGGACTCTTCCACAGCACCGACGATGACGATACCACCGGTCAAATACACCGGGGGACCTGGGATCGGCGGGAGCAAGAACATAAAGACGCCAATGCCAAAGAACACAAGAAACACCATCCAAACTTCTTGCGCTTTCAAATAGGAAACCAACCACGCCAGGAAAATCACCGCGCCTTTACCTACGCCGATGGAGATTATGAAGTAGGCAAGCGCAATCCAGGTGGCGTAGACGATAGTCGTTGTTGGCGAATCGAAAAGCCAATTCAAAACCGCGCGGCATTCGTGCGTGATGAGACCATCTTTTTCGTTTTCCGGAATTTGCTGGTCCAATACTTTCGGTCGAAACGTGAGACCGATCCGCCTGCAGGCGGATGAAACGGCGGAGATTAACAACGCGGCCGGTAGCGCCGGGCCAATCGCGCATAACAAGAAACCTTTCATGATTGGATGGTTCGTTGCCGCGGCCACTTTCGTCTCCACGCCGGTGTCTTTGATAATTTTGGAAATCTTCTTTCTCCCGGCAGCGGCGAACATGAGCATGAGAAACATCCCGACGAACAGCACGACAAACTGGATGATATCGTCCGCGATGCCCATTTCCACACCAGAAATGGACACTTGAATGTATGTACCCAGACCAAAAATCATCATTAAAACCGCAATCATTCTTACTGCACCACCTGGTCGGGAGAGAAAATTCGCCGTCGCGCCGAAGAGAAACTCGAGGAACCCAGTCGCCCCGGGTAACATCCACATCATGTACACGCTGACGCAACCGGAATCGGTCCCATCCGCGGCGGTTGAATCGCACTCGAAAACACGGTTCGGAAACGTGTACTTGTGTTTATCCCAATTGTTCTCCATGGCGAAGACCCAAAAGAACCAAGCGCCGATGATCAAAGCACCGGCCAAAAACGAGCACCTCGATGCGGCAACCATGAAGGAACGCGTAGAAATGCCTCTGCAAAAGCTCTTCTTGTACACCGCGGTGAAACCAATCTTCACCAACACGTAAATAACCACCGGTGCGGTCACGTACCTTCCAGACGCTAACAATGCCGCGCAGAACAAACCAACGCCACAAATCAAAATGACCAAGTTCAAAGCCATCGATTTCAATTTATAATCCTTCTTCACATCTTCGCTGGCATCGAGCAAATCGTTCTCGTTCACCTCTCTCGCCTGTGGTAACATCTTTCCAGAACCGGACGAGTTGACTGATTTCTCGCTCTTTTCGTTTTCGTCATCGTTTTTGTTCTTACTCTTCTTTTCCGCCGCGTCGCCGGCGACGCGCGTCCCGACTCGTCCTTCACCGCTCTCGTCGTCACTGCTGTCGTCCTCGTGCGTCTCCTTCAATTTCGTCATCTTTTTCCGTTCGTGCCTTAAAATAACATCCGCGTCGAGCAACCACAAAAGAAAAAACACTCCGAAGCAACTCACCCCGATGTACCACGCGGCGTCGTAGTGCGCGTCTTTATTCAAAAAGTCATACACGTGTACGCCTTTCCCCATCATCGTGTACCCGGATATGAACGCAATCGCCAACCCGATCTCTAAAAACAAGAACCCGAGTGATTTCCAAATCGTAATTTTCGGTTTCATCGATACGTATCTCACGAACAAATACCCGTCGTTGACGTCGTTCTCTCCGCCCAAGTCTTGGTTCCTCTTTTGAAACGATGGTGCTTTTTGGTCGAACGAAACACCTTTCGTCGTTTTGTCCGACTGTCCTCTCACTCGTTGTTGTTGTTCCTTCTTCTTTTTCGAACCATCAGAAACGATCCTTTCCACGCTCGTGAATGGGTTCAATGCTTCTTCGCGTTCGCCTATCGCGTTCAAGTCCGCGTCTTCCTCTTGGAATTGCA
>JACLAA010004172.1_pt1 | contig 11048 bp, 6 predicted proteins | sample 8027891 | NCBI WGS metagenome assembly JACLAA01 (sample SAMN15724900, study PRJNA655200) | protist metagenome | isolation source: fluorescence activated cell sorting (FACS) single amplified genomes of... | place: Spain: Blaines Bay Microbial Observatory, Mediterranean Sea | collected 2016-01-19 | reverse complement strand
TTTCTTGCTCAAGCTAATCACCTCCGTCCCGGCGACCGAGGCAAACCCAAAGCACGATATCGCCAAAAAGGATACGTACGTCACGTCTCGTTTGATTTGGTTCAAGTTGACGGCGAACCCGTCGGCGGAATGCGTCGAGACCGCATCGAAGACCAGTTTTAAGCCGTGGACGAGACCTATTTTACTCCCACCATTATTATTACCACCACCAGACGACGACGCGGAGAAGGCAGAGGATTTCGTTTTAAGGGCGTCCATCTTTCTCTTACTCTCTCTCTCTCTCTAAAGCGCGCGTATTTATCGCGCTTTACGAGTTACATTTTGGGGGTTTCTTTTACACTAGATTTAGGGTTTTAAACCCTGAGGCCATCTGTCTTTGATTGGGAAAAGATTAGTCACACAAAACGACGCGCGGAGAAGAAGAAGAAGGAAAAGAGTGAGACCGAGGACAGAGCGCCGCTTGAAAATTGATCGATCGAAAAAGAGTGTTTTTAAGAATATATAATCATGGAAGCATCTTCCGTTCGTTTGCAACGACTGCTTGAAACGTCGACGAATTCGACCAATTCCAATGGAAAAGTATCCTCCTCGATCGAATCCATGCCGTACGCGACCGCGGCGACCATCGCGGCGGAATACACGAAACGAATCCAACACTTGGAAAAAGAGTTACGGGATGCGCACTTACAAATTTCCGAGGGCAACGTGGCCAAACACTCCTCGGCGACGACATCGATTGAGTTGGAAAAAGCGAGAGATAGAATCGGAAATCTGGAACAAGCCGTCGTGTTGCTCACGCGAGAGAAGGACGAAGTCTCGCGGCATCATCGAGACGCCGAGGAGGCGTACGCGAAGCTGTTTGAAAAAGCGTCGGATATCGACGGCGCGAAAGATACGGCGATTAGAAACGCGAAGCGAGACATCGAGAAGAATTTACGAGTGGAATACACGCAGAAAATGGACGAGTACGAGAGACGCGTGGAGCGGGAGATGAACGAGTTTCGCGAGCAACAGGTCAAGCAAGTGCACGAGGCGATTTTAGACGCGCACTTTTCGGTGCCAGAGAGAGAGAAGATGAAGGAAGATCACGAGGACGAGTTGGCGAGGTTGAAAGCGAGAGTGGACGAGACCGTGGAGTTTCACGTGAGAGAAGGCGTGAATCAAGTGAAGAGCGAGTACGAGAAGAAGTTTTTGGAGCAAGCGATCGAGGTGAGAGAAAAAGCCGAGGAGAACGCGGAGTTGTTGGAGACTTGCATGAGGTTGAAGAGGGAAAGAGATACCGCGGAACGGTTGAGACAAGACGCCAAAGGGGAAGGGATTAAGTTTTTGACGAATACTTTGAAAGAGATGGAGTTGAAGCACGCGGAGCAACAAGAGGTGGTGAACGAGTTGAGAGAACGGGAGAGGAAACGAGCCGAGGAGAAGATCGACGAGACGTACGCGGAAGTCAACCGACAGTTGGACGACGAAAGAGAGCAATTTAAGATTAAATTCGAAAAGCAACGAAAGTTCATGACGGAAGAGTTGGAGCAAGCGAGAGACGAGGCGAAAGAAGCCGCGGTGAAGTTGACGAACCATCACGAGGAGATGAAGGAGAAAATGCACGACTTGACGTTGAAAAGTCAAGATTTGATCGATCAAAACACGCGTTTGAGAGACGTGGTGAAAACGTTCGAGGATTACGTCGAGGAGTTGGAGGAGAGAGAAGCGCGATTGGAGATTTACCAATCGAAATTGGTCGGTGCGAAGGAAACGATCGAAGCTATGAAAGAAATCATGGCGGACGATAAACACAAAATCGCGCAAGCGGTGTCGAACATCATGAGGAACGTAAACGACGTCAAAGCGTGGGCGACTGGAATTCGATCGAAATTAACCTTAGCTGGAGCGGAGAGCATGGACGTGCAAAGAGCGATGGTGTCGTTCGAAGACGCCATGCGATCGGTGGACCGAGCGATCGCCGAGGTGGAAACGAGCTCTAGTCGCGACTCGGTGAGATTGATGGACATCATGAAACGCTCCGAGGCTACCGCGGAGAGGGAAACCATGGACATGCGTTCGGGGAGATCGGTGAGAAAGAGCGAGTTGCAAAAGAAACTATCAGCCGCGAGCGATGGCGATAAAATTACCGCGTTAGCGGACGCGCACGACGGATTCCAAGGGTACGTGGAAAAATACGGTATTGCCGCCTCGGTTTGGGGAGCGGGCGCGGTGGAGCGACCGAAAGCTGCCGCGGACGCCTCCGGCGGAGGGTCCTACTTTGGCGGCTTGTTCGGCGGATAACATGAACACATTCTTTCTATCTATCTATACGCTACTACGTAAAAGTACAACTACGCTATATTCTTTATCGTCGCATCAAAGATCGTCCCATATTTGGTAATCGTTCATCCCATCACCGTCTTCGTCGTGCGCTTGGTCGCTACACGCCACTATCACCATGACACCGTCCTTTTCGTCCGAGTTTGTCACCGCGTGGCCTAATCCCCGCGGACTCGACACGAGCACCCGCTCGCCTCTCGAAAAACTATAATCGGTATACCTTCCGCCCGTTTCCCGCTCGACCCGAACGATCCCGTTCACGTTCCCAAACACCGCGAATGTCTCCGCTTTCCCTCGATGTCGATGGTTCCCTCTCGTTTTCCCTCTCTCGATCGTCCCAAAGTGCACGTCTTTACACGCTTTCGGTCCAACCAATCCCGCGCGGTCTCGCGCTCGGAAAATCTCCTCCATCCAGTGCTTTTCAGATTTGTTCCGTACATCGTTGTTGTCGTTTTTGAGTTTCACCGCGCCTTCCCCTCGCTTCGATGCGAGTGGATCGTTTGATTCTGGCATCGGTAAAATGTTGACATCATCGACAACATTCAGAATTGGAAACCGGTTTTGTTTCATCATCATCATCACCATCATCATCATCAAAAGAAGCGATAAAGACAGCGCACCGCGACCTCCGCGAGAAGTAAAGGAGGAGCACACGGAGGACATCTCTCGCGAAACTCTCAGCAAAAGCGACTCGAGTGAAAGAGTGAGAGAAAAAACGGACACTAAAACGGATAAGATACGTTTTTAGTGTTGTGCGGATTTTTCCCTAACTGCTTTATATTCCATTTTCGCTTCATTGTACATGCGCGCATCGACGCGCGGATCATTCATTCATTCTACTCTCACCGCTCCTTTCACGAAACGGAGACGACACTACTTTTTCGGTTTTGTTGGTTCCAATCAAAATATGACCGAGTCCGCCGTCGTCACGCACACCGGTACGAAACCATTTAAACACTTTGTTCTCTTTAGGGGAGCCGCCACCGGTTTCCCTTACCTTCTTTCTGCGTTTACTGACCCTATTAACGCGTCCTCTCTCAATCGTAAACTCGCTATAATACTACATCAAAAGGGAACAACGGACTCAAAGACGGATGGTTCTCGGAAATCTCCCCGGAAATGTGGCCTGGACAAGCGAACTCGCTCGAGATTCAGGAAAAACTGTACGACGCACAAAGCGAGTTTCAACACGTGCAAGTGTTCAAAACGTCAACGTATGGGAACTTACTCGTTTTGGACGGGTGCATACAAGCGACGGAACGAGACGAGTTCGCGTATCAGGAGATGATTGCACACTTACCTTTGTGCGCGATTTCGCGGGAACCGAAACGGGTGTTGATAATCGGCGGCGGCGACGGCGGCGCGCTGAGAGAGGTGACGAGGCACCAGTACGTGGACCGGGTGGAGATGGCGGAGATTGATGGGATGGTTCCGGAAGTGAGCAAGAAGTTTATGCCGTACATGGCGCGAGGGTTTGAGGACGAACGGGCGACGGTGATGATTTGCGACGGGGTGAAGTTTGTGGAGTCGTGCGAGGAAGGGACGTACGATTGCGTCATCGTGGACAGTTCCGATCCGATTGGGCCGGCGAGCGTGTTGTTTGAGGAGAGGTTTTTTAGAAGCGTGTTTAAAGCGTTGAAACCTGGAGGAGTGGTGTGCACGCAAGGCGAGTGTTTGTGGTTGCACGGAGAGTTGATTGGGGATACGTTGGAGATGTGTAAGAAGGTGTTCGTCGGAGGCAGCGTGAGCTATGCGTATTGCACGATACCGACGTATCCGAGCGGACAAATTGGGTTCGTGTTAGCTTCGAAGCCCGAGGTAGATGGGAAGACGGTCACGTTCGAACGGCCCAGTCGAGAAGCGCCGAAAACGAAAGAAGGCTCAACGCTGAAGCCTCTGAAATATTACAACTCGGCTATTCACTCGGCAGCTTTCGTGCTTCCTGAATTCGCTCGCCAAATCGTCGAGCCGCATCTCGTGCCGGGAAACGATGCCGCCGCTTGAGTCAATTTACGATACACGCGAAACACTTTTTGTTTGATGTTAGAAAATAAGAAACGTTTTTACTAATTTAAGAAATACGAACGGAGATTAAAATAGAAGTCATGCGAGAGAGAGAGAGAAAAAGAGAGAGTTTAAACCAAGTAGATGTCATGACAAACACGCGTTGATCATTATTATTATCACGAGTATATATAATAATCCACCCAATTCACACATGTATGTATAGTATATAAAATCACAACGAGCCGGTATACAGTTCCCGCTCTGGTTTGTCTCTTCTCAATGTATTTTTAAAGTATTATTAGTACAATCTCTCTTTTTCTCTCTCTCTCTCTCACAGACAGACTTCAAATCGGCGTCGTGCGCAACGAAGAGAAGATATCTCTCGGCGTCACGTTTTTAAACCTCGGTGTCGTCATGCCTCCACCGTTGGCGACCGTCGGCGTCACCGCGTTACTATTGTTACTCGCGTTATTGTTGATGTTGTTGTTGTTGTTGTTGTTGTTATTATTGTCGTTATTGTTGTTTATGCTATTGACGACCTTCTTCGGCGACGCGAACGACGACCTGTTGTTATTCGTCTTATAATAATAATTCGTATCATTCGGAGGCGTCTCATCTAATTCAAACTTCATCTTCTGCCCAACTTTAACCGGCGCGTTCAACAACGCTTCCCTCATCCACTTCCGCATGCTCACCGGACTACTCCTCCGACCGCCGTCGTCGCCAACCTCTTCTCCATTTTCCAAAGGCGTTTTCGCCTTCGCGTCGAAACTCGCGTTCATGTTTTTACCGCGTATATCGTCACCTTCCTCCGGCGTCGATATCGTCGTCGCCGTCGTCGTCGCGGCGTGCCGCGACCCTTCGTCGCTCGTAAAATACGTCGCGATTGGTGTCGCGTACCCGCTCCCGCTCGCGTCTTTCTTCTTCTTCTTCTTCTTATTTTTGTTGTTGTTGTTGTTGTTGTTGTCGTTCGACGCTTTCGTCCTCCCTCTCTTCGTCGTTCCTTTCGTCCTCGTTTCTCTCGATTTTGCCTTCACCGTTGTCTTCTTTGTCTTCTTCTTCTCCGTCGACGGCGTGGTGAACACCAAAACGTCGTCTAAATCGTCGTCGTCGAACGCGACCACGTTTGTGAAATCGAACGCTTTTCGAATCACCTTCGCCGACGATGGGGTTAAAACAACGTTGTTGTTGTTCTCGCGTTCGGAAAGGTCCGACCCATCTCTCGACGCGTTTTGGACGATCTCTTTTCCAATCTTCGAGCGGAGATTGTATCTTCGATTTTTATTCGTCGTCGCATTCGTTAAAGCCCCGGAGGATGAATTATTCGTGTTTGTTTGACTCCTTTGTTGTTTAAGTTGTTTAAGTTGTTTGGTCGTCTGAATCGTCATCTCGAGCGGTAAAAGGATGCGACGAGAGAGATTCTATTTGTGCGTCGAAAGCGTCAAATTTTGGCGGGAAAACAACAGAGGAGAGTAAGGCGTACGTACTAACACCCTAACCTTTTTAGTTCTTCTTTTACTTCAAAACCCTAAAATGTATACTCTGTAAGTGCTTAGTGCTTACTCCTCAGTCTGTATCGCGTACTCTCTTCATTTTGCCTTTCTTTGTTTTGCTCTGACGAATGTCTTCAGAATAGACTCTCAAACGACGTCCGATGAAACGCGAGGACGAACAACGACCTCACAGTACGAATAAAAGTATCATCATCAACGGGAAAGTACTCGTGCTTTTCGTTTTAGTCTCTTTGTCTGCGATGGTTTCCTGTCGTATTTTCCTCTGGTGACGACTTCTTCTTCGTCTGTTTTGGATAAAAATGCTGAAGAGGATGGGCTGCTGCTTCCAATAGCGAAAGAGGAACTGGAGGAGGTTTTGAAAGAGGAACAACGTAGATAACGTTTAGAACGTAGATACTTTAGCGAAGTATACTGTAATAAAAGTGAGCATAGAAGAATACCTATTCCCCTTAAATGTGATGATTGAATACGCGGCGCGCACCGATTGCGTTTCAGTCCATCTTCTCCTCGGCGAACGCGGTGTCGTTCAAGCACGCTCGGAGCAAGATTTTCTCACTCAGACGAAGTTTCAAAGCGACGAGGACTCTTTTTTGATGGCGTTTTCGGTTTTTGTCGCCATGACGTTCCTCCGCGGCATTTTCGGTCCCGTCGACGAGGGTATGTATTCGCCGTAACGCGGTCAAATCTTCCGCGATGGACGTCGCCGAGTATCGAGCGAATTCGCGTTTGTATATTCGTCGCAACAAAGATGACGCGGTGGTGGTCGTCGTTGGAGTTTTTGTCGTCGTTATACATTCTCGTTCGATCGTTTGGACGATGTCGAGTAAATCTTTCGAGACGCATTGGAAGGAAGGATGGAGGATTTTTGTTTCCGCGGAGGAGTCCCACGGCGTTTCGGTGACGTTGGAGAGGAGGAATTTGCGGAGGACGGGTCTTTCGGTCGTCGAGGACGGGGCGAGGACGTCGAGTTGTTTGCATTTTTCGAGAACGCGCGGGTGCGCCAAGAAGTCGCGCAACACGGCGGTGGCGGAAATTTCGATTTCCGTCGCGCCTTCGTAAATGAACGTCGTCGACTCTTTTGCTTTTTCTTTTTCGTCGTCGTCGTCCATAAAAAGCGGGAAATTCAACCGCTCGTCGTCGTCGTAGATAAAACCAAACTCGAGAAGCGCGCCGCCACTACTTTTATCAGCGTAATCGTGAAAGGCTTGCGTTCCGGCGCGATATCCGCCCACCGTCGCGTGCAAAGAGATGTCGTCGTGAGGAGAAAGTCGCACCTCGCATTTCGCCGCGTCTCTCGCGGAATTGAATATATCCAAGCCCGGACAGAGGAGCAAAGCGCCGTTTTCGATTTCCGGAAGCGTAAACGCGCGCGCTAATACCGTGGCGTACGCCCATTCAAACCATTCTCGCAACGTCTCGAATCGAAACGGCGTCAGTCGTTTTCGTTGTCGTGTCTGCGTCTGCGTCTGTTTTGTCTGCGTCATCATCAACCGCTCAAACTCTTCTCGTAAACTCGCGTTGGAAAATAAAACTTGAAACTCCTCTGCGACCAATTTCTTCCTCCGTTTCGCTCTCTCTCCGATGCGACTGTTTTGCAAAAACGCCAACTCCTCCATCGACCACAACAAAAGCGAATCCACGTTCGTCGGCAACAAATCCACGTACGCCTGCCAATGCGGTGAATAATCATCCCTCGAGCTTTCTTCCTTCTCATCTCCGTTTTCTCCTCCTAACTCTTCCGCTCTTCGAGTACTCCTCGCTTTCAGATCCTGATACATCAGCGCCATCGCCAACATGCTCGTCCTCGTCGAATCCAACGGAAACGACGACGTCGCGTTCGCCCCGTCCTCGTCATCATCAAAATCCGATTCTTCATCATCGTCTTCGATCAAAACACCTCTCAGTTTACTCGCTAACTGTTCTTTCACGAAAATCTCCCCCACTTTCGAGCTAAACCCGAGCTGTTCGCAATCGGCGCGTAAAAATACGTCCCATCGCATCGCCGTCGGTAACGTCGTTTCCGTCGAATTCCTCCCGGCGACGCCGACAGAAGTCCTCCTCCTCTCCCCTAACGGTATCCGAAAAATCACATCTTGCTCCTCCTTATCCTCCAAAACGATCCCGCCGATCCCCATTTTGCGCGTGAATACGAATTCAGACGTACACATCGTTTCGATTTGTAAGGATTTCAGCCACTGTTTGAATCGAATTATTGCGAATTGCCTGTCGATGTCTTCGTCTTCGTCTTCTTTGAATTCTCGACGGTATCTTTCCTTCCCCGTCGAAGAAATTCTCATCGTCTTCTTCTTCTTCTTCTTCTTCGAAGAGAAGGAGGAGGATTCAGACGACGAGGAACACAAAGAACAAGACCGACAGACTCTCAAAGACGAGAACGAACTCATCGTGAAATTCGTCGGGTACGGGTTGAGAAGCGCATTTTAACGAGCACGTTTTGTGTGTGTTTTTACGGCGTGATTTTTGTGGTGATGTCTCTCTCACAAAATTGAGATGTTTCTGCTGTACAACCGCGGTATGCGAAACTTTTTGTTTATGTTTCTTTTCTCTCTCTTTTTCTCTCTCTGCTATCAAACCATCTCGTCTCCGAAGGGTGGTGGTGCGATGACTCTTTTGGCGGCGGCGGTTTTGCTCTTCTTTTCGTCGTCGAGATGGTTTCCGCGGTGTTTCGACGACGGCGAAGAAGAAGAAGGAGACGCGCTTTTGGAAGGAGGAGGAGGAGGAGGCGGAGGAGAAGGGCACACGTTTCGCAACTCGCCTAAACCTAAAACCACCGGCCAAGAGCGAGAGAAGGTAAACTTTAACCTCCCCGGTGGGTTTAACCACGGCTCGCCGTCCACTTGAACCGGCAACGGTCGCTTCAAGACGATTTCTACTTTCTTGCCTTGCGCCAAGCGGTGGGAGTGCGTCATTCGAAAGCGAATGGCGGAGAGGTGGCCGACGCCGTACGTGGCGACGACTTCGACTAAGCCGTCTTGGACAGACGGCGGTTGGAAGTCTTGCAAGTGCTCGTGCGGTTTGGATTTTTCGCCAGAGCCGAAAAAATCGACACCGGTCGTTGAGGAGTGGATGTTGAAGATTTGGATGGTGTTCGCGCGCTCCGGGATCGATATTTGTTTGTTGTCCACGTAAAGGAGGATGGTTTTCGGTGTAAGGTAACGGCGTTTGGCGAGCCACTCTAACGCGCCGAGGACGCCGTATCCCGCGACGTTGGCGGAGACTGTTTTTGGAACGACGCAACATTTTTCCGTTTTCTCTCGAAATTGGTGGAACTGTAAAGCGATGCCGGCGTCGAAACCTACCGAGAAGAAACAGGCGGAGAGCTTTTCGAATTTTTCTACTTTCACCAGAGGCGGAGACGTTTTAGCGCCCCCGGCTTCGATATCTTTAGCGCCGTCGTACTCTTCCTTCTCTTCGTCGACGACACCTTCAATCGCGGACATGTACGACGTCGACGACGCGATCGAGTCATTTCGAACGTGTTCTCCTGGAGGTAAAGATACGAAAGGATTTATCGTCGTCGTCGTTTTTGTTGTTGTCGCTTTGTTCGTTTCTTCGACGATTAACTTTGGCGGTACGAATTCTCGTCTTTTCTGTACCAGATTCATCTGCGTCGTCGCCCCGGGGGGACTCAACGGTGGATCCGCGAACAGCGAAGCGGGCAAACTCGGATGCGGCGTCGTCTGCGTCGAGTCGTGATCTCGTATGGATTCAACCAAAGTCTCCTCGAGTTCAGACGGTGAACGCAAATGTCCCGAAAACGACCAGTTTCGTCGTCGTCGTCGTCCTTTTTCTTCTTCTTTTTCTTTTTGTTCTTCTCCTCTAGTAGTAGTAGGAGCGGCACTTCTTTGTCGCAACAACGAAGATTTCGAAGAAGATGAAAAATACTCCTTCAACATCTTCGTCTTCTTCGTCTTTCCGTTGTTGTCGCTCTCCCCGCTTTTCGGCAAATCAACCACGCTCTCGCTGACAAACTTCCACAAATCCGCCGTCGCAATCTCCCCTCGTTTCATTTCCTCGCAAAACGCGTCGAAATCGTTCTCCCACTGGTCTTTGGATTCGTTCCATCCGAACACTCTCGCGAACTCGTTCCCGGTCCCCATCGGAAGTTGCCCGACCGGAACGCAATATCCCGCCGATAAACCAAACTCTCTTTCCTCTTCTTCGCACGCGGTTTTCAACAGAGCAAACGTCCACGACACCGTCCCGTCCCCTCCACACGCCACCGCTCGCGCTCTTATCACGGGTCTCTTCTCCTCCTTCTCTACATTTTTGTGTCTTCGGTACGCTTCGTACCGCACGCGTTCTCTCAACAACTCTTGGTTCCCTTGATAGTCGTCTAAGAAAATCACTTCGCAATCTTTGTGCGTTTCATATCTGCGTTTGATGCGTTCGTGTAAAGTTAGAGATGCGCGTGACCCCGAGCGGGAGTTCACGAAGAACACGAGGAACGTATTATTTACTATTCTCACGTCGTCGTCCTTCGTTGTTGTTGTTTTCGTCTCAGACGATGATGAAACAGTTGCCGTTGGGGAAATGACCTCCATCGTATCTCTTTCTCGGAAGTACCTCTGTGTTGTGCGTATGCTCTAAAGCACGCACAAAAACAGAGACAGAGAGAGAAAAAAAGAGAGAAACAGCTTCGAGAAGAAAGACAAAACGTGGGTTTGTCGCGTGCCTGTGAGTACGTGTACTCCTTTAAAGTACTCGTTCAATGTGTCGTAAAATTGTCTCTCAGCGGTTGTCTCGCGTGACTGTACCAAACCGAAAAAAGGTAAACTTTTGGTCCTGTTTCACCATTTTTCTCTCCCTGCGGCACGTTGTTGTTGTTCACCAGGGGAACTGTTGGGAGGAGGTTGCGTTGCATCGTCAACGACCGGGGTCTCGGATGTCTCAGCGCGTCGGTAGAACGAGAAGAACGTAACGTCCGTTTGGGAGAGAACTCAGTCATCGGAACAGCAGATATTTTTTCCTCGTCTTTCCTTCTTTTTAATACGTCGGTTTCTCTCTCCTCTGTCTTTTGAATACGCGCGACTAATCAATCTTTAACAACGGCGCGCGTGTGCGTTGAGATCTCCAATCGCACAACCGCCCAACTGTAACCAGCGTATGCGCGAATAAGAAGAGCAATGGAAAGATGACAACGAGGGTGCCCCACCCAGGAGTGGCAGAGAGGTGGTAGAAGAAGTA
>JACLAA010005750.1_pt1 | contig 11050 bp, 15 predicted proteins | sample 8027891 | NCBI WGS metagenome assembly JACLAA01 (sample SAMN15724900, study PRJNA655200) | protist metagenome | isolation source: fluorescence activated cell sorting (FACS) single amplified genomes of... | place: Spain: Blaines Bay Microbial Observatory, Mediterranean Sea | collected 2016-01-19 | reverse complement strand
GAAATAAAATGGAATGGTTTGAAAATAAAACAACACAATTAATTGCTTTAGTAAGCATCGTTGCTACTCTAGCAGGCTTTGGATATACTGGTGCTACTTATGTGAATAGATTAGAAAATCTTGAAAAGAAGATAGGCGGGATTGAGGATACTGAAGACGCTCAAAAAATAATAGAAGAAAGATTTATGGCAATAGAAACTTCTGTTGAATACATAAACAAAAGTCTTGATGAAGGTATTAATCCATCACTTAAAGTAATTGCTGAAACATCTAACCAAACTAGTAGGGCTGTCGCAGCTTTGCAAGCAGAAATAGAGTACCTACAAAATGATGTAGATACTCTTAAAAATAAAAATAATAATCCGTTAGCTAATTAATAGTAGCATTTAAAGCATCAAGTTCTGCTTCAAGTTCATTATGAATATTAAGAATTTTTCTTCTTGCTTCTCGTATAACTGTTTCAATTATTTTTAAATCGTTTCCTTTAAATACTTTACTTGCTTGTTCTATAGGTAGCCCACTAGTTTCTGTAACTAGCCTACCTTTAGTATCAAAAAGAATATGGAAGGATAATAAATTCGCTTCCGTTGCTTTCATTTTATATCTCCGTAAATGTTACTTTGTCTTGTTTACCTCTAAGCCCTGCTTTCATATAGGCAGTTGCTCGTCCTTCAAAGAAGTTCTGATGTTCAACACCAAGTACTTCATCTAACCAAGGTAGAGGATTCTCTCTTTGATCAAAGTTAGTTTTCAATCCAAGTTGTAGAAGTCTTCTATCTGCTATGTATCTATTATAAGCATACATATCTTTCTTTGTAAGTCCTTGCATGTCTCCAAACTCAAACACTAAGTCTAAGAACTTATCTTCTAACTCTACCATCTCTCTACATATCTGGTAAAGTTCTGCTTTAAAATCATCTGTCCATATATCTATGTTCTCCTGTATAAATTCTCTAAAGAGTTTAGTCATGGCTTCAACATGTAATGATTCATCACGTATAGAGTACGTAACTATCTGACCCATCCCTTTCATCTTTCCAAATCTAGGAAAGTTTAACAAGATTGCAAAGCTACTAAAGAGTTGCAAGCCTTCTGTAAATCCTGAGTAGACTGCAAGTGTCTTAGCTATTTCTTTTTTATTTTTACGTGTAGGTTTAAAATCTTTTATGTAGTCGTGCTTGTTAGCCATCTCTTCATACTCTGCGAAAGCTTTGTACTCTACGTCAGGCATACCAACTGTATCAAGCAATAAAGAATATGCATGTTGATGTATAGACTCCATGTTTGCAAACGAACACATCATCATACGTGCTTCAGGTTTCTTGAATATTCTCATATACTTATCTATATAACCTGAACCAACATCTACATCTGATTGTGTAAACAATCTAAATATCTGTGTAAGTAAATTCTTTTCTGAATCTGGTAACTCTTGCCAGTCTTTAACATCTGTATGTAGGGGTACTGACTCCGGTAGCCAATGCATTTGGTTCTGCTCCACATATTTATCAAACATCCAAGGATGGTCAAAGGGTTTGTAGTAATCTCTATTGCTTAGTAAACTCATAATTTATTCCTTTAATTTGTTTTAATTTGTACCCCTTACCAGAGTACCTCTTTATGTTTTTTGTTCTAAGAAGGGAAGTATTTGTTCCCTTTTCAGCCTTCAGTGTCTTTTTTTAAGATACTTCTAGCTCTATCATCTAAGTCTTCTTCTTTTATTCTCCAATGATCTAATAGTTCCGAAGTTAAATAAGTTGTGTTATTTTTAGCACGAACAGGTCTAACCGAATGTAAAGGACATGTCTTAATAGTACATGCAGCTACCTGTTGTCTCCATGTTCCTTTATCTAATTCATCGTATGTACAATCTTTACACATATTATCTATTGCTTTTCTAAATTTATTTGGCATTGTCTTCCTCCAATTTTTCATCATACTTTTCAAGTAACCACTTGTTATATTTTTTTATGTATTCTTCTTGGGTTAGTTTTACTGCTCCAAATGCAGCGTTCTCATCGCAATGATCAAGCCACATCCTGCTACAAAACTGACTAAAGGTGCTGTTCATCCTTCACAACTTAAACATTCTACATCTTCAAGCCTGACTCGTTCTACTTTAACATTCACGTTCTCAGCATTACGAGCAGCGTCTGATCTAAAATAATATAGTGATTTTAATTTATTCATAGCGTACCAATGTACATCGTTTACATATTGTAAGTACTCGTCATGCACAGCTTGAGACTCGGTAGCTTTAGGCATGGTGAAAAATAAATTAACACTTTGACTTTGGCAAACATATTCTTGTCGCATGTGAGCATGTTCAACTATATAAATTTGGTTAATCTCATTAGCTGTTTTAAATATTTCTTTCTCCTCGTCCGTTAGAGCATCTATCCCTTGTGCTGACCCATTAGCACCGGCTATACTTTTCCAAATCTTTTCTCTCTCTTCTACATTCAATCCTTTTTTCTTAAGAACCTTGTCCAAGTACTTGTTCCTAACTTGGTACGAGCCTGATAAAGTTTTGTGCGTATACGAATTAGCACGATATGGTTCAATACTAGGGGAAGTACCACCACATATAATAGAGCTACTGGCATTAGGAGCAATAGCCAAGAGATGAGCGTTACGATGATTGCTGCCGTGTACATCAGGAGCTTCCCCACGTTCTGAGCTAAGTCTTTTAGTCGCTGCCACAGCCTGTTCTTTAATATGGGAGAACGCAACATTATTAATGCTAGTAGATCGTAACCCTTGGAAAGGTAAACCTTTGCTTTGGAGTAGAGCATGAAAGCCCATCGCTCCAAGACCCACCGACCTCTCTCTATACGCTGAATAAGCAGCTTTAAGTAATCCTTCTTTTTCTTCTTTAACATAATTTTTAAACCTCTCAAAATTTGCACTGTACCCACCAAGTCTTGAGGTGTGTATAATGTCTTCTATAAAATGCTCTAACACATTGTCAAGCATCGTAATTAGATCATCAATAAACTGATCATCTTTCTTCCACTTATCAAAGTGTTCTAAGTTTACACTAGACAAACAACATACTGCTGTTCTTTCTTCATTAGTGGGTAACACTATCTCTGAACATAAGTTACTCTGATTTATTTTTAAACCTAAATCTTTCTGTCCTTGTGGTAAGTGTTCGTTACAGGTGTCAATGTTAATCATGTAAGGCTCGCCTGTCTCTGCTCTTGCATTTAACATCTGCCACCATAAGTCTCTAGCACTAACTATCTTAACAGCTTCGTTAGTTTTAGGATCAATCAATCTCCAATCTGTATCTTCTTGAACTGCTTTTAAAAACTCGTTAGTTATATTAACAGCATTATGAATATTAAGATTCTTTCTATTTATATCTCCACCTGATTCTTTACGCATGTTAATAAACTCTTCAATCTCTGGATGAGATATGTCTGAGTAAGCTGCGTAGCTACCTCGTCTAGTCACGCCTTGATTAAAAGCTAACATCTCTGCGTCTACTACATGCATGAATGGGATTGAACCAGTAGAACGACTATAGTTAGAAGTATCAATGCCATTACTTCTAACATCCCCCCAATATCCACCGATGCCGCCACCTGAACTTGCGAGCCAAATGTTCTCATCATAGTGATCAGATAAACCCCTCCTACTATCAGGTACGTAATTGAGAAAACAGCTAATAGGTAAGCCACGAGTCGTTCCTCCGTTAGAAAGTATAGGGGTACTAAACATAAACCAACAGTCGGAACTGTATTGATAAAGTCTTTGGGCAAGATCGAAATCAGTTTCTCCTTTGTACGTTGCACCAAAGACTGATGCTCTTGCGAATGCTTCTTGTGCATGAGTTTCTTCCTCCCAAAAATATCTATCTTTTAATGTATCTAAACTAAACTTGTCTAGTTTCTTTTCTTTGTTATAGTCTATAACAATTCCTAAGTATGGTTTTTTTCCTACTTTATCTTCAACCATTATTGATTCTCCTTATCATTTAAGTATAGTGCAATTAGTGCGTAGTGTATAATTTTAAGTAGGTCTGCGTCAGACTTACCATTCTTCTTTCCGTATCTCATAGCATATTTCATAATGTTGCCCATACAAAAACCTTCTCCATGTCCTGCGTCTATAATCATATCAGTTGCTTGATACTTAGAATTAGCGTAGTGTTGTGTATAGGTGTCGTCTATATACTGTTGAACTCCTCTAATATTTATTTTTTCGTCAAATTTATATTCCATATTCTGCTGTCCATTCTTTAGGTAAATTATATTCTGAGTACCAAGTAAAGTCATTAGTCTCTGCCCATTCTGCATGACTTCTTTTAGTGCCATCCTTTCTCTTCTTTGCTGCCGGCATTGCTGCTTGTGGTTGAGCAAATAAAAATACAAGTTCTTGATTTTCTTTTAAGCTTTTTCTTATCCATATATATTTACTATACTCTGCATAATCCCAAAACCTTCCTTTAGCTTCTAGTAAATACTCAACACCATCTATAGTTCTGCGAAAGTCAGGTTCATATGTATGTTCTACTATGTAGTTTACTTTATCTCCATGATGAGACCATTCTTGTAAAGGTTCTACATGAAGTTTATATTCCCAATTAGAATCATAACCTTTAGGAACATCCTTTTCTGTTGGTCTAACCTTACGTGGTTTACGATATCCTTTCTTCATTAGTGTAGTACAGTGTTTTCAGTAATACCATCAAGATGTTTATCAATCAATTCTGATATTCTATCTAATACTAGATGATCTACTTCTTCTATGTTTCCACCTGCAAAAAGAAAGCTACCTATAATAATAATCATAGTAGATAAATCTTGCTCCAATATATCATCCTCTTCCATCGCTGAGTAATTCGTCAAATTTAATTGTCTTGACATCCCTGTTCTCCTTTATAACTTTTTCTTTTATTTTATTTACAAACCATTTACTACTGTAGGCTGACACAAGTAACTTCCTGTTAGCATATATATGACCTTCTTTAGGTAAGTAGTCATTAAAATTATCCGGTGTAATTTTAGCTGCTTCTTCTGGTTCTACTACTGTTTTAAGCCATGCTAATAACATTTCTTTTGCATGTCTTCTTATGCTTTTTGCTTTCTTACCATTCATTGTCTTGTAATCTCTAGTACGTTAGGTTTCTTTTCTACTTTTGTTAAATATGTTAAACCTTTAGAGTACTTAAATACTCTTAAACCTTTACCATCATTAGCATCTGAATGACATATGTTTTTGTGTCTACAATATGTACAACCTCTAGGTAGTTTCATATTCCCAGACTTACCATCAGGGATGGGATTATAACATAAAGCAGGAGGCTTGTCAAGCTTAAGAGCTTTCTTTACCTCTCTTATTCTATTCTTTGCATTAGGTTTATCAAAGAAGCTAGGTCTGTGTAAAGTTAATTCACCACTCTCCTTATTCATTACAAGGAAACCACCTGCCTTTGTCTTCTCTGCTTCTTCATATCCTGATAGCTGAGTAAGGTATCCAAAAGGATCATCATCTACTAGCGTACCGTTTACAAACTTACGGAATGCAAAACTAGATGCAGTCTTTATATCTACAACTTCACCATCAATCTTACAGTCCATATGTCCGTGCACATTACTAACCTTAACTTCTTTCTGTTCATCAGAAACCTCATGCCCTGCAAGTTTTACCAAGAACAACATAACTTCTTCTAAGATATGCCCATATAAAAATCTTATAAACAAATGAGGATCAAGCTTTTGTGTATCTTCATTCTCTGATTTCATATCATACCAGAGTTGTCTTAAAGGTTTACCTATGTTTGACATACGCAATGTCTCTTTATCTCTAGGTCTAGGCGTAGCCCAATGACGCAGTGCTTCCTTCATAGAGTTGCCGAACTCGTCTAGTACTTCTTCACTTACATCAAGTGCTTCACCCTCACCTAATACAGATAGCTTCTCATATATATCTTCTACTAATGTATCTAATTTTTTCATAGTGCTTCTATTATTTCTTGTGCTATGTCCTGTTTAATTTTAAACCACTCACCCTTTCTTTCTTCTGCAGATTCTTTTAATAACGAATGTGCTTTAGCTTCTGCTTCTTTTCTGCAATCAAAGAATTTACTATAACATAATTTATAATCTCTGAAAGGGCTGCTTGTTTGATATTGTTTACATCTATCTTCAGCATCTATAGCCATTCCAATTTTTACCCAATCTTTCCAACAAGGATTAGTTATAATGTATACATAACCCTCATCAGTTGTTTCATATCCTTTTAAAGAAGCAAAGGCTGCACCTTCAAAAGTTTTAAAGTTGCCTGCTTTATACAAAGGATGTTTCTTTGGTACATGTTTACCATTAACATACATTCTGTTGGGGTTGCTTTTTGTATTATTGTTTTTACTACACTTAATACATTGTGTTCTATTCAAACTTCTCCACGATGAAGACCAATTATTATCTGTTAATTCTACACCACACGTGTTACAATTTTGTTTAATGTGTTTCACTCCAATTCCTCCCAACTTTGTATTCACCATCCATAGGACAGCGAAGGTTATAATAATTTCCTGCAGTCTTAATACAATCAACAGCTAACTGACCAACATTAGTTGCTATATCTTCACGAACTTCCATCTGCCACTCATCATGTATGTTGGCTACAAACTTAGCGTCATAGGTATTTAGTTTTATAAGAGAATCAAATAGTGCTAGACCTCTCTTCATAATAACAGCACCGCCACCTTGAAGTAAACTATTCAACGCAGCATGTTCGCTACGGATAAATATCTTTCTCCCGTCTAATCCTTTGAGGTAGCCTTTCTTTGCTGCTCTTGATACTTTGTCTCGCAATCTTTTAAATGATGGGTTATTATCAAAGAAATGTTGTCTAAGTCTTTTACCATCTTTTTTACTTCCTTTAACCACGCTCCCAAGTTTTGCATCTCCTGCTCCGTAGATAAGTGCATAGATAAATGTCTTTGCCTGATCTCTTGATTCAAGTCCTGCAGCTTTTTGATTAGCGGTGTGTATGTCTCCATTGATGATTTCATTTATGTACTCCTCGTCATTCATATAATGTGCAAGAAGTCTAAGTTCTAGACCACTCGCATCTATTCCTACTAAGTTGTAACCATCTTCGACAGTCCAACACTCTCTGCATTCTTCACCATACAAACTCTTAACACTTGGTACTTGTGCTAAGTTAGGTTTGTTATGTGCCATACGTCCTGTTATTGTACCATTAGGTATAACAAAACCATGTACTCTTTCATCAGAACGTAATGCTTTGATCCATGAATCAATTTGTGCTATACGTTTTTGTAAAGTTAAATACTCTCCTATAAGTTTAGCTTCAGGTATATTCTTTATATTAATTAATATACTTTCATCTACTATAGGTCTGCCTGTAGGAGTAAACCTTTTAGGTTGCCACCCAAAGTCTTGTAAATATTCTCCTATTTGTTTACGTGATCCAAGATTAAATTCTTGTAGACGTTTACGCATGAAAGGATTAACATCCTGAGTATTTATACATCTATCATACTCCTCATCTGTTAAGCCTCTCTTAGATAACTCACCATCCTTTTTTATATAAGGAGTAACTAACTTATCATCTACCATCTTAGGTTTGAATACTTTATGTACCTCGTCCTCTGATGCCTGCATCTTCTCTCTAAGATCAGCAAGTAGTAGTTCACCCTTCTTAACATTAAACTTAAAACCTGTCCACTCTTGTTGTCTTAATGGTAAGGCTACAGAATGTTCAAGGTCTACGCTTTCCTTAGAGAAACCTTTACCTTCTTTTTGTAAGGCTCTGAATACTTTAGTGTTCAACTCTACATCTCTGATACAATAATTTAGCATCTCTTCTGAATATGAATCGTAATCTTCAAACTCTATTTTAGAGTAACCTAAGTGAAAGCCCCACCTGTTTAAACTGTGTCCTCCTTCTCTTATAGGATAAAATAAACGTGAAGTAACTAAAGTATCTACAACTTTAATTGCTCCTTGTTTAAAACTAGTTAGTCTTTCTAAGACTGGTATATCAAATCCAATAATGTTGTGCCCAATTAAAGTAGTAGCATTCTGTAATAGTTCTACTCCTTTATCAAGTTCCCAAGGAGGAAAACTAAAGACCTCCTCGGTTGCTATATCTTGTGCTACAATACAATGTAAGGTAGTAACACTATCCAAACCAATATCATTATCACCTACTCTGTTTGTTTCTATATCAAATACTAAGTCCATACTATAACTCCAAGGCTGAGAAGTCTGCGTCTTCTTCTTCATAAGACTCTTTCTCAAACTCACTCAGCCTGCCTGTCTCTCTATTATATAATAAATGAGATGCCATTCCTACATCTCCGGTATACCTAGATTTAAGTACCCTAACTCTTGTAGTATTTGACTCATTAAAATCTTCTGATTGTTGATTCCTTTCAAGTGCTATTACACAGTCACTAAGTTGGGCTATTGCTTGACTACCTCGAAGGTGACTAAGGCTGACTTCGATTCCATTCTCATGTCCTTTATCTCCATTAGCTCTTCTTAAGTGAGAGACTAAGATTAATCCTGCTCCTGTCTCCTCTACTATACTTCTAAGCCTTGTCATTATATTATCAATAGCCCTTCTTTCATCTCCTTCGGATACTGCAGCTACTAACATATGTAAGTGATCTACTACTACCCATTTACATTCACATGCTATGATCATAAATCTTAGCTTAGTAAATATCTCATCAATATTATTAGTACCAAAGTGAGCATGAACCCATACTCTATTTTTATTCTCACCATCATACAGCACATCAAAGAATTTGTCAAGCTCTTCTTCAGAAAACTTTTCTCTTTCTTGATCTATGTATAATCTTGCATTAGCTTCTATTGAAAGAATACCATCAATGGTTCTCCTCCAATCTTCTTCCAATGCAATAACTCCTACGTTATCCTTGGTATTCTTTATAAGATGATGTTCAATCTCTCTTGTTACTGAAGACTTACCAAGTCCTGTTCCTCCTGTTAAAGTTATAAGCTCTCCTTGTCTCATTCCATACAGCTTTTTATTAAGCCCTTCCCAAGGGTAAGGAACGCTGTCCATTTTAGGTCTGTTAAAGAACTTCTTCTTCTCATCTGAAACATTTATGACTCCGCTAGGTGTGTATGTCTTAGCACTCCACCAAGTTTCCATGAAGTCCTTATGTTTGTTAGCAATGAGCATATCATTAGCATCTTTAAAGCCATTGGGCAGTGTCATAATCTTTGCCTTACTAGGCTGAAACAATCTAGCTATCTTCTTTGCTGCAGCTACACCACTCTTGTCTTTATCAAAACAAATAATAATGTTATCGAAGCTTTCTAAGAACTCAAGGCTATCTTTAACATCTCGTTCAGCACCCTCAGCACCCCGTTTAATAGAGACTGAAGCCCACTTACTACCCATAAGCTCGTATGCTGCCATAGCATCACACTCACCTTCAGTTATGGTTACATACTTACCACCTTTATTAAAGAGTTGCTCTCCAAAAAGTCCTGTCTCATCAAAAGAACCACGTAAGTAAAAGTCTTTAGGTATCTTTCTAATTTTAGTTGCACCTAACTCATGCCCATTAAAGTAAGGATAGTGATGTTCTACTGGCTTACCATCAGCACCATGTAGAACTCTAACGCCATACTTGGTAGCTGTCTCCTCAGAGATTCTTCTATCTGTTAAAGCAGCATATGATCCTTCTGAATTTGTAGCTTGCATTGGTTTGACCTTACGTTCTACAGTGGGCTGTGTAATATTAGATACATTAGATTCTGTATTCTGAGCAGCATGGAATGTACCACAAGTTGCATGAAAACATTTACTTGATCCATCTGCATTTAAAGATAAATGATTCTTACCACAGGTAGGACATTTTTGATTATGTTGAATAAAAGCCATATAATTTCCCTCATATTATTATTAAAACTGTGCTAGTTTTATCAAGGTCTAGCAACTTGTTAGGCACACTAGTCTGAGTCGTTAGACTCCGATAGTTCTTCGTCCACAACTTCAACATCATCTTCGGATGCTTGTGGCTCTGCCTCGTTTACAATAGTAATGATACGATTAGAAAAGAAATTAATACCTGCTTGTAACTCTTCCAAGTCCAAGGTTAGGTTTACTTTCTTTTGATTTAGTCGTTGCAGTCTACCGAAAACTCCTTGTCCTTCTTCGGGCAAGTCCTCTACGTTTATCTGCACATCATCAATAGTTACAAAAGGTTTTATATTTTCTTCGGTCATAATTAAAACTCCTCTACTTCAGCCATACTTACTGTAGAAAAACCAACATCAGGATTGTATTCTTGTAGTTTAACTACTTGAAGTCCTGCTAAATCTAGCCCTTTAAAATCTCCATATTGGTTATTAGTTCCCCACTCCTTGTACATAACAATAACATCCGAACCATTACCTACAGCAATATCAATATTATTATTCTCGCTATCCTTTAGTAAAGGCACATCGTTATCAGCCTCCTCCATGATCCACTTACCATCTTCATCAGTAATATTATTACCTTCAGCATCTTTCTTAGGTCGCTTGACTATTGCTTTTCTTTTAAAGAATAGAAATTTCTCATTGGTTTCTTTATCTGTTTTAACTGAATGTTTAAAGCCTCTGCTTTCAAAGCCTGCAATAATACCTTCAGAATCAGAATTAATTACCTCACCAAAGTTATTAACTACAATAGGATTGTAGATGGATGCTTGGAAGGTAGGTTCAAACGTGGTATTAGGTGTCAACACACTAGCCCACTTAACTTCACCACGCATAAATTGCGTGCTTCTATTTATATCACTCATATTTTATATACTCCTTTGTTGTGATTATTGTTTACTATAACATAGTTACTATTAAAAGTCAAGGAGTTTTTCTTGAACCTTCAGAACTCCATAACTGAACCACCAATATAGGTAGGTAGATACGTAGCCTTGTGATATAGTGAGGGCTAAATCGGCTGACGCATGGTTCGGGGTCATTAAACTAAACTCAAGCTTGTTTCTTGGAACAACTTATAGAAATCATCAAACTCTTGTTTAGTTTTA
>JACLAA010003714.1_pt1 | contig 11050 bp, 10 predicted proteins | sample 8027891 | NCBI WGS metagenome assembly JACLAA01 (sample SAMN15724900, study PRJNA655200) | protist metagenome | isolation source: fluorescence activated cell sorting (FACS) single amplified genomes of... | place: Spain: Blaines Bay Microbial Observatory, Mediterranean Sea | collected 2016-01-19 | reverse complement strand
CCCAAAATTTTTTTGTTGGGAGCTGAGCTGGAGCTCTCTCTTCATCGACGACACATCTGGAGAGTGAACGAACGTCGTTAGTAGAAGCTTTTAAAGACAATATTATGGTTGTCGGTGACAGCGTAAATTCGCACGCTTTCATACGGGAATTGTCCAGACAAATAAATGGTTTGAGAACTACTACTAGACCGAAGAAGAAGATACCTTCAGCATCGCGCTTCCAAGAGCTTCATTTTCGTCAAACGCCACAGCATCTTAAAAAACCACGATCTGACGCTCAGTTCGATAATGGGCATGACCGCGAACTTGTGATTGACACGTACGCATCGATACCGTGTCTCTCATGTGCACAGGTCGATGACGAGTCTGGACTCGTGTGCGAAACGTGTGATAGGGTCCAGCACCTCAAATGTATGTCCACCTGTCCGATAGAAGCTTGCCCCAAAGGCGACTGGTACTGCGAAGATTGTCGGCTACTTCCATTGCACAACCGTGATGCACCTTGCGTCGCCTGCGGTGTGCTGGATGGAACCTCCTGTGATGTCCGGTGCGACCGATGCGGGAGAAATTGGCACGCGCACCACTGGCCCGCCGCCTCGTCGTCCGCGAAATTATTTTTTTGCGACCAATGCAGAGAAGCCGCAGGCGAGGATGCGCGTTTGTACGTTCGCTCGAACGCGCTATGGGATGGGGTTGACGGGAACGTCTGTTCAATAGACGGTACAGATGTCGATCGGTCATCAGACTCGGCCGCGCGGTTCCTTTCGAGCACCGAGCCATCCGTTTTCGCCGTGATCGCGAACGGGTCGCAAGACCTGCGCTTCGCCTTGCACGTGCCACAGCACTGTAAAAGAACGGCGTTCGAGGTTGTGCAAGCGTCTTCGACGAAATTGTTCGATTCTTGCGCGTCAAAGTTTGCGCCTAGGTGTGTGTACTTGCTGACTGGGAAAAGGTTCGATATGCCCCGAGCAAACGCGTTCTGTCGCTCATTTTCTCCCTTGCGAGCGCACGTCGGTCATACAGACGAGTGGATCGTTCCGAGCGGTTGCTCTGCGCTGGTGCCGATGTCCATCGACCTGAACACGTGGTCTATATTTTCACTTCCGAATGACCTGACGCGACATTTCGGTGACGGATGTCAGAGACAAAGTTCCATTCAAGAGTACATCAATGACATGTTCAACGTCGTCGAATTCTATTGCGGACTCGGATGCTTCATCGACGGCGCGGGGCGAAGCGGGCATCTCGGATGGGGTGCCGGCGTCGAGTCAGACCCGGAAATAGCGAAAGCCTTCGCGAGCTACGCGCGTGGGAACGGGAACATCGACACATTCGTCGCGAAAGTCGAATCAATACTCGGCCTGCCCGGACACGTCGTAGAACACGGCGGTGATGCGAAAAGATTTCTCGATGCTCTGAAGACGAGGCCGGTGGACGTGATGGCCGGATCTCCGCTTTGCGAAGGGTTTTCCAGCCTGAACGCGCATTCAACTGGGGATGCCGCGAGATTAAAACGGAACCACTTAAAATACTGGGGACAAGCTGTGATGAAGTTTAAGCCTGAGTACGCCGTGATGGAGAATGTTCCCGAGGTGATGTCGCCGAAGTACAAACAAAACTTATCCACGCTTCTTTTGCAACTCGCCGGATGCGGGTATCAGTTACAGTGTTACGTGCTCTCGAGCTGGGCTTTCGGAGCGGGAAGCGACCGAGAACGTTTCGTGCTGCTCGCCACGCGCCTCGGAACCCCTCTTCCTCCGAATCTGCAACCTTTCCACGCCAAAAAAAACGTTCATCAGCACGACAGGGGCGTGCGATGGGCGTTTGCGTCGAAACGAGCGTGGGTCGGTGCAGACAGCCGCGAGAAGGCACGTCTTCCTCGTTGTGTCACGCTAGCAGATGTGTTGGAAACCCTCGGGCCACCAGATGTTCCACCCAGGAAGGCACACGTCGCAGGCAACCTGCACTCCGCCCGTATCGAGAGTGTGAGAGTTCAGTCACTCATGGACGGTGTGCCGACCACTTTGAACGCGTGTTACGCCACGATTCCAAAGTCCATCCGAGCCGCGAACGCGGTCCCGCGGTACGAGAAGAATTTGACAACCACGGGCAAGCTCGGATATCGTCGACTGCAGTCAAATAAACCAGCAAGGTCGCCGACGAAAAAGTCTAGTCCCGAAGGAATGCAAGGATGCGTGATGCATCCGACGGAGAGTCGAGTGTGCACGCCGGCAGAGAAACTATGCGCGATGGGATTCGCGTACGAAAGACTGCCTGACGCGAAGTTGAGTGTCGGTCACGCGATGGCGGGGAACGCATTTTCTCCACTCGTCGCGAAAGCGTTATTCGATGTTATGGCCGTCTCACGAAGCCGGAAGCGAAAGCGTCAGGGGTCGGGCATCGAAGGAGGTCGAAACCACGATGGATCACCGCAGTTGCGCCCGTGGGAGAATGCGACGCGACGCGCTCGCGCGGAATGATGACGGAACTGATTCATCTGCGACGTCTCCCACGGCGTGGATGAGATCAGCCAAGAGATCAACGCGGAGCGCGCGCTGTGTAAGTAGCTAAGTATTATTGAAAGACGGCGACAGAAAGAAAGATGTTCACTTCACATGCATGCCCGACGAAATAAAAAGAAATCACGGCGCGTGACAAAATAAGACGGAGCGCGAAGACGCGACCGACGTCGACAGGTCTGCATTTCGTTTGATTTCACGCGTGTTCGCATGCAATGAAGCAATGTGTAATGACTTACAGAACTTATTCGCTCATCATCACGCACCACAACACATGCTACATGAACTCGCTCAACTAACGTCATCGTATCAAGACACAACATAAACACGCACGACCGTACGTTTTTCAAAACAAGGACATTAATCGACGCACCGCATCTGCTTTCGCACGCTTCTCGGTCGGAACAGATCGTCGTCGCCGAAGCGTTGTGACAACCAACGCGCGCAAGCCGACCGACGCCCTTCAGGGCCGTACCAATTCGACGTAGACGAAACGCCTCCGGGTGCGGGTAGCCGCATGCGCACGTGCGGCCAAACGTTATGCCGCAACTGCACCGGTCCCACCTCCGAAGCCGCGGTCGCGACGGCGTTCATCACCAAGTCATCGCAGCTCTCGCAAACGCCACCCTTCTGCACGGCTTTCCGAAACTCTTTAGGTAAGTCCGCCGCTCGACGGTGTACGCGCTCGTGCATCAACATCGTCTTCCCGATGATGATGACCGGTCTATCCAGGGTCGGCGGTCCGCTCATGTAGTTCCCCGTGCCGGGTTCGACGCTTCGGGCGTCCAAGCCGATTATCGAAGTACTGTGGGCGAGCAACTGGATCAGCAGGCATCTGAGAAGTCCTTCAGAGAGGACTACGTCGTCATCCACGGTCAAAATGGAATTCGTGTGGGGATAGTCTTTCGTCAACGCGTATCTGTTCATCATGTCGTTCCGACTGGCGCGGATGAGATGCACATCTGGCGAAACCGGAGGTGGGTTTATCTCGAGATTGTTCCAGATGAACACGACTCTTGTTACTGTGTTTCGCATTGCGGTGTAAGCCTTGAAGAGCGGTAGGTACCTGTTGCTTCGCGCAGTTTATCCCATCAGTACCGCGGTCATTATATCTTCCGTTTGAAACGTCGCGCCGGAAGGGGGTTGTGACCAAATCGCAATGTTGCTGTGCCGAACAAGACGCACGTGACGCGTGGAAACAGTGTGACGCCGACTACTATAGGTAGAGGATCATAGAAAGTCTAGCTCTTGGTGTGAGATGAAGAGAAATAGCCAATTTCTCAGCGCTTCGCGTTTGACTCTTTTATCATAGAAGTGGCCAATAACACGTCCCGAAAGCGGTTGCCATACCTTGGTGCAACACAATTTTCCGCGGTGTCGTCGAGCAATACTTGATGCCATTTGGCGTGTCTAACCCAAGCGTGGCGATTAACGCGTCAGTCGCCACAGGACCGTTGTTTTTTTTTGAACAACGTCCACCCGTCAGATGCATGATACAAGAATTTGGCGTTTCTTTATCCCAGATCACGTCGCGCCAATGTGTCAACGATTCGCCGTTTTCTGCTTTCGCGCGCAACACTCGCGTGTCACCAGAGTACGTGTTCATCACAAAATTGCCACTCACGAACCTTCCGTACTCCCACTTTTTATCAGCGCGTACTTTTCCTTGATTGTCATACAAATACTTGAGAGCGGGGTAATCGCTGATGTGGGCTCCAGATAAAAACTCACGCTTCCAGTCGCTTAAAAGTTTTGCGGAAAACGTTCGGTGCACCATGAACGACCCGACGTGCGTGTCCCAGGTATTGTATATCGGATATAGTTCAGAGAACTGTGGAAAGGAACATAGCAAATTGTCGTTCGCGCAGTTATCAACCGCAAACACGACGTCGCAATCGTACCACGCCGCGATATGTATGTGTGTCGGTAGGTAATAGAATATGTCCATCTTCACCGACATGTCACGAAGGTACCGTCGTAGGGGCTTTTCTTTGAATCCTCGTGGCGTCGCTGTGAGGTCAGGGGCACTGTCGTGTCCGTTGCGGTGAATCACATGTATGTTCTGAGACCCCGTTCGGACGCGGAGCTCTGCTTCGGGTGGGATGCACGTATGTTGCGTCTTCTCGGTGATGATATACACCTCTCCATCGTATCGAGCGATCTTCACAAGCGAAACCACCGCGAGCGCGCATTTAAACGCCTCAAACTTGGCGTACCCACCCAGCGCCCCAAAGACAAATGCGAAGTTTGAGGGCGTGATAAGCGTGTCATTTCTTTTTTCACAGGACTCGGACTTCAAATAGTGCGAGCCTTTCGGTTCGTGCAAAGTTCGCCATTTCGCGTCGTTCGCAAGCCCGTACACCTTCTTTCGATGGGCATGGTGCAAAAGGTCAAGCAAGAGCTTGACAAAGAGCAACAAGATAAGTGCACGTGTGGCGAGTTGTCCAGCTCGTCTTACGTGCGACTTCGAAACTTTTATCGTAGGATTCATCGGCGACCAGTGGATGAAGTGGATGCGTGCGCCTCCAGTTGCCTTTTTGCGAGCCGACTGTCAATAATCTTGAGGCTCGCACACGCACTTGCACGTACGCACGTGCTTGTAGTGCTTATTTGTGAGCGCTCGCTCGATGGCTTACTTGTGCCCTTACGTAGCTACTTTCTGCATATTCATCATCAGTATTCTTGGATGTATTTCAACCGGGGTGTCAGATAATGATGACAAGGTTTTTCTTTCGTTCGCTCGTTCTATCTTCTTCGCTTCTCGTCGCGTCGTCGTCGTCCACTACGAAAACGAATTTTCTAAAAACGTTCTAATTTTAAAAAACTTCCGTAACTAACAACGTTCTAACTTTAAGAAATAAAACGCTATTATTAGTAATAGAAATTAGAACGTTTTTAGAACGTTTATTCGTTTTCGTTTTCGTAGTAGCTAATAGCTAGTGCGTCCCTCGTCGTTGTCGTCGTCGTCGTCGTCGTCGTCGTCGTCGTCGGTCGTCGCCAGGATACGTATTTATTTATTTTGTCACGCTCTTTTTATCTTCTTCCGATTAGGGACAGGAAGAGAGCGGTCAGAGATCCGGGGCGCGCCCCGGACCTCCACTCACCCGAACCGTCGGTCACCATGTAACATCGTGCATCTCTATGAATTTTCATCTTTTAGCGATTAAACCCTCGATTTGAAGTGTAATAATGATGTTCTGTGTGTGGCTTGAAAGCATGCATCCATCAAGAGAATAATAACCTGGCTGGAAGGTAAGTTTTCCTTCATGGAGACCTCATCTTGAGCTTTAGAAACGTGTTTGCAACCTGGGGCAGCGTTGATTTCTTCAGTATCGACTATGCCGGGCTTTGCAGATACCGCTCCTCGCCCCCGCCCATATCACACCCAGCTTGTTACGGTCGATTATCTGTGTTCGGCACGGTGTAAACAAGAGTGGTCTCGGGTCGTCCCACGCCGCCGCCGCCGACAAACCCTGATGATGATGAAGGATCATGTACGTACGTGTCGAAACATTGATGGCATCACTGACGATCCATGCCTGTCGAACCTTACTGTGTGGACGTGATCGAGCATGTTTGGCTGTCTCGCACAGGCTTCGTCAATGATTCAAGCAGACTCCGTGTGCGTCTCGCGAGTCGGGCGAGCGGCGTACGCCGCGCCGCAAACCACCGAGCGGTCTCGCACTGACGCCGCACAGCGCCACTGGAAGGCTTTTGATGATACCTCGTTTTGTGTGTGGTTTCGACTTGCGGATCTTGTGTCAAATGCATGTTGTGACATATAGTGATCGTCTCAGCGCTCTGTAGTAGCCCTCGTGGAAATATGCTCATGATGTCAACCGCGGACGGAAGTGTCGCCAACCCCTCCTACGGCGGCGCGGGCGGCACTTCGGCGCCGCCGCCGATTTTTCGCAGAACCTTTGTGCTTCGAAATTTGCTTTCAGATGGTATCTTTTCGTGCGTGCACACGTGTTTCATGATATCTTATGCTGTTGGAGGCGTAATCGATCACCCGCCCCCGCCCCACTTGTCTTTGAATTTGAAGTCGGTGACAGCGGCGCTCTCGGCGCTCTCGGTGTTCGGAGCGGCGGGAACGTCTTGGGTGATCTGCAGAACAGCGACTCGCGGGTAGACGCGTCAGGCTTCGATACAGACGATATTTCTTCAAGTCTTATACCACAACATATTCTTATTCGTATTTGCTTGTTTGCTTGTCTGATGCCAGGTCTTCCTCGCTGCACGCATGCTCCACTTCACACTTTTGCGCCTATAAAGTCTTCCAACAACGCCACGAGAAGCGTGTCCGGTGAAGCTGTGGTAACAGTGCCACTGTATATGCTTCATCATCAGTTGTGCTTTCCTGAAAAATCCAGTCTCACAAAACTGACATTTTATTGCTCCCTTCGCCGAAGTGCATGGTGAGGACTCGTCTCAGAGCATCTAGAGAAACGTCTGCGTTTTCACGGCGAGCCATGCGAATGCACGTCCTGTCGCAACTTGGGTCAAAGAAGGCATCCTCGCTGTCTGAGCACACATCAGGACAAGACCAAGCGCGCTCCCCTCTGACGGAGTACCAAGGGTCAGACCTCTTCGCGAAAAATCTGTAACACTCCAGCAGCGCACTTTTAGGGGACACGACGACAACCGCGACTCCCTCGCGCTTGAATAAAAACGTTCCTTGATGACCACCATGTGGAGTGATGATCATTTTCCGATTCTTTGTCAACTCACAGATCTGCTCCATAGGAGACAAATCGTTCGGGGTCAGAACTGTCGTCGACAGCCCATTTCGGCGGAGCAGGCTCGCGACTTCCGCGTGGTTCCTGATTTCTCTGGTGCCGCGCCGGTTGTATATCAGGACATCGTCGGTGGCTGACTGATTGCATTTGAACGTTTCTTTCATTACCATGATCGCCTTTGAAGCCAACCGCCCCATCCATCGGTCATCGGTGGGAAAATCGTTTGCGTCCACGAGTAGCGAGTTCTGTTGATAGCAGGTTGACTCTATCAAGCTGTTCTTTTCCTCACCAGAACGCACAAACTTGAATCGCTTTCGCGTTAAGACGGTTAGGACGTTCAGTGTCGAAGACATATATTCGCTTTGCACAGCATAATTTTCTATCGTTCTCAGTTTGTTGCGGCTTACCTCGGAATCAGTGAGCAGGACGTAGACGCGTTCGAGCTTGTCCTTTGGCAACGACAACTTTTTTTCCAACTCGCCGAGGATACCAGTCAGAGCGGAACCCCAGTGTCCTATCTGGAAGCCGTTGCCGTTGAGCAAATACCTCGAGTTTTTTACCATGAAGCACAACGTAGTTCCGGGTTGTAGGTGAGGTGCCGCGGTCTTTAAAAATATATGCGGCGAGGAAGTTTCGGCGAAGACTCGGGGAAGTGTTGATGTCGTGAAGAAAAGTGCCGCCAGCGCGTAGATGCACATCACCGTGACGGTCCTGCGGCACGCACAAAAGATTCTCCACGTTTTTGACATTGCCGCTCGCTCCTCTTCGCTCAGTCTCGTACGAGACGCGTGTTAGTCACTCTTTGACGTTTTCTATTCAAGACTAAAACGCGAATTCTAGTCATCTCTGGGAGGCACTGTCATCGAACGACTACCCTCGAAGATGGTCTATTGATGATAACATGCATGTATGATATAATGAACATAGAATGATGCCTGCTGCGCAGCATGCATGCTTGGTTTTTGGATGCCGATATGTTTATTTTCATAGTAATTAATATTATTCGGTGATATCGAGCTGTATGTACCGTATGCTAAATCCACAGCTTCGTGTCGAGTCCTCACGAGATGAAGGATCAAATAGGTTGATTGAGAGACACGAATAGGCTCGTTTTCATCACGCCCGCAGATGAGAAAGGTTCCTAATTGTAAACGTAGGCTCTTCAGAAATTGCGTGAAGTCCACTTTTTTCTTGTTTTTCACTGCTGGTGTCGCCCTCTCACTCTCACTTTGCTTTTCATATGAGAGCTGTTCGAAGGACACCATTCCAAATGTAGAAAGGCAAGGATGTGAGGTAAGTAGTCTACTATTTATTCGTACTACCTTCGTAGCTAATTACCTGCTGTGTTCTCTGAGTTCCCTCTATATCATACACAATTTCTAAAGTTCATAGTGGATACCTTTCCCTGCCTTCAGGAACCTAGCGCAGCTCTGTTTCTGCACGTAGGTCTCATAAATCCAAGAGGGGTCCTTTTAGCTGTGAGGTCTATTCTAAACAGCATGGGAACGAAACGTAATCTCTGCAACAAGTATTATACAACTTCTGATGGCCGCTTATCTGAAACTCTGAGAGCAATACTCAGCTCTCACGGTTTCGTCCACAAACCAGCAGCACCTCATTTCGATAGACTTGTTCGGAATGAGACCTTGGTTTACGAATTTCCAACTCTTCACCAACTGTGGCTTCACTGCAAAGAAGATAGTCCAATAACGTCTGTCATATACATGCACACCCTCGGGAGCCATAAATCGTGGTCACTGAGGCGCCACTTGACACGGAGGGTGCTGCAAGGCCAGGTTCTGCACGGTGGGGGCAAGGAGTGCGCGGACTTGCCCGGCAAGTGGCACTGTGGCCCGAACCCAAACTTTTCGCGGTGCTGGGAGCACTATTCCGGAAACTTTTGGCGAGCCTCGTGTTCGCACGTGAATTCTCTTCGGGAACCGACGTTGGGCGAAGCCGGCTTCGTGCAGGCCATGCAAATGGGATCTGGACACGGTGACTCTGAGAAGTGCGCTCCGCACGGTCCCCTGGGGCGGTACTGGGCTGAAGCTTGGATCGTCCATGGAGGAACCTCCGATCGTAGCAGAAAACAGCACTTGACCCCAATACGTGGTACTGGTGACGCAAGTGTGTTTCATTGGCTCGTGCATCAACTGTTCTTCCGATACAGAGTAAACGTCGTATATCTTATTGACAAAGTTGCATTTCTTGCGGGAATTTCGTGGTAGCTAACAATGTGGATGTTGACAAGAACCAGATTTTGCATCAACATCAAATCAAGCAGGGAACAATAGTAGCACATTTGAGTTTACCATTACGCTTTACGTACGTCTCTGCCAAGGAGTTGCACAACCGCTCATTCTCGTCTCATCACACCCAAGAATGCGCCCGAATGCCTAGATTTCGAAGTTGTGAGAACATGGCATAACTTCCTACCATGTCACCATCCATACCGTAACCTGCCCAACTTGGCGACAATCCAGAACCCCAAACGTGGTGTTCGAAGTAAAGCTCGTCGATTAGTTCGGACAATTTCACTCCATTATCTTCATCTTCAACAGAATCCATGATATCATCGTCCAAAAGCAGTTGCCTCATCAACTCGATCTCAATCTTAGGTGTATCAATATCTATTTTCACCACGACGAAATCCTCAGGTCTTGCCAAGTCCCTTACGTATCTCCACGGATTATTTTTTCCGCCTTTGGTGTCCTCTACAGGAATATTGAAGTATGATATTGACGTCATGAGATCGTTCGGCATGCCTTCAAATATTTGTGCCGGTTTCACTTCTGCGGCTTCCCAAGCAAAGACACGCTGGAACTGTAACCCGGACTGCCTGCGTAGAAACGGACGAACGAATGAGTTGAAGCGGAACACCTCTTGGGTCAGAGAAAGTCGCATGCAGAGTCAAAGGAAGAACGTGGGAGAACATTGGTTCAATATCAGTGACTGACACCCCGGCATACCTGTACGTATCTATGAACCATCTTAAGCTTGGTCCGCCGCCTCCTGCGTCGTAGGTGCTGGCGCCTAGATCGAAGAAAAAAGTACGAGGGGGCTCAGTCAAATTATGACTCGCCATGAAGTGAGTCCGAGAGGAAGGGAGCAAATACTCTTTGCTAAGAAGAGAACGTGAAGGTCCCCTTCGCGGTAAGGCTGACATGAATTGACGCAGCCTGCACAACGGGTTCGAAACACATTGGACTTCATCTGCATCGCAAACTGCGTGTGGGTGTCTTAAAGTTCCGACTAGTGGTTCTAGCGGAACTCTAGCCAAGACTCTTTTGGTGCAAGAATCAATATTCATGGTACGAGAAGACTGCTTCTTCCCACGCGCCTTTGTCTACTTCTTTCACTTCCCGGCCGAAGTTCTGGGATGAACTGTATCGCAGCCAGTGTTCCGTGTTGTTTGCAGCCTGTCTCATGGCAGCGCATCCGCGAGTCCAAAAGATATCATCACTCTGACGTTTGTGAATGTCGTTCCTCCAATCTCGTTCCCAGGCTGACGCGTGATACACCACACTGATTTCGCACGGTTCCCCACCAGTCTCGATGGTTCTCGTTTTTGGAAGTCCATTTTGACGCGAATCAGTGACCACGCGTCGAGGGAGGCCATCGGTAAGCTCGATGGCGCGCATGTCGAAGTACGAGTTACGTGAAGCGGCACCGGGAGGATTACGTTTCAATTCCCTACAAAACTTGTGGCAATGGACGAAAGCTTCCAACGCACCTGACAACGAAACGAGGCAAAGAAAGCATGCTGCACCCGCTGCGGTCCTAGCCAGGCGC
>JACLAA010003415.1_pt1 | contig 11080 bp, 6 predicted proteins | sample 8027891 | NCBI WGS metagenome assembly JACLAA01 (sample SAMN15724900, study PRJNA655200) | protist metagenome | isolation source: fluorescence activated cell sorting (FACS) single amplified genomes of... | place: Spain: Blaines Bay Microbial Observatory, Mediterranean Sea | collected 2016-01-19 | reverse complement strand
CCACTTTTATTTTTATATCGGTAGACGCGACGGAGGAAGCATTGTTGGTGGATGAATTTTTAATACTCTTTCCCGAGGTCCCACCAAGGATAATTTCCTTCAGTTCGTCACCGGTTAAGCTTTCGCGGTCCAAGAGCGACTTTGCAATGGCGTGTAGTTCCTTCTCGTGCGTTCGTAAAAGCGTCTTGGCGCGCACGTACGCGCTTTCGAGCATTTCTTTCACCTCTTCCTCTATTTTCAGCCTTGTTTCTGAGGATAAGCCGCCTTGATTGTACTCTTGACTCGCTAAACCGATAGTTTGAGAAAACCCGTACTTTGTGATCATCTCTCTCGCCAATCGCGTTGCTTGTTGCAAATCCGAAGAGGCACCAGTCGTAATTTCGTCTTTTCCAAAGATCAACTCCTCCGCGACTCGTCCGCCCATGGTGACGTCGAGCATAGCCAACAACTGTTTTCGAGTGAGATTCAACTCGTCTTTATCCGGAAGTTGCATCACCATACCTAAAGCATGACCTCTTGGAACGATGGTCGCTTTATGCACAGGTCTCGCACCTTGCGTTCGTAAGGCAACTAAAGCGTGTCCACCTTCGTGGTAGGCGGTGAGCTTTCTGTTTTCTTCCGTAATGACCGCGGATTTTCGCTCGGCACCCATGAGGATGCGATCCTTCGCGTGGTCAAGATGGTTATTTTTTACTTCCGTCTCGTCATCTAAAGCTGCCTTCAACGCAGCAATGTTCACAAGGTTTGCCAAATCGGCTCCAGAAAAGCCTGGCGTTCCTCTCGCTACGATTTCAAAGTCTACATCTTTAGCCAACTTTACATTCTTCGAGTGCACTTGTAAAATTTGTTTGCGACCTTCGACATCTGGATTTGGCACCGCGACGGTTCTATCGAAGCGCCCAGGTCGAACAAGTGCTTTGTCCAAAGCCTCGGGCGTATTTGTCGCAGCCAGCACGACTATTCCTTGAACATCAGAAGAATTAAATCCATCCATTTCTGTTAAGAGTTGATTCAAAGTCATGCGAGTGTTCTGTGCATCTTTTGGTGAACGTTGTGAACCGACCGCATCGATTTCGTCGATAAAAACTATGCACGGTGCTTGTTTCTTCGCCGCTTTGAATAACTCTCGCACGCGTCGAGCGCCGACACCAACAAACATCTCCTCAAACTCGGAACCAGAAACATAAAAAAAAGGCACATCCGCTTCACCTGCAACGGCCTTAGCGAGCAAAGTCTTTCCTGTTCCCGGAGGTCCGACCAAGAGCAAACCTTTTGGAAGTTTTCCTCCCAAGCGTGTAAATTTCTTCGGATCTCTCAAATAGTGTACAATTTCTTTCAGTTCATTCTTTGCCTCATCGACGCCTTTTACGTCTGAAAACGTCCTCTTTTTTCTCCTTCGTATTTTGCCACCCTTACCGTCGCTTTCTTCAATGAATTCGTCCTGATTTTGAGGCTTTGGTTGATCTGAATTTCCTAGAAGCGATCTTCCGACTGGTCCTCCTTTATCTTCGATAAGTGCTCCTACTCCCGACAAGACGACAAAAGCTAACCCTAACGTACGAATCGTTCGCCAAACTTGCGCTGGAAACGTCGGTTCTAAGTGTTGAACGAATACCGGGGACTTTGACGTCCCTAAGGCTTCACCACCAGAGGTTGAAGAAGAAGAGGATCCACGCAACGCACTTGTTGCAGCGGCGCCAGAAGCGGCAACTGAGGAAGTATTTCCTCCCCCGGCACTATTTGCCGCCGCCGTCGCATCATTGATAGCTTTTGTAAATCCCTGTAAGGTTGGAAACTGCCATCTTCCACCTCCACCACCGTTGTAGTTGTTCTTTGCCATCATCGCGTTGTTTGCAGCTACTGCGCCGGCGTTGGCAGCAAAGCCACCTCCTCCTCCTCCAAAAGCAGACGCCGCCGATTGTTGCTGTATCATTTGTCCTCGCTGTAAAGTTTCCAACATGGCAGACTCGTTCAATCGATTTGTTGCTACTAAAGCTTTGAGATATTCGCTCAGGTTCTTCTCATTATGTTGGTTAACTCGGTTCGTTTCGAACAACTCAATCACTTTGTTGCTTTTGTTCTGCTTGTTCAACAATTTGAGTTGCTGAAATTCGAGTGAGGAGGCGGAGGAAGAGGAGGAAGACATCGATGACGATGATGAACCAAAGAATCGATTCATGAAGTTCCTGTTGTTCGAGACGATGGTCTTGTTCATCGCGAAGTTGTCTTTACCAAGCCCATTAACTTTCGCGGCGTTGCCTTTGGAAAGATTCGTCATCCTCGAACTCGTCGTCGTCGTCGTCGTCGTCATCGATGAGGACAATTGTCGTTGTCGCACACAAAAAGCGAGCGCGTCTCGTGCGAGTTTTGTCAACTCATTCTTTCTCGAGAAGGACATGTCGCGCGTTCTTCTTCTTTTCGCGTGAATCGAGAGACGCTCCTGAACAAATACTGTTTTAGAAAGAGAGAGAGAGAGAAGTCGCGAAAGAATTATTACGAACGAAGAACCTCGAAAACGAAATAATGTAAATGATGATGTCTTGATTCTGACAGATCAGACAAAAGTCGCTGTTGTAAAAATAGGTTTTCCAATCGAGGACACAAAAAATACTTTGGAAAGTTCTACAAAACACCGCAACAGCGCAATCACTATGATCCCGTCGGCAACGCTTTCAGCTCTTTCCTCTCGTGTTCCTCTCACAAATTCTTCGTTCTCTTCGAGCAAACGAAAGAAAGGAATGGGAACAATAGAGAGGAAGACCAAGACAAATCAATCCCTAACGACTTTCGTATCTTTTCGTAACGACGATGATGCCGTTGTTGAAAGCGATAACAGGGGAGACAGTGAATCCACGCGACGTCGCACGGTTTTAGCGACATCTACTGCAATGTTTGCACTTTTTCACGCGCAACCTGCAACGGCAAAGTTGAAAGGCAGGACTGGAGGTATTCCGATAGAAAATTTCAGGGATTTGCCTGGTGCACCCGGAATAAAATATTACGACATTAAAGGCGGAGGTGGCGATAACGCTGTGCCCTTTCCGAAAGGCACGAGAGTTGCTGTACATTACGACCTGAAATTTCGATCATTGACGATCGCATCTTCGAGAGTTGGTGCAGGAGTCACGGGGGGGGATCCCTATGGTTTCAATGTAGGAGCACCATCGGCTTCGCCAGGGGGGCCTTTTATACCAGCTTTCAATTACGGAATCCAAGGGATGGGAGTTGGAACCGTGCGCAGAATGCTCGTGCCTGCCGAGTATGCGTATGGTAATAATCAAGTGCAAGAGATCCCGCCGAATTCTGAAGTGACATTAGATTTGGAACTTCTGAGCATCGCGAAAACTGGTTTGAGCAAGTAAATATTTTCGTGCCTGGAGGTACGATTTGAGCGTAACGAATTTTTTCTCCATAACAAGGAAAATTACAGAGTTATACATGTGTGTTAATATATATACCTAATACAGACAACTTCAAGACAATTCTTCATAATATTAACGGCAAAATGCTAATTTTTATCTAGAGAGAATATCTTGAACGAGGTCATCGCCAAGTTTTTTATCTCTTTGGAAATTACGCATGTGTAAAATTGACACGCACCCCTCCTTCGCGACGTTGTTTCCTTCGTACTTCTTTGGCTCGCGCATCTCCAAACCAAAATTCTTCTTCTGTCCACTTTCACCTCCAATCATCTCCAAGGTTTCTGTCAGTGCCGCTAAGGAATTCATTTTCATGTAAGGACATGAAGCGCATCCGCCATCGATGCCGCAGCCTTCACCAGAAGCTGGTCCCGGGATGATGGATAAACTAGACATAGCCTCGCTCATTATTTTTCCCGAAGAGCTGCTATTGACTTGAGTGATGGAATCTACGGAAACTGGGAAGACAATTTCGCACTCGACGCTTGAATCGTTCTTCTCGAGCTCATCCGTGACGGCTCGCACAATTGATGTGACCATGCCAGTCTCAGTACCGAGCACAAATTTCATGCGTTCGGGCACGTACACTTCTCCATCTTCTTCCAGCGCGCTAGTGCTAATGTTGTTATCATTACTCGAATAGGAGGAGGAAGAAGACGAAGAAGAAAAGAGTTCTTTGCTCTTACGCTCCTTTTCAATACCGCCTCGAATTTTGGCTAAAATGAAATCTAAAATATTTTGCGTTGAGCCAACGACGCCCATATTTCGTTCGCGAGCTTCCATTGCTAAGGTGAACATTTCTCCAGGAACTTCAAAATGTGCGGCTTGATAGGCATCGGAATAACAGTCTCTCACGACTCGACACACTTCGCCACCAAACAAGTGGTGCACGACGCACGCTCCGTCGCGAAAGTATTCCATGTTATCCAATACTTTTTTCAGCGACTTTTGGTCGTGTCCGGGATGTAACTGTTTGATTTCTTCATTCGACCACGTCGTTGATGCGCGCGTCAAAAGTTGGACCAAGTTGCCGCCCATGTACGTATCTGGGCCATAAAATATCTTCACGTCCGGAATTTGAGCAGCAGCTTGTAAAACCGTGTTGACGACGTTTGAAGATGTGCACGCAATAGTTGGAACTTTCGCGATCGCGCTAGCCTTCGTGTCTAACCCCGTATTTATGTAGATGACATGCAGAGAATTTTTCGCCTCACCAGCTTCTCTCAAATATTTTTCGTACGTTTCTGTTTGCGCAGCTTCGGCTAAGGAGCACCCTATGGCATCCGAGGACATGCGGTAAACGTTTGCTTCGGGAAACCCGGCGTCATCGATAATAGCTCGTACGTTTTCTGACATGAAATCTACACCTAAAACGCAGACGTTTTCGCACTTTTCGTCCCTCACCATTCGCACCGCCGCGTCCGCCATGACTAAAGAATCGGAGATGAAAATCCTCGACGCGCATTCTGGATGTTTTGCTTTACACCGCATCAATACTCCTTGAACTTCTGGGTCCATATAAAAATGCGCTACAATTCCACACTTTTTCTCGATCAATAACTTTGCCAACTTATCCACCTGTTGATCGTCCGGTGTCAAATATTTCGCCTGCGCTTCTGCAAATGACCCTTTCGGTTTGCACCCTGACTTTGTGACGATTAACGAAGGGAAAGGATCGCTTTGGAAATCGTTCAGTAAACTCTTCGCCTGTCTTTTAATTGTTTCTAGCGCGTTTTTAAATCCGTTCTGTCGAGAATCGATAACGCTCGTTTTCACCACACTTTCCGAAACGCCTCGCAGAGTCGCAGTCACGAATGCATCCACATCGATTTCTTCGATTTGTTTCAGGGTGTACCCTTGAACCATTTTCGTCAAGACGCCGAGGAATCCTCTCGTTATGGCTGAATCAGAGTACGATTGTAAATGCGCCGTGGCCGTCGCGGTAGCAGAAGAGGAATCAGAAGAAGTGTTTTCATCTCCTTTTTCATTACGAAGAAGGCCTACTTTCACCCACGTTTGGGAAGCCGTGCATCCCATCACTCGAGTGTTTTGGTTTCTCTCCGCGAGTGGTAACTCTATGATATCCACCTGCGACTGCAACAACTTCTTCGTGGCTTCTTTCTTCTCCTCTTTGGTCGTGCTCATCGATTCAGAAGAGCTCGAAGAAGAAGAGGATGAAATAGGAGAAAATCTTCTCAGCTTTCCCGAAGAAGACTTCGTCGATGATTTCTTCGACGGTGACGATGTTAAAAGCGTCGCCTTCTTCTTCTCTCTACTCCTCGACAATATCGACGCACCGCGCGTGCTCGCGCTATTCGAACGACAACACGCCGAGGAGGTCATTTCTTTATATTTATTTATTTATTTATGTGTGTATGTGGGTGTGCGTGCGTGCGTGCGTGCGTGCGTGCGTGTGGGTGCTCTCCCGTCTCTCTTGGTGTGGTACTCGCGCGTGTTTTTCGGCCCAAAAGCCACATAAATGTCGAGTGCGTTTGAGGTCTTTTCTCTTTTTTTTGGGGGGGTTGTGGAAGAGAATTAAAACTTTTTCGACGGAGAGATAAAATGATTGATTTTTTGCTGGTTTGCAAATATTTTTGCACCATCGAGTACGCTTGTGAGGCAACGAGAATCAAAATATCAACCACGAGTTTATCCACTCGTTTCTTTGAGAAGAAGCAATTGGAACGGGCGACAGAGTTCTTGTACCACGCGCACGTGCGCACGTGAGACAAAAAAAGAGAAAGTAGCGATACGCGGCAGAGAGATTATAACGCGTCATGTTAGCATCGGCCGCGACGACGATGCTTACGAGCAGCACGAACATCGCTAATAATACGAGCAGAGCGATGTCTTCCTCTTCTACCTCTTCATCGTCATCATCTTTTCTTTGCAATTCTTCTTCTTCCTCCTCTTCCTCAGGAATTCGAGCGACGAGAAGAAGATACAATTGCAATAGCATCTCCACCATCTCTACCGCGAGGAGAAATAGAATTATTTTGGAAGCGTCATCAACAGAGGGAGGAGAAGAACAAAAAGAACAGGGAGCCGTAGCGACGAAATCTTCCTCCGGGGAGAAAGACCAGCTCTTACAAGGTGAAGCGTCCGAATCGACGGCATTACCGGAGAGTTTCTGCATCATCGAAGGTGCGAACACGATTTTGGATTTCTCTAAACTTCAAGTGGACGATATTCAACAAAACTTGGAAAGCCGACGACAAAAAGTGTTCTTGTTGATGGAGGAAATGCGACGACTGCGAGTGCAGTTGCGAGTTAAGTCAACAGGAAGCGCGTACGAAGAAGAAAATATGGTGCAAAAGTCAGAGTTTCAGTCAGTCGTGCCTGGATTTCCAGTGTTAACAGAGGATTCAATCTCAGATTACCGAATCTATTGGGGTGCGACGGTGCTCTTCTTCTTATTGTTTGGCGGTTTGTTTGCACCCATGGCAGAAGTGAAGCTTGGCGTCGGCGGTACGTCGTACGCAGACTTTATCGAATTTATCCATTTCCCGAAACAGTTGGCGGAAGTCGATCCGATCGTGGCCTCGTTTACGGGCGGTGCAGTTGGTGTCATTTCGGCTTTTTTCGCGATTGAAATTCGTAACGCTCAAGACCAAAAGAAAAAGGTGTGCATGTACTGCAAAGGGAGTGGATACTTGACTTGCGCCGAGTGCGCGACGCCAAACACGTATAAACCAGGGAGATTAATCGATCCGAACACGGGATCCAAATGCGTGTGCAACGCCTGCTTGGGAACGACGAAAGTTATGTGCACGTCGTGTTTGTGTACTGGTATGGCTTTGGTAACAGAACACGACCCCCGCATAGATCCATTCGATTAAGTCGTGAGTCGCTTGCAGTGATGAAAATGCAAATAAAAGAGCAAATTTTATGCAATACTACAGAATCAATCTAATACTTTTGTTCTTATCTACCATACCTACACATCTGTCTACACACAATATCTATTTACCGCGCAATCTCCGTCGTCGTTTTTCATCTAGTTGTTTTACCAGCTCTTCCGAAGACAATGGCGAGGAGGCCTTATCAATCACCACGCTGCTAGAACCTTTACCGGGTTCATCTTCCAAGGAAGAGCTAAAAGATAAGTTTGGTCCAAACCTCGTCGTCTTCGTAATTGCCATTAACGATTTATCTTTTTCAACAACAGCTTTTGCAAAGATTTCGCAAAACTCTTTCGAATCTTCTCTGGTTTCGATTTTTGTTCGCATCACTAAAGCCGGTCTTCGATCTTTCGTTCTTCCAACTACCCTTGCTGGATTCCCCGCAACCATACCGTTTGCCGGGACAGGCTTTAACACTAACGATCCCGCGGCTATCATCGCGCCAGATTCAACCGTTATGTTCCCTAAAATCGTACTTCGTGCGCCAATTAAAACGTTGTCTTGGATTTTCGGATGCCTATCGCCAACTTCTTTCCCCGTACCGCCTAAGGTAACCCCATGAAGAATGGAAACATCGTCACCTATAGTAGCCGTCTCGCCGACGACACAACCCGTCGCGTGATCCATCAAAATACCTCCGCCAAATTTTGCAGCCGGGTGCACGTCAACTCCCAACGCTTCCGAGATCCTCGATTGTAACATGCTCGCGTACGTCTTTTGTCCTTTTTTCCACAAATAATGTTGAATCCTGTGCGCTTGAATTGCATGAAATCCTTTGAATAACAGCAACGCTTGCACGTACGAATTACAGGCAGGGTCTCTCGAGAGTACCGCAACAAGATCTCTGCGTATATTATTCCTCAACTGTTCGCTATCTTTTGCCAGTAAAACTTCATTAAAAATCTCAATTAGTTGCGTCGATAACAACGTCTTTGTACACAATCGATTGGCCAGCGCAAAACTCAAACTTTTCTCCAAGCAATCGTGAGACAAAATAGAGGTGAAGTAGAAAGAACTCAGCATTGGTTCTTTCGCAGCCTCCACTTCCGCTTCTTTTCTGATTTCGTTCCAAAAATCTTCTCTGGACATCTTGTTCGATAAGTCTTCGCTGTTTGGCCGTTTTGGCGCGCGTATCGCAGACTTTGTTGTCGATGTTGAGTATGACAATGATGATGATGATGACGATGACGATGACGATATTCTGGATGCTTCTATTTTTGTTCGCTGTCTGTCGTTACCTTGACCTTCTCGCGCCGCAAGTTCTTCTTTTCTTTCTTGTTTTCTAGATACCGAGGCAGCTGCGGAAGAAAACAGTTTTTCTACTTTGTCTTCCTCGTCGTCGAGTTCAGCGCACAACTCTTCTCCCCACTCTTTATTGTCGTCGTCGTCCCAATCGCTAACGAGATATCTCGGGTGCGATTCTGCCCATAAGTTTGGCTCTGGCCATTCTTGTTGTTGTTTATAAGACGACTCGTTATCATCTTTCTTCGCGGCGGCGGCGGCTAAGAGCGTTGTCTGTAATTCTTGTTGTCGGCGTCTTCTTCTCGTTGCATTGTTTCTCTGTGTCGTCGTCGTCGTCGTCGTCGTCTTCTCAAAAAATAGCGCTGTTATTCTTCTGTGTCGTCCAACGAAAGCGCGCGGAGACGACGAAGACGTGCAGCAATAGATTTTTGTCGTCGCCATCGATCTAGAGACGCGGGCGAGAATGTTCGTCTCTGACGAATCAATCAATCAAATCAATCAAGTCGTCGTAGAGAGAGAATTATTTTTGTGTGTTTTTACCTCTCGTTTGGGTCTCTCTGATGAGAAGTCAAATGAGTAGTGGGCCGTCGTTTTCACTACTGTACGGAATCTCTCGTGTACCTTTTTTATCGCGCTTTCGTCGTTCTCCATACCTACACGCAGACTCACACGTGCGCACGCACGCACGCACGCAAGAGAAAAACGTGGGAGTGTATCAACGAGCGCGCCGTTGACATCATGTCATCTCTTCCCTTCCAAAGACTTCTTCGCAAGCACAGGGTCGGCGGCGGCACCTTCGCTCGTTTGCTCTCTTCTTCTTCCACTTCGTCGTCGAGTGTGAAAGGAAATTTTCTTGAAAATCTCGTTCGAGAGTCGAACGCTTCTTTTCCAAACTTGGAAGGAAAAGTCGTCTCTGGAATAGTGACAAAGATTGACTCCAAGAACGGATTCATCGACGTAGACGTTGGGTTCAAAATGCCATCGAGTTTTGTAAAAGAGGAGTTACCCGAGGATGTGAAAATAGGCGATCGTGTGCCTTTACGGGTGAAACGTTTACAGAACCCGTTTGGGGAGATGGACGTGGACTCGGCCTCAGTCGATCAGTTTAGAAAACACCAGTTAGCGTGGGATGCGATTGCGAGGAAAAGAGAGAAGAGAGAGTTAGTTAGTGGGAGAATCTTGAATGCAGTGAATGGCGGATTCGCGGTTGGTGTTTCCGGACACGTCGGTTTTTTACCGAAGAATTTGGCTAGAGATGAGAAAGGAAGACGGTTGGGTCAAGACCGCACGCCACCAATAGGAGAGGCCATGCAGTTTCGAGTGTTGTCGATGAGTGAAGCGGGCGGGGCAAGAAATTTTGTAGTAAGTGGACCAGAAGTCGAGACGAAAAGACAGAGTAATTTTATGAATAATAATAGAGCGACATCTGCTTCTTCTGCCTTGACGACCAAGTCTGGCAAAGTTCGAACATGGGACGGTACGAAATGATGAACTCAAAATGTTTATATAAAGTGTTAGTATTACAGCTACACAGGTAGTAATTTTTAGCAATACAAATAGTAGATTATATAAGTGGTATGGTACTGTAGTTTCTTTTCTAAACATCTTTCTTTAACAATTCATACGTTTCAGAGAGTCTTCTTTGCTTATTCAAAGGCATTGCCGAACGTCTTTTCTCAATTTGAGTGAAATCTAAATCCGCGTACACAATTCCCGGCTTTTCTTCTAATTCTTTGTCGTTTAATTTCTCTCCGAATGGACCGTAAACTGAACTATCGCCATGCGCTTGGTACGATGCGCCTTCTACTCTCGATGGCGAACATGTTGCAACAAACATCTGATTGTCCACTGCTCGACATCTTTGCAGTAACGTCCAATGTAGCGGACCAGTGACGGTATTGAAGGCGCCTGGATATATCATTCCCACACATCCTTCTAGAGCACACACGCGCGCGTACTCAGGAAACCTCAGATCAAAGCATATGCCAACACCAAACTTTCCAAAGTCTTTGGTATTCGCAATAGTCACCGCGTTGCCAGCTGTGAGTGTCTTTGATTCAAAAAAGGTGATTCCATCTGGTATATCTACGTCGAATAAATGCAGTTTATGATGTGTTGCTATGAGTGTACCATCGCTATCAAACACAAAGCACGTGTTGTATAGCTTGCCGTCCTTTCTCGTCGGTATTGATCCCCCAAACAATACAACTTTTTTCTCCTTGGCGATTTTTCGCATAGCTTCAAACGACGGCGATGGGGACACCAACATCGAATCCCCTGCTCCTTTCTCGGCAACAGAACTACCTAGATCCACTTCTATTTCTTCCGCAAATGTGGCAAAAAATTCGTTTCCATACGGACAGTTCCACATTTCAGGTAAGACTACGATATCCACAACCTTCGCCTTCTTGGCCTCGTCTTCTTTTTCTTCTTCCAACTGTTTGTCTCCCAAAATCGCATCATCTACATGCGCAAGCATGTTTTCAATGTTTTCTTCCTTTGACGAAGTCGACGTCA
>JACLAA010002280.1_pt1 | contig 11093 bp, 5 predicted proteins | sample 8027891 | NCBI WGS metagenome assembly JACLAA01 (sample SAMN15724900, study PRJNA655200) | protist metagenome | isolation source: fluorescence activated cell sorting (FACS) single amplified genomes of... | place: Spain: Blaines Bay Microbial Observatory, Mediterranean Sea | collected 2016-01-19 | reverse complement strand
ATTATATGCAAACATTGACACACTCTTATCGCCAGAAACAGACGCTACGCGGGTACCGTGCATATTGAAGCTCACTCCCCAAACTGCGTCGTCGTGACTTTTATCGACTTGGGTGCATTGGCGTGAGGAAACGTCCCACAACATTACAGATTTATCTGCCGAACCAGAAACTAAGCTATTTCCATCTGGAGAGGCTGCTATAGATAAGACCCACGAATTATGACCAGACAGTGAATCGATCAACTGCTTGCTATTAACGTCATATATGTGTATAAAGCCATCGTCCGAAGCAGTGTACAAACACTTTGAGTCTGGGGAGAAGCATATACTTCGCACTGGCAACTTATGACCATCACACTGTCCTAAGAGCTTTCCGCTCTCTGCGTCAAAGAGAACGACTGTACCATTCATTGCACCGCAAGCGATATATTTACCATTGCTTGAATAAGCCACAGAGTAAACGAACCTATTTTGATCCTCCTCTCGTATTGGCACTTTGTAGGAGAATTTAGCGTCGTTATGAGTTTGATGCGCAGATGGTGAAGTACTATCCGTTGAATTTTTTACAGTTGAGAAGAGCTTTACGGTGCCAGAGATCCCACCTGCCACCGCGATATGTTTAGAGTTTTTCCCAGGCTCAAACGCAATCTCCCAAGACTCGCTTGGTGCACACTCAATAACTGTTCTCGTTTCGCTCGATTCTAACTCCCAAACACGTATCATCGAATCTAACGCAGAACTCGCCACTAACCCAGATTCACTCGCAGCAACTGAAACGGCACCTAACGTGTGTCCAATGTAATCCTCTTTCCTCTCAATTTCTCCAGAATCGCTGGCCTTCCATGCCGTGACGGTTTCGTCGAGTGATCCAGTGAAAATCAAATCGGACGAAGACGAAGATGAAGCAAAACAGACGGACCACACAGAATCCGCGTGCGCGCATTCTTTCGAAGACAGCGGAGAGATTTTGACCATGTTGTTGTGTTGATTTTATTATAATCGTTATTAGTTCCTTCCTTCTTACCTTTCTCTTTCTCTTTCTTTCTGAATGGAAAGGAACGGCGCGGTTTTGAGAAGAAGGATTTGGACTTTTGTGGAAATTAATGAACACAGAGAAATTTTTCTTTTCTCTGTCACCTGTTTTGGTCCCGAAAGAAAAGCAAGACCTGAAATTTTTCTCTTTTTTTTTTCTCTTGTCTGTCTTCGATGAACAATCTTGAACCTGTCGAAGATGTATATTAAGGACAAAAGGGAGAAAAAAAAGACAAAAGAGGGCGAGAGAGGGAAAGAAAGAGCACACGTATCAAACTTATCTGTTTACTGCTACACAACAAACTATCTTCTTTACAAATATTTATTCGAGAAAATCGGGAATAGAACTCGAACTCTCCGAACTTGGACTTTCAAAAGGCGTTTGCGTTTTGAAGCCGCTTTCCTTCGCGAGCTCTTCCAAAGTCTTATCGCCCTCAAAAGTTTTGCCGTTAATTACCCAGGTTGGAAACCCTTTCACTTTTGCGTCTGCGCAGACTTTCGCTATTTCTGCTCCTTTTTGCCAACCTTCTGGGAAACATTCCACGTACGGAAGCTCGGTATCTTTCCCAAACTCTTCTTTCTGGTCTAAGCAGTGGCTGCACCAAAACGCGCCATACATTTTTGCTCCGGACTCTTTTAAATACTTTGCAAGCTCTCGGGAATACTGCGTAGACACAGCCTCGATGCGCGGAGTTTCGTAGGATAAAAACTCAGGTTCATCTCCATCGTCTACATTATCCGCTCCAAGTCCTAAGACTAAACTCAAGGAGAGCATGGTGACGAAGAAAAGTGAAATTGCCGGTGGTGAGGCATTTACTGTTTCTTTCGGAGTCAATCCTGAGAAGCCAATCGAAAACAAGGCAAAGGATATCGATGCCGAGGTTAAGCAGTATACGCATTCGACGCCCCCCAGTTTTACCGCGAGAACGTACAGAAGGTAAGAAGAAACTCCAGCTAATCCACATGTACTGAGAAAGAACAGCACCCGAGATTTTTTATATTTACTTTCCAACTCTTTAGATTCCTCTGGGTTGATGTTTGATCCAGAAAATGCAAGAAATGCTACGATAAAATAAGCCACAGCGCCGTATAAGGAAAGAGGCAGGCCGAAAAGCTCAGCGTAGGAGGAGTTCAAAGCCGTTTGACATCCACCAACCGGGCATACCACGTCGCCTCCAGACAGCTTTTGAACTGCGAGATACGTAGACTCTAAAGATCCTACAAGCGCTAAAGCAGCGGCAACTTTTAAAGGCGGTCGTGGAATTATTTCGCTTTCGACTACCTTGGGGGGAGTACCCACCGCGGTGGAGTCATCTTTCACGTTTATGCTCACGGACGGTGCTTCATTTTCTGAAGGCGACGACTCTGCTCTACAAATCAGTGATGATGATATCTTGATTTGGTTACTTCTCAAATTGATTTTTTTCTCCCTTTCTTGTTCTCTTCCTGAGCACGCGGACAGAGTCCAACTGCTGAAAATCGAGATGGAAGTACCTCGAGTCATATTAATTGCTGTTGCGTGCGTTGACCTCCTCGAAGAAACTGCATTTCGTGCCGTAGTCGTTCTTCTCGTCTTCAATCCTGTTTGTGGCGCTTGTTGTATCCGCACAATTTTCATTTTCGTCATCATCGTCGCCATTTATTCTTTCCTCTTCGTCTTCTTCTTTCTCTTTCTCCCTCCCTTTCTCTCTCTCTTGCCTTGCGCTGTGTGCTTCTTGTTAATTTCGTAGTGCTGTTTGATGGTGGTGATAATACTAATAAATACTTATTGTTCGTATTATTCTTCTTGCACAAGCGTGTGAGAATGAAAGAAAGAGGAAGAAGAAGAAGAAGAAGATATCTTTGAAACTCTTTGGATATCCATCGTCCATCCGTCCGTCGCCCTTTTCAAAGAGGAGCCCTCTTGACGCTTGACGTGAAAAAAAAAACGAAAAAGGAAGAGGAAGAGGAAAAAATCTTCGGGTCGTCTTCCGTCTTCCTCTGCTCACGACCCACACAAAGAGGACGCAAAAAAAAACACCGCATACATACGACTTAATAGAAAAGAAGGATGATGATGATGATGATGATGATGTCGGGCACGCCCCGTTGTGATCACGCGGGTGAGGCCAGGAGTGCCCGTTTGTATAATTTGAGAAGTAAGAAGACGAGGAGCGTCAACAGAAGCAGAGGAGAAGAAAGTGGCCTCCAGAGAAGAACAAGAAGAGGAGGAAAAGTGCGTTTTCAATCCTGCCAACCTTGTTTTGCGTTTGGAGGAAAAGGAGGACAAAGTCGAGACCCATTTGCACCAACGAAGAAGAAAATTGCAACGATGTCGCCGACGTTGTCTCCGTCTTCAGTAGTACTTCCAGAAGCAGAAGAAAAATCTGAATTGAATAGCTCTTTCGAGAAAGAGAAGAAAAAGGATAGTGAAGACGATGATGAAAACAATTCGAGTGAGAATATTTTGCCCACTCCACGAGAAAGACGCAGAGAGAGCGAGGCCAAAATTCCTAGCAGAGAGAGCGAGATACAATTCGTTTCTTTGAGTGAACTCTTTCCAGGAACGGGCTTCTCGGAAATATTTCATGGAGAAGCCAAGTTTCGCACCGGCATACGCGCAGCAATGAGAGAGGACCTGTTTCAAGAGAGTGCTTTACTATCAGACAAACAGAACAAGGCGATCAAATCTCTCAATAGTTCTCTTATGGTTCCTTGGGATCAATTTCCAAAAGATTTCGAGCTGGCTGCTTTGACAAAATTATTCAAAGAGTACAAAATAACTAGTTTGACGGGTAAAGAGTTCATCACAAAGATATCAAAGTTGTGTGGAGAAAATCCGCATGGCAGTTTAATAGATATCAGTAATCCTGCGCTGAATAGAAAAAAAATGAAACATTCCTGGCATCAAGATTCAGGGTTAGACGGTCGCTTCACAGTGATGTTAGGATTTCCATCGGAAAATCTCACCAGCTTGGATGAGCGAAAGGAAGGTGTTTTCTCACACGCTGTCAGACTCTCGCATAAGATATTTTGGCCAAACAAAGAGAGTGGGAGCGTGATTGAGTGGGAAAGCTTCTCTTGCGAGGAGACACGAGACCATGAAATTGCAGAATCATACATTATTAGACCACTGTATGGAATTAACCAAGAAATAATGGTGTATTGCGACGCGAAAGTAATCCATTCAGCGCCAGATTTCATCGATAGAGAAGCAGTCTGGCGATTCATGTGAAAGATTTTCACCTTTGTATGTATAATATAACTATTTTAGAAATCTACTTTTATTGTTGAGACACTGATTATACGCTTTGCTCCCGCCCCTCACGCCCTTCTTGCTCCTGATGCTCTTCGTTCTCCTTTTGCGACTTATTGAGAAAACCTTTATCCTTTCCTAACATGTTTTCCACGCTGAATAATTTCTCGTTGTGCAAGCCGAAGTTGGGAGCACAACGATAGTGGCGTTTCGTCGGGTATTCCCTAGATTCAATCCTTCTATACTCGAGGTCAACTTTCTCAGCGGCATCTCTCCAATCGAGAAACGCAAAGTTTACGGCAGCTTTCCACCCAACACCTAAATTTACGCCCCAATGGACCGAGCCGTAATCGGTAATGACGTATTCGCCGGGGCCTTGAACGTGTCTATAGACTTTCAACTTGCGATTGTTTCCTAGCCTTTTTGCATTCCATTTCGCTATAATTTCAGGATTGATCCATGCCTCTCTCGATTCCAAGCAATCGATTCGATATTTAGTCTTTAACGTATCCTTAAGAAATTCGTGCAACAGAGCAATTTGTTCGCTTGGTATTGAATACCAAACCACCCAGCATTGCGTGGATGGATCAGCTACGATAACATTTGCTGAACCAAGCGCGTAATCCTCAAAGTGCATCGGGAAAAAAGAAAATGGACTCATATAATACAACCACGGATTCACGATCCCGGCCCCCCACTTCTTCCTCTTGCTCGCCTCGCACGATGCTTCAAAGAATTTTTCCTGCATATGATCAAATTCGACTTTCATAGAATCGTTCATTTGATTCTCTTTCGAAGAATTCGGGGGAGATTTACCAACCATCGGAGCTGAAACACTACCAGTACTTACTTTTTTCGATCCTCCTCCACTTTTCCAACCCTTCCTCTTCCCTTCGCCAGAAAGTAAACGTTTGCGTTCATTCCGCCGCGTTCTAGCCTCGGGATCGCTCTCGACAGCTTTTGCTCCAGTTTTATTTTTTTCGTCTTCGTGTCGCCTTTTGAACCTTTTTTTTTTCACTTTGTTTTCGCTGGCCAATTTTTCTTCTACGATTCGTATCGCATGTGGTGAACACGCTGCCTCACAAATTTTGAGCAACTGACGAGTTATACTCGTTGGTCTTTCAGCAAAATCAAATATGTTCCACGGATTTTGGGAAGGGAGACCGGACAAGGCTTTCTTTTCGCCACCCTCCATAGCAACAACAGCAACACCTTGCAAGTATGGGTACTGTGCTTGCAATTTGTTTTGAATTTGAGTGATAAAAAATCTCTCGCGCTCAACGACACCCATTAAACGCAAAGGTTGCGCCGCAAACTTAAAATTCTCTTGTATTTCTTCGACGAGAGCGCCGAATTCAGCGCGAGACGGATCATATCCATCCATGTCTTGATACTTTCTCAAGATTCCAGTTTCCGGATCTGGAAGTGTTTGTCGAATGTATTGGTAATCGGGACTGAGAGTTTGCAATTGCACTCTCGTATTTCTAATCCAGTCCAAGTTTAATAATGTACTCGCGTTCGTATTCTCATCCCATCCACTGTCATGCAGCTTCAAGACCATCGCACCCTGTTTTCTGAACAGCTTTGTAAATGCTGGATCTTTACCGCTTTCAAGGAAATCTTCTGGCTTCACTTCCGTAGATCTCGTCTTCGCCCAGTGAGCCTCATAGATACTATTCTGAAAAATCTTTTGCGTTTGCGCCTGACTGTGCTTGTGAAATTCTAAAAACTTGCTTTCCTTCGCTCCTTTTCCGACTTCATCCCCATCCTCTTCTTCATTTCTTTCGTCTTCTTCTTCTTCTTCTCCTTCTTCTTGATCCTCTTCTTTGTATTCCTCTTTTTCTGCTACATCCCTCTCGTTGTTTTTCCTATCATCTTTCTCTTTCGTTATCCTTCCTTTATTTTCTTTTCCTTCGTCAAGTTCTTTTCCTCCTCCTTCTTTCCGCTTTATTCTATCTATGAGGTACTCGATTCGAGCAAAGTGCCTTTCTGCGTGTTCCTTTGCTGAGTCCTCCACACTGTACTTGAAGCGATGTTCCCACTCCTGGACGAGCCAAGAGATTAGTAAATCGTGTGAGTCTTCTAAAGTGAAATTCGGCTTCTCGAACTCCTCGGAGTAATACGAAGTCTGGTTATTCTGCTTCAAGTCTTTCCGTGTTTTCTCCGACGTGTTCAAGTTTGCGTCTTGGAGCACTTCATCCAGAATTTTACTGTATAAGGTGTTTCTCAGTTCCTCCTCTTTCGTATTCTCTCCGATGCTGTCATTGCACTTCTTGATTTTATTCTTTTCCTTTGTATTCTCGTCCTCATTCATTCCATCGTTCATGATTTCGTCGTTCTCGTCTTCATCCTTCTCTTCGTCAACGCCAACGAGAGGACAAAATGAGTCCCATAATTTATCGAGCACGTTCGTACACACGCTCTTAAATTTCCCCTCGTCCCTTTCTTTTTCTTCTTCGCAAACGTCCAGAATGTGTCGAATGTAGGTTTTGATTTGCTCTTGTTCGTAGTGGAAGTCTGAAAGATGTGCCATCTTTTCGGAAGACCGGGTGGGCACCAACCCTTTCGACAAAAAGTAAAATTGATGTGGAGAAAATGAAATAACGAAATGAGAAAAAGGCGCCTTCTTCAAAAAAAGCGTTTTGTAATTCTTAAAATATAATTGTGGTGGATGTGGTACCCTTTTTCCTTGTACTGAATTTTTAGAGTAATGAATTAAATATTGTTTTAATTTTCTATGCTATTCAGATTTATTATCACTCCGATATTCTATTCAAAAAACATTATAATTATTTAAAATTTATTTTGGAAAATAAATAAATAAATAAAATGTGAAATTAATATGATTTTCCATAAGAATAAAATGTAATCAATAATTTTAACACGTATCAATAATATATACATTATACATAAAATCATTTTATTTCTCTTGTTAGGGAAATTCGAAGGTTTTTCTGTGTGTTGTCTGATGTATACATTTTTTAAATTAAATTATGATTTGGATATTTAACATTCCTCACCCAGAACATATATAATTTTTCGTGTGAGATTTAAAAATAATTCGAGTTTGGTGGTGGTGCATTTATTTTGGATAAACTCTTTGAATCAGGGGGGGAATCTTCTTTTTCATAATAAAAAAAAATTCCACAGAAGAAGAAAAGAAGGAGGAAAAGAGAAAAGCGAGAAACTTTAATTCTTCCTCAAAAATGAAAAGAAGAAACGTCCTACCCCGGACGAACGGCCAAACGTCCGTTCGGAACAACGGCAACAATAACTTTGTCGTCAAGGCAATAGCTTCTCTAGACGCGTATCCCAAAGTGAAGGAGGATTACGCCCGAGGATCGACTTTAGGCGCTGCCATCACCTTAATCTGTTTCCTTTCCTGTTTATGTCTGTTTTTCAGCGAATATCGAACGCATTTAGTGAGCAAAATAGAGAGCGAGCTCGATGTCGATACCATGGGAGTGCATAAGTTCGAATCCAACGCCGAGCGGTTACACGTGTACGTGGACATAACGTTTCACAGTTTGGCGTGCGAGTTGATTACTTTAGATAGTTTAGACGCAGCGGGTGAAGTCCATCATGACGTCCACGACGGACACATCACGAAACGGCGTTTGGACCGAGACGGGAAACCAATACACGATTCATCTAGGAAAGACGACGTTGGGGTTACTCGCGAAAAGCCAAACAAACACAAACACATAGAAAAGTTAGTTCGGGAAAAGGAAAAGGAGGAAGCAGAGAAGAAGAAGGAAAAGGCGAACGGAGGAGAAGAAGTAGAAAACCAAAAACATCGAAAACTTCAGAACACGGCATTGGCTGGATTTGGAGGCGGGTTCTTTGATATCAACGCTTTAATTCACGAGCAGTTTCCGAACGGACTCCAGGAGGCGTTTAAGAACAAAAACAAGGAAGGATGCGAAGTAATGGGATATTTGGAAGTGAATCGCGTGCCAGGATCCTTTTCGATATCTCCAGGGAAATCTTTGCAACTCGGCATGTCTCACATTCAATTGAATGTCGTCTCCAATTTGAACATGTCTCATACCATTAACAGACTCGCTTTTGGCGAAGCATTTCCGGGTGCTTTGAATCTGTTGGATAAGAATACGAGATATTTACCTCCCAACGCCGTCCATCAGTATTTTCTCAAAGTCGTCCCAACCTCATTCGCTCGATTGAAAGATACCACGTTAGCGACGAACCAGTACAGCGTAACTGAGAGTTCATCGACGGCGAAACAAAGTTTCTTTGGCATGGGCAGTAGCGGGAAACCTTCTGGAATATATTTTCATTACGAATTGAGTCCTATTCGGATAGACTTCAAGGAGAGGAGAAACAGTTTTGGTGAATTCGTACTCAGCGTGTGCTCGATAATTGGCGGAGTGGCGACATCATCTGGAATCCTTCACAAGATCATCGTATTTTTTCAAACGCGAGCGCGGGGTAAAAAATAGAAAGCAGAGGGTAGAGAGGGTTCATTTTCGCTTACCGGGTTTGGTACCGGTACCCGGGTACCATTATTGTTATTATTATTAGTAGTAGTCATTAATCAAACTTTCATGCGCTCGAGAAAAACAACACGACTTTACTTTCGCGGTGCGATTGTTTCTGGGTGTTCTGGGTTGAATATTGTCATCGGTGTATGCTCAGCGTTATATCCGTCAAGCCGTAACTTTTGAACATAGAATTCGGGAAACTTTTTTTCGAGTTCGTTTCGAGTATCTTCGATTCTCTCTGTCTTATCGGTAAGGTACAGTGGTTCGCGGAAGTTGATGTTTAGCCACGGCGTCGGATCTAAGCGACCATCAATCATGCGCTTTAGAAATTCGGACCATTTTCCAGAGCCGAGGTTTAAATCGATTTCGTCTCGAACCATTTGAGTCATGGATATTCGCTGATATCCACGAACAGTGCCAAGATCAATCCAATCAGATTCTTCCGCTCTTCCTATAATTTGTAACCAATGTTTGATGTTTTCTGCACCTTCGGTTTCACCAACTCTTCGTTCGAGGTCTCTGCTCACGAGGATTTCCAACGACTCGTCGCTTCTGACTCTCTGCCCGGCGGCAACTGATATTTCTAAGGCGATGTGTTCAGGACATAACCCATGGTCGTGTCTCCACCAACCGGACGGAATGTAAAGAATGTCTCCTGGCTTGAGTATGCAAGTCATACCTCGCACGCTGGAAAAATTTGGAAACTGTCCATCGTTCACGTCGTCTAAATCAACCATGCTAAACTTATCGTATGGGTGAGCAATCGGGTATGGGTACATACCTTTGAAGGTTTGATTTGGATTTATCAAAAGAATTCGTCTGCGACCGTGAATCTGAACTATGAACGAGTCTTCGAGACTATAACGGCAAGGACGAAGACTATCTCGACAACCTGCCGAGAGTTTCACAGAGAGAATCGAACCAAAGCGTTGAAAGCTCAGTAAACTCTGGAACCATTTCCAATCGAATAGTCCTTCTATATCCTCTATGGCTAAAGAACCAACTTTTGAATCAAACATGCTCTCTCCCTTCACGTCTGTGGAAGGCATCGTTTTTCTCGAGATTGGATCTTTCGTAATAACACTCTCGAAATAAATTGACTTATGTTTCCATGCTCGCGCGCACTGCACAAACTCGGAGAAAGTACAATCGAGCGACTGTGTTTCTGGTTCTTTGACGTAGTAGTCTGAGCCAAAAATGTTTTTTGATTCATCGCACTCGATGAATCTGTGTTTATCTGAAGGACAAACCAAACATTTCCACGCATGTGTGCGTGCGCTGTTTTCTCCTTCTTGTATGCCTAGGATTTTTGCGAGATGATCGAAATTCCACACCTGAGCGAGTCCGATTTTCGAATCGGCATTGAACTTTGCGTCAAACTTTCCGACGACTCCAGAATTTCTCAATATTACTGACTCACCGCGTAACATTACGTCCATGACTTTGTTTTTTCTTCGAATATCCCGCGTGCTCAAATCGCACCAAGCGATGACTCTTGTTGTTGTTTCTTCTATTTCTTCTTCTTTTTCGAGATCGCATGCGAAAGATGTAGTAAGAGAAGGAAGAAGAGATTTGGGAAATCTGAGAGGGGGATCGGTCGCCACAGCGCCGAGCTCGAAGTCTTCGTGAGAAACGTTATCGATCTGTGGAGGAGTAGCTACGGCTATGGTGTCTATCCCCCGCTCGATTTGCTCTTTGCGCGGTTGCAAGATCCCGTTTCCGAATTTGTTCGATTTCGTCCTCTTCCGACCCCAACTCTCGGAATTTTTCGAAGAAGAAGAACCCAAACTCTTGTTCTCGCTTTTATCGGCGGCAACGACGTCTGTCGCCGTCGCTCTCTCGTCATCGCGATCATCGACCGTTGTCGTTGTTTTTACACTCGAAACCGGACTTGGAGGAGTACGCAAAGTTTTCATCATCCTTCTTCGAGAGAAGAAAAAAACGCTCCGATTTGTGTCGTTGCAAAATTCAATTTTTTATTATTTTTTTATTTCGAAACGAGACGTTTTTATTACGAAGGAACGGTGGTTATAAAATTCTCTCGTCAAATGCCTTCGTATTTTTACAAACGAAGGAAAGGAAAACGAAAACAAAAACTACACTGTACGTGTTTTGTGTGTTGAGTCGGAGCCGCCATTGCAACAAAACGGAAACGAACAACAATCACAAAGATATGAGCGACGGAAACGACAAAAAGGAAAAGAAGAAGAAGAAGGAGAAGAAGGAGAAGAAGGAGAAGAAAGAAAAGAAGAGAAAAGAGAGGGAGGAAGAGAAGGAGAGGAAGAAGAGGAAGACGAAGAAAGAAGAGGAAGAAGGAACGACGA